>Ga0209640_10001285_pt1 | contig 21092 bp, 14 predicted proteins | sample RifCSP10_1_FD_184018 | JGI IMG/M metagenome (GOLD analysis project Ga0209640, IMG submission 184018) | Soil microbial communities from Rifle, Colorado - Rifle CSP2_sed 10_1 (SPAdes) (version 2) | ecosystem: Environmental > Terrestrial > Deep subsurface > Rock core/Sediment | place: Rifle...
GCAGCGAGCACGCCGAGTCGCCGGAGTGGATGCCGGCCTGCTCGATGTGCTCCATCACGCCCCCGATCAGCACCTCGTGCCCGTCACATACGGCATCCACGTCCACTTCCTGGGCGTCGCTCAGGAAGCGGTCCAGCAACACCGGCGAATCATTGGAGACGCTTACCGCCTGGGTCATGTAACGGCGTAACTCGCTTTCAGAATACACTATTTCCATAGCCCGGCCACCCAGTACATAAGACGGACGCACGACCAGCGGATAACCGATCTGCTCTGCTTGTTTTACCGCTTGCTCGATATTGGTTACTGTGGCATTGCGTGGTTGTTTCAGTCCCAGCTTAGTGACTAATTTTTGAAAACGTTCGCGGTCTTCCGCCAGATCAATGGAATCCGGCGTGGTGCCGATAATCGGCGCACCCGCGGCTTCCAGGGCGCGGGCGAGTTTTAAGGGCGTTTGTCCACCGAACTGCACAATCACACCCTGGGGTTTTTCCAGTGCAATCAATTCCAGAACGTCTTCCAGGGTGAGCGGTTCGAAATACAACCGATCCGACGTATCATAGTCGGTTGATACGGTTTCCGGATTGCAGTTCACCATTATGGTTTCATAACCATCCTCACGCAGGGCAAACGCGGCGTGGACACAGCAATAATCGAATTCAATTCCCTGGCCAATACGGTTTGGCCCCCCGCCCAGCACCATGATTTTTTCGCGATTGCTGGGCTGCGCTTCGCACTCCAGTTCGTAGGTGGAATACATGTAAGCAGTACTGGTAGCAAACTCAGCCGCGCAGGTATCCACTCGCTTGTAGACCGGGCGCACCCCAAACTCATGGCGTTTGGCGCGAAACGTGTTTTCAGTAACCGCCAACAGTTCCGCTAAGCGGGCGTCGGAAAATCCCTTGCGTTTCCAACTGAATATGTCTTGCTTCGACAGGTTGTTTTTAGCCGTGGCTTTGATTTTGTTCTCGGTCAGTACGATATCCTCGATCTGCACCAGAAACCAGGGGTCAATTTTGCTGTAATCATGAACTTCATTAACGGTCATACCCGCCCGAAACGCATCGGCGATATAACGAATGCGATCCGGTCCGGGAACCCGCAATTCCTGGCGAATCCGTTCCTTGGCTTCATCTTCGGTACCACTAACGATTTCATTAAATCCTGTAATGCCGGTCTCCAGTCCGCGCAAGGCTTTTTGCACCGATTCCTGAAACGTACGCCCGATCGCCATGACTTCACCGACCGATTTCATTTGTGTCGTTAACACGGGTTTGGCATCGGCAAACTTTTCGAAGGTGAAGCGCGGAATTTTAGTCACCACGTAGTCGATACTGGGCTCAAAAGAAGCCGGTGTGGCGCCGCCGGTAATTTCATTTTGCAATTCATCCAAGGTATAACCCACCGCCAGTTTGGCCGCGACCTTGGCGATGGGAAAACCCGTCGCCTTGGAAGCCAGGGCCGAGGAACGCGATACGCGCGGATTCATTTCGATAATGATCATGCGGCCGTCTTCGGGGTTAATGGCAAACTGCACGTTGGAACCACCGGTATCCACACCGATTTCACGCAATACCGCCAATGAGGCATCGCGCATGATCTGGTATTCTTTGTCCGTTAAAGTTTGCGCCGGCGCCACGGTGATGGAATCACCGGTGTGCACACCCATGGGATCAAAGTTTTCAATGGAGCATACAATAATGCAATTGTCCTTGTGATCGCGCACCACTTCCATTTCAAATTCTTTCCATCCCAGCACGGACTCTTCAATGAGCAATTCATTGGTGGGCGACATATCCAGGCCGCGCTCGCAGATTTCTTCAAACTCTTCCCGGTTATACGCGATGCCGCCACCGCTGCCGCCGAGGGTAAATGACGGACGGATAACCGTGGGATAGCCTACCATCGCTTGTACCTGGTGTGCTTCTTCCATGCTGTGCGCCACCGCGGATCGGGGTGTCGCCAGACCGATATTTTTCATGGCGATACGAAACCGGTCCCGGTCCTCGGCTTTATCAATGGCGTCGCGCGACGCGCCGATCATTTCCACGCCGAATTTTTCCAGCACGCCTTCGCGCGCCAGATCCAATGCGCAGTTCAACGCGGTTTGACCACCCATGGTGGGAAGCAATGCATCCGGTTTTTCTTGTTCGATAATTCTGGCCACGACTTCCCAGGTGATCGGTTCTATATACGTGGAATCCGCCAGACCCGGATCCGTCATGATGGTTGCGGGATTGGAGTTAACCAGAATGACGCGGTAACCTTCTTCTTTGAGCGCTTTACAGGCTTGTGCGCCGGAATAGTCAAATTCACAGGCTTGTCCAATGATAATCGGACCTGCGCCTATGATTAATATACTGTGTATGTCGGTGCGTTTTGGCATATCACCACTTTTAGATAGGTAATGTATATAGAAACTGTATTTAAACCGTAGTTTGGTTGTAATTTTAACTTGTTACTATAACGTGTTCGTTCCGTATAAATATTCCAATTAAAAAAAAAGCCTTGCGGCTTGTTTTTACTATTCTCTGAATTATTTTCGCGCTATTTGCTGTTGCATTAATCCGATAAACTGATCAAACAAGGGAGCCATATCGTGTGGTCCCGGGCTGGCTTCCGGATGCCCCTGAAAACTGAAAGCCGGCTTTTCTTTATGCCGAATGCCTTGCAGTGAACCATCGAACAGTGAACGGTGGGTGGCAACCACCGCCGCTGGCAATGAGTCTTCATCCACTGCGAAGCCATGATTCTGGCTGGTAATCATCACCGCGCTGGTCGAAAGCTCTTTCACGGGATGATTAGCCCCATGATGGCCGAATTTCATTTTGATAGTCCTGCCACCACTGGCAAGGCCTAGCAGCTGATGTCCCAGGCAAATACCGAACAAGGGCATTTGACGTTCGAGTAAGGTTTTTATCGCTGACAGGGCGTAATCACAAGGCGCTGGATCACCAGGACCATTCGATAAAAAAACGCCGTCCGGATTCATGCTCAGCACCGCACTCGCCGGTGTCTGCGCCGGTACCACCGTGACATCACAACCGCGGTCAACCAGCATGCGTAATATATTGCGTTTCACGCCGAAATCGTAGGCAACGACCTTGTATCGTCTGGCATTGGCAGCTGGCTGCGCAAAACCCTCGCCCAGGCGCCAGCTTCCTTCTTTCCATTGATAACTTTCCCGGGTGCTGACCACCTTGGCCAGGTCCATACCGCTTAAGCCGGGAAAAGCCCTGGCTTGCTCTATCGCTTTTTGCGCGTCAATTTCACCGGCCAAGATACATCCGGCCTGCGCCCCTTTCTCTCTCAGCACACGGGTCAACTGGCGCGTGTCGATATCGGCGATGGCCACCACCTTGTTACGGACCAGATAAGTCTCCAGCGATTCCTGGTTTCGCCAATTACTGGCCAACAGCGGCAGATTGCGAATGACCAGGCCGCTGGCCCAGACTTTGCCGGATTCCGCATCTTCGGAATTGGTGCCGGTGTTGCCGATGTGGGGATAGGTTAAGGTGACGATCTGACGGCAATAGGAGGGATCGGTGAGAATTTCCTGGTAACCGGTGATGGCGGTATTGAAAACAACTTCGCCTACGGTAAGGCCATCACTGCCAATGGACTCACCTTGGAAGATGCTGCCGTCTTCTAGGGCCAAGATTGCCGGCTTCCTCAACTAAAAACCTCCCGTTAGCGTGTTTGGTAATATTTCAGGTACATCTAAATGCGAGCTAACTGCCCGGCACACATACAAATCTCACATGCGAAGCGGGAGAGACGATGCTCGCCTCTCCCGCCTGAATTTGTTTTCGATGCTGAGGCGCAATTTTACTGCGATCGCGCGGATGTGTCCACGGCTAAAACCGGTATCTTGGGTATTTAAACCTCGCTTAAAGCTTCGTTACGCCTGGTTGATCATCCGCAAATCCGCAATTTGGGCAAAGTCACGTTACATTGCACGCAGACCCAATACATCCTGCATGTCAAACAGACCTTTGTTCTGCGCCATTAACCACTTCGCCGCCCTTACCGCGCCTTTGGCGAACGTCATGCGGCTGGACGCCTTATGGGTAATTTCGACCCGCTCGCCGATACCGGCAAACATCACGGTATGCTCGCCAACGATATCGCCGGCGCGTATGGTTTCAAAACCGATGGTGACACGGTCCCGTTCGCCGGTATGCCCCTGGCGGCCATAGACCGCGCAGTCTTTCAGGTCGCGTCCCAGCGCGTTGGCAACGACTTCACCCATCGCCAATGCCGTGCCCGATGGCGCGTCGACCTTGTGGCGATGATGCGCTTCAATAATTTCTATATCGATATCCTCATTCATTACCCGCGCGGCGATATCCAGCAGCTTAAAACACAGGTTTACACCGACACTCATATTCGGCGCCAATACGATCGCAATATCGTTGGCCGCGGCGGCGATTTCCTTTTTGTGCGCGGCGGACAAACCGGTGGTGCCAATGACCAGGCGCTTGTTGGCGGACCGGCAGGCCGCCAGATTGGCCAGGGTAGCAGCAGGCGTGGTGAAATCGATCAGCACATCCAGTTGACCGGTAACGGCGTCGATACTGTCAACAATGGCAATATTTTTTTTGCCGATACCGGCTAACTCTCCCGCGTCCATACCGATCACCTTGCTGCCTGCCAGCTCGATTGCCGCAACCAGGTGCGCGTTATCGGCCAGCTCGCACGCCTCTATCAATGTTCGGCCCATACGGCCGGCCGCGCCCGTGACAGCAATCCTGGTCATAACCACTCTCCGGTGTGAATCATTGTGTTACGCCATTGAAATGTTGTTTCAACACTGATGGCTTGCCTCATAAAACGAAACCCAATTCACCAACTACCAACTGATATAAGCATAACCTTGCTGTTGTAACTCCATCAGGTCGGCGGCGCCTACTTCCACGAGTTTTGCCGATTCAAGAATATCCTGCTCCGTCCAACCCAGTGCCTTCATGGTATTTCCGCAAGCGTGAAACTCAACCCCATACTGCAATAGGCTGGCGACGCGCTCTCGCACTTCATTGCTGACAGGCCGTTGAGGTTTTTTGGCCAGTATATGGATACCAGGACCGATACCTACCACCACAATATGAATATCGTCGCCGTATTTACGCAACATAGCGCCGACAGAGAACAATACGGCTTTATGGTAGTCTTCATCGGACTTATTAAACTGATAGACAACCTTGTTTGTAGCAGGATCTCCGGGAAAACGCAGTTCTTCACTGGCGCCCGCGGCGGATTCAGCCGCCTGAGTCTTATTGGCTTTACTCGCCAGGAACAGGCCGCTACCCGCCAGCAGACCGCCCAGTAATTTACGCCGCGAAGGGCTGGTGGAATGGCTTTTGAATAATTGTAAAATACTGAATTTCAACGTGGATGTTTCCGGTTCGGGTAATTTGCTGTTGTTTGTTGATCCCGGTTAGCAATCAGGGTTGTCGGTCAGGGTTATCGGTCAGGGTTTTAAATCATCAAAAAACTTTTTAACCCCGTCCAGCCAGGAGCTTTCTTTCGGGCGATGCTTTTCACCCGTCAAGGAGGCTTCAAATTCCTTTAACAGTTCTTTTTGTTTGCTGGTCAGTTTAACCGGAGTCTCTATCGCGACGCGGCAGATTAAATCACCCGCGGAACCGCCCCGCACGGATTTTACACCCTTGCCCCGCAAGCGAAACAATTTACCACTTTGGGTTTCGGCCGGTATTTTCAATTTAACCCGGCCTTCCAGGGTTGGCACTTCCAGTTCCCCGCCCAAGGTGGCTGTCACAAAGCTGATGGGCACTTCACAGTAAAGATCGCTTTCATCACGTTCAAATATGGGATGCGGTTTTACGGCAATCTGCACATATAAATCACCGTGTGGCGCGCCTTTGTCTCCCGCTTCGCCTTCGCCGCTCAGCCGGATGCGGTCCCCGTTATCGACGCCTGGCGGTACTTTAACGGATAAGGTTTTGTGTTCCTGCACCCTGCCTTGACCATGGCAACTCGGGCACGGATCCTTGATGATTTCACCCGTACCCCGGCAATTAGGGCAGGTTTGCTGCAGCGAAAAAAAGCCTTGTTGCATCCGCACCTGGCCAATGCCATTACAGGTGCCGCACTTGACGGGTGAGCTGCCTTTGCGCGCACCGCTGCCGCCGCACTCTGAACATTCCGTGGTGGAGGGAACACGTATTTTTACCGTGGTTCCCTGCACGGCTTCTTCGAGACTGATTTCGAGGTTATAACGCAGGTCAGCGCCACGCCGTACGCGGGAACCGCCTGCTCTTCCACCACCGAAAATATCACCAAACACATCACCAAAGATGTCGTTGAAGCTGGCGCCACCCGCGCCAAAGCCACCGGCGCCACCTCCTATACCGGCATGGCCAAACTGGTCGTAAGCCGCGCGTTTTTGCGCATCGGACAATACTTCGTAGGCTTCTTTGGCTTCTTTGAATTTGTCTTCGGCGGTTTTGTCGTCAGGATTGCGGTCAGGATGGTGTTTCATGGCCATACGCTTAAAGGCCGTTTTTAATTCCGCCTCGCTTGCGTTTTTCGCAACACCTAGAACTTCATAATAATCACGTTTCGCCATAGTGCTTACGCTTTCTAACGCTGTTTATAAATACACAAAACGCAAAGGCCGCCCGCGGGACGACACTTTGCGTAATCCATGTATTCGAGTTATGTACTAAGTCTGTTTTAAATTTTATTTGTTATCTTCTTTTACTTCTTCGAACTCGGCATCGACAACATCGTCACCTTTTGCGGTTTCAGTATCAGCACCCCCCGCACCCGCTTGCTGACCCTGGGCGCTTTGCTGGTAGGCGCGCTCGGCGATTTTTCCGGAAGCTTCCACAAGAACCTTGGTCTTGGCTTCAATGGCGTCCTTGTCATCAGTTTTCATGACGGCTTCCAGATCCGTGATAGCGGCTTCGAGTTTTTGCTTTTCGTCGGCGCTGACCTTGTCACCCAGATCAGTCATGGATTTACGGCAGGCGTGAATCAGGTTATCCGCCTGATTACGCGCGGTGACCAGGTCATGGAATTTCTTGTCTTCGGCAGCGTGGGCTTCGGCGTCTTTCACCATTTTTTGTATTTCGTCATCCGACAAGCCACTGGATGCCTTGATGACTATGGATTGCTGTTTGCCTGTCGCTTTATCCTTGGCTGATACATGCAAAATACCATTTGCATCGATATCAAATACCACTTCGATTTGCGGAATACCACGGGGCGCCGGCGGAATATCCGACAAGTCAAACCGGCCCAGGGATTTATTCGCCGATGCCATTTCGCGTTCGCCTTGCAATACATGCACGGTAACCGCGGTCTGGCTGTCGTCCGCTGTTGAAAACACCTGTTGCGCCTTGGTTGGAATGGTGGTGTTTTTCTCAATCAATTTAGTCATTACACCACCCATGGTCTCAATACCGAGAGACAAAGGTGTAACGTCCAGCAGCAATATATCCTTGACTTCACCGCCTAATACACCACCCTGAATCGCCGCGCCAACCGCAACCGCTTCGTCAGGATTCACGTCTTTACGCGGTTCCCTGCCGAAGAAATCCTTTACGACTTGCTGAACCTTTGGCATCCGCGTTTGACCGCCAACTAAAATGACATCACCAATTTCACTCGCGCTTAACCCGGCATCCTTCATGGCGATTTTGCAAGGTTCCAAGGTGCGGGCTATCAGATCATCCACTAACGATTCGAGCTTGGCGCGGGTTAACTTGATGTTCAAATGTTTGGGACCGGTAGCATCCGCCGTGATGTATGGCAGGTTCACGTCCGTTTGCTGCGCGGAGGACAACTCGATCTTCGCCTTCTCGGAAGCTTCTTTCAGGCGTTGCAGCGCCAATGGATCTTTACGCAAGTCGACGCCTTGCTCTTTCTTGAATTCCGCAACCAGGTAATCAATCAGGCGCTGATCGAAATCTTCACCACCGAGGAACGTGTCGCCATTGGTGGACAGCACCTCGATCTGGTGTTCACCGTCTATGTCGGCGATTTCAATAATGGAAATATCAAACGTGCCGCCACCGAGGTCATAAACGGCGATCTTGCGGTCACCCTCCTTTTTATCCAAGCCAAACGCCAGCGCTGCCGCTGTCGGTTCATTGATGATGCGCTTGACTTCAAGCCCGGCGATTTTGCCGGCGTCCTTAGTGGCCTGGCGCTGCGAATCATTAAAGTATGCGGGTACGGTAATTACCGCCTCGGTGACCGGCTCACCCAGATACTCTTCCGCTGTCTTTTTCATTTTCATCAAAACGCGCGCGGAAATTTCCGGCGGCGCCATTTTCTTTCCGCCCGCTTCTACCCAGGCGTCGCCATTGTCTGCAGCAAGAATATTGAATGGCACCAGACTGATATCTTTCTGCACTTCAGCATCCTTAAAGCGCCGGCCGATCAAGCGCTTGATTGCGTACAGTGTGTCTTTGGGATTGGTAACCGCTTGACGTTTAGCGGACGCTCCCACCAGGACTTCGCCGTCTCTGGTAAAAGCAACCACCGAAGGCGTGGTGCGGTCCCCTTCGCTGTTCTCGATGACGCGGGGTTTACCGCCTTCCATTACCGCGACACAGGAGTTAGTCGTGCCTAGGTCGATTCCGATAATTTTTCCCATGTTTCCTGGTCTCCAAGTCACTAATTCTTTGTTGATTTATAAAATCCGGTTTGTAATTAACTAAACAGGGTTTGTAATTAACTAAACAGTAAGTAGGGTCATACCCATTGAATTCAAGTTTTTTTTAATCTGTTTTTGTGTTTTCAGTGAATCTTATATTTCCTTGTCGACGCTAGTCAGATCCTGCGGGCGCATTCGTTGCGGCTTTGGCAACCACCACCATGGCGGGACGCACTAACCGGCCGTTTAACAAATATCCTTTTTGCATCACCATCATCACCGTATTTGGCGCATATTCGTTACTCTCCTGCATGGACACGGCCTGATGAAATTCCGGATTGAAAGCTTCTCCTTGGGGGTCGATTGCTGCTACGCCGAACTTGCTGGCGCAGTCGTTGAACATTTTCAACGTTAATTCGGTTCCTTCCTGCAATTTGTGGATGTCGGCGTCCATTTCGCTGGCGGCGCTGATACCCCTTTCCAGGCTGTCAATCACGGGCAGCAAATCCTGGACAAATTTTTCAACCGCGTACTTATGCGCGTTTTCCACGTCCCGTTGCAGCCGTCGGCGGGTGTTTTCAAGATCCGCTTTGGCGCGCAGCAATTCATCCCAATGCTTCGCCGCTTTTTCTTCTGCTTGTTTGAGCTGAGCCTGCAACTTCACCAGTTCCTCTTTTAATACATTGGAATCCTGTTCGCCGGAGCTTGGCGCCGCGTTTGATTCGGTACTCGATTGTGATTCAACGGTTCTATTTTTGGTGGGCACATTGGCGGGCACATCAGTATCACGCATTGCCTCATTCTTGGAATTTGAAACTGTGTTTTCGTCGCTTACCATGAAATTTCTCCGTACGACTTATTGAAATAGATCAATTCGTTGTTCTTTGGCTGTAGTTTAGGAGGTACTTTCAACCCGCCAAACGTCAAAAAATCCTGCAAAACTACATAAAGAATCACGTAAAACTAATTGATTATTTGAACTATTCCAGTCAATTCACGCGTTCACTAGGATATGGGGGCAGTATTGTTAAGTTTCAAGAGAAAAAATGCAAACGAAAACCGTGCTGGAAGGTAATAAAGGGAGCGGAGTTGAATGGATCATTAAATGCAATGTTAGCTGCGTTCCTTGAGAATGGTGCCCAGCAGCTTTGCGGTAACATCCACAATCGGAATTACCCGGTCATAAGCCATGCGTGTTGGGCCGATCACACCAAGCGCGCCCAATACCCTGTCACCATCGGAATAGGTTGCGGTAACCACACTGCAGTCATCCAGCGCTTCGTAGCCTGACTCATTGCCGACAAAGATTTGCACGCCGGGAGCATGTAATGACTGATCGAGCAAATGCAGTATGCCGCGCTTTTCATTGAATGCTTCGAATAACTGACGCAAACGGGTGATATCAGCCATGTCATCGTATTTCATTAAATTGGCTTCACCCGCCAGCACAAAGTCATGTTGCGGTGTTTCATCGTTGAATACCAACTGCGCCATTTCAATCGCCTTAAGCATGATGCGATCCATGGTCTCCCGGGCGTCCTGCATTTGTTTCAATAAGGATTCCCTGACCCGGTTAATATCCTTACCAACGAATTCCGTATTCAAACAATTGGATATATGCACCAGTTCCTGCTGCGAGTAATTGCGGTCCGTGTGAATAATCCGGTTTTGCACTTCGCCTTTATCAAGCACCATTATAGCCAGCACTCGCCGGTCGGACAGCGGCAGGAATTCGATATGTCGAATATGCGCTTGTTTTCTGTCGGGCATCATGACCACACCCGCCATACGGGTCAGTGCCGATAACATCGTGGATGCCGACTCAACCAATAGTTTCGTATCCGCGCCGGAGTTCAAACGGATTTTGATCCGTTCAACTTCCTGCTGCTCCATAGGTTTTACCGTCAGCAAATTATCGATAAACATGCGGTATCCCTCCACGGTAGGAATACGGCCCGCGGAGGTATGGGGGGAACGGACCAGGCCCAGGCGTTCAAGATCGGCAATGACATTGCGCACGGTTGCGGAACTCAATTCCATTTTGGATTCCCGCAACAACGTCGTTGAGCCAACTGGCTGTCCTTCCCGGATGTAGTATTGAACCAGGGTTTTCAGCAGATGTTGGGCGCGCTTATTTAACTTTACTTCCGTCACGTTGGCCATGTACCGCGTCAATTGAAACAATATCGATTTATTAGCAAGCGAATCTACGCTACCATTACTTTAGCATTGCCCTGATCCGTGCGCCAAGGCAGCTGGTAGGGGGATTATTGGGGCGAATTCCGTTTTTTAAACTCAAGCACTATCCAATATTTAAAAGCCTTGAAATCAACGCTATATTTACTACCTGAAGTCAGGTAATTGGGCAATACCACCTAAATCTCCTGCGGTAATACTGTGTGCCTGTAGGACACATGGGCCGACCGGATGACTGGGACATAAAACATAAAGATGTTGCGAGTCTTGCAACATATTGACGATAAGGCAACAACGGATAAGAAAGGGGCAATCATTTTGACCGCAACGGAAGGCAGAAACGTTGAGTTTTGTGAAATATGTTCAAATACATCCGCAAAATCCTGCAAGGTTCAAGTCGCACGCCGACAAGATAGACAGGCGGCGTTACGCACTTTTCCGCCGATCACCGCTATCCGTTACAACAACAAGAAACTTCCGACGGCATATAAGGTGTAGATAAACTTATGGAATCAACTTTCAAAAAAATTGGGATTATTGGCAAACATGGCGATGACCGGGTCATCGACACGATCAAGAACCTGAGCACCTATCTGCTCGCAAAAGGATTTGAAGTCTATCTGGATAAAATTACCGCGGAATTGAACCTGGGTTTGCCCCACGAAGTACTGGAACGGCAAACCCTGGGTAAAACCGTTGATCTTGCCATTATAGTCGGTGGTGACGGCACCTTATTAAACGCGGCACGCAGCCTGTTCAGCCATGATGTGCCCTTGCTTGGCATAAACCTGGGCCGCTTGGGTTTCCTGACCGATATTTCCCCTTCCGATTTCGAAGCAAAGCTCGACCAGGTATTTGCCGGTGAGTACAACGAAGAACCCCGCGGATTGTTACGCACCCGTATTTACCGCCATGGTGAACTCATCAGCCAAAGCAGCGCGTTTAACGATGTTGTGGTGCATAAATGGAATGGCGCCAGGATGCTGGAATATGAGACCTATATCGATGGTCAGTTTATCAATTCCACGCGCTCGGACGGCATAATCGTTTCCACTCCGACTGGTTCAACGGGCTACGCTTTATCCGGCGGCGGACCTATTCTGCATCCGAGCCTGCACGCCATCGTCTTGGTGCCGATCTGTCCCCACTCCATGTCTTACCGGCCCATCGTGGTGTACGCCGACAGTGAAATCAAAATCATTGTCAAAGACTGCAACCAGGCGGAAGCCCAGGTGACCTGCGATGGCCAGATCAATTTGGGACTGCAAGCAGAGGACCGGATTCATATTGGCCGGGAAGAACATTTGGTTCGATTGATTCACCCCAAAAGTTACGATTATTACGCGATGCTGCGCGCCAAGTTGCATTGGGGAAAACGCTTGTAAGCGTGTTAACTGCCCGCACAAAAAAGCCCGGGAGTTATTCCAGGCTTTTTTATTTCTCAAAATCACTCGTTATACTGACAGCTATGTGTCCAGCGCACCAAACCTGATCGCCATTAATTTCATTGCACCACTTTAGCTCACCGGAATTCATCGCCGAACTGTAACTCGTTGATTTTATAGCGTGGCACATTCTGTGCTGTTTGTACCTGCAGCATCTGGGAATTAACGGCTTCGTGTACAAAACGGTGCCTGAAAAATTCGACAATGGATCGCTAGGGTTCCGGTTTATGTATGTATTCATACAAACTAAACGCCTGGTCCGAGAGCGATCGACCTGCCGCACTTGTGAGTGGCTCAGCGGCGCGGTTACACGGCGGGATAAAAGCCCGGGAGGTTCAACAGCATGAAGCCGCTGGTTCCTCCTGTGCACTGTTTTTATCGAGTATGTTTTTATCGAGTAAACGTTTTATCCAATGAAGTTTTTCAACCGTGTCGCCTCGAAAGGGAGTTTTACCATGAAACCACATAGACTGAAATTACGTAGAAAGTTGGCTTTACTATTTATCCTGCTTGCCGTATCCGCCATTACCACCACCCCGCTCTACGCTAAAGACAATTTTAAAGTGTGCTGGTCCATTTATGTGGGTTGGATGCCCTGGGACTACGGCGCCAAAGAAGGCATCGTAAAAAAATGGGCTGACAAATACGGCATCAGCATCGATGTAGCGCAGATCAACGACTACATTGAATCCATCAATCAATACACCGCCGGCGCATATGACGGCTGCACCATGACAAACATGGACGCCCTGACAATTCCGGCAGCCGGTGGCGTGGACTCCACCGCCTTGGTGGTCGGCGACTTCTCCAACGGTAACGACGGCATCGTGCTCAAAGGCAAGCCTGCGTTAAAAGATATCAAAGGCCAGAAGGTCAACCTGGTGGAACTCAGCGTCTCCCACTACCTCCTGGCGCGCGCGTTGGAAAGCGTGGGCCTGTCAGAGAAGGACATCACGGTGGTCAATACCTCGGATGCCGACCTGGTGGCGGCCTATGCCACGCCTGGCGTTACCTCCGTGGTCACCTGGAATCCCCTGCTCAGTGAAATCACCGCCATGCCGAACAGCGCCAAGGTATTTGACTCCGCCAAGATTCCCGGCGAAATTATCGACCTGATGGTGGTCAACACCAAAACCCTCAAGGACAACCCCAAGTTCGGCAAGGCGCTGACCGGCGCGTGGTATGAAATCATGGCGGCCATGAAGGATGGATCACCCAAAGCCAAAACAGCCCGCACGTTCATGGCTACCGCCTCCGGCACGGATCTCAAAGGCTATGAAGCGCAGCTGGCCACCACCGAAATGTTTTACGACGCTAAAAACGCCGTTGCATTTACCAATAGCCCCAAGTTAAAGACCACCATGCAATACGTGGCCGAGTTCAGTTTTGCCCATGGCTTGCTGGGTGAAGGCGCGCCGGATGCCGGATTTATCGGCATCGAGATGCCCGCCGGAGTCTACGGAAGTTCCGGCAATGTGAAATTGCGCTTTGACCCTTCGTATATGAAAATGGCGGCGGATGGCAAACTGTAACTAAACAACTGTAGATAAACAAAAGAACCAGCTGCGTTTTTACACGAGGGGCTTGCTGGCACGAGCCCCTCCTCCTGCGGAACGGGACCATGAAACGTGTGATGAACATCCATCCGGGCACGGTGGGCAAGGTGTTGCTGGGCATGCTGCCCTTTATCCTTACCATTATCGTGTATCTCTGGGCGTCCGGCGCGCGCTTGGAAGCTAATCCCAATGATAAACTAACGCCGTCGTTTGCCACGATCGGTGACGCCATTGAACGCATGGCCTTTGAACCCAGCAAACGCACCGGCGACTATGAATTATGGAGCGACACCACCGCTAGTTTGCAGCGTTTATTGTTGGGTGTGTTGATCGCCGCCCTGCTTGGACTCGTGGTAGGAATACTGAACGGCGCTCTACCGCTGGTACGCGCTAATCTATCCCCTTATATCACCACTTTGTCGCTCATACCTCCGATGGCGATCCTGCCTATCCTGTTTATTATTTTCGGGTTGGGTGAATTGTCCAAAGTGATGCTGATCGTGATCGGTATTACGCCGTTTATCATGCGCGATCTGCAGGCGCGAACCATGGAACTGCCAGCGGAGCAACTCATCAAGGCGCAAACCCTGGGCGCTTCCACCTGGCAAGTCATACTCAGAGTCATCATGCCGCAAATTCTGCCGCGCTTGATACAAGGCGTGCGGCTGTCGCTGGGGCCGGCCTGGTTATTCCTCATTGCGGCGGAAGCTATTGCGGCGGAGCAAGGACTGGGTTATCGCATTTTTCTGGTGCGGCGTTACTTGTCCATGGACGTTATTCTTCCCTACGTGGTATGGATTACGTTCCTGGCGTTCCTCACTGACTGGGTTTTGCGCCAGATTTCTTATCGCGCCTTTCCCTGGTTCCACGGCCAGATGAGAGACAAGTCATGAGTTTTATCGAGGTCGACGATATCTGGAAAACCTACGGCGGCAACGTGGTGCTGGAGCGCGTGAAAACCAAAGTGCAGGCCGGTGAGTTCATTACCATTGTGGGCACCTCGGGTTGCGGCAAAACCACGTTCCTGAAAATGCTGTTAGGCACCGAATTCCCGACGCGCGGAAAAATTTTAATGAACGGTAAACCCATCCCGCAGGAACCGGGCGCAGACCGCGGCATTGTGTTTCAGAAATACTCCGTGTTCCCGCATTTAACCGCGCTGCAGAATCTGCTATTGGCCAAGGAGCTGGAACAATCCCGCTTCATCGCGCATTTGTTTGGCGCGGCACGCCGGCAGGCGGAGGCACTGGCCCGGGAGATGTTATCCATGGTCGGCCTGCAACATGCGGCGCACCAATATCCCCATGAACTGTCCGGCGGCATGCAGCAGCGCCTGGCGATCGCCCAGGCCTTGATGAAACAACCTAAAATATTGCTGCTCGATGAACCTTTTGGCGCCCTGGACCCCGGCATCCGCGCCGACATGCACGAATTGATTTTGAAAATCTGGAACAAAACCAAAATCAATATCTTCATGATCACCCATGATTTGAAAGAAGGCTTTTACCTCGGCACGCGCTTGTGGGTGTTTGATAAAATCCGGCACGATGCCCAGGCGCCCAATGCCTATGGCGCCACGATCACCTATGATATTCCGGTCGATAAATGTGATAAGTCCACGCTGAATGGAATTGATCAATCGCTCGCACAGAGCCGCAAGGAACATGCGGCCTAAAGGGAGACCGTCATGACGGACAACAACGCACTATTGTATGAAGACCGCCTCGCCGGCGGATGTCATTGGTCACTGCGAATGCGCCGTGGCACGTCGCTACGTCTCATTGACGAAGAAGGCGGCGCCAATGTGGGCATGTTGTTTTACAATCCCGTGAATTTGCTGGAACGCTACAACGCGCCTGATACCTTAAAGTGCCAGCATACGTTTAAGCTCACCAAAGGCAATTGCCTGTATTCGGATATGGGCAGGATCTTTTGCTCGATTGTGGAAGACACCGCCGGCTGGCACGACACCGTGTGCGGTAACCTGACCAAAGCCATGGTTAACAAAAAATGGGGCGAGCACTCCTACCAGGATTATCGTAACGACTGGTATCAAAACGGCCATAATAGCTTTCTGGTGGAACTGGCCAAGTATGGCCTTGGCATCGAAGACATGGCGGCCAACCTTAATTTCTTCAGCAAGGTGGCTGTCGATGATCATGGCAGCCTGCGTTACGCCGCCAATAACAGCCAGGCCGGTAATTACGTGGAGTTGCGTTTTGAAATGGACACCCTGGTGTTACTGCACACCTGCCCGCACCCGCTGACGAATGCCAACGACTACCCTCGAAAACCAGTCCGTTATCAGATTCGTAAAGCGGCGCCGGTCACGGATGATGACTATTGCAAAAACTTCCGGCCGGAAAACCGGCGCGGTTTTAAAAACAATGACGTCTATCATCTGGGCGTGGAGGCTTAAGCCATGATAAAAGCGAGCGCTTTGCAAGCGGATAGCGCGGTTTATCGCGCCATTGTGCCGGCCGGTGATTATTTCATGAAAACCGTGACTGAAGGCCAAACCATTCGCATCCTGGATCTGGAAGGCAACCAGGCGGCGGATACCTTGTTCTATAACGCCGCTGATCCGGCGGAACGTTACAGCGCCATGGATACGATACGCGAACAGGGCAACGTGTATCTCAGCGCCGGCACCCGGCTCATTTCCAACCTGGGCAACGTGATGCTGGAAATTATTGCCGATACCTGTGGACGTCACGACACCCTGGGCGGCGCCTGCGCCACGGAAAGCAATACCGTGCGTTACGCGCTGGAGAAAAAATGCATGCACGCCTGCCGCGACAGCTGGATGCTGGCCGTTGCAGAAAACGACGCCTTCGGCATGAGCAAACGCGATATTACCCACAATATTAATTTTTTCATGAACGTGCCTATCACGCCGGATGGGGGCTTGACGTTTGAAGACGGCATTTCAGCGCCGGGCAAATACGTGGAAATGAAAGCCTGTATGAATACCATCGTGTTGATCTCCAATTGCCCGCAACTGAATAATCCCTGCAATGGGTATAACCCGACACCGATCGAAGTGCTGGTTTGGGACTAATATTTTACATTGGATCTGCGGGACGGCCCGTACGATTTCCGTTACACAGCAGGACGGCCTGCCACTGCGACGACGATAAAAGCCAGTATGTTTACCAAGGTCCTCATTGCCAACCGCGGCGCCATTGCCACTCGCATTATCCGCACGCTTAAAAAACTCGGTGTCGAATCTGTTGCCGTATACAACGCTGCCGACGTGGATTCATTGCATGTAATAAACGCTGGTGAGGCGTTTTCACTGGGCAAAGGGCGCGTTGCCGAGACTTATCTTGACCAGGATAAATTATTTGCCGCCATCCGCCAAAGCGGGGCGCAAGCGGTGCATCCCGGCTATGGATTCTTGAGTGAAAATCCCGAATTTGTACAACGCTGCGAAGCCGACGGCGTCGTATTTATCGGCCCCACCGCCGCGCAAATGCGCGCCTTTGGTTTAAAGCACACCGCGCGCCAGCTCGCCGAAAACAACCAGGTTCCGCTGTTACCGGGTACCGGTTTACTGGAGTCCAACGATGACGCGCTAGCAAGTGCGGCGCAGATCGGTTATCCGCTAATGTTAAAGAGCACTGCGGGCGGTGGCGGTATCGGCATGAAACTATGCCAGAACGAACAACAATTAACAAACGCCTATGACAGCGTGCGCCGCTTAAGCCAGGCGAATTTTTCCAATAGCGGGGTATTTTTGGAAAAGTTTATTGAACACGCGCGCCATATCGAAGTGCAGGTGTTTGGTGACGGCAATGGTAATGCCGTGGCATTCGGTGAACGCGATTGCTCCACCCAGCGGCGCAACCAGAAAGTTATCGAAGAAACACCGGCGCCGAATCTGCCCAGCAACATCCGTCAACAGCTGCATGAAACCGCGACGCGCCTGGTCAGCGCCGTCAACTATCGTAATGCCGGCACCGTGGAGTTTGTGTTCGACCAGCAGTCCAACCGGTTTTATTTTCTGGAGGTCAATACCCGCCTGCAAGTGGAACACGGCGTCACTGAGCAGGTGTATGGTGTTGACCTGGTGGAATGGATGATCCGGCTGGCGGCCGGTGAACTCGGGGATATGAAAACCTTGGCCGCGCAACTCACACCCATAGGCCACGCGATTCAGGCCCGCGTTTACGCCGAAGACCCCAATAAGGACTTTCAACCCAGCGCCGGACTGCTGAGCGAAGTGCGTATTCCCGAAAAATCGCAGGTGCGCATTGATTACTGGATCAGTACCGGCATGGAAGTCTCGCCCTTGTTTGATCCCCTGCTGGCCAAGGTCATTGCCACGGCCGATGACCGGGCGGCAGCAATTGCGTTACTCGATGCAACCCTGGGTGAGATGCGTATTTACGGGGTGGAAACCAATATTCCGTATGTGCGCGATATTCTCAAGACCCGCATATTTACTCAGGGTCATATCTACACGCGTTACCTCAATGAATTCTCCTATACACCCAACACCATCGATGTCATCAGCAGCGGCACCCTGAGCATGATTCAGGATTATCCCGGCCGCGTGGGTTATTGGGATGTGGGTGTTCCGCCCTCCGGCCCCTTCGACAGTTATTCCTTCCGGTTGGGAAACCGTTTGTTAAACAACGTGGAAACCGCGGCGGGCCTGGAAATCACTTTGAATGGCCCGGCGCTGAAATTCAATTGCCCTGCACAAATCGTATTAAGCGGCGCCGCCATGCCGGCCACGCTGGACGGTGAACCGGTCGGCTATTGGCAAGTCATCCGAGTTGCCGCGGGACAAACCTTGAAAATCGGCAAAGCCAGCGGCGCCGGCGCCCGGTCTTATTTGTTAATAAAAGATGGCATTCAATGCCCTGGCTACCTTGATTCCAGGTCCACATTTACCCTGGGCCAGTTTGGCGGCCATGCGGGACGCGCGTTGCGCGCGGGTGATGTGTTGCATATTCCCCGCAATGCTCCATCGCACACGCCCCGGCAACTGCCAAAATCCTTATGGCCCGGGATTACGAACCAATGGGAGCTGCGCGTCATCTACGGCCCCCATGGCGCCCCGGATTTTTTTACTGGTAAAGACATCACTACGTTCTTCAATACCGATTGGGAAGTTCACTATAACTCCAGCCGCACCGGCATCCGCCTGGTCGGACCCAAACCGCAATGGGCCCGCACCGACGGCGGCGAAGCCGGCATGCATCCCTCCAACATACATGACAATGCCTATGCCATTGGCGCGGTGGATTATACCGGCGATATGCCGGTGATTCTCGGACCGGACGGCCCGTCGCTGGGTGGTTTTGTTTGTCCCGCCACCGTCATTAGCGCCGACCTTTGGAAACTGGGCCAGTTAACCGCGGGCGACAAGATTCGCTTTATCCCGGTCAGTATGCAAGACGCGGTTGAACTGGAGCGCGCGCAAACCGCCGCCATTAACCGGCTCGAACCGGTCACTCATACTGTCACTGCTGCGCTTCCCACTACGCCGATTATTAAAACCATAGGCACAACGCACGACCGCAGCGGAAAAAATGACGTGCAAGTAGTTTACCGTCCATCCGGTGATAAGTATTTACTGGTGGAATACGGTCCCCAGGTGCTGGATATTGAATTGCGGTTCCGCGTGCACGCTTTAATGTTATGGCTTCAGGATCATCGTTGCAACGGTATGCTGGAGTTAACCCCGGGTATTCGTTCTTTGCAGATTCACTATGACAGCCAAGCCCTGCCGCTGAACCGGTTGCTGTCATTATTAGAAGAAGCCGAACTGGCGCTGCAACATATTGAACATCTGGAAGTCCCTGCGCGTACCGTGCATCTGCCCTTAAGTTGGGATGACAACGCCTGCCAACAGGCGATTAATAAATACATGCAATCGGTGCGCAAGGACGCACCGTGGTGTCCCAGTAACATCGAATTTATTCGCCGCATCAATGGACTTGATAGTATCGGTCAGGTTAAAGACATCGTGTTTAACGCCAGTTATTTGGTAATGGGCCTGGGTGATGTCTATCTGGGCGCGCCGGTCGCCACGCCTATTGATCCGCGTCACCGGCTGGTGACCACCAAGTACAATCCGGCGCGCACCTGGACCGCGGAAAACTCGGTCGGCATTGGCGGTTCGTACTTATGCGTCTACGGCATGGAAGGTCCGGGTGGCTATCAATTTGTGGGGCGCACCCTGCAAATGTGGAATCGTTATCACCAAACACCGCAATTTACCCAACCGTGGTTATTGCGTTTCTTCGATCAAATCCGTTTTTACGAAGCCAGCGCGGATGAATTGCTGGCGATGCGCGAGGATTTTCCCAAGGGCCGTTACGCTGTCAAGATTGAACCGGCGACATTCAGCCTGCACGAGTATCGCGCCTTCCTCGAACAACACCGGGAAAGTATCGCGACCTTCACGGCACACCGGCAACAGGCCTTTGATCAAGAACTGCAACGCTGGATTGCATCGGGTCAAATCAATTTTGAGTCGGAACAACACCTCACGAGTGAAACCGGGGAAGAGGAAGCTTTGCCTGGCAACTGTGTTGCTATCGACAGCCCGGTGGCGGGCAGCGTGTGGCAATTATTAGTAAAACAGGGCGACGCGGTCAGCGAAGGCCAAACGCTGGCGGTACTTGAATCCATGAAAATGGAAATCGAAATCACCGCGCCCCATGCCGGCACCGTCTACGCGATCAACCGCAGTGAAGGCAGCCAGATCAGCGCCGGACAGGCGTTGTTGATTTTGCAGGAATAACACAGGCGAGAACTCAATTAACAAGAGGCGTACATTAATGGATATGACCATTAAGGGTTTATTATGCGCATATCAACAACGGCAACTGACACCGGCGCAGGTGATTGAGCACGTGTTAAATCAATGCGGACAACACACTGAGCATAACATCTGGATCACACAACTGAGCCGCGAACAAATCCAGCCCTATCTGGATAGACTGGCGGATCAATCGCCCGCGTCACTGCCATTATATGGAATTCCCTTCGCCATCAAAGACAATATCGACCTGCAAGGTATAACTACCACCGCCGCCTGCCCGGCGTTTACGTATACCGCCGGACAATCCGCCTTCGTGGTGCAACAGTTGATTAAGGCCGGGGCGATCCCGATCGGTAAAACCAATATGGATCAGTTCGCCACCGGCCTGGTAGGCACGCGTTCCCCGCAACCCTGGGGACCCTGCAAAAACGCGTTCCACAAAAACTATATTTCGGGCGGTTCCAGCTCCGGGTCCGCGGTGGCGGTGG
>Ga0209640_10001286_pt1 | contig 21088 bp, 14 predicted proteins | sample RifCSP10_1_FD_184018 | JGI IMG/M metagenome (GOLD analysis project Ga0209640, IMG submission 184018) | Soil microbial communities from Rifle, Colorado - Rifle CSP2_sed 10_1 (SPAdes) (version 2) | ecosystem: Environmental > Terrestrial > Deep subsurface > Rock core/Sediment | place: Rifle...
TCGCCATCCAGTGCGCGCCGGACCACCCATGGGTGAAGCAGCACCCGGAATGGTTCACGTTCCGGCCGGACGGCAGCATCAAGTACGCCGAGAATCCGCCCAAGAAATACCAGGACATCGTCAATGTGAACTTCTACGGCCCGCATCGCGAGGAGCTGTGGAACGCGCTGCGCGATGTGGTGCTGGTGTGGGTGGGGCGCGGCGTGAAGACCTTCCGCGTCGACAATCCGCACACCAAGCCGATGCCGTTCTGGGAGTGGCTGATCTGGGACGTGCAGCGGCGCCATCCCGACGCGATCTTCCTCTCCGAAGCGTTCACGCGGCCGAAGATGCTACAGGATCTGGCGAAGGTCGGTTTCACGCAGTCCTACACCTACTTCACCTGGCGCACGACCAAGCAGGAGCTGACCGACTATCTCATCGAGCTCACGCAGACCGAGGTGGCCGAATATCTGCGGCCGAATTTCTTCGCCAACACGCCCGACATCCTTTCGCCGTTCTTGCAGAACGGCGGTCCACCCGCGTTCAAGATCCGGCTGGTGCTGGCGGCGACCCTGGTGGGCATCTACGGCATCTATAACGGCTACGAGCTGTGCGAGAACCGCGCGATCCCCGGCACCGAGGAATACGCCGATTCCGAGAAATACCAGTTCAAGGTGTGGGATTGGGACCGGCCGGGCCACATCAAGCCGTATATCACGCAGGTCAACCGCATCCGCCGCGAGAACCCCGCATTCCGGGCCTATCGGAGCCTGCGGTTCTGGCGCGCCGACGACGACAACATCCTGTTCTACGGCAAGATGACGGACGACCGATCCAGCATGGCGTTCGTCGCCGTCAATCTCGACCCGTTCGCCGCGCACGAGACCACGCTCTGGTTCCCGATCACCGGGATGGGCCTGCGCGACCCCGATGCGTGGCAGCTCGAGGAGCTGCTGAGCGGTACCCGCGAAACCCGGCAGGGCTCGCCATACCGCGTGCGGCTGGACCCGGACGTCAATCCGGCGGTGATCTACCGCGCCACCGCTGTTGCGCGCACATAAGAAACTCAAAATGAAGAGACTGCCCTCCAATGCCCAACAATGGTGATGCGCTCTGGTACAAGGACGCGATCATTTATCAGCTCCATGTGAAGGCCTTTTCCGACTCCAACAACGACGGAGTCGGCGACTTCCGCGGCCTTTTGCAAAAGCTCGATTATCTGCGCTCGCTCGGCATCACCTGCGTGTGGCTGCTGCCGTTCTACCCCTCGCCGCAGAAGGACGACGGCTACGACATCGCGGAATACCGCAGCATCAACCCGTCCTACGGCACGATGCGCGACTTCCGCGCCTTCGTGCGCGAAGCGCATGATCGCGACATCCGCATCATCATCGAGCTGGTGATCAACCACACCTCGGACCAGCACCCGTGGTTTCAGCGTGCGCGCCACGCCAAGCCCGGCTCGAAGCTGCGCGATTGGTACGTGTGGAGCGACACCGACCAGAAATACGCCGGCACGCGGATCATCTTCACCGATACCGAGCCCTCCAACTGGGCGTGGGACCCGGTGGCCAAGTCTTATTACTGGCATCGCTTCTTCTCGCACCAGCCGGATCTCAATTTCGACAATCCGCAGGTCATGCGCGCGGTGGTCAACGTGATGAATTACTGGCTCGACATGGGCGTTGATGGGATGCGGCTCGACGCGATTCCGTATCTGGTCGAGCGCGAAGGCACCAACAACGAGAACCTGGCGGAGACTCATACGGTCTTGAAGAATCTCCGCGCCGAGCAGGACAAGCGCTATCCCGACCGGATGCTGCTCGCGGAAGCCAACCAGTGGCCCGAGGACGTGCAGCAGTATTTCGGCGCGGGCGACGAATGCCACATGGCCTACCACTTCCCGCTGATGCCGCGCATGTACATGGCGATCGCGCAGGAGGACCGCCACCCGATCACCGACATCCTGCGCCAGACGCCGGAGATCCCGGCGCAATGCCAGTGGGCGATCTTCCTGCGCAACCACGACGAGCTGACGCTCGAAATGGTGACCGACAGCGAGCGCGACTATCTGTGGAACACCTATGCGGCTGATCGCCGCGCTCGGCTCAATCTCGGCATTCGCCGCCGCCTTGCGCCGCTGATGGAAGGCGACCGGCGCAAGATTGAGCTGATGAACAGCCTGCTGATGTCGCTACCCGGCACGCCGATCGTCTATTACGGCGACGAGATCGGCATGGGGGACAACATCTTCCTCGGCGATCGCAACGGCGTGCGGACGCCGATGCAGTGGACCCCCGACCGCAACGGCGGATTCTCGCGCGGCGATCCCGCCGGGCTCTATCTGCCGCCTCTGATGGACCCGGTGTACGGCTACCAGGCGGTCAACGTCGAGGCGCAGACCGGCAACCAATCGTCGCTGCTGAACTGGATGCGGCGCCTCATCACGGTGCGCCAGAGCACCAAGGTGTTCGGCCGCGGCAAGCTCACGTTCCTCTACCCGAGCAACCGCCGCGTGCTCGCCTATCTTCGGCAGCACGAGCAGGAGACGGTGCTCTGTGTCGCCAACCTGGCGCGCTCGCCGCAATCCTTCTCGCTGGATCTCACCGCGTTCAAGGCCTCGGTCCCGGTCGAGATGTTCGGCCGCGCGGCGTTCCCGCTGATCAGCGAGGCGCCCTACGAGCTGTCGCTGCCGGGCCACAGCTTCTACTGGTTTGCGCTGGAAAATCCGGAAACGCGCCGCATCGCCGACATCCAGCTGGTCGCGCCGGAGTACATCACGCTGGTGTGGAGCGGCGCCTGGGCCGATCTGCTGCGCGGATCGGTCGGCCAGCTGTTCCTGCAGGAGGTGCTGCCATCGCACCTTCCGCGCCAGCGCTGGTTCCGCGCCAAGGACGCACTCATCCGCAGTGTCACGCCGTGCGCGGCGATCGAGTTCAAGGGCGAGGCCGGCTCTTGGCTGATCACGATCCTCGAGACGAAATTCGTCGGCAATGCGCCGCCACAACGTTACCTTTTGCCGCTCGCGCAGGATGGGCGCGAATTGCGCCTGCTGCCGCCGCCGGTACAGGCGCGCGCCATCGCCAAGACGCGCAAGGGGTCCAAGGAGGGCGCGCTGTTCGATGCCATCGCGGACGACCGCTTCGTCCAGACGCTGGTGAAGAATCTGCGCGCCGCGGTGGAGATCGAAGCCGACGGTCAAAGGCTGCGGTTCCTGCCGACCGCGGCGATGGCCAACGTGGCGGATCCGCCGGAATTCGCCACACGCCAGCTTGGCGCCGATCAGTCCAACTCCTCGGTGCTGGTCAGCGCGACGTTGATCTTGAAGCTGTATCGCCAGGTCGAGCCCGGCCGGCACCCGGAGATCGAATTCGGCCGCTACCTCACCGAATTCGCCAAGTACGCCAATACCCCGCCGATGCTGGGTGCGATCGAGCTCAGGCCTCCCAAGGGGCAATCGACCGCGCTCGGCATCGCGCATGCGTTCGTGCGCAACCAGGGCGATGGCTGGGAATTCACGGTGAAGTATCTCGACCGGTTTCTCGATGAATCCGCCGTTCTGCCGGTCGAGCAGATTCCCGCGGCGGACGTGGCGCACACCGTATACCTCACGCAAATGCGCCAACTGGGCCGGCGCGTTGCCGAGTTGCACATGGCGCTGTGCCGCGATGACGCGGAGCCGGCGTTCCGGCCGGAGCCGGCGAGCGCCAGCGATGTCGCGAACTGGGTGCGCTCGGTGCGCAACGATGCGAAATCCGCGCTGGCGGCGCTGCGGGCTGCGCTTCCGAAGCTCTCTACCGACGGCGTGCCGCTCGCCGCGATCCTGGTCGACGGCCGGCAGGACATCCTGAAGCGGATCGACGCGCTTGCCGGCAATGCCGACAGCCTTGTGATGACGCGCATCCACGGCGACCTGCATCTCGGTCAGGTCATGGTGGCGCAGAACGATTTCTACGTCATCGATTTCGAGGGCGAGCCGCGCCGGCCGCTGGCCGAGCGGCACCGCAAGGACTGCCCGCTGCGCGATGTCGCCGGCGTTTTGCGCTCGTTCGACTACGCGGCGTGGACCGCTTTGGAGAATCTCAAGGGCACGCGCGCCGGGCGCCGTGCCGCGTTGCGCGAGCACGCGCTCGCCTGGCGCGACCGCGCGACCGACGCGTTCCTGAGCTCGTATCGGCAGGCGATCGGCACGACCCCGAGCTACCCGCAGAAGTCCGCGACTGCGGACGCATTGTTGCAGCTCTTTTTGCTGGGAAAGGTGTTCTACGAGATTCATTACGAGCTGACCAACCGGCCGCTGTGGGTGGAAACCCCGCTGCGGGGCGCAGTCGGCATCCTGTACCCGGACAAACTGATCTGAGGAGATCGCGGTGGACGGCGGGACGGCGCTGCAGTCGATCTTGAAAGCCGAGCTCCGGGATCCGTTCGGCTTTCTCGGCATGCATGAAGCGCCCGAGGGCCTCATCGTGCGTACCTTCCAGCCCGATGCGGACACCGTCCAGGTGGTGGACAAACGCGACGGCAGGGTCGTCGCCACTCTCGCCGATGCCGAAGCGCAGGGGCTGTTCACCGGAGTCGTTCCCGGCCGCGAGCGATTTCCCTACCGGCTGCGGGTGACGCGCCAAGACGGCGTCGGGGAGATCGAGGATCCCTACGCCTTCCCGCCGGTGCTGGGCGAGCTCGACGTCTATCTGCTGGCCGAAGGCACGCACCTGGAGGCGTGGGACAAGCTCGGCGCGCACCCGGTGCATTGCCAGGGCGTTGCCGGCGTGGCTTTCGTGGTGTGGGCGCCGAACGCGCGCGCGGTGAGCGTGGTCGGCGATTTCAATGTCTGGGACGGGCGCCGGCATCCGATGCGGTTCCGCCATGAATGCGGCGTGTGGGAGTTGTTCGTGCCGGGTATCGGCCCGGGCGTGCGCTACAAGTACGAGATCAAGGCGACCGACGGCCGGCTGCTCCCGCTCAAGGCCGACCCATACGCGTTCCGCGCCGAAGAGCCGCCCGCTACCGGCTCCATCGTCGAAGGGCCAGCGCGACATCAATGGCAGGACGCCGGTTGGATCGCGCATCGCGGCGAGGCGGCCGGGCTGAACAAGCCGATCTCCATCTACGAGGTGCATCTCGGCTCGTGGCGGCGGAAGCCGGAGGAAGGCGGGCGCTATCTCACCTATGCGGAAATGGCCCATGAGCTGGTCGACTACGTCGCCGGGATGGGCTTCACCCATGTCGAGTTCCTGCCGATCACAGAGTACCCGTTCGACGGCTCCTGGGGCTATCAGCCGATCGGGCTGTTCGCGCCGACCAGCCGGTTCGGCGTGCCGGATGAATGCCGCTACCTGATCGACTGCTTCCACCGCCGCGGCATCGGCGTCCTGCTCGACTGGGTGCCCGGGCATTTCCCGGAGGACCCGCACGGGCTTGCGCTGTTCGATGGCACGCACCTGTACGAGCACGCCGATCCGCGGCAGGGCCGGCATGTCGACTGGGGCACGCTGATCTACAACTACGGCCGGCGCGAGGTGGCGAATTTCCTGCTGTCGAGCGCGCTGTACTGGCTCAAGGAATTCCACATCGACGGGCTGCGCGTCGATGCGGTGGCCTCCATGCTGTACCTCGACTACAGCCGCCGGCCGGGCGAATGGATTCCGAACCGCTTCGGCGGGCGCGAGAATCTCGATGCGGTGGAATTCCTGCGCCGCATGAACGACGAAATCCCGCGGCGGGTGCCCGGCGCCATCACCGTCGCCGAGGAGTCCACCGCGTGGCCGATGGTGTCGCGGCCGACCGCACAAGGCGGCCTCGGCTTCACCTACAAGTGGAACATGGGCTGGATGCACGACACGCTCGAATACATCCAGCTCGACCCGATCCATCGCCGCTTCCACCACCACCAGCTCACGTTCGGCCTGCTCTACGCGTGGAACGAGAATTTCACCCTGCCGATCTCGCATGATGAGGTGGTGCACGGCAAACGCTCGCTGCTCGGCAAAATGCCGGGCGACCGCCGGCAGAAATTCGCCAACTTGCGCGCGTATCTCGTGTTCATGTACGGACATCCGGGCAAGAAGCTCTTGTTCATGGGCAACGAGTTCGGCCAGGAGCGGGAGTGGGACCACAACAAGAGCCTGGATTGGCACTTGCTCGGCGATCCGATGCATCGCGGCGTGCAGCAATTGGTGCGCGACCTCAACCGCGCCTATCGCGACATACGCGCCTTCAGCGCGCTCGATCATGTGCCGGGCGGCTTCGAATGGATCGAGCCGAACGATGCCGACAACAGAGTGCTGTCGTTCATCCGCCGCTCCGACGACGGCGATTTCATCGTGGTCGTGTGCAACTTCACGCCGGTGGCGCGCCAGGGCTACCGCATCGGCGTGCCGCAGGGCGGCGACTATGTCGAGATCCTGAATTCGGATTCCGGCGCCTATGGCGGCGGCAATGTCGGGAATTCCGGGTGCGTCGGCGCCGGGGCCATCGGCGCGCACGGCCGCCCGTTCTCGCTCAGCCTCACCGTGCCGCCGCTTGCCGGCGTGATTCTGCGGCCGGCCCGTGGCTAAGACCGGACTGCGCATCTGGCCGGGACGTTCGTATCCGCTGGGCGCGACGTGGGACGGGCGCGGCGCCAACTTTGCGCTGTTCTCGGCCCATGCCGAGCGGGTCGACTTATGCATTTTCGATCACCGCGGCCAGCGCGAGATCGCGCGCGTCACGCTGCCCGAATACACCGACGAGATCTGGCACGGCTATCTGCCCGATGCGCGGCCGGGCATGCTGTACGGCTATCGCGTGTACGGGCCGTACGATCCCGCGCATGGCCACCGCTTCAACCCCAACAAGCTGCTGATCGACCCGTATGCCAAGGCGCTGCACGGCCACGTGCGCTGGAGCGATGCGCATTTCGGCTACCGGGTCGGGAGTGTACGCACCGACCTGACCTTCGACCGCCGCGACAACGCGCGCGGCATGCCCAAATGCATCCTGCTCGACCCGGCGTTCAGCTGGGGCAACGATCGGGCGCCGCACACCGCCATGGAGGACTCGTTCATCTACGAGCTCCACGTCCGCGGCTTCACGATCGGACGCGAAGACATCCCGCATGCGCAACGCGGCACCGTTTCAGCGCTGGCGAGCGAGCAGGTCATCGATCATCTGCGGCGGCTTGGCATCACCGCGGTCGAGCTGCTGCCGGTGCACGCCTTCGTGGACGACCGCGTGCTGGTCGAGCGGGGCTTGGTGAATTACTGGGGCTACAACACCATTGGCTTTTTCGCCCCGCATCCCCGCTATCTCGCCGCCGGCGTGGTCGACGAGTTCAAGACCATGGTGCTGCGGCTGCACGACGTCGGCATCGAGGTGATCCTCGACGTCGTCTACAACCACACCGCGGAAGGCAACCACATGGGGCCGACGCTGTCGTTCCGCGGCATCGACAACGCCTCGTATTACCGGCTGGCGAAGAATCCCCGGTTCTATGAGGACTTCACCGGTACCGGCAACGCGTTGAACCTGCACCACCCGCGCGTGCTCCAGCTGGTCACCGATTCGCTCCGCTACTGGGTGGAGCAGATGCATGTCGACGGATTCCGGTTCGACCTGGCGACCACGCTGGCGCGCGAAACCGTCGATTACGATCCGCATTCCGGATTCCTGGACGCGGTGGGCCAGGACCCCGTCCTGTCGCGGGTGAAGCTGATCGCCGAGCCGTGGGACGTTGGGCCCGGCGGCTACCAGCTCGGCAATTTTCCGCCCGGCTGGATGGAATGGAACGACAGGTTCCGCGATACCGTGCGCCGGTTCTGGCGCGGCGACGGCGGGCTGATCGGCGAGCTTGCCGCGCGCATCAGCGGCTCGGCCGACATCTTCAACCGGCGCGGCCGGCGGCCGTGGGCCAGCGTGAACTTCATCACCGCGCACGACGGGTTCACGCTCGAAGACCTGGTCAGCTACGACACCAAGCACAACGAGGCGAACGCCGAGAACAATCGCGACGGGACCGACGCGAACTATAGCTGGAACAGCGGCGTGGAAGGCCCGACCGACGATCCGAAAATCCGCGGCTCGCGCCGCCAGCAGAAGCGCAACCTGCTCGCCACGCTGCTGCTGTCGCTGGGAACGCCCCTGATGCTGGCGGGCGACGAGCTGGGGAACAGCCAAGGCGGCAACAACAACGCCTATTGCCAGGACAGCCAGGTCGGCTGGATCAAATGGCCGACCGAGAGCCACGATCCGGAGGGGCTGGTCACCTTCATCCGGCGGTTGATCTCGCTGCGGCGGTCCGAGACGGCGCTGCATCTGTCGCGCTTCCTCACCGGAAACGGCGACGTGACGTGGCTTACCCCCGCCGGCGCCGCGTACACGGAGGAGGATTGGAATTACCCCGATGCGCGCGCGCTCGCCTATGTATTGAAGGGCAGGGGCATCGCGCCGGGAGTCGAGGCGCCGCTCCTGATCATGCTCAACGCGTACCACGAGCCGATGGATTTCGTGTTGCCGAAATCCTCCGCCGCGCGGTGGCGGCTGGTGCTGGATACCTCGCTCGATGAGAACGAGACCTATCCCGTGTTTCAATCGGGCGCGACATACACGGTCGCCGCCCGTTCGCTGGTTCTGCTGCGCGGGCTCGCGAACGGCGGCCCGGGCGCATGAAGCGCCGGCATCGGATGCCGTTCGGAGCGACGCCGGGCGATTCCTGGCGCGTCGCCTGGTACATCGAGCCATGAGCGCGCTCACCGAGCTGGCGCATCGCCTGGGCGTGGAGACTGACTACACCGACGGGCTCGGCCGGCATCACGAGGTGTCGCCGCAGGCGTTGAACGCGATCCTCGCCACCTTCGGCTACGCCGATGCGAGCGAGGCCAAGGCGGAGGAGGCGCTGCAGTCGCTCGGCCGCGAGGAGCGCGCCACGCCTCAGCCGCCGCCGCGGGCCTACGAGCCACCGGAATTGGCGGCCGGCCAGCGGGTCTGGGTCATGGCGGTGCAGCTCTACACGGTGCGCTCGGCGCGCAACTGGGGCATCGGCGACTTCACCGATTTGCGCGATCTGGTGACATACGCGGCGCGCATGGGTGCGGCCGGCGTCGCGCTCAACCCGCTGCACGCGCTGTTCTTGGATGACCCCGAGCGCGCCAGCCCGTATGCGCCGAACAGCCGGCTGTTTCTCAACACGCTGTATATCGACCCCGAAGCGGCGCCGGACTTCACCGACGCGGCGATGCCGGCGCGCGACCGGCTCGCCGCGCTGCGCCGCGCCGAGCTCATCGACTATGCCGGTGTGGCGGCCGCGAAACGCGCCGCGTTCGAGGCGATGTACGCGCAATTCCACGACCATGCGTCGGCGGAACGCCGCGCGGCGTTCGATGCCTATCGCCAGCGCGAGGCGCCGGCGCTGCGGCATTTCGCAACCTATGAAGCGCTGCGCGAGACCATGGCGGCGCGGGATCCGGAGCTCGCCTACCGGCGCCGCTGGCCCGAGGAGTACCGCCGGCCGGACGCGCCCGGTATCGCGAGCTTCGTGGCGGAGCACAGCGCGCGCATCGAATTCTTCGAGTACCTGCAGTGGATCGCCGATGCGCAGCTGGCCGCCGCGGCGCAGATCGCCCGCAATGCGCGCATGCCGATCGGGCTGTATCGCGACCTGGCGGTCGGCATCGACGACGGCGGCGCCGACGGCTGGATGTACCAGGACCTGCTCGCGCAAGGCTTCGATGCCGGCGCGCCGCCCGATCCGTGGAGCGAGCTCGGCCAGTGCTGGGGGTTTCCGCCGGTCAACCCGCGTGCGTTGCGCGCCGACAAGTACCGCATGTCGTCGGCGGTGCTGCGCGCCAACATGCGGCACGCCGGCGCGTTGCGCATCGACCACATCCTGGGGCTGATGCGGATGTTCTGGATTCCGCCCGGCGGCGTCCCGGCCGACGGCGTTTACGTGCGATACCCGTTCGAGGAGCTGATCGGCGTGATTGCGGCGGAGAGCCAGCAACATCGCTGCCTGGTGGTCGGCGAGGATCTTGGCTCGGTGCCGGAAGGGCTGCGGCCGGCGCTGCACGCAGCCGGCATCTACACCTCGGCGGTGCTGTATTTCGAGCGCAACGAAACCGGCTTCCTGTCGCCGTCGGAATATCCGGTCCAGGCCGCGGCCTCGGTGACCACGCACGATCTGCCGACCTTTGCCGGTTGGTGGGAAGGCCGCGACATCGCCGCCCGCCTTGCGCTGGGTCGGTTGAGCGAGCAGGACGCGCAACGCGCGCTCGAGGAACGCGTGCGACAGCGCGACGAGCTCATGGCGGCGTTCGCGCGCGAAGACATCTCGGGCGAGCCGCTGGTTGCCGTGCATCGGTTTCTGGCGGGCACCCCATCGCGGATCGTCTCGGCGCAGCTTGCCGACATCGTCGGCGACACCGAGCAAGTGAACCTTCCGGGCACGGATCGCGAATATCCAAACTGGCGGCGCAAGCTGCCGCTCATGCTCGACGATGCGTTCGCCGATCGGCGCATGGGCGATGTCGCGGCGGCGATCGCGGCCGAGCGGCCGCAGTCATGGGCCGACACGTAGCACGACGACCCGGCGCTGTATCCGCGGCGCTCACGCGCAGCGAGGGTGCCACCCGGTTGGTCGTGATCGTGGGGCGGCTGTTCACGCGGGTCGCCACGGCCGAGCCGGCCATGCAGTTCGATTGGCAGGACACGACCGTCGAGCTTGCCGGGCTCGGCGTCCCGGCCGCCGATCTCCTTAGCAACTTCCCCGCCGCCGTGCTGCTCGATCAGACGCGGGTTCTGTAAATAATCCGTTGCCCACCGCTGCCCACACGAGATCGATGCGTTGGGCAGAACGCAATTTTTCGCCGCGAAATTTCAAATGCATTGACGGTCCACAGGCCCCTCGTCACAATTCTCCCAATAACCAGCGGCAATATTCGATCCGCAATGCAGGGAGGTCGATTATGCGGTTAATCGCAGCGCTCGTCGTAATCCTGGCCGGGCTGACGGCGTTCGTGCCGAACGCTTCGGCGCGCACCATCAAGGTCGGCGTCATCGCCTGCTTCACCGGCCCGTTCGCGCACTGGGGCGACACCTGGAAGCGCGTGATCACCGTGTTCCAGGAGGAGAACGGCAACAAGGTCGGCAACGACACGATCGAGATCATCTATCGCGATGAGCGCGGCACCGACCCGGCGATCCCGAAGCGGCTGGCCGAAGAGCTGATCCTGCAGGACCGGATCGACGTGCTCGCCGGCTTCACGCTGACCCCGTCCGCGCTCGCGGTCGCCGACGTGATCACCGAGGCGAAGATGCCGGCCGTGATCTTCAACGCCGCGACGCACTTCATCACCCGCAAGTCGCCGATGTTCACGCGGGTGAGCGCGACGCTCGATGCCTCGATGGTGCCGCTGGTCGGCTTTGCGGCCAAGAACGGCATCAAGAGCGGCATGATCGTGGTGACCGACTACACGCCGGGCATCGAGGCCGCCAAGACCTACAACGCGGAGTTCGCCAAGAACGGCATCAAGCAGGTCGGCGAGATCAAGATGCCGCTCGCGACCAAGGACTTCGCCGTCTACATCGAGAAGGTGATCGAGACCAAGCCGGAAGGCATGTTCGTGTTCCTACCGGCGGGCTCGCCGTCGATCACGTTCGTGAAGACCGCGGGCGACCGCGGATTGATGAAGGGCGGCACGCGGATTTTCGCGTTGGGCGAATTCGGCGAGCAGGATCTGCAGAGCTTCGGCGATGTCGCGATCGGCGCCAACAGCGCGTTCTACTACTCGCAGGCGCACGATTCCGACCTGAACCGCAAGTTCGTCGCGTCGATGAAAAAGAAATTTCCGCAGAACGAGGTGGATTTCATCTCGGTCATCGCCTGGGACGGCATGCACGTGATCTATGAGATGGCCAAGCGCACCGGCGGCAAGTTCGGGCCGGACGCGATCGCCCAGGTCAAGGGCATGGCGTGGGAAAGCCCGCGCGGCCCGATGTCGATCGACCCCAAGGAGCGGGACGCGATCCAGAACATCTATGTCCGCCGGGTCGAGAAGGGGCCGGACGGCAAACTGATCAACAAGGAAATCGAGACCATCCCCAACGTGAAGGACCCGTGGAAGGAAGCCAATCCGGAGTGATTGGGGTCTCCAGCTCATTGGCAATCGCCGCCGCGCAAGACCTGCGCGGCGGTTTTGTCGAGGGCCCAACCATAGCGTTCTCCCCGCACTGAACGATGACCACCGTTGCCACCATCGTGTTCGATGGCGTCGCCTACGGGATGATTCTGTTTCTGATCTCGATCGGGCTGTCGCTCACGCTCGGGCTGATGGGGTTTGCCAACCTCGCGCACGGCACATTCGCCATGGCCGGCGGCTACATCGCGGTGGCGATGATGAAGCAGCTCGGCATCCCGTTCCTGTGGACCCTGCCGCTCGTCTTCGTCATCGTGGCGATCCTGAGCATCCCGTTCGAGCGGCTGTTGCTCCGCCCGCTGTACGATGCGCCGGAGCTGGACCAGGTTTTGATGACGTTCGGCATCGTGCTGATGTCGATCTCGGTCGCCAGCTATCTGTTCGGCTCGCTGGTGCAGCCGGTGCAGCTTCCCGCTTTCCTCGCCGGCCGGGTCGACCTGGGCATCAAGGCGTTTCCAGCCTACCGGGTGTTCCTGATTGCGGTGTCGATCGTGCTGGCGCTTGCCCTTTGGGTCGGGCTCGAACGCACGCTGATCGGCGCGCGCATCCGCGCCGCGGTGGACAATCGCCGCATGGCCATGTCGGTCGGCGTCAATGTCGACCGGCTGTTCATGTTCTCGTTCGCGCTCGGCAGCGGGCTCGCCGGCCTCGGGGGCGCCATCGGCTCGGATCTGCTGCAGCTTACGCCGAGCTATGCGTTCGAGTTCCTGGTGTTCTTCCTGATCGTGGTGTCGGTGGGCGGTCTCGGCAGCATGAAGGGCACGTTCCTGGCCGCGCTGCTGATCGGCCTGGTCGACACGCTCGGCCGCTATTACGCATCCGCGTACGGCGCGTTCTTCGTCTATATCCTCACCATCGTCGTGCTGCTATGGCGGCCGAACGGGCTGTTCGGCCGGCCGATCGCCCGCGCCTCCGAGGCCGCCGTCGCGGGCGACAGCGTGATGAAATCGCGCTGGCGCTGGTACGAGGCGCTGCCCTGGATCGCCGGGCTCGCGGTGTATTTCTTCCTCGATCGCTATCTGTCGCTCGGCTACCAGGTCCTGATCGCGATCCTGTTCACCCTGTCCTTGGAACTGGTGCTCGGCTACGCCGGCATCGTCACGTTCGGCCAGGCGGCCTTGTTCGGCGCCGGCGCCTATACGGCTGGGCTGATCAGCTTCCATTTCGGCCTGACCGATCCGCTGATCGGACTTGCCGCCGGGATGGTCGCCGCGATGGTGGTTGCGTTCCTGTCGGGCTGGATCATCCTGCGCACGCAGGGGCTCACGCTGCTCATGCTCACGTTGTGCTTCACCGCGATGCTGTACGAGTTCGTGATCAAGATCAACGACACTACCGGCGGCACGGACGGCTTGCGGCTGCGCACCGGCCTGCTGTTCGGCGAATTCCGCTTCGATATGTTCGGCCGCACCGCCTATCTCTATGCGCTCGCCACGTTGTTCGTCGGGTTCCTGATCGTTCGCGCGGTGATCTATTCGCCGTTCGGCCTGTCCCTGCGCGGTATCCGCGAGAACACGCGGCGGATGCATGCGGTCGGCGCCTCGGTGCACCGCAAGCTGGTGATCGTGTACGTGATCTCCGCGGTGCTTGCCGGTGCGGCGGGCGCGATGCTGGCGGAAACCTCTAAAGTGGTGGCGCCGGAGGCGCTATCCTTCGACCGCTCGGGCACGGTGCTGGTGATGCTGATCCTGGGCGGGATCGGCAAGCTCTATGGCGCTTTCATCGGAGTGCCGATCTACATGATCTTCGAGCACTACGTCGCCAACCTGAACCCGGAATACTGGTTCTTCTGGGTTGGCGTGCTGCTGGTTCTGCGTACGCTGTTCGCGCGCCGCGGCCTGATCGGGCTCGCCGAGGACGCCGCGGCATGGCTCCGGCGCAAATCGCCGCGGCCGAAGGAGGCGACATGAAACGTGGCCTGCGTCACCTGGCTCTGCTGAGCCGCGATATCGACAAGACCGAGCGGTTCTACACCGATGTGCTCGGCCTCGAAGTTGCGTTCCGCGAGCACGGCATGACATTCATCGCGACCCCGAGGGGCGACGATCTGCTCAATTTCGTCGAAACCGCGAAGCGGTTCGACCCCGCGGCCGGCGGGTTGGATCACTTCGGGCTAAGCGTGCCGGCGGCGGCGTGGCAGAAGACGCTGGCGCGCCTCAAGCAGCATGGCGTGGCAATCGACGGCCGGCGCGGCCAGCACGCGGTCTATATCCGCGACCCGAACGGGTACATGGTCGAGCTTTACCGCGACTGAAGCTTACGCCTCCTGCGCCGCGGCCCATTTGTGCATCTCCGAGAGCTTGGTGGCCGGGTACAGCCGCCCATCGCACCAATGCATGAAGCCGGATTCGTACAGCAGGTCGCGCACCGCTTCGACGCTCGGCGCCTCGAAGATCAGGATCGAGCGATGCTCGGGATCGAGATGCCAGTCGCCCAGCATCTTGATCTTTTTCTTCTTCATCAAGCCGGGCAGCAGCGAGTGCGTGCGATTCGCCTTCTTGCGATACGCGGCATTGGATAGCGGCGAAATGCCGGGCTCGTGCCACAGCTCGGCGATGTAGGTCGGCATCTCTACCTCCTGAACGTCTCACCCGGATCGATTAGCGCGTGCCGGCGCCGGATTCGCGCGGCTGCAATTCCCGTGGTGGCCAGGCGTCCGCCCAGCAGCATTCATGATCATATCCCGGGATCACGATCAGCCGAGCGTCGACTGGTGCGGGCAACGCCGCGAGGAACGACTGCACCACCGATGCCGGCACGATTTCGTCGTTGGCGCCGACGAAATGGATCTGCGGCAGCGCCGCGAGCGCGGCAGCAGACTGGCGCGGCTCCAGCGAGCCGGCCAGCGGCGAGACCCGGTGCAGCCGCGTCCAGGCCGCGGTATCGAGCGGCGCGGCGACCGTGACCAGGCGGACGACATCGGTGCGGCGTGCGGCGATCAATGCGGCAAGGACGCCGCCGCCGGAAACACCGTACAGCCGAACCTGGCGTGCTCCGGCGGCCTGCTTCGCTGCATCGATGGCACGGCTGGTAGCGGCGACTACGCGCTCCGAGAAACGGCTGCGGGTCCAGGCGCCGGGCTCGCAGTTGCGCGCATCGTCTGCGGCGACGAACTGGCAGGGCCGCGCAAGATAGACCACGCCGGGAGCCGGATCCTTGAGCGCAAGGCGGAGCGCCGTGGGATCGAGCGGCGAGGGGTCCGACGAAGGGTGGTACCAGTCGATCCAGGCGTTGCCGTCGGTCTCCAGATACACCGACAGCAGCTCGCTCGCCGAGCCGGGCTTCGCAAACCCGGCGAGCACGAAATCCCCGCCGTCGAAGCGCACCGGTGCGAAACCCGATCGTGCGGCAAGACGCGTCGCATAATCAGCCGGCGATTCAAGGAGCGGGATCGGTCGGCCGCAGCCGGCCAGAAACAGGAGCACAAAAGCGAGAAGGCCAAACCGAGTGGGTTTGGCCTTCCCGTAGACGTCGGATCGAGGACGGCTCAGAACTGGACGCGTAAGGCGCCGCCGATCCCGTATTGCTCCATGTCGTTACGGAACTGCACGGTCGAACCCTCGACATTGAAGGATGCACCGGGCGTGATGTTCCATCTCAGACCGCCGGCGAACACGGCGTCGAACCGATCGTCCGAGCCGCCATCGTTGTAGTACACGCGGCCCTCGGCACGAACGTAGGGTTCCAGGCTGCCGATCATATAGCCGAGCCGCGGACCGGCGTTGACGAAGCCGATAGCGGTCTTTTGGCTACCCGTCGTGACGCCGTTGCTCTCCGTGAAGCTGTCGCGGTCCTCATGGGCGTACAAGGTGCCAACCCGGGCGCCCAGCCGCCAACGGTCGATGGACATATTCCCGTTGCCGTTGATCGTCGCGAAGTACCGGCTGGCATCGGTCGAGCCGGTGATCCGCGCACTGTTGGCCGGGTCGAGGCGGGTCATGTCGTAATCGAGCTTGCTGTACCCACCGGCCGCATCGAGGCTGAACATCCGGTTGATCGTGAGCACGGCGTACGGTGCGATCGTCCAACCGGTGCCTTCGATGTTGCCGCGGTTGAAGGTCGTGTCGAAATCCTGCTTCTCGTAGCCGCCGGCGATACCAAGCACGAGGGCATTCATCAGGCGGAAGTCGACGCCGGCCATGCCGGTCCATACGTGCCCGTGAAACTCGGCCACCGACTTGTCGAAGTCGGCATGCGTATAATCGCCGCCGACCCATGCGCCGATGCGCGAGCCGCCGGTCCGGCCGCCGAGGCCGGTCTGCGGGTTGAGGTTGCCGCTGTCGCCCAGGCTCAAGATGCGCGAGGAGGGGTTCATTGCAGTCTGGGTCTGGCCGCTGATGAGCTGGGAAACGCGATCCGACAGGATGCCCGCAGTCTGTGTCACCGCGATCCGGACCGTTTCGGAACTCACCACAGCCGTACCCGGGCTGTTCTGGGTGCTGGTGCACTGCGAGTAGGTGTAGCCGTAAGTGCCCGTGCACTGGGCCAGCGCCTCGCTCGACGACATCGTCATCGTCCCGGCGAACGCCGCAACCGCTGCGACGCAGCTGAGCTGCAATAACCGTTTCACCATAAAACCCCCGAACTCGTTCTCATTGTGCCGACCTGATTCCGCGAACCATGCATCTGCGCGGACTCCAGCAGCCGCCCGCTGAAGGGTAGGACAACATAAAGCGCGGTACTCCTTATAGTTTCAATGCGAAACGCCTTGCTGGGCCGTGTTTCATCACACCTGTTGCAAACCTGCAACGTTCGAAAAAGTACCGTGAAAACCTTTGCTTAACTCCCTTCGCGAGGCGCAAAACGGCCCCATTCCGGGCACTGTTCCGGATCGGCGTCGCCGTCGAATCGAGCATGGCTGCCGGATCGGTTCCGGCCAAAGGACGGCCGGCTGCGGCGACCTCGCGCTGTAATCGGAATCGCGACGGGGTGTGCTAGCCTCGCCGGCACGCGGGCGGCATACCATCCAAGATGAAAGCGGCAGGCGGGACAATCCAGCGTCGCCACGGTCGTGCCGTGGCGAGACACAGGAGCGGCATCGGTATTGCCTTATGCGCGATCGCTATCGCGCTTGGGCTTGGGGATGCCGCTTTCACGCTGCCCTGGCTGCGCAATAGTGCGATCTGGTTCCAATCCGAGCCGGCCGTTGCGGTGAACTGGGTCGCCGCAGGCATCGCCGCGGTCGGGCTCGGCGTGCTGGCGCTCGATCGCCCAACGCTGGCATGGCGCGCGATTGCCCATCCGCTGGTGGTGATCCCCGGCGCGATTGCGCTGTGGAGCCTCGCGGTCCTGCCGCTGGCGCGCATTCCGGGCATTTCACTGTTCGGCTCGCCGGAACTCGGCGAAGGCATTTGGAATTTTATTGCAATCGCGGCGCTGACGGCCGCGGCGCGCGCGTTGACCGCCGGCCGGCGCAGACGAAATGCGCTGATCGTCGCGGCCTTGCTTGCGGTCGCCGCGACATGCGGTCTGATGGCCACCGGCTCGTTCGATCTCATGCCGTATTACTTCAAGGATTTTCTGGCGTTTTACGGCATCGCCGGCGCCGCGCTGGCACTCGCGCTGGCGCCGACGCGGTATCGCGCCGGCATTGCGTGCGTGGTGTTTCTGGTCGTTTTCCTCATCGTACGCTGGTCGGACAATCGCGCGGCCTATGGCGCGGTCCTGATCGGCTTGGCGGCGTATCTGGCAATGCTGTGGTTCGCGAAACGCCGATGGGTCCGCGTGGCCGCGGCGGCTGTCGCGGGGCTAATCCCAATTGCCGCCACGGTCGCGATCGTGGTCGTAGGGCTTGCCGGCCCGCCGCACGGATTGCCCGGCAGCCTCGATCGCGAGGCGAAGTCGACCTATGACAACATGCTCACCCGCTTCTTCTTGATGCGCGTCATCGACGATGCCATCGCGCGCGAGCCGTCGCGGCTCGTGACCGGCTTCGGCTGGGGGCATTATCCGGAACTGCTGTTCGAGCATGTGCCGCTGACCAACGTGAAGCTGCACACCCTCGCCACCGCGGGGGACGAGAAGTTCCAGTTGTGGGACGTGGTCAACCGCCCGGACTTCCACAGCCACAATGTGTATGCCGAAGGGCTCGCGTCGGGCGGCGTGGTCGTCCTGCTCCTTCTGTGTGGTTATCTGGCGTTCCTGCCGCTTTGCGCGCCGCGCAGGCTGCTGCCGGCGGCGACCGCATATGCGGCCATGGTCGGATTCCTGCAGACCTTCTGGTTTACGATGCCGATCCTGATGCCCGTGATGGCGGTGACCGCCGCCGTGTTCACCGCGCGCGTGCACGCGCTGCCGGTCTCGCGCGGCGTGCGGCGCGATCGGCGGCTGGCGGCGTCGGTCCTGGGCGTCGGCTGTGTGCTGTTCGCCGCCGCGGGCGCAGTTGCGTGGATGGCCGGCGCGGCGCGGCGGGCCGCCGACGAAAACATGCTGGCGCAGCCGCCGGTCCCGGCATCGGCGTGCGCCGACTTCTATTTCAATTTCGGGCGCGGCTATGATCATTTCGTCTGGCTGATCACGCAGCAGACCGGCCTGCTCGAGGATGCGCTCGGCAAGGGTGAAGCGCTCTCGCCGCAGCGCGTGGCCCGCATGGAGCGGTTTTTGTGCGTGGCCGATCGCGCGGCGCGTTCGTCGCCGTCCGTGCGGGTCGGGGTGGCGGATGCCGTGGTGCGATCCGACCTGGTGTTCGCCGCGGCGCAAGGCGAATCGCCGCTGCGTGCGCCCGCCGCCGCGGGCTGGGGCGATGTGCTGGATGTCGTCCTGGCGCGCGCGCCAAAACGCACCGATCTGGCGGCGCCCTACTTTTCCTGGCTGCTCAAGGCAGGCCGCGAGGACGAGCTGCTGGCGCGCGCGAACCGGCTGCTGCAGGCGCGGCCCAGCGATCCGGTCGGGCTGTGGTTCTCCGGCAGTGTGCTGATCGCGCGCACCGGGCGCGAGCCGGATGGGTTGCGGCGGATGCGCGCCGCGATCGATGGCGGCGTCGAGCGCGTGTTTCCGGTCGATGAAACGCTGCGCGCGCAGATCCGCGCGAAGACCGGCGGATGACGCTACGCCGCGTTGCGCAGCTCGCGCGCCAGCATGTCCTGCAAGGATCTGATCTGCGCCATCGGCGAGCCCTGCAGCACGCCGAGAAAGCGCGCCACCGCGAGCCCGCGCAGCGTGGCGAGCGTCACGCGGCGCAGCGCGATCAGCCGCTCCTGCGACAGCGCGGTGTCGGCGAACAACGCAAGCCACGGCGCGTCGCTGCCGCGATAGATGTCGCCGTAATGGCGGCTTAGCCGCGCGCGCAGCGGGGAATCGTTGGCGAGGCCGAACCGGATGTTGAGCACGGCGAGAAACGTCGGGCTGGAGTAGACGCGCCAATACAGCATGACGATGGCCTTTATGCGCTTATCCAGCGGCGCCGCGCGCGATTGCCGCTGGCCGGCGAGGGTCACCATGTCCTGGGTGAGCTGGTCGCTCACCGCGGCCAAGAGCGCGTAGCGCGTGCCGAATTGGTGCTGCAGCGCACCGCGCGATACGCCGGCGCGGCGGGCAATCGCGGTCGTGCTCGCGGCGGAATATCCCGCGCTGGCGATGATGCCGATGGCGGCGGCGATCAGCCTGGTGCGCGTTTCGGCGCTGCGCTCGTCCTGGGTGCGGCGGCGCGTTGCGCGCAACATACGTTCAGCCCTGATTGTTTGTTGACCGATTTCAAAGTCGCATGCTAGCGTCACATACATTCCCGAACAAGGAGACCGCCATGCTGTTCGACGCGGACGCGCACTACGCCCCGAAGGATGCGTACGACAACATGAAGGGCGCCTACCGCCACATGCGGCCGCGCATCCAGGCTGACGGGGTCGGCTACACGATGCGGTTCCTCGGCCGCAACCATCCGCGCGTCGCCCACTCGTTCCCCTTGGATCAGACCTGCAACTTCGAGCGCCGCATGCAGGACCTCGACCGGCTCGGCATCGACTGCCAGCTGCTGTTCCCGAGCCATTCCGGCATCTATCAGGAGATCGCCGATGCGGGCGCGGCGCGCGACCTGGTGCAGAGCCACAACGACGGCATGGCCGAGGTCCAGAAGAAATCCAACGGCCGGCTGATCTCGACCTTCTGCCTGACCCTGCAGCACCCCGACGTCGCGCTGGAGGAGCTGCAGCGCTGCGTCAACAAGCTGGGCATGCGCGTGGCCGTGGTCTGCCCGAACGTCGACGGCGGCGCGCTCGACGATCTGCCGCTGTGGGATTTCTGGGCGGAGGCCGAGCGCCTGGGCGTGGTGCTGGCGCTGCACGGCGATTCCGACTCGAAGCTCGTTGGCCATGAGCGGTTCAACCGCTGGCGGCTGTTCAACTGCCTCGGCTTCCCGTTCGACTACATGCACGGCATCGCGTGCATGATCTATTCGGGCATGCTGGACCGCTTCCCGAACCTCAAGATCATGCTGGCCGAAGCCGGGGTGTCGTTCCTGCCGTTCCTCGAGGATCGGCTCAACGACACCACCGAGACGTTCCATTCGCCGCTCGCCTACGACAATTTCGACATCCGCCGCAAGCCCGCCAACAAGCGGCCGCCGACCGAATATTTCCAGATGTTCCATCACGCCGTGGGGCTGGATGAATCGCTGCTGGATTTCGTGATCGCCAAGTACGGCGCGGAGAAGTTCCTGATCGGCACCGACTATCCGCACCCGGACGCGCACATGAACGTGGCGCATTCGGTGGAGAAGCTGGGCTCGATGTCCAAGGAAGCCTTCGAGGCGATCACCTGGAAGAACGCCGAGCGGCTGTTCGGCGTGAAGGCGGTGCCCAAGGCCGCGCCGAAGACGGTGGCGGCGGAGTAATGAAATAATGTTGCCTTGGACCTCATGCTTCGACAGGCTCAGCATGAGGTCCGTTCTTCCGCCTCTTCCTGAGCCCTGAGCTTATCGAAGGGTCGAAGGGCGAGGCGCGAGG
>Ga0209640_10001287_pt1 | contig 21083 bp, 35 predicted proteins | sample RifCSP10_1_FD_184018 | JGI IMG/M metagenome (GOLD analysis project Ga0209640, IMG submission 184018) | Soil microbial communities from Rifle, Colorado - Rifle CSP2_sed 10_1 (SPAdes) (version 2) | ecosystem: Environmental > Terrestrial > Deep subsurface > Rock core/Sediment | place: Rifle...
TACGCGCAGCGCTAGGAGAAGAGTCCTGGTGTCCGGTCTTGTTCCTTCGGGCAACGCCTTCTCGCGCATCCTCGGGGGCATCTTCAGCCTTGCTCATCGGCGCGTCCCATGAGGAAGGTCAGAGGGCTTCTCAGCCTTGCGAGGTTCCTCGTTCTTCTGAGGGTCGTTCATAGTTCCTCATTTCTCTCTGTGGACTTGAGGGTGCCTGCCACACAGTAGGTATGTCGCAGACTCTCGGTAGCTCCTAGCCTACTTCTTAGGTCCAATCCCGAGCATCCAGTCAGAAGCTTTTGTCAACCTGACACTTCCAAACAGGTGCTAGCCTTCATTGTCTTTTATGGGTAAGTCTCTCGCTAGCGGAGGTATCAACCCGTACTCCCAAGGGGAATTGAACCCCTTTCCCAAGAGTGAAAATCTTGGATCTTAACCAATAAGACCATGGGAGCGAATACGGGAGCTAGCTTCCCGGGTGCCATACGTAGGAAGTGTGGACTCGAACCACTTCACGCAAGGTTTGTCCATGAGCCACAGCGAGAGGATAACCTAACTTGCGTTTTACCATATGCCCGTCTCTGGGCCTTCCCTTGGTCCCGGAGGGAAGGGGGGAGCCAGCCACCTTCTTCCCTCCGGGATTGAGACCAGTTTAGCTAAATCGGTCTCAGGCGTCAACCGTCTCGGACTCATCCGAGAAAAGCTGCTCAGCGTCGTCGTCTGACTCCTCAGCGTCAGACTGCTTGGTCTGAGCGCTGGTCACATCAGCCTTCCGGAGATGACCGATGCTCTTAAGCACATCTCGGGCAAACTGACGCTCAGCGGTGAAGTGGTCCCGAATGGCCTGCTTCGCATCGTTCCAAGACAGACCCTCACCGTTCTCAGAAGGCTTGATCATGTCCGCAACCACCTGAGCGGTAACGTCCACCACGAAGGTACCGGCAGAACTCTTCAGCGTAGTGACAGTGCTCTTCAGAATCTCGTTCGTCTCATCCTCGGACAGAACATCGCCGGTCAGTACCCGGTAAACAAGCTGGCCCTTTTCGGTCAGCGTGCCATACTCCTCAGAGACGAAACCACGCTCCACAAGAGCCTTGATCTGCTTCGGACCAGCCTGGACTGCCTGATCGTAACCCTCATCATCCTTGCCAGTCACGACGGCAGCCATCATGACATCGGTCATCTTGTGTGCGCTCATCACGCGATTGGACAGCTGAATCTGTTCAGCGAGGTTCACTGTACTTCTCCTAAGTCTAGTGGTTCCTGCGGTTCGTCTACGACAGTACACGAGCCTAGAAGGGCGTGCAAGTCCTCAGAGAAGGAAAGCTCAGGAACCTAGTCCTAGAGCCTTCCGGCCGATCGTGACCAGCGAAGCAAGCTCTCGACTCCCCTCCGGGAACGTCTTCCTTGCTTCCTGGTAGAGGCGTGCAGCGTCCTGCTTGCTCTGTACGGCCCTGAACCGGCCCTCCCAGGGCTCTAGCCCCTCAGGCGCCTCAACGGCGCTCTGAGGGGCACCAGGGCCGTCGTACGCCTTGGCCAGGCCGGTGCGCTTGCGCCACTCACGGACGACGGCGCACAACTGAGCCGCTTCCCATCCAGCCTGGATATCTAGTCGATACATGGTGCAAGAGCCCGTACCCGCGGGGATGTGAATAACCACAGCATAATCAGTTCGAACCTTAGGAACGGGCATCCACTGTTCATTTCGGGCATCCCAGACACCGCACATGTTGATACCGCGAGCGTAACAAGCTAGTTGAATCGAGATTTCTAGCCATCCGTAGGTTACGTTCTTTCCGGACTTGACATCTCCGATTACGTAGGAACCGTCTGCCTCCTTAAGAACACGGTCGAACTTTCCGGCCACTTCGTATTGAGGTAGGCAAACCCTTCTTTCGATTAGTTCAGGAACAATGCTCAACTTATGGGCAGTCATACATTCTTGATAAGCGGAAATGTCTGCACGCTGGTCTTGAGGAATCTCTTCTAGATCTAGTTGACCTTTGTCCAACCCCTCAGTAAACGAGTGAACAGCGGTGCCCCTGTTAGCAGCAACCTTGTATCCAGCCGCATCCTTTGCCTGAGAGACGAGATCATCCAAACGGTCCTTGTCCCTCGTTACATCCATCGTGCTGGCCATGGCGACTAGGTCTGAACGCAGAGCCATGCCCTTGGCCGTCATTCGCTGCTGCCAGAGATTGAGAGCGTACGAGTCTACGATAGTTCGAGCGAAAGTGGTGACCCTGGTAAAAGGTCGCTTATTTCCTGTGTGTGGGGAAGGAAGGAGGTACCTCCCCCATCGGTCAAACTCTTGCTTGGCCGGTTCTTCGAAGATATCGTCAGCATCCATCACGGAAGTCCTTTCCAGTTCACTTCATCAATGAGCATATCAACTAGTTCTGCTGCGCGCTCGAAGTCTTTTTGATCCCTTGGCTTGAGACTCATTCTTGCTTCGCGCTTTATCTTGGTTCGAGCCTGGCTCAAGACTTCGTTTAGTCGTTTGTTGATGATCTCCCTTACCCTTTGTTCTAGGGCTAGGTCCAGATCAAAAGTTCCTTTGGGCAGTTCCTTGCTCACTTCTTCTTTCCTCCTTTCTTCTTGCCTTCCTTAAATGATTCATAATCAGACGAATCTCGCGTAGTAAGCCGGTCGGCAGCCAAGAGAAAAACTTCTGTTTTGGCTCGTTCCAGCTTACCCCGCGTGTTCTTTATTCGGTTCTTCACTCTTCGCTTTCCTCGGGCATCATCTCAGCGTAGCAACGTACGCAAAACCCTCCATCTTCAAATTGCTCAAGAGGGATTTTGTGTTCAGGAAAGATATTTCCTTGAGCATCAACACACTCATTTTCCTCAAATTCAGGTTCCGGAAGATTCCTCATGTTAGTCATAGGTGTTTGCATTCCAATCAAGAGAAGAAGTGTTCTTCATCTGAGATCAAGCTGTAGTCTCGTAGGGTGTGCTTATCGAATTTCGACCCCGCAATTTTTACGGCCTTCTTTATGACAGCTGCATCATATTCTTTGGGGTAACAAACACCAATCCCTTCATCCGCCAGAGCCATTTGAGCCCGAATAACGAAGCTTGCTTCCTGCTCATTCATTGTTTTTTAGATCCTTCCAAGTAGAGATGAACATAAATATAGCCGCAACGGCACCAACGAGAAAAGTTATCCCCATCGAAACGAAGAGGAAAATTACTGCTGCTTCCATTACCTACCTTTCAGATATCTATCGAATTTTCTACTGGCAAAATGGATGCTGATAATATCGCTAGCCTGACCCCGTTTAATCCCATCAGGTAGAGCAATCCTATTGCCCGCTGCGGTACTAAGCTGAGCCTCAGTTGGCTTACCCTTACGCCAAGACGCCTTACGTCCAGTGTTAAAGGGCATACGCTCCTCTGCTTCGGTTTCCGCCCAAGCTTGAGCAGACCCTAGCGGGAGTGTCTTATGAATCTTCTGCCACTCACCCTTTTTAGGTGCATAGCAGACATCGAACGTTCCCTCTCCCGTAGGCCAGAGGAAAACTTCTCCTTCTGAGCCAAGAGGGATAAACAGAACCCCCTTTTCAGTCATGAGCCAGGACTGAGACGATCCAGCAAACAAGTCTGTGTCTTTGAGCTTAAGCTCTTTAAGCAAAGACTTCGGTTCGCTTTCTTCCCTCAGAATAGCTTCCGCTAGCGTCTCGCCTTCCTTTATCTTTTCAACCTGGCCGGGAACAAGATCAACCAAAGAGCACAGCTTGTTTGTTTCGCTTGCTCCAACCACGTCTAGAATCAAAGCGTCAGTCTTACCCGGCCAGGGGCGCAGGACACGACCCACCATCTGAACAAATAGCGGCTGAGACTGCGTAGGACGCGCGATGACCGCGCAGGAAGCCCAGGGCGCGTCAAAGCCTTCCGTCAGGACCATACAGTTGACGAGGACCTGTAGGCTTCCTTTTCTGAACGCCTCATAAATCTTCTGACGCTCTCCCCGAGGCGTTGATCCTGAGATGATCGCAGAACGGATGCCGGAGGCATTGAAGGCTTCACAGACCTGATGAGCCGTTGCCACGGTTGGAGTGAAGACAACGCCCGGACGGTCAGCAGCGTATTCTAGGTAAGCCTTGGGCAATGCTTCGCTCATGTCGGAGTTTTCTAGGGCTTGGCCCAGCGCTCCTTCTGAGTAGTCTCCCCTGCTTCGCTTCACTGTGTTCAGGTCGAGACCGGACAGAGAAACAGACTTGCCCTTGACGTCTGTCAAGAATCCATTGCTGATCGCGTAAGGAATCGAGCGACGGTAGACAGCATCGTTCCATACGTCACCGAGTCCTACCTTATCGCCTCGGGCGAGAGTAGCGGTGAATCCAACGCAAACAGCATTCTTAACAGGCTTAGACCATACGAGAGCGCGAAGAACCGTCCTATAGGTCTCTGCTGCCGCATGGTGACACTCGTCTACGATGACAAGTCCGATGTCCTTAGGCAGCTGAGCAAGACGCTTAGGACGCGAAATAGTCTGGACTGAGCAGACCAAGACATGAGCCTCAGTTTCGTTCTCTTCTGCCTTGACCTTGCCAACGTCTAGATGTGGCGCAACAGATCGGATCTTGTCTATCGCCTGATCTGCTAGTTCGTCCCTATGCACTAGGACTACTACGCGCTTATCATACGCCTTGATGTACTCAACAGCCATATGTGAAAAAATGACCGTCTTGCCCATTCCGGTTGGAAGGACAACAGCAGGGGACTGCATTCCTGAGTCCCAAGCAGCGTATGTAGCGTCTAGCGCTTCTCGCTGGTAGGGCCTCAGCTTGAGAGTTTCACTCATCTTCCTCTAGTTCCTCATCATACGGTCCTGTGTCCAAAGTTCCTCTAGGAACTTCTAGAACATCTTCGAGGCCATCTCGAAAATCCCACCAGTGTGGGTTACGGTCGCCTGTATATTCCGCTTCTGTAAATCCTTCGTCCATTTCTCGAAGGTATTCAATTAGTCTATTTTTATTCATTTTTCTTTACCCTACATATAAGATAGTAGGAGGTACATCACGACAGCGGATATAAGAGGCCATATAAAGAAAGCCGTGATAAACCAAAACCTAACGTTACTCATCATTCCTCATTCACTACTATCCCATGACACTTAATATAGTGCTCAGAAACCACTGTGCGCATACTGCTTACAAACCAGTCGAGCGCACCAGGGCGGGGTTGTATAGTCTGAACAGACCAAGAGCAACCCAGAGGACAAGTGTACTCCAGGATGCCTTCTGAGGGAAACTGAGGTTCAGGCATAGGAAGAAGCACGTTTTAGCCCTTCTCGCTCCCCGTTGACAACTGATTAGCTCTGTGTCATCATACCGTGCGTACCTTTGCCTGTCAATGCCGGGCATCCTGTGCTATCCTGGTACGCATGATGACACAGAGCAACACTCCCGTATGGCTCAGCCGTTCTGAGGCTGCCGCACGTGCGGGAGTGGATATCACAACCGTTGATCGATGGATGAAGAAGGGAGCTATAGGCAAGTACATTTCTGGCCGTAGGATTAGGGTAAACCGGGAAGAGTTGGACAAGTATCTAGAGCCTAAGAACGAGAGTAAGACCGATGGCTGAGGCTCTAATCATCCTCTGCATTCTTTGGATGTTGGGGATCATCTTTTCAATGTTTGCTTTTGGTGAACTGATGAAGGATGATCCACAGCTAGCAGATATGCTCCGGATGAATGCAGAAATGAACCCCGTAGGTATAGTCCTGATGTCCGTTGCTATCGTCTTTTGGCCGTTTACCCTTCTGCTTAGGGTGATGAGCAAGCGATGATAAAAGCAATCGAAACAAGCTACGGAGGTTGTAACTTCAGGTCTCGGCTCGAAGCCCGGTGGGCGGTCTTCTTCGACTCCCTTGGTTGGTCTTGGCAGTACGAGCCTGAAGGTTTTCAACTAAAAAGCGGTTGGTATCTTCCCGATTTTAAAGTGCATCTTAAAGAACCCTGCGAGTGGAGCGGGGATCGATGGATAGAAGTCAAACCCTTCAAGGCTGAGTTGAAGAACCCCTGCCCGATCGATGCGCGCTGGCAAGATCTTGCCCAGGGTAGTAAAACTCCATTCATGACTGTCTATGGGATGCACCGCGTAGGGGACGGTTGCGAGGCTCAGTGGAAGAAGGGGAGAGCAGAACCGCACGCTGGACGTATCAGCGTCCATGGCGAGAGTCCTACACTTCTAGGTCCGTTCTGGACTGAAGCGCCTTTTACAGAGGCTTGGAACGCTGCGAGCTCAGAAAGGTTCGGAACATGAGGCAGGAAATTCGAGAGGAACTCATCAAGAAAATAAACGGACAGGCTAAGGAAGCAAACAAACGGGGTGAGCAGGAAGAGTATGAAATCCTTCACAGGGCTATCAACCACTCTCTTGACCGACTCGATAGGGAGCGAAGGAAGTGAATCACAGGTTGACAGCAGTGATTGACACAATCGAACGAGTGAGAAAGGGTGTGAATCCGTACGAGGGAGGACCGTTCGACGTAGACGAGATGATGAAGGTTGCTGATACCTTTTCTGAACAAGTTCAACATGACCCGTTCGTTCAGGATGTATTGTCTAGGTGTCAAAACGGTGAGGACATCACCTCTCGCGTACGCGAGTACATGAGTGTAGTCTTTGCCCAAGGTTTCAGTGCTGGCGAACGATACCAAACGATTAGGGAACTAGAGAAGTAAGATGGCTATTATTGTACCTTTCAAAGTGACGGATCGAAGGATCGTAGAGAAGATCGATCCTAAGGCGACCAAGATAAAGAAGGAAGCAAAGAAGTGATGAACTATAATCCTCCTACCGAACCTGACGACAAAAGGAACGAAGAGAAGCCCAAGGGGCCTAAGTCTGGTCCTAAGCAAACTCGATAAGTAAGGTAGGAATGAGGAATGGACGAATACGAATACGAAACCATCCCCTTGGTGGGTAACGATCGTTGTTCAGTTAAAAAGGATACCGGAATTTGCGGCAATATGGGCGTCTACCACATGCTTGTTGATTCCAGGTCTGAAGGTGCGCTTGTTGCTATTCTCTGCTTCGACTGCTTCGAAGATGTATTGCAGATTGCGAATAACACTCCTCTAGCTCATCCCATCGGGCCTACTTGTGGTATGCCAGGAACTAGCTGGTCAATCTTCGGTTGTTTTGTAATCTAATTCTTGATCCCCCGCAGAAAGAACTCTGCGGGGGATCAGTAGCAATGCTGAGAGGATCGCATGACCACAGTAGCGCCCACCCTAGAAAAACTCTCACCAGAACACTTCGAAGAACTAATCGTAGGTTCTTCTATCAACCCTGACGTAGTCCAGTCGCGTGGATACCGGACGCTGTATGGAACGGAAGAAGATCGAGCGGAGCTCGCTCAGCTCGGCTTCTCCCGCTCAGTGGTTCAAAGGGAAGAAACTTATCCAGCCCTTCTGGTCCCTCTGTACCGGGCAACGGGTGAAGTTGTCTCCCATCAACTCAAGCCCGCTTCGCCTCGGGTGCTGAACGGGGGAGAGAAGACCAGGGAAGTCAAGTACGAGAACCCTAAGGGGAGTGTCAACCACGTAGACGTGCCCGCCTTCACTCAGACTGTCCTACAGGACACCAGCCGCTCTCTGTGGATTACTGAGGGGATGAAGAAAGTTGACAGCCTGACCTCCCACGGTCGAGCCGCTATCGGCCTTACAGGGGTCTTCAACTGGCGCAGGAAACTAGGCACGCTCGGAGACTGGGAAGACATTCCGATCAAGGGGCGGGACGTAGTCATCTGCTTTGACTCGGACGCCAAGACGAACCGGAATGTTCAGCTTGCTATGCGCCGGTTGGGTGCGTGGCTTGAGTCAAAGGGAGCACGTCAGGTCTACTATCTGACTGTTCCTGAGCAAGTAGAAGACAAGCTCGTCAAAGGAGTAGACGACTTCTTCGCTGCGGGAGGCACACTTAAGACGCTGAGCGAAGCTGCTTCTAAAATGCCCCCCGGTGAGGGGCCAAAGGACGCGTCCTTTACGGATGCTGTCTTGGCTGAAACTGTGGCAGAGGAAGAACTAGAAGGCAAATTCTGTTGGGCGCGCGGTATCGGTTGGCTGAAGTGGAACGGACATGTCTGGGAGGAAGTAGCCGAGACGCAGCCTACCGAGTGTGTACGAGCATGGGCTCTTGTTCAGTTTCAAAAAGCACTAGCTGAACAGCAGTCTGACCCGAGCAGAGATCTGTCCGGTCAGATAAGCGGTTGGCGCAGTGTGCTCAGCCGCAGCAGGATCAGCGCGCTTGTAGGTCTGGCTAAGGGCATCATCGAAAAGGACCCTACACACTTCGACTCTGATCCTGACCTTCTGTGCGTCAAGAACGGGTACGTAGACTTGAGCACAGGAACACTTCATTCGCCCGATCCAGACAAGCTCATGACCAAGAGCGCAGGATGTACGTACAAGCCGGATGCTCGGCACGCTCTTTGGTCTAAGGCTCTTGAAGCTTTGCCTCTAGAAGTACAGGACTGGTATTGGGACAGGATTGGACAAGCCGCTACCGGATACATGACGCCGGATGACACGATGGTCATTGCCCACGGGGATGGAGAAAACGGTAAGAGCACTCTCGTCGCTGCTATCAAGACAGTGCTCGGCTCTTATGCGGTTCTGATCAGTGATCGCGTACTTCTGGCTAATCCAGACGCACACCCGACTGAACTTATGGACTTGCGGGGGGCACGATACGCAATCCTTGAGGAAACGCCGGAAGCTCGGAGGCTGGATGTCCACAGGCTGAAAACGGTTGTTGGAACTGAAGAGATCAAGGCCCGAAGGATCAGGCAAGACCCTGTGGAGTTCAGCGCTACTCACTCCCTGTTTATTAACACCAACTTTCGTCCCATTGTCAGTGAGACGGACCACGGTACCTGGAGAAGGCTCGCGCTTCTTTCTTTCCCTTACACGTTTAAGAAGCCTGGAACTGTTCTAGAAGGTCCGAACGATAAGCACGGTGACCCGCTTCTAAGGCTTGCCTTCAAGCGCCCGACAGAAGATCTGTCCCAAGCTGTGCTTGCCTGGATCGTAGAAGGTGCCAGGCGTTGGTTTGAGCGGGGAAAAGTAATGCTCCCTGCGCCCGAAAGAGTCGAAGCCGACACGTTTAAGTGGCGTGCGGAAACAGACCTGATCCTTGGTTTCGTTCAGGAAGCGCTGAAGTTTGTGCCCGACGGACGGACTCCTACTAGGGAAATGCTTGACGCGTTCAATGAGTGGATTGAGGCTCAGCATCATAAAGGGTGGACTGATAAAACGTTCAGTTCTCGGTTTGGTGCACACGAAGTCGTCAAAAAGAACCGAGTAGAGAAGAAACGAGTTTGGCTAAACGGAAAGGGAAGTAAGAACACGACCGTTTGGCTAGGAGTCATCATAGATAAGGACCAGACTGGGGCAGAAACGGACAAAGACTCTCAAGACCCCTGGTCACCCTCCGTGTTCGACCATAGCGGTGAACGCGGTGAACACCCTTCCCCGGTTACCGCTCAAGTAGAGTCCCACGCGAGCGTTAACGGAACTGACTGTTCACCGTGTTCACCGCCAGGTCAGGACCATGATCGCGATGCATCCTGGGATCGTGATCGAGCGGTCACAGCGGAGCCCGACCATGATCAACTCTTTGACCGTGTTCACCGCGACCAAGATCATCTAGGCCCGGAAGGGCTGGACGAGACTGACCCTTTTGTTTCTGAGAGTGAGGAAGAGGAAATGACGACTCCAGAAGGAATCACAGAAGAACAGCACAACCGCATCTTGAACTCTTCCGTCATCGTGGGAAGTCTTTCTCCAGAAGCTGCGGAACAGAAGGCGATTGATCAGTATCTGTTTCGTGTTGAGGAAGCTAGGAGGGGGAATGCTGCTCGGGCACTGGAAGAACTGAAGACTGAAAGTACCGAGCAGACAGAACAGTTGGAACCGATCCTTGGACAAGCAAGGGGCGCAACGGGTTTCGACTTGGAAACACGCGGAACTGACTGGCTCAGGTGGCCTCGGGGTGGCGTGCGCCCCTTCATCTCGCTCGCTGGCTGGGGCGGGCGGGTAGACCCCTCGCCAGAGGCCCTGTGCGCTGCCCTGAGCGCCTCGGGGGCGTGGGTTGGGCACCATGTCTGGGGCTTCGACGTTCCCGCGCTCACGCGCCACGCAGGGGTGTCCCTGCCCGTGCTCATTCAGAGGATTATGCGTGGGGAACTAGAGATCAGGGATACAGAGCTTCAAGCGATGTTGGCTGATCCTCCGACTAGTCGAGAGACCAAGAAGGGCCCAAACTTCAAGTCGTACAAACTGGATGCTGTACTTGATAGAGTCTTGGGCGTTCGTAAGGACGAGCGAGGCGCCCTCTTGGCTAAGAAGTACGGAGGATGGACAAATATTGATCCGTCTGACCCGGACTATGTACAGTACTGCGCTGAAGACGTTAAGCGGACTGAAGAGCTTCACTCTGCGCTTCCTTGGACTCCGTATATGGAACGCGAGATGAAGATTCAAGCGATTATGACGCAGATGACGGTTAACGGTTTCAGGATTGATCAATCTTTGCTTGACCAGAGGATCAAGGAAGGAGAAGAGAAGAAGGATGGTGCAGCCAAGAGGCTGTCCGATCAATGGGGAATGCCTGTCGGTTCTAAGAGTCCTCTCGCGACTAACGTTGGGCAGGCTTGGCTAAAGGGCATTTATGATCGGTTTGGTGTCAAGCGTCCGCCCATGACCAAGAGCGGTAAGAAGCTGGCCACTAGTGCAGAAGAACTTAAGTTTATTGCTGATCATCCGAAGTGTCCTGCTGACCTGAGGACAATTCTTAAGCTTATGGAGGTGATTACTACTTCGAGGACCATTTATGGAACTATTAAGGATCAGATGATTAACGGCCGTGTCCATGTGGATATCTGGCCCAGGCAGGCTTCCGGACGCTGGTCCGCTGGCTTCTTTACAACTATGGGCAAGAAGGGTGACGGCGTTCAGGAACGAGCCGTGTTCCTTCCTGAAGAAGGTCACGTCCTTGTCGCTGTAGACCTGGGGCAGATCGATGCTCGTATTGTTGCTGCCGAATCTCAGGATTCAAACTATCTAGCTCTCTTCGCTCCGGGTAAGGATCTACATACTGAGATTGCAATTCGTTTCTTTGGATCTTCTAAGTACAGAGATGCAGGTAAGCCGATTACTCATTCAGCCAACTATGGGGTTGGTCGTAACAAATTGATTATGATGGGTAACGATCCTCGGATTGTTGATCAGTATCTTAAAAGTCGTGATGAAAACTTCCCGCGCTTGATTCAGTGGCAAAATGAAGTACGGGAGATTGGCGCATCGGGTCAGCTTCTCTATAACGGGTTTGGTCGTCCGCTGAAGGTTGAGAAGTCTCGGGCGTACACACAGGCTCCCGCTCAGGTTGGCCAGTCTGGTACGCGAGACATGATGGGCGAAGGTCTGCTTAGGCTTGCTAGCAAGCATCCTGAAGTCCTTCCCATGCTCCGGGGAATCGTTCATGACGAGATCGTAGCCAGCGTTCCTATTGATCAATTTGAAGACGTGTCTCGGGCTATTGTTCAGGCGTACGAGGGCGAATGGGCTCCCCCGGGCAAGTCTCTGACCGTTCCGATCATTGCGGGTGCGTCTAGGCCCGGAGCTAATTGGGCAGACTGTTACTGATGACCGATTGAACCGTGCTCTCCCTTCCTGTACGCTGGGGGAGCACGGTTCTAGATTGAGGAAAAGGAAAATGCCTAAGATCACGCTTCACTTGCACGACGGTAAGACACTGGAGTCTGAATTTCGTTCTTGGGAAACGACTGAATACGATCAGGAAGTGCTCAAGATTCAGTCTCACCTGAATCAGGGATCGGGACGAATGACTTTTGAAGAACGTCCTAACGGTCCTGAGCACATGTTTGAAGTGGACCTAATTGCTCGGGTTGAAATGAACAAGAAGTAAGGCTATGAATATAGTAGCGAACTGGAGAACACGAAGAGTGCGGAGGAAACTTCGCACCAAGGCAAATGAACTTGCTCGCGATGCGCGCATCTTTTCTGAAGGATGCGAATTTGATCTGCCCATGGCCGATGATGCAGACAAGCTTGCTCGTAAAGCTCTTAGTGTTCTCCGGTTCGCTGCTGAACTAGATGCACTAAGAGAAACAGAGGAATATAATGCAGACTAACATTTGTCCTACGTGTGGTGGACTCTTTAAGGGTTCAGGTAAGATTTACTGCTCTGCTATCTGTGCGGGTAAGTAATGGCTAGTAGGGGAACAAGTTGTCCTTTCTGCCTGAACTACTCTTCTGTTAGGAAGGACGGACGTCTGTACATACACAAGGGCAACACTCGCCAGATTCTGAGTGATAGGCACCTTCAATGTCGTGCATCGGGCCTAACTCCTGAGCAGGCTCAGGAACTAAGGAATCGAGTGGATAACGGAGAAAGTGTTTGGCAAGCTAAAAGGGAGTTGACTGGTGGGCAAGACTAGGACTGGAGACGGGTACAGGTTCGAATGTCTGACCCGAGATGAATTGAAGCGGGCGGGATACGAAGTGATTCGGGCCGCTGCTTCCAAGGGTCCTGCGGACATCATTGCCATCCGTACCGGTCAGATTCTGTTTGTTCAGTGCAAGTACACAGAGAAGCTTCCTGTTACGTCTCTGTCCGTTTGTCCACCTGAGGAGCGTAAGGCAGTGCTCCGGTTGGCTCACATGGTTCAGGGCTCTGCTTACCTCGCTCATCCTCACAAGGAGGGGAACAGAGCTGTTCAGGTAGCCTTCAAGAGGATCACTGGTCCCGAGTCGTACAACTTCGTACCGTGGGTGCCTAGTCGCGTGAGCGCGTGATTATACGAAGAGAATTGAATTTTGACCAGAACTGATCTAACTCATTTGCCCCGGTGCCCAAAGATCCTGAAGACCGGAAAGCGCTGTTTCTATCCGGCAGGTTTGGGCACCGGGCATTTGGGTTTTGGCACGTGTAATCGTCATGGCGGGGCGTGGCCTAAGTCTGAAGAACTCTGGAGAAAAGCTATGGAGATATCTAGGAAAGAGAATATCAGCCCGGTTGAGGCTCTTCTTTCTCTTAATCAGGCAAGTATGGGACGGTTCGCTTATGTCGAGTCTGTTCTAGTAGAAAAGCTAAAGGCTCACGTCGAAAAAGGCGGGGACCCTCTTCGTCCTCCTGCTTATTTGCATGAATGGCTGGAAGAATCCCGACAGGAAAGAAAACTTGCTGCGCAGATTGCTAAACAAGCAATAGACGCTGGCGTTATGGTTGCTTTGGCGCAGCAACGAGACCTTGACGGAAGTCTGGTTGCGGATGCTGTTGCTGCCGCTCTTGACTCTTTGCCGCTCGAACCTGAACAGCGTATGAAAGCTTTGGGTGCGGCTCAACAGCGCTTGCTAGATGCCGAGTGAATGCCTTAGGCTGGTCTTCCCCCACCGATGAGGAGAGTAGTACATGAAGGTGTGCGTATCTATTGATTGCGAGTCTCCCGGCCCTACTGGAAACGGAGAAGTTCCCCCGCTTGTTTCTGGGTATTCAGAAACTGTGGGTGATGGAACTAATACCTCTTTCACTGTTACGCATGGTCTAGACTCCGACTTTGTTGTTACTTCTGTTCGACACGTCCCCTCAGGAGAGATCCGTAATGTCAGTCCTGCTGTCACTGTGCTTGATCGTAACTCTGTTCGTCTAGATTTCTCGGCTGCGCCTTCTGTAGACGAGTACTCTGTTTACGTGTTGGCTCTAAAGATGTAAGTAGCTAAAAAGCCCCTGCCCTATTTTTAGGGTGGGGGCTTTCAATTTGACAAGACGGGGTTGATTAAGCTAAACTGATAGGAGGAATTAGAGCGTACGTGGAGGAATCATGGGCAAGATAATCAAGTTTCCTACAGGCGGTCGTGATGGCCTCCCTAAGCGGGATAAGAATGCTGGGAGCGCAGCGAAGGACGCGTCTAACGAAGCAGCGGAAGAAAGGGCGCAGTATTGGCGCTCTACTTTCAAGGTAGTAAAGGGTGGTAAGGACGACTAATGACTTATGAAGATGCGATAGAGCGCAAGCTAGAAGAAAAGCGTCTAGAAGAAGACGCGAAGAAGTACGAGCAAGAAGCGCGGGAAGGTTTGGCTAAGAAAGATGACTGAGGAAGAGCGGGCGCAGCGTATGCGCGAACAATTCGAAGAGATTAAAAATGTAGAAGTGCAAGAGAAAGTTGTGAACCTACTTGAGGCCATTCGAGATCGAGCAAAGGAATCCTCTGGTGACGGAGTTTGAAAAGAAGCTTAACGAATTCTGCGATTGGGTTATTTACTGTCAGCTGAGGGACTTTAAGGCAGGACTAGCTGAAGTTCTAAACTCGGTAGGGGATCGAATTGTAACGGAAGTTCCCGTCCAGACAAACGGAGAGGCTTTGGGAAAGAGCGAAGCAGTTGAAAAGCTTCGACAGATAGCGAAGGAAATTCACGATGATGAATCCGCGTGAAGCTTATAAGGAACTTGCTCAGTGGGTAGACGTTTCGAACCATCCTGATAAGGAACGGTTTGATTCTTTGCTAGGCGATCTCGTTGAGTCAGTCATCAACGCTGCTGTTGACGAGACAAGGGAAATAGCAGAATCAGGTTCCCACCATGTCAATTTGATTCAGGAATACGCGGAAAATAGGAACTTCAATGAGTTTTTCACATCTTAATAATGACGAAGAATCAGACGCTATTAAGGAATCACGCGCGATTGCGCAATCTCAGTTCGTTGACTTGAGTGTCAAGTATGTTCAGCAGTCGCAGGAACTGAACCGCTACAAGGCCGCGTATCGATCTGCCAGCACTCGGGCGGCGGAATTGTCTACGTTGCTTGCGGAAGAGGCTTAGAAGCCAACCAGAGGCCCGTAGGAACTCCCTACGGGCCTCTTCGCTTGCTAGGATTAGGTCATGAGTCGAATACTTCTCACGGGTGCGTCCGGTTTCGTCGGTGCGCACGTCCTCCGCCATCTTCTAACGAATACTGATCATGAGATTGTGTGCCCAGTCACGTTCAGGCACAAGGGAGTCATGCCCAGGCTTGATTCAACGGTTGATGCTTTGGACCTTTCTCGTCTGAGTCTGGTCATGCTCGACTTGACTGCTCCCATCGATCGAGTCTCGGCTAGCCGAATCGGGTCTGTTGATTACATTCTGAACGTAGCCAGTGAATCACACGTTGATCGGTCTATCGAGACACCGTGCTCATTCATCAGAAACAATCTGGACTTGATGCTGATTGTTCTTGAATATGCTCGATTCGTTAAGCCCAAGATGGTACTACAGATGAGTACAGACGAGGTGTACGGTCCAGCACAGAGGGATTACAGGCACCGGGAATGGGACGCTATCAAGCCTTCTAACCCGTACTCTGCGTCTAAGGCTGTTCAGGAAGCTGTCTGCTTTTCGTATTGGCGTACCTACGGTGTGCCTGTCGTTATTACTAATACGATGAACATCATTGGGGAAATGCAAGATCCAGAGAAGTTCGTCCCTAAGGTGATTAAATCTATTCACTCGGGTGCGCCAGTTCCTATGCATGTTTCACCTGAGGGTGTTCCGGGCTCTCGCTTCTATCTTCACGCTCGGAACTTGGCGGATGCGTGGCTGTATCTTCTAGATAATCACTCTCCACAGATGTATCCTAATTATACTGCTCCTTCTCGATTCAATATTGTTGGGGAACGAGAGGTAAGCAATTTGGAAATGATTCAGCTCATTGAGAAGTTCGTAGGTTCAAAGGCCAATATCCAGCCGGTGAACTTCCATGAGTCTCGTCCCGGGCATGATCTTAGATACGCACTGGACGGAACTAAGCTAGCTTCTATTGGTTGGCAGGCTCCCGTTTCGTTTGAAGATTCTCTAAAGAAGACTGTCGAATGGTATCTTGATAATGAGGAATGGCTGAGTCTGTGAATATACCTACTATTGCTGTTATTCCGTCTAACGGTCGGCCGTTTCTTGAACAGTGTGTTTCCTCGCTAAGAGGTCAGGCGGATAAAATCATAATCGTTGCAAACGGCCCTTTGTCCAGCCTTAGGAATCAGACGATAGAAGATGTAATTTACGTTCGAGACAATCAGCCGGATATGAACATCTCTAGGTGGTGGAACATAGGAATCGACTTCGCCGAAAGTTTGGCTCACCCTGCGGAACAGTGGAACACCCTAGTAGTAAACGATGATGTAATAGCCTGTCATAACTTGGTTGAGACTCTTTCGGGTGAGATGCGCCTGAACACTTCGGTTTTGTCTTTCCCTAATCAATACGACAATCATCGAACACTTCACAGGAGCGCTGGCCCGGTAGACCTACATCATAGGATTACGGGCTATTGCTATATGATTCGGGGCGAGGCAAAACTCAGGCTTGATGAGCGCTTCGTTTGGTGGTACGGAGATGACGACCTGGATTGGAATGCTCGTCGTTTGGGAGGTAGCCTGCTCGTTCCTTGGTGCAAGGTTCAGCATCAAGCACCGAATGGAAGCATGTTGACTCATCCTGAGTTGAACATTCAGGCTGGTAAAGATCGAGTAGCGTTTTTGCAGAAATGGGGATTGACGCCATGGTAAAGAAGATCGTTGTTACAGGCGGTTCCGGTTTCCTCGGACGCGCAGTAGTTAAACAGGCACAGGAACGAGAGTATGAGGCTTGGTCGTTCGACCTGAACGAAAAGCAAGACATCCTAGGCAGCCTGAGGGACTTCGAGGGCGCCGATACAGTCATCCATCTCGCTGGCGTGCTAGGAACCTCCGAACTCTTCGACATGCCCGAAACAGCCGTAGCTATCAATGTAAAAGGTGCCCTTAGGGTCTTGCAATGGTGTCGAGACCATGACGCTTCTTATACAGGCATTACCATGCTTCCCGTCTTTCCTAGTGTCTATACGGCCACTAAGATTTGTGCGCAGAACCTAGCTTCTGCCTGGCACAAGGCGTATGACGTTCCTGTCTCTCATGTTCGAGCATTCAACGCCTTTGGTCCGTATCAGCATCATGGCCCTGGTCATCCTCAGAAGATTATTCCCACTTTTGCTGTTCAGGCATGGACTAATCAGCCTATTCCTGTCTGGGGTGACGGGACTCAGACTCTTGATTTGGTTCATGTTGATGACGTTGCTCGAATGCTGCTCGATGCTACGGACTTTGGCAATGATGAATTGTTCGAGGCAGGGACAGGAATTGAAGTAAGCGTAAATGAAGTAGCCGAATTCGTTATTAAACACACAGGAAGTACAGGGGGCATTGAATATCTTCCCATGAGAAAAGGAGAGGAGCCTACGGAGATTGTCTCTACTCGTCTTGGTTGGGAAATGCTTGACTGGGCACCTTCACTAGACTGGTCTAAAGTTAAGGAAACAATTGACTGGTATAAGACCAATGTATGACGTGGCTATTATTTCTTCTATCTATGGAAAATATGATACTCTGAATCCTATTTTTCCTCAAAAGGGATTGAGTGTTGAGTGGATTCTAGTAACAGATAACTCCCCTAAAGACGACCTGGGTTGGCGCGTAGTTAAAGAAGATCGCCCGGAAGTTCATCCTAATCGTGCAGCCAAGCGAGCTAAATTGCTTCCTTGGATGTACACAGAAGCTTACTCTTCAATTTGGATTGATGGAAGCTTCAAAGTGATATCTCCTACTTTTGCAAGAGAAGCCATTGGCTATGCTAAACCTATTGCTCAGTTCAAACACCCTTGGCGAGATTGTCTGTACCAGGAAGCAAGATGCACAGTTGCTATCAATCGATACGCCCCACAACAGCATTTGATTAAAGAGCAGGCAGACTTTTATAAGACGAGCGGCCACCCGGAACACTGGGGACTCTGGGCGACGGGAATTATCGCTCGGTACCATACACCTAGCGTTCGTGCTCTAGGATATTCTTGGATGCAAGATATAGAGAGGTACTCTTTTCAGGATCAAGTATCTCAGGCTTACTCGCTTAGATTGGCTGGATTGTATCCAGAAACCTTCCCAGGGGATTATTTCTCAAGCCCCTGGATTAGATACACAGGACACAGGCATGAATCCTGAGGAAAGGGAGTTTAGGGACGAGAATTGTCCAGTTAAAAAAGCGACAGGAGATCATGATTGGATAAAGCCGCACCCCACCCCTAAAGATCATAAGTATGAATGTAATGAGTGCAGCTACTATGATTTGGACGATTACGAATGAAGGTTGAAGTAGGTGGAGGAACGCTGATACAACCGGGTTGGATTAATCTCGATCCAACGCACGGACAAGGAGCGTGGAAGCGATACGCCCAAGAGACTCCGTGGCCTACAGCGGATAACTCCGTTCAGGAACTCAAGGCTTCTCACGTGATGGAGCATATTCCGTCTGGACAACCAAGAATCGATGTGATGAACGAAGCGCATCGGGTTCTATCGCCTACAGGAACGTTTGAAATAATCGTGCCCCTGATGGTGGGTACGTGGCATGCGATAGCTGATCCGACTCACGTTTCCTTTTGGTGTAAGGAATCATTTCACTACTTCGATGGGCTGTTCGCAGCTAACGCAGATTACGGAATAAAGCTGTGGGAAACTCTAGAACTAGAAATCGTGGATGGCTGGGAGGGCCATTGGAGAGGTAGGCCACGGTGAACGAAGTAACTATCTTGATTCCGTTTCATGCACAACGAGAGCGCAATGGGATGTTGGCACGCGCGATTGCCTCGGCTGAAAGACAAACGCTGTCCTGTACTATTCTTCCCGCCCGAGACGTGCATGGAATGGGCGCAGCGATAACTCGTAACCATGGCCTGATGTTGGTTGAAACACCTTGGGTGGCGTTCCTTGACTCCGATGATGAGCTAGATCCTACGCACGTTGAGAAGTTGCTTAAGTGCGCCAAAGAAACTGAGGCGGATTATGTCTATCCTTGGTTTCGGGTGCATGGCGGCTCAGACCCTTTTCCACAATTCTTTGGTAAGCCTTGGGATGATAACGCCCCTCATTCGACCACCGTAACTATTCTAGTTAGGACAGAGCTGGCTAGAAAGGTAGGGTTTATAAACATTCCCGAAGAGGATTGGCATTTTACGCTCAGGTGTGTTGCTGCCGGAGCTAAGATAGTTCATCTGCCTGAGCGCACGTGGACGTGGTTTCATCATGGCAGGAACAGTTCAGGAAGGCCGGGGCAGGGAGATGCACGCTGAAAGAACAGAAATAGCCAAACGAGCGGCTGAACTTCTGCTAAACAGGCTGAATTCTCCTAGATGGACCCCTCTTCCCCATCAAGTTCCTCCCGTAGGAAAATGGTACGGCTGGTTGCTTCTAGCCGGACGTGGCGCAGGAAAGACAGACGCTTGTGCGAATTATGTAGCTGAGCATGTGAAAGGGCCTGCTTGCCTTCCTGGTCCAGTCCCTCACTGGATAGGCGTTATCGGGCCTACGCTCGGAGACGCTGTTACAGCGTGCTTTGAGGGTCCCTCAGGGTTGCGCTCGCATGATCCGACAGCAACTCTTTCGCAGCGTCCCGGAGGGACTGTCATTCGTTGGCCCAACGGTTCTCAGGCGAAGCTGTTCGGGGCAGATGAGCCCAAGTCTGCTGACCGACTTCGAGCAGGAGGTAACCTCTGTTTGGCTTGGATGGAAGAACTAGCAGCATGGCGCTATCTTGACGCTTGCTGGGATCAACTTCGATTTGGCCTACGGTCAGGCACGCGTCCACATTGGATCGCTTCGACTACTCCTAAACCTAAGCCTCTGATCAAGAAGCTGTACGAAGGGGAAATTGACGCGGTTGTTCGTACTCATGCCACGATGTACGACAACCCGCATCTAGAGGAACATGTGAAAGCTGCTTTGCTAGAGGCGTACGAGGGGACTCAAATCGGTGCTCAGGAACTTCACGGACGTCTTCTTGAAGAAGACGAGAATGCCCTTTGGCGCAGGGAGTTCATTGAACGAGGAAGGGTTGCGCTGGATGAATTGCCTAAGCTCATCAGAAGGACTGTAGGCGTAGACCCCTCAGGCGGAGCTGGCGAACAAGGCATCGTCGTTACAGCCAAGTCTGAGGATAAACACGGATATGTCTTGGCTGACTACTCGTGTCATCTTTCGCCCGATGGCTGGGGACGCAGAGCCGTTCAGGCTGCCATCGATTGGGAAGCAGATGACATCTGCGTAGAGATCAACTACGGAGGAGACCAAGCGATAGCCGTTCTCGGGACAGCCATGGAAAAGATGAACGTCCGGATACCGGTACGAAAAGTTAGGGCAAGCACAGGGAAGGCTGTCAGGGCACGTCCGGTTAGCGCACTGAGCGAACAAGGTCGCTGGCATCACGCAGGCACGTTCGAAGAACTGGAGACGCAGCTGACTACGTGGACACCCGAACTTGGTTGGTCGCCAGACAGACTTGATGCGATGGTGTGGGGGCCTTGGCATATGAAGTTGGTTAAATCGTTTGTAGGAGGACAAGGTTCGTTTGGGTCGAAGGAAGCTGCACGTAGGATTGCTTGAGATCTAGTGGTTTGACGTCTCTCAATCTGTGGTATGCTTCTGGTAGAAGGTAGGAACTGAAGGAAAGAGGGAAGCCATGAACGAGACCCTGATCAGCCTCCTGATCGATGGTGACACTCATCACTACCTGTACTACAACCCGAGCACTGAGGTTCTGGTTGTTGAACAGAGGCTGAATTTGAAGATCGTTGGTTTGGATCGGATGGAGGACTCTTCCCGCAGTGACTACCGGGCTGAGATCGAGATCATGAAAGAGCTTGGTTACGAGCTGGCTAGCACGAGCGAAACCGATTTGTTCTGATTAGAGGGCTCAGAGAAGATTTTTCTTCTCTGAGCCCTCTTTTGGCGTTTAGCACCCTCTAGCCTGTGGTAGACTTCTAGTAGGAACACAGACGGAAGGAAGAACAATGAAGATCCGGGACATGATCCGCTTCACCAGCAAGGGTCAGAAGAGTCAGCGTCTACTGGGCGTCGTGGTAGAGATCAAGGAACTTCCGGAGAGCGGTACTTGTTTCTTGGTCCGGCAGATCAGTAAGACTTCAGGTTTGATCAATTGGGTTGGGAAGACTCACTGGGTTAGCGAGCGTCTCGGTAATCTGGACTCTGTTGAAA
>Ga0209640_10001288_pt1 | contig 21079 bp, 19 predicted proteins | sample RifCSP10_1_FD_184018 | JGI IMG/M metagenome (GOLD analysis project Ga0209640, IMG submission 184018) | Soil microbial communities from Rifle, Colorado - Rifle CSP2_sed 10_1 (SPAdes) (version 2) | ecosystem: Environmental > Terrestrial > Deep subsurface > Rock core/Sediment | place: Rifle...
CCAAACAGCGCCCTGAAGGTATGACCGCCGTCCATCATGTGCTTGGAGGTGTCGTACAGGTTCGGCGTGCCGGGGTGCTTGATCGCCGCGCTGCCGTAGCACGGCCAGGGCAGGCCATAGTAGTCGCCGGTGAGGTCGTAGCCGGTCTTGGCGTCCTTGCCGCCGCGCGCGCGCAGCGATTTCACGTCGAAGACGTGCATGTTGCGCATGTGCGCCTGGATGCGCTCGGGCGACTGACCGGTATAGCCGATGGTCCACGCTCCCCGGTTGATCTCGTTGCGCAGCACGTCTTCCATCGAGGGCTCTTCGCCCCCCGGGGCCTTCACCAGCCGCAGGTTCTGCTTGCCGTCCTTCTTGCCGAGGAACTGGTCGCCGAAGCCGAGCTTCACCGCCAGCTGGTACATGATCATGTGGTCGGAGCGCGATTCGAACAGTGGGTCGATCACCTTCTCGCGCCACTGGATCGAGCGATTCGACGCGGTCACCGAGCCCTCGGTCTCGAACTGCGTCGCCACCGGCAGCAGGTAGGCGCCGTCCTTGCGCACCTTGGCGAACATCGCCGCGCTCGCCGACGGATAGGGATCAACCACCACCAGCAGGTCGAGCTTCTTCATCGCCTCGAGCATCTCGGGACCGCGAGTCTGCGAGTTCGGCGCGTGGCCCCAGTAGAACAGCATCCTCAGGTTGGGGCCCTGGTCGATCGCCTCGTTCTTCTCGAGCACGCCGTCGATCCAGCGCGACACCGTCATGCCCGGCTTGCCCATCATGCCCGGCGCGTACTGGCTCTGCAGCCATTTCAGATCGACGTTCCAGACGCGCGCCCAGTGCGCCCAGGCACCCGGCACCGCGACCGGATAGTAGCCCGGCAGCGTATCGGGATTCGGCCCGACGTCGGTTGCGCCCTGCACGTTGTCGTGGCCGCGGTAGATATTGCAGCCGCCTCCCGAGCGCCCGACGTTGCCGAGCGCCAGCATCAGGATGTTCGACGCCCGCACCACGGCGTTGGCGTTGTTGTGCTGCGTCTGGCCCATCGCCCAGATGATGAATCCCGGCCGGTTCTCGGCGAGCGTCTTGGCGACGGCGAACACCTCGGCCTCGGAAACGCCGGTGACCTCGGTCACCTTGTCCGGCGTCCACTTGGCCATCACTTCCTTCTTCACCTCGTCCATGCCATGAACGCGATCGTGGATGTACTTCTTGTCCTCCCAGCCGTTCTTGAAGACGTGGTGCAGCACTCCGAAGAGAAAGGCCACATCCGAACCCGAGCGGTGCCGCACGTACATGTCCGCCTTGGCCGCGGTACGCGTGAAGCGCGGATCGACGACGATCACCTTACAGCCGTTCTCCTTGGCATGCAGTGTGTGCAGCATCGACACCGGGTGCGCCTCGGCGGCATTGGAACCGAGGAACATCAGCGACTTCGAGTTCTGCTCGTCGTTGTACGAGTTGGTCATCGCCCCGTAGCCCCAGGTCTGGGCTACGCCGGCGACGGTGGTCGAGTGGCAGATGCGCGCCTGGTGGTCGGTGTTGTTGGTGCCCCAGAGCGACACCCATTTGCGCACCAGCATCGACTGCTCGTTGTTGTGCTTGGAGGAGCCGACCACGAACAGCGCGTCGGGGCCGCTTTCCTTGCGAATCGCCAGCATCTTGCCCGAGATCTCGTCATAGGCCTGGTCCCAGGAGACGCGCTTCCATTTGCCGGCCTCGAGCTTCATCGGGTACTTGAGGCGATGCGAGTCGTGCGTGATGCCGTGCTCGCGCACCGAGGCGCCCTTGGCGCAGTGCGCGCCGAGGTTGAGCGGCGAATCGAACACCGGTTCCTGCCGGATCCAGACGCCGTCCTGCACCACCGCGTCGATCGCGCAGCCGACCGAGCAGTGCGTGCACACCGTGCGCTTGACCTCGATCTTGCCGCTGGTCTGCTCCTTCGCCTCGGCCTTGCCGATCATCGAGAACGGCAGCTGGGAGGCGACGGCGCCCGCGCCGACGGTGATGCCGGAGCGCTGGAGGAACGCCCGCCGGTCCATCGTCTTCGCGACACCCGGGAGTCCGCGCGCGAGACGTCCTTCAGAAACCACTTTCGAAGTGGCTTTTCTGGTCAGCAGCATGGAACCCTCCTCAGACCTTCGTGGTGCGGTAGTAGTTGTCGATGTGCTCGCTCGCGTGGTAACCGCGAGTCGCGCGCTTGTCCTTGGTGGAATCGGGCTGCAACGTCGCCGCGTTCTTCGCCACGATCGCCGCTGCGGTGGCGGCGCCGCCGGCGCCCATCGTCAGCAGGAAGCTTCTTCTGGAGAGCTTGGCTTTCTTTTCGGTCATGTCGTCCTCCTTATGAACGAGCGTTCATACCCAAAACAGGGCGACGTTAACCCGCAAATTCCCTTGATACAAGAGCGATCAAGCGAATTGTCGGGAGACATTCTCACGAGCGAGCGCCGTGATGAGAACGACTCTCATTGATCATCCATCAACCATCTCGAATGCGGAATTCTCAATTTCGAAAAATGCCCGGGCGAACTGCGCCACCAGCCGGTAAAAACGCGCATTGGGCGAAGCGCTTACCGCATCGCAAAACGCCACGGCGCCACGGTAGACGAAGCGCTCGAAGTAGTCCTTCTGTTCTTCGGGCGATCTGTGCTGCACCGCAATAGCAAAGCGCATGGCTTCGCAGATCCCGGAGATGTGGTCTTCGTATTCGGGAACCTCTTCGCGCCGCCCGATTCCCCATGCGGCAAGCTGCTGGCGCAATTCGACCAGCGGGTTGTCGCTCGAGCGCTGCAGGATGTAGTGCGAAAGGTATGGCGTGACTTCGGCCTTGCCGGTGCCGACAAACAACTCCGTGTGCTCGTTTTCGAGCGTCACCGGGTACGCGGTGCGGCAAACCTCGGCCATGTCGCGCCACGCCGCAGCCAGCGCGCCCTCGCCTTCTAGCACCGGGGCGCGCACCAGCTCGGAAATCAGCTGCGCGTCGGGCGCCGCGTAGAACAGCCGCGCGATCAATCCGTAGAAATCCGCGCGCGCCTGCTCCTCCGGGGAAAGACTCATTTCTTGAGATCGAGAATCGATGCTTCAGCCTTGTTGTCCATCATGTCGACCACGCGGCACTCGGCGCACATCTGCAGGCGGCGCACGCCGCCGCCCGCGAACATGGAGTGGGCGCCGAGCTTGCCGAGCATGTTCTCGACCATCTGCCGCGTGCCGAAAGGCTTGCCGCAGCGCACGCAGTTGAAAGGCTCGGCTTGGTTGAGCGTCACGGGCTCTTTAGATTTTTCTCCAATAAATAATCTTGGAATAAGCGTTATGGCGTTCTCAGGACAGGTATTGGCGCACAGCCCGCATTGCACGCAGTTGCGCTCGATGAAGCGCAGGCTCGGCGTCTCCGCCGAATCGATCAGCGCGGATTCCGGGCAGGCGCCGATGCATGCCTTGCACAGCGTGCAGGTCTGCTTGTTGACCGTAAGGGTGCCAAAGGGCGCCCCGGCCGCAAGCGCGATGACCTGATTCTTGTCCTTGGCGAGATGATCGAGCGCGAAATCCAGTGAGGCGCGCTTCTCGGTCGACAGGTTGAACGCGGCGGGCTTGGCGACCGTCGCCGCCGGCTGCAGGGTCCAGACCTTTTCGACCGATTCAATGACGGAAAAATGCGCCCCCGCGTACCCCATCGCGTTCAGGATCGTCTGGGCAAAGCCCGTCTGGCGCCTGAGCGCAGCGACGTAGGTCTCCGAGGTCTTTTCGGTGACCAGGACGGCGACCTGACTCGCGCCGTAGGCGATCGCCCCGAGCATCACATCGATGCCGATCGAGGCCACGTGAAAACATTCGACCGGAATCACCCGTGCCGGCAAACCTCTGGCTTTTCTTCCATTGGCAAGAAGGGCGGCGCGCCCCTCGGCTGCATCGTGGAACAGGACGCAGGCCTGCTTGCCTCCCGCGCCGCCGTACGTCGTGAGCAGCGTCTTGAGGCGCATGCCGAGGTCGGGAACCTTCGGATAGGCGTGGCTCATCGCGCCCGAAGGGCAGACGGTCGCGCAGCCGCCGCAGCCGGCGCAAAGGTGGGGCTCGACCTTCACGTGGTCGCCATCGGCGCGGATCGCGTCGCTCGAGCACACTTCCAGGCACAGGTTGCAGCCGGCGAGGCCCGAGCGACTGTGCGCGCAGATTTTCTCCCGGTACTGGAAAAAGCGCGGTTTCTCGAATTCGCCAACCAGAGCGGCCAGCTCCTGCGCCGCGAGCGCCTGCTCCAGCGGATCGTCCCCCGGTGCGAGGTAGCCCTGGGGCAATTCGTGCGCCTTGAGCAGCGGACGGCGCGAAAGGTCCAGCACCAGGTCGAAAGTGTCGGTGCGCGCGGTGTCGGTGCGCGAGAAATCGATCGCGCCGATGGCGCCGCAGGCCTTGACGCAGTCGCGATGCGCCTTGCACTTCGCCATGTCGACCTGGTAGGCGAAATCGATGGCGTCTTCCGGGCAGGCGCGCACGCAGGCGTTGCAACGCGTGCACAGCTCGAGGTCGATCGGGTTTTCCTGGCGCCACTCGACCTCGAAGGCCCCCAGCCAGCCCGCGAGCCGCGTGACGGATCCGGACCAGACCGGAAAATTCCGGTCGAGGGGAAGCTCCCCCGGGGCGCCGGAGATAAGCACGCTCACTTCGAGCTGGCCCGACAGGCGCTCCGCCCAGTCGAGCGCCGCCTCGCCGGGGCCGACGATCAGCAGCTGGCCGCCGGACTTGAACTCCACCACCGGCGCGGGCTCCGGCTCGGGCAGCGCCGCCATGGCGACGAGCGCGGCAATCTTGGGAGTTGATTTTTCCGAGTCGGCGGACCACCCGGCCAGCTCGCGCACATTGACGAACTTGATGTTGGCGCGCGATTCCGCGGCGAGTTCGCCGAAGAGCGGCGCTTCCTGGGTGCAGGCGACGATGACATCGGATTCGCCGAGCGCCGCCCGGAAGGCACCGGCGTCCTTCCTGCAGAGCTGGTCATGCACCACGATCGGCTCTTTCGACTTGAGCGCCGACGCCAGCGCCTTCGCGTCGAGCGCCATCGTGCGGTTGCAGCTGCAAACCTTAAGTGTCTTGCCGTCCAGGCTCATCGGATTGCGGCTTTTCTTCCTGAGAAATTTCTTTTTTGGGCGCTTCGGCTGGAGGAGTCTTGAGCAATGCCTTCATCTGTTCGAGCGAAGCCAGCATCGCTTCGGGAATCGGCTCGCCGCCGGTCCAGTCGCCCGAATAGGCCTCGTAGGGATCGGGAATGTTGAAGTGCGGATCGCTGAACAGCTTCTTCAGCGCGAGGCGGCGCAGCGCGTCTTCCACCTTGGGGTGCATGAAGCCGGCAAAATCGGATTGCGGCGTCAGCTGGTCCACCGACGGCAGCGGCGGCACGGCTGCCGGCGCGGCTGTGACCTCTGCCTGCTCCTCGGCCGGCTGCTGCTGCTTCAGGCGCGACCAGCGCGAAAGAAACGCTTCCTTCTCCTCGGCCATGGTCAGACGCGGTCCTTCGGATGCTTGAACGAGCGCGGTTTGATGCGCTTCTTTGGCTCGGGATGGTAGTTCTTCTCCACGTAGTCGCCGACCCAGGCGAAGATCTCCCGCGGCATCGCCACGCCATCCACCGAGTGGCCTGCGTCGAGCCAGCGCCCCGCCTCATCGGAGCTCACCGTGACTTCGACCGGAAGCGCCAGCTCGCCTTCCATCCGCCAGAGAATGTAAACGCGCGGTTCGGACGCCGATACGTTCAGGTAGTAGCCCTCGGCCTCGTCGCGATGCAGGAGCAGGGTGAATCCCGGGTGCAGCCTTTGTGTGACGCCGGCCTCTTCCACGAGCACCCGCGGCTCGCCGTCGGCGAATCCGGGAAGCACGCCCCATGGCTCCCAGACGCAGTCGACCCAGCGGTTTTGCAAGGTCCTCCGCTGCATCACGACGGCGACTGAAAAACTCGGTTTATCCACGCCCGGCAATATACCCTCTCTGCTAAAATTTTCCCCGAGAAACAACATGATGATGAAGGTCATTCCCATTCAATCGGGGCGCGTCGCAGCGCCGGCCTACGACGGCCGCGCGCTCGCCGACACGCTGGGCCGGCCGATGCGCGACCTGCGCATCTCGGTCACCGACCGCTGCAACTTCCGCTGTGTCTATTGCATGCCGCGGGAGGTGTTCGACGCCGACCACAAGTTCCTGCCGCACAGCGCCATCCTCAGTTTCGAGGAGATCGCGCGGCTCGCCGGCATCTTCGTCGGGCTCGGCGTGAAGAAGATCCGCCTGACCGGCGGCGAACCGCTGGTGCGGCGCGACCTCGCGAACCTGGTAAGACTGCTCTCGCCGTTGGGTGTCGAGATCACGCTGACGACCAACGGTTCGCTGCTGGCAAAGCAGGCGGCCCTGCTGAAAAACGCCGGGCTGAACCGCGTCACCGTCAGCCTGGACTCGCTCGACGACGCGACCTTCCGCGCCATGAACGACGCCGATTTCCCGGTGGCCCGCGTGATCGAGGGCATCGAAAGCGCCGCCGCGGCGGGCCTCGTCCCGGTCAAGATCAACATGGTGGTGAAGCGCGGCGCCAACGACGGCGACGTCGTGGCAATGGCCGAGCGCTGGCGCGGCAGCGGACACGTCATGCGTTTCATCGAATTCATGGACGTCGGCAGCACCAACGGCTGGCGGATGGACGACGTCATTCCGTCTGCGGAGGTGGTGCGGCGCATCTCGGCGCGCTGGCCGCTCGAGCCGCTCGGCGCCAACGCCCCGGGCGAAGTGGCCGAACGCTGGCGCTACCGCGACGGCGCCGGCGAAATCGGCGTCATCTCCTCGGTCACGCAGGCATTCTGCTCGAGCTGCAACCGCATGCGGCTTTCGACCGAGGGCGCGCTGTACACCTGCTTGTTCGCGCGATCGGGCCACGACCTGAAAACGCTGCTGCGCGGCGGCGCCTCCGACGACGAGCTGCGCAACGAGATCGCGGCGGTGTGGCGCGGGCGCGGCGACCGCTACTCCGAGATCCGCACGCGGGAAACCGCGAAGCTCCCCAAGGTTGAGATGTCCTATATAGGAGGATGAGCGGTGGCGCGCCCGCGGCTCACCAACGCTGCCCGGCCGGCCACCTTCGAGGTCGAGGCCTATAACGAGCGCGGCGAGATGGTGCCGACCTCGGTTGCCGGCGAGCATCCGCTCACCCTGTACGTCGACAAGCGCGAGATCGTCACCTTGATGACGCTCGGCCACGCGCCCGAGGCGCTGATCATCGGCTACCTGCGCAACCAGCGGCTGGTGTCGTCGATCGGCGAGATCAAGGCCGTGCAGGTCGACTGGGAAACGAATTCGGTCGCCGTCACGACAGTTCATCGGAAAAAAATCAATCTGGGAAAGAGAACCGTCACCAGCGGATGCGGGCAAGGGACAGTGTTCGGCGACCTGATGGAGGAGATCGACAGCATCAAATTGAGAAATGATGTTTCGCTATCCGATGAGGACTTGTTCCTGCTGATCGACAAGGTCCGAAAGCATGAAACCATCTACAAGCAGGCGGGCGCGGTGCACGGCTGCGCGCTCGCCAGCACCGCCGGCGAGATCCTGATGTTCGTCGAGGACGTCGGCCGCCACAACGCGGTGGACGCCATCGCCGGCTTCATGTGGCTCGACGCCATCGACGGCTCGGACAAGGTGTTCTACACCACCGGGCGCCTCACCTCGGAGATGGTGATCAAGTGCGCGCAGATGCGCATCCCCTTCCTGGTCTCGCGTTCCGGCCTGACGCAGATGGGCCACTCCATCGCCGGCAAGGTCGGCATCACCATGCTCGGGCGCGCGAGCGGCCGCCACTACCTCGCGTTTACCGGCAAGGAGAGGCTTCGGAAAACCGTTCCCCAACCCACGGCGCTCGCATGAACATCGATCTGTATTTCGCCCCCGGCGCCTGCTCCTTCGTGCCGCACGCCGCGCTCGAGGCGGTGAAGGCGGCCGCCGGCCAGGACTTCACCCCGAAGCTCGTCAAGCTGCACAAGGGCGAGCAGCGCACGCCGGAGTACCTGGCGATGAACCCGAACGGCCAGGTGCCGGTGCTGGTGGTGGACGGCAGGCCGCTCACCCAGATCGTGGCGATCTGTGACTGGCTCGACCGGACTTTCCCGCAAGCCGGGCTGCTGCCCGCCGAGCCCTGGGCGAGAGCGCAGGCGCTGTCGCAGCTCGCCTGGATGAACAACACGGCGCACCCGACCTTCACGCACTTCTACTTCCCGGAGCGCTACGCCGAAACCGAGGCGGGGCACGCCGAGGTCAAGCGCAAGGCCGCGGCACAGGTCCGCGTCCACCTCGAGCGCGTGCAGCAGTGGGTGAATGGCGCCGCGCCGTTCTGGTTCGGCGCGCGCCCGAGCTTTCACGATTTTTACGCGTTTACGCTCCTGCGCTGGGGCGGCTACGCGGGGATCGATCCGGTTTCTCTTCCGGCCTACAAGAAGTACGCGGAAGAAGTGATCAAGGCTGCGCCGGTCGCTGCCGCGCTCGAGCGCGAGCGCATCAAGCTGGACACCTACAAAGCGGCGGCCTGAACCGCCATCTGGCGGCGTGAAGGGAAGAAGAGCGACGCGGCCAGCATGCCGGCCGCCAGCGCGGCGAGCGTCAGGAAGACGTTGCTGAAGCCGCCTTCCGTCCGGTGCAGGACCGCGATCAGCGGCACCGCGACGGCCGCGACGCCGAGCGACACCACATAGCGCACCGAAAGCACGCGCGCGCGGAATTCGTCCGCCACGTACCTGCCGACGATGGCGTCGTTGAGCGGAATCTGCCCGAACACCGCCAGCATCATCGCCAGCGCCGCCGCGAGCATCGCCCAGCCTTGCAGGTTGGCGGCGAGCGTGAGCAGCGGAATCTGCAACAGGGCGATGCCGATCATCAGCCGGCGCAGTTCGAAGCGGTCGATCAGCGTGCCCATGGCGACCTGCGCAAAGGCGGCGAGCGTGTAGACGCAGGCCACCAGCGCACCGATGCCGAGGTTGGTCTGCGTGAGCGCCTGCAGGCGCTCGTCGAATACCTTGGGCATCGCCACGGTGGTCGAGTTGAAGATCACGCCGCCGCACGCGGTGGCGATCAGCAGGATGGCGAAGATCCTCGCCATGGTGCGCCGGTCGATATGCAGCCCGATGCTTTTCGCGCTCTTCTTCACCGGTCCGGGATCCGGCACCAGCAGCAGGAAAGCCGCGCCCGCCGCCATCGAGAGCAGGCCGGGCACGAAAAACGCCGCGCGCCAGCCCCACAGGTCCATCAGCGCGCCGGAAATGATCGCCGCCGCGGCCAGGCCCAGGTTGCCGTACAGGCCGTTCCAGCCGAGCGCGCGGCCGATCTTTTCCGGCGCCGCGACCAGCATGGCGATGCCGACCGGGTGGTAGATCGCGGCGAACATGCCGGTCAGGGTCAGCCCCATGCCGATCTGCCAGGGCGACTGCGCGAACCCGGTGAGGAACAGCGACGCGCCGATGCCGAGGAAGAACACCGCCATCATCCTGTAGCGGCTCCAGTGGTCGGCGAGCCAGCCCGCGGGCAGCGCGAACGCGCCGAAGGCGATGAAGCCGCCCAGCGTGAGCGGCAGGAGCTCCGAATACGGCCGCTGCCACTCGCGCGCGAGCGCGATGACCACCGTCGGGAACACCAGCATCGCCAGGTGATCCAGAAAGTGCCCGAGGTTGATGAAAAGAACCAGAAAGCGCCGCTCGTTCATGCCGCAAGCTTACCTCGTAAAATCGCGGGCTATGACGGCTGTTTCGGGAATCGTGCTCGCCGGCGGCCTCGGCCGGCGCATGGGCGGGGTGGACAAGGGACTGCAGCCGCTGCACGGCAAGCCGATGGTCGAATGGGTGCTCGCGCGCCTGCGGCCTCAGGTGAGCGAAATCCTGATCAATGCCAACCAGAACGCGGAGCGCTACGCGGCCTTCGGCCACCGGGTGGTGCCCGACGCCATCGGCGGCTACGCCGGCCCGCTCGCCGGCCTGCACGCCGGGCTCAAGGCGGCGAAACATCCCCTGGTCGCGACCGTGCCCTGCGATTCGCCGTTCCTGCCGGAAGACCTAGTCCAGCGATTGACTTCTTTTCTGAAGGACAATGATCTCGCCGTGGCGAAGACAGGTGAACAGGCACATCCTGTTTTTGTTCTTACAAAGAAGAGTATTTCCAAAAATCTCGAGGGATTCCTTTCGTCGGGCGGTCGCAAGGTTGACGCCTGGTACGCCTCGCTGAAAGTGGTGGAAGTGAGCTTCGACGATGAAGCCGACGCGTTTCGCAACATCAACACCCTCGAAGAGCTCAAGGGCGCATGAGGCATCGCCTTTGCCCCCCTGTTAAGGGGGAAAGCGAGCAAGGCGAGCGGGGGGTTCGCTTTGCGTGCTCTCAAAAGCCAACCCCCCGTTCGCCTTCGGCTCACGACCCCCTTCACAGGGGGTCAGCTGGGGTCGGCCAGTGAACGGCATCGCGCAGATCGTCAGCTGCCTCGACGGCTACGACCCCGACGCGCTGCGCGTGGAGAAGGCGCGGGAGGCGATACGCGCCTGCATCACCCCCCTGAAAGAAACCGAGGCAGTCGAAATTCGCGCGGCTCTCGGTCGCGTTCTTGCCGAAGACATCGTGCCGAAGATCAACGTCCCGGCGCACGACAACTCCGCGATGGACGGATACGCAGTGCGCTTTTCAGACCTGCTTGAGAATGAGACTCCTCTTCGCGAAATCGGCACTGCGCTCGCCGGCAAGCCGTACGGTGGCCCCGTTGGAAAAATGCAGTGCGTGCGAATCATGACGGGTGCCGTCATGCCGGAGGGAACCGACACGGTTGTCATTCAAGAGATCGTTCAGCGTGACGCAGCAAACCAGAAAGTCCTTATCCCGAAAGGCCAGAAATCCGGTCAGAACGTGCGCTATGCGGGCGAGGACCTGAAGATCGGCGTTCCGGTCCTGTCGGACGGCAGGTTCCTGCGGCCGGCGGAAATCGGCCTGATTGCTTCCCTCGGCATCGGCAAAATCCGCGTGAAGCGGAAGCTGCGAGTGGCGTTCTTCTCGACCGGCGACGAGCTGGCCTCGATCGGCAGGCCCCTCGAGGAAGGCGAGGTCTATGACTCGAACCGCTACACGCTGCACGGCATGCTCGCGCGCCTCGGCGTCGAGATCGACGATCTGGGCGTGGTGCGCGACGATCCAGTCAAATTGGAGGAGGCGTTCCGCAGGGCGGCGAAAACTGCCGACGTCATCATCACCACCGGCGGCGTGTCGGTCGGCGAGGCGGATTTCGTCAAGCAGCTGATGGCGAAGCTCGGCGAGGTACTGTTCTGGAAAATCGCCATGCGCCCCGGCCGGCCCATGGCGTTCGGAAAAATCCGCAAGGCCTATCTTTTCGGCCTGCCCGGAAATCCGGTCGCCGTGACGGTCACCTTCTACCAGTTCGTGCGCGACGCCCTGCTCCACCTTGCGGGACGCGGCGACGACTACGCGATTCCACTTCTGAACGCCGTTGCCGCGGTTGCGTTACGCAAAATCCCGGGACGGACCGAATACCAACGTGGGGTGCTTTTTCAGGAAAATAAGATCTGGAAAGTGCGCCCCACCGGCCAGCAGGGTTCCGGCGTGCTGCGTTCGATGTCGGAAGCAAACTGCTTCATCGTCCTCGAGCATGACCGCGGCAAGGTCGAGGCCGGCGAGCCGGTGAGCGTTCAGCTGATGGAGGGCATCGCCTGAACCCGATCCATCCCGCTCTTGCCGCGCTCGCGCGCGCGGCGAAGAAGCAGGATTTCGGCGAGGTGGAAGACGCGCTGCACGTTGCGCTGCGCAAGAAGGAGTGGCTGCGGCCCGAGCACCGCGTCGGCGACCCGAGCGGCTACATGCGCCACCTGCTGTACGTCGATCCGGAAGGCGAGTTCGTCATGACCGCGATCACCTGGCTCCCCGGACAGGTCAGCGCGATCCACGGCCACCAGGTGTGGTGCGTGTACGGCGTCGCAGAAGGGAAACTCACGGAGGAAAGAATTGAAAAAAATCAGTCTTTGGTCTTGGGCGCAGGGGACATGGCCGAGCCCGATCTCGATTGCACGCTGGTGCATCGTGTCTCGAATCGCACGAAAAAGCCGATCGTCTCTCTGCATCTCTACGGCGTGAGCGCGGCAAATCTCACCACCGGAATAAACCGGCCGGCCTAGAGCGCCATCACGCGCGCGAGCTCGAGCAGGCGCACGTCCGCCGGGCGCGTGCGCCCGGCGATCTCGGCGAGCGGCGTCGCCGCCGGCTCGCCCTTGACAATGCCGGCCAGCACGCCGAACCGGGCGACGGCCAGGAGCTCCACCGCGTCGGCACCCAGGCGCGTGGCGAGCACGCGGTCGGCGGCGCTCGGCGCGCCGCCGCGCACCACGTGGCCGAGGCGCGTGACGCGCAGCTCGAAGCCGATCGAGTCCTTGTGCTTGGCGTAGTGCACCATCAACTGGCTGATGCCGCAGCGCGCGCCTTCGGCGATCACGGCGATGGCGTGCGTCTTGCCCCGCCGGTAGGCGTCGCGCAGCCGCTCCGACACCTCTTCCGGCGTCGTGTCGGCTTCCGGGATGGAAATCACCTCGGCTCCGCCGGCGATGCCCGCCAGCAGCGCGATGTGGCCGCAATCGCGGCCCATGGTCTCGACCAGGAAGGCGCGCTGGTGCGACGAAGCGGTGGTGCGGAGGCGATCGATCGCCTCGAGCGTGATGTTGACGGCGGTATCGGAGCCGATGCAGAAGTCGGTGCCGAAGAGATCGTTGTCGATGGTCGAGGCCACGCCCACCACCGGGAAGCCCGCCTCGTCGAGCGTCGCCGCGCCGCTCTGCGAGCCATTGCCGCCGATGACGACCAGCGCCTCCACGGCACGCTCCTTGAGCTCGGTCAGCGCCTTCGCGCGCCCCTCCGGCGTCGCGAACTCCGGGCTGCGCGCGCTGCCCAGCAGCGTGCCGCCTTTCTGCATGATGCCGCCGACGTCGCGCGCCAGCAGCGGCGCCATGATGCCGCCGAGCAGGCCGGCGTAGCCGTTCTTGACGCCGAGCACCTCCCAGCCCCGGGCGAGCGCGCCGCGCGTCACGGCGCGGATCGCCGCGTTCATGCCCGGCGCGTCGCCGCCGCTGGTGAGTACTGCAATTCGCTTCATTTAGGCTCGGCTCGAGCGGGCAGGCGTGGCTGCGCCTCAATGGAATCGGGCGCCTCGATTTCGGCGGCACCTACACCCAGTTCCTTCAATCGCCGGGCGGCCGGGAGGACACGGGTATCCAGTGATCCGACGGCTTCGTTATATTTCTTGACGCTGCCTTCAAGAGATTTGCCCATGCCCGCAACGTGGCCGACGAATGTCGCCATGCGCTCGTAGAGCGACTTGCCCTGCTCCGCGATTTGTGCCGCATTTTCCGCAACCTGCTGTTGCTGCCAGCCGAAAGCAATAGCCTTCAGGAGCGCAAACAGCGCAATCGGCGAAGTGACCAGCACCTTATTCTGGAACGCATACTCGAACAAATCACGGTCGCTCTGAAAAGCGGCGCTCAGAGAAGCCTCGACGGGAACGAACATCACCACCACATCCGGAGTCCTGTCGAACTGGTCCCAATATGCCCGCTGCGAAAGCTCGCGGATGCGGCCACGGAACGCCTTCGCATGTTCCGCAAGCAACACTTTGCGGGAGTCCTCGTTTTCGGCCTCCATTGCCTTGAGAAATGAATCCAGCGGCACCTTGGAATCCACCGGGACAATTCCCTTTTCCGGTAGCCTGATGACCATATCCGGGCGACCGTCGTCCGTCGATTCCTGCTCGCTGAAATCGACGTGTTTCTCCATGCCGCACAATTCCACAAGGCGACGCAAGTGGATTTCGCCCCAGCGACCCCGGATGGTCGGCGCTTTCAGCGCCTGCGCCAGAGTCGTAGTCTGCTGACGCAGCGAATCCTGTAGGCTGTGCAAGCCCTGCAACTGCGTACCGAGCGAGGAATACGCACCTTCTCGCTTCGCTTCCAGCTCGCGCACCTGCTTATCGAGCTTTGTCAGTTCTTCCTTGAGCGGGGCCACTACGCCCGTCAACTCCTCCTTGGCGGTGGTTTTGAGTTGAGCTGACCGCGACTCCAGTTCGGTCGAAGCAAGCGCTTTAAAGGTATCTCTGAACTGCTCCTTCGCGTCCTCCGTCCAGAGATTCTTTTCCCTCTCGGCGCGAAGGTCGCTCTTCAGCGCCGCGCGGCTAACGAGAAGCCAGGTCACAGCAATCCCGAGAACCGCAATGACCGCTGAGAGGATCCAGGTCATCACAGGAAGTTACACCGAATCACGCAGGGTGATCGCGGGCGACGCGCGCAGCACCTTCCTCGAGGATAGCCAGGCGTTGAGCGACAGCAGCGCGAGGCCGGCAAGCGGGCCGGCGAGCCACAGCCCGAGGCTCGGCGGCAGGTCGAGCTCGAACACGCGCCGCGCGAGCAGCTGACCGATCGCCGCCGCGCCGAGCGTGGCGAGCACGCCGGCGATCGCGCCCATGGCGAGGAACTCGAGGCGCTGGCTGCCCGATACCTGGGCGCGCGAGGCGCCGTAGACGCGCATCACCGCGGTCTCGCGGCGCCTCTCGTCCTCGGTCGCGACCAGCGCCGTGTAGAGCACCAGCAGCCCGGCGCCCAGCGTGAAGAGGAAGATGAACTGCACCGCGGAGACCAGCTGGTCCACCACCCCTTGCGCCTGCCGCACCGCGGCCGCAACGTCGACGATGGTGAGATTCGGGAAGGTCGTGGAAAGCCGGTTGAGCACGCTCTCGCGTCCCGGCTCGATGCGGAAGGCGCTGACGAAGGCCGCCGGAAAGGCTTGCAGCACGCGCGGCGGCGCGATGACGAAGAAGTTCACGCGCATCGAGTCCCAGCGCAGCTTGCGCAGCGACGTGACCTGCGCGCTGAACGATTCGCCGCCGACCGTGAAGGTCAGCTCGTCGCCGAGCTTCCAGCCGAGGCGCTGGGCAATGCCTTCTTCCACCGAGAGTTCGTTTTTTTCGACATCGAACCATCGGCCGGCCGCCACCGCGTTATGGGAAGGGAGCGAATCCATGTAGGACAGGTTGAATTCCCGTTCCACCAGGCGCTTCGCGCGCTCCTCGGCGTAGTCGGCCTCGCTCACCGGCCGGCCGTTCACGCGCGTCAGCCGCCCGCGCACCATCGGGTAGAACTCCGGCGCGGCGATGCCCTCGCCCGCGAAGAAGCGCTTCACCGGCTCGACCTGCTCCGGCTGCACCCCGATCAGGAAGCGGTTCGGGGCGTCGGGGGGCGCGCTGCGCCGCCAGGCTTCGACGAGGTCGTTGCGGGTGAAAGTGAGGAGCAGCACCGCGGTCAGGCCGAGCGCGAGGCTCGCCACCTGGATCGCGTTGCCGCGCGCGTGCCGCCTGAGGTTGGCGAGGCCGTGGCGCAGCATCCGGTTGTGGACCAGCCGCGTCACCAGGCGGTGCGTCAGAAGCGCCAGCAGCGCCCACGCCACCATGTAGAACAGCACCACCGCGGCCGCAAAGCCGCCGACCACGGTTGCGCCCAGCCTGAAGTCGCCCGCCTGCCAGATGAGAAGTGACCCCAAGGAAACGGCACCCGCGACGTAGGTCACCACCGTGGCGGGGCTCGCGGTTCCGGTTTCGCGGCGGATGACGCGCAGCGCGGGCACGTTCTTCAGCTGCACCAGCGGCGGCAGGGCGAAGCCAAGCAGCAGCACCAGGCCGACGAGGAACCCCTGCAGCGCCGGAAGCGCGCCCGGCGCCGGCAGGTCGGCACGCATCACCTCGCCCAGGGCGCCGGCGATCGCCGCCTGCGCCGCGCTGCCGAGAACCGTGCCCACGGCGCTCGCCGCGACGCCGAGCATCGCGAACTCCATGGCGTACAGGCCAAGCAGCCGGGACTGCCTCGCGCCCAGGCAGCGCATCACCGCACAGCCGTCGAGGTGGCGCTCGACGAAGCGGCGCGTGCCGAGCGCGATCGCCACGCCGGCGAGAATCGCCGCGAGCAGCGCGGTGAGCCCGAGGAAGCGCTGGGCGCGCTCCACGGAGGCACGCACTTCCGGCCGGCCCGACTCCAGGTCGTCGATGCGCTGGCCGCGCTCCAGCCGCGGCTGGACGTAGGCTTTGAACGACGCGAGCCCGTCCGGCGTGCCGGCGGCATAGAGGTAGTACCAGACGCGGCTGCCGGTCTGCACCAGGCCGGTTGCCGGCACGTCGTCGAGGTGCATCATCAGGCGCGGCGCGATGTTGAAGAAGTTGGCGCTGCGCTCGGGCTCGAGCGTGAGCACCGCCGCGACCTCGAACTCGGCGCCGCCGAGGCGGACCTTCGAGCCCACCGCGGCGCCGAGCGCCGACACCAGCCGCTCTTCCAGCCAGACGGTGCCGCGCGCCGGGCCACGCTCGGACACGGCGTCCGGCGCGCCCGGGACCGGCGCGGTGCGCAGCCGGCCGCGCAGCGGGTAATTCTCGGTCACCGCCTTCACGCCGGCGAGCTGGTTCTGCTCTCCTGCAAAAGCCATGCTGATGAAATTGACCGCCGCTGCTTTTTCCAAGTTGAATGAAGCTATCTTGTTACTGACTTCTTCCTGCCACGGATGATCCGACAGCAACACCAGGTCCGCGCCGAGCAGCTGGTGGGCGTCGCGCGCGAGCGCCTGGCTCACCCGATCGGCGAAGAACGCGACGCTGGTCACCGAGGCGACAGCGATCACCAGCGCCGCGGCGAGCACGCGCAGCTCGTCCGCCCGCCAGTCCCGCGCCAGCATTCTCAGCGCCTGCCTCATGCGGCGATGCGCCCCGCCGTCAGCCGCACGGCGCGCTGGCAGCGCGCGGCGAGGATTTCGTCGTGGGTCACCATCACCAGCGTGGTGCCGTATTCGCGGTTCATGTCGAACATCAGCTGGATGATCGCGGCGCCGGAGTCGGCGTCGAGGCTCCCGGTCGGCTCATCCGCGAGCAGCAGCCCGGGGCGCGCCACGAAGGCGCGCGCCAGCGCCACGCGCTGCTGCTCCCCGCCCGAGAGGTGCTTGGGAAAGTGGTGCAGCCTTTCTTCAAGGCCTACTCTTTTCAGGATGTCGCGCGCCGGGCCCTCGGGATCTGCGGCCCCGGAAAGTTCCAAGGGCAGCATCACGTTCTCCAGCGCGCTGAGCGCCGGCAGCAGCTGGAACGACTGGAACACGAAGCCCACCGCGCGGCCGCGCAGCTCGGCGCGCGCGTCCTCGTCCAGCGCAAAGATGTCCTGCCCGTCGATCTGCACGCTCCCCGCCGTGGGAGTATCGAGCCCGGCGAGAATGGCGAGCAGGGTCGATTTGCCCGAACCCGAGGCGCCGACTACCGCCACCGCCTCGCCGCGCGTGACCTCGAGATCGATGTCGCGCAGAATGACGAGGTCCGACCCGCCGCTTTTCACGGTCTTGCCTATGCCGCGCGCTGTCAATACGTTCAAGGCGTTTTTGTTCAATGCGGTTTTGCTATGCATGCTCTTCGCGTTCAGCGCGCAGGGGGCGCCGGAAAAGATTGTCCTGGTATTCGGCGACAGCTTGTCCGCGGCTTACGGCATCTCCCAGCCGCGCGGCTGGGTGGCGCTGCTCGCGGCGCGCCTCAAGCGCGAGCGTCCCGATTATATCGTCGTCAACGCGAGCATCTCGGGCGAAACCACGAGCGGCGGCGCGGCGCGCATCGCCGCGGTGCTGCAGAAGCACCGCCCTGCGGTCGTGGTGGTCGAGCTCGGCGCGAACGACGGCCTGCGCGGCCTGTCGGTCGAGCAGATGCGCCAGAACCTCGGCAAAATCGTCGAGCACTCCCGCAAAGCCGGTGCCCGGGTGCTTATCCTTGGAATGAAGATGCCACCGAACTACGGGCCCGCGTACTCACAGCAATTTGAAGGGGCATTTGAAAGTGTTTCAAAAAAATACCAATCCAAGCTGGAGGCGTTTTTCCTCGAGGATTTCGCCGACCAGCCGGAGTTTTTCCTGCCCGACCGGATTCACCCCGCCGAGAACGCGCAGCCGCTGATCCTCGATCGCGTGTGGAAAACGCTGCGGCCCTTGCTCAAATGATCCGCAGTCCGGGCTTTCCGGCGGTCAGCCGGCCGATGACTTTCGCCGAGCCGCCGAAAGTTTTCAGGACCTCCTGAACGGCATCCCGCGCACAGGCGACCAGCAGCCCGCCGCTGGTCTGCGGGTCGCAGATGAGCTTCCTCTTCCACTCCGGGAAATCCGCCGGCGGCGCGACCTCGTGCCCGTAGCCCTTCCAGTTGCGCTCCGAGGCGCCGGTGGCGATGCCTTGCCTTGCATACGCCAGCGCTTCCTCGATGATGGGCAGCTCCCTGAAGGAAATTTCCGCCGACAAACCCGATCCCCGGCAAATCTCCAGCAGGTGGCCTGCGAGGCCGAAGCCGGTGACATCGGTCATTGCATGCACCGCGGGCATCTCTGCCAGCGCCAGACCCGGCGTGTTGAGGCGCGTGGTCCAGTCGAGCATCGCCGCGTAGCCGGCATCCGACAACTGGCCCTTCTTCAGCGCGGCGGAAAGGATGCCGACGCCCAGCGGTTTGCCCAGCACCAGAACATCGTTGGCTTTTGCAGTACTGTTTTTCTTTAATTTATCGGGATGCACGAGTCCCAGGGCCACCAGGCCGTAGATCGGTTCCAGGACGTCGATCGAATGACCGCCGGCGATCGGGATGCCGGCCGTAGCGCACACCGACTCGCCGCCTTCCAGGATGCGGCGGATCACCGAAACCGGCAGTTTCTCCAGCGGCATGCCGACGACCGCGAGCGCGAAGATCGGGCGCGCGCCCATGGCGTAGATGTCCGAGATGGCGTTGGTCGCGGCGATGCGCCCGAAGTCATAGGGATCGTCCACGATCGGCGTGAAGAAATCGGTGGTGGCGACCAGCGCCTGCGTGTCGTTCAGCTTGTAGACCGCGGCGTCGTCGGCGGTCTCGGTCCCGACCAGCAGCTCCTTCGGGATGCCGCGTATCTCGCTCTTGCCGATCAACTCCGACAGGATCGCCGGAGCGATCTTGCAGCCGCAACCGCCGCCGTGGCTGTACTGGGTGAGGCGGATCTTCTCAGGTGCGTTCATGGCTCGATTCTACAAGTTCGAAAGCCGGCAAAAACGTCGCCACGCTCCGCGGTGTAGAAATTGCGGAACTTCGCGCTCACCAGCCGCCGTGGCGTGGCGAAGCTCGCACCCTTTAATACATAGTGCGTATAGAACCAGGGCACGGAGTAGTCGGCGTAGGGGTCGGCGCTGAATTCAGGAAACGGCGAGAAGGCGCTGGAAGTCCACTCCAATAGCGCTCCCCATGACAGTTTTTCGTTTGAAAATTGCCATTCGGCCTCGGTCGGCAGCCGCCGTTTCGCCCAGCGGCACCAGGCCTGCGCTTCGTTCCAGTCGACGTGGCGCACAGGCTCTTCGCCCTTCAACGGAGTCAATCGGGAAAAACGGCGCTCCATCCAGGTACCGTCCACCTTCTTCCAGTAGCGCGGCGCCCGGCCACCCTCGTCGAGGTAGGCGAGATATTGCGCGTTGGTCACCGGCGCGGAGGCGATGTGGAACGGCGCGACCTCGACATCGTGCGCCCATTTCTCGTTGTCGAAAACGAAGTCCTTGCTGTCCCGGTCGGCACCGAGATGGAAGATACCGCCTTTGCATGCAATGTCTTCTTGTTCAACAACAGAAACTTTTGAAAAAGCAATCGGATCCGCATATCCCAGAGTCTGGTGCGTGTAGTGAAACGCTTCGGAATGCATGTCCTCGTGCAGCGTGCACAGGCGGACGAAATAGCGCAGCGCTTCGTTCTCCGGCTCGCGCCGGATGCGCTCCAGTACGCGCTCGAGAACGTTGGCGAGGTAGGACCGGGTCGCCTGCAGCGACGGCAGCGGCAGGTCCCAGCGCGTGTCGTGCGCCACGTTGGACGAATCGTAGAGCGCATCGGCGCCCGGCAGGATCGAATCGGCGAGCGAGCCGTCGCCTCTCCAGCGCAGGCACCAGTGCTCCTGGAACCAGCCGACGTGGCCGATCTCCCACAGCGGCGGATTGACGATGGCGAGCTTCGGACCCAGCAGCCGCTCGCCCTCGAAGCCGGCAGTCACGCGCGCGGAGTGTTCCCGCGCGGCCTGAAGTTCCCCTGCCAGGTCTCGGGCTATCATTTTCCTAGTTTATATGGCGCACATCTCGATCGTGACACCCGCGGGCGCGGGCACGCGCAACGGCAACCGCCATACGGCGCTGCGCTGGGCGTCGCTGCTGCGCGGCGCCGGCCACAAGGTTTCGGTCGCCGTCGAGTGGCGCGGCGAGACCTGCGACATGCTGATTGCGCTCCACGCCAGGCGCAGCCACGGTTCGATTGTGCGGTTCAAAAAGAAGTTCTTCGAGAAAAGGCTCGTGGTTGTCCTGACCGGAACCGACCTCTACCGCGACCTGCCCGGATCCGCCGAAGCGCGGGAATCGCTGGAGCTTGCCGATCGCCTGATCGTGCTGCAGGGCGAGGCGCTGCGCGAGCTGGATGCGCGCCTGCGCCGCAAGGCGCGCGTCGTGTATCAGTCGGCCGATCCGAAGCTGCGGCATGCGCCGCCCGCAGGACCTTGTCGTGTCGTGGTCATAGGCCACTTGCGCGCCGAAAAGGATCCGTTTCGAGCGGCGCATGCCCTGCGACACCTTCCTGGAATGAATATTCAAGTGGTGCATGTGGGTGCCGCCCTGGACGCGTCCTTCGCCGCGAAAGCAGAATTCCTGATGAAGCAGGAACCACGCTACCGGTGGATCGGCGGGCTAACCCATCCACGGGCGCTCGGCTGGCTCGCGCGCAGCCACCTGCTGGTCGTCAGCTCGGTGATGGAAGGTGGCGCCAACGTGATCGCGGAAGCGGCGAGGATCGGTACCCCGGTCATCGCTTCGCGCGTGTCGGGCAACGTCGGCATGCTGGGACGAGGCTATGCGGGTTTCTATCCGCTCTACGATGACGCTGCGCTTGCCAGGCTCATTCTGAAGGCTTTTGAGAGCGGAAGATTTTTCGAGAAACTGAAAAAATCCCTGCAGGAAAGAAAGACCCTGTTCTCCCCCTCGGCGGAACGCGCCGCGCTCATTGCAGCAATTGCA
>Ga0209640_10001290_pt1 | contig 21076 bp, 15 predicted proteins | sample RifCSP10_1_FD_184018 | JGI IMG/M metagenome (GOLD analysis project Ga0209640, IMG submission 184018) | Soil microbial communities from Rifle, Colorado - Rifle CSP2_sed 10_1 (SPAdes) (version 2) | ecosystem: Environmental > Terrestrial > Deep subsurface > Rock core/Sediment | place: Rifle...
TTCAGCCGAGCAGCTTTCGCTTCTCGGTGTCGTACTCACTCTGGGTCAGCTTTCCCTGATCGAAGAGCCGGCCCAGGATCTCCAGTTGCTCCGCCGACGACTTGCCCGACGAGGTGACGGTGACCGGAGCGGGGGCGAATGCGGGACTTGGAGCGGGGTTGGGCCTCGCCGCCGACATCGAATTGGTTCGGTTTCTCCGGGTCTCATCAATGAGCGACTTCATCTTCTCGGGCTCGGGGATGTCGGACAGCCTGCTTTGGCCCCTGGAACCGGCGAACTCGATGACGAGGTCAGCGACACCGATTGCCCGCTCGATCAGGTTCTGACGGAAGGTGACGTCGTTGATGACTTCCAGTGGAATCTCGTACTCGATTTTGCGCACCAGACCGGCACGGTCGATGAGGCGTTCGGTCGTGATCACGTGCTCGCTGGCACGCCATCGAGTGTATCCGCCGACTGCGATCCACAGCCAGAGCAAGGTGATGATCGTGAAGGCCCACCCGTTTACCCCGTCAGGCACCAGAAGGATCAACAGCAGAAGGTAGGCGACGGTGCCGAGCGCCTCCTTCCAAAGCCCCAACCAGTGCGACCCGACCTCGAAAACGACCGACTCCCCCGGAGACAGCAGTTCCTGCGGGTAGGCCATTCCGTGGAGGCTACAGATCAGGGGTTGAACGGGGCCCGGTGATCGATGGTATGTCAGCCCGAGAAACGAGAAGGCCCCGAGGGAGCCTTGGCCGAAGCCTCAACCCTCTCGGGGCTCTCGTTCCGATCGGTGTCGGGCCGGGGACCCAACTCCGCTCGGAAGTCGTCGATGACCGAAGTCTTCGACGGGCGTTCACTGGAAAGCCTCGATCCGAAGATCGCTGCGATCCGGTGACCGCTCTCCCCGTTTCCAGGGAGGGGCGGATCCGAAGACCCGCCGGTCGGTGGGCCGCCCGACGATCCCTAGAGATCCCCGTTCGGTCTCCCGACCACCTCAGGGTCTCCCCTGTGGCGTTCGGGAAAAGTAGACCACAGCCCTGCCCACCGCAAACCCAGGGCCGGATTGATTTTCGCGATCTCTACTCCACTTTTCGCGGGGGGTCACATGGCGTTCTTCATCGGGATACCGATGAACAGATGAAGCATCGACCCGTCACTCAAATCCCTGGGCCGGAGCTCCGCGTCGAAGCCCGCCGTGGATAGCGCCGCCAACCAGTCAGAAGTTGAGAACAGTCCCTGCGGATGTCGATCATGCACCACCGACACCTGGTCGCCTTCCCTGAGCAGATAGACCATGTCCGTCTCGAATGTCGTGTCGCCTGGGTCGGGGTCCCAGACCCATTCCAGATACCGAAGACCCCGGGTGCCCTCGTCGTGACCTCCGTGCTCGGTGCCCGGCTCAAACGTCTCGGTGACGTAGTCGGGAACGAAGAGGGCCACCCCCTCAGGGGAGCAGTGCTCGCGGGCAGTCCTCGCCGCTGCGATCACATCTTCGATGTCGCTGAGATAGGAGAGCGCATCGTGGAGGAACACCGCGTCGAAGGGCTCACCGAGACGAACGGTCCGCATGTCTCCATGGATGTGAGCGCACTCCGGGTTCAGAGCCCGGCTCACTGCCAGCATCGGGTCGGAACGATCGACGAGGGTCATCGAGAAGTGGGCCTTGAGATGGGAGGCGTTGTTTCCACCGCCAGATCCGAGCTCGAGCACCCGCCTCACCTCCGACGCCGCGGACTCGACAAAGATCTGCCGATAGACCTCAGCCTCTTCGGCATACTCATCCGGCGGGGAGAGCAGCGGCCACCAGCCGGCAAGGTCACCGTAGAGACGGGGGGTGTCCTCCAAGCCCGCAAAGCTACGCCCCCGGACGCGAGAAACCCCGAGGGAGCTTTGGCCGAAGCCTCAGCCCTCTCGGGGCTCTCGATGCCACCCTGCCAGGAAAGCGGGCCCCCGGCATGGTGGCGATCCGGAAAAACCGAAGTCTCTCCTTCTCCGACCCGAGGTTCCCCCCGTTTCGGTAGTCGGGAAAGTAGGTATTGCCTTCAGGTGCGTCAAGCGATAGGGCGGGTTTCTTTTCGCGTCCTACAGCTCGATTTCGCGGTGCCCGGACAGGTCCACGTTCCTGTCACAGGGGGCCCTTACACTCGCCTCCATGACCGTCGAAGCACCCGATCGACAACTGACGACGCTCTCCCCGAGCCGGGCGGGTGACTTCAAGACGTGCCCTCAGCTGTTCAAGTTTCGTGCGGTCGATCGCCTCCCCGAGCCGACATCGGTCTATCAGGCCAGGGGGACCACGGCCCATCTCGCCCTGCAGCGCCTCTTCGATCATCCGGCCGTGGACCGCTCGCCCGATCTCCTCTACAACCTGTTCCGGGAGGCGTGGACCGAGTTGAGGGGAGACGAGGAGTTCGAGAGTCTCTTCGAGGACACAGAAGCCGAGCGGACCTGGGGTCTGGAATCGATGGAGCTCCTCGCCAACTATTTCGGCATCGAAGACCCCACCAGTTTCGACCCGGTCGACCGTGAGCTCGACATGCTCGAGGATCTGGACGGGATCGTGATCCGCGGCATCCTCGACAGGATGGATCGTGACGAGGACGGCCGTCTGGTCATCACCGACTACAAGACGGGGTCCGCTCCCCCGGAGCGATACGCCCTCCCTGCCTTCTTCGCTCTCAAGATCTACGCCCTGCTCATCAGACGCCGAACCGGGGAGACGCCGAAGGAGATCAGGCTGCTCTATCTGAACGGGCCGACCGAATACCGCCTCGGCATCGACGACCGCCAACTCGATGCCATGGACGGTCAGCTACGCGCCCTGTGGAATGCGATCGAGAGGGCAATGACTTCGGGGCGGTTTCCGACCAGACCGGGCAGGTTGTGCGACTGGTGCTCGTTCAGGGGCATCTGCCCGGCCTTCGTCCCAGACGCCCACCGCGATTAAGGGAAGATACCTCGGACCAGTTTGGCGTCTGCCACCTTGCGAATCCCCTTGATGAGGGCGGCGGTCCGCAGGTCCACGTTCTCACTCTGGGCGATGTTGTGCACGTCGCTGAAAGCCCGGGTCATGATCTCCCGGAGACGGGCCACGACTTCGTTCTCCGTCCAGAAGTACTTCTGCACGTCCTGCACCCATTCGAAGTAGGAAACGGTGACACCACCGGCATTGGCGAGGATGTCGGGAACCATGAGCACCTCGCGGGCACGGAGCAGGTCATCCGCCTCGATGGTGGTCGGGCCGTTGGCGCCCTCGAGGATGATCTTGGCCTGAATGCTGTCGGCGTTGTCGGCGCGGATCACGTTCTGGACCGCCGCGGGCACCAGCACATCGACCGGCAGGGAGAAGACAACGTCGCCATCGATGTGGTCGGCGTCGGGGTATCCCTCGAGAAAGCGGCTCTCGTCGACCCATTTCGCCAGCGCCTCGATATCGAGCCCATCGGGGTTGTAGACGCCTCCCGAGATGTCGGACACCGCCACGACTCTGGCGCCCATTTGGTGACCGGCGATCGCGGCGTATCTGCCCACATTGCCAAACCCATGGATGGCGACCGTGGCGTCCTTGGGGTCGAGGCCCCGAATCGCCGCCGCCTGTGGCAGCAGGAACATGATGCCCCGACCGGTGGCCTCCCTCCGGGCAATACTCCCACCCAGGGCGGGAGGCTTGCCGGTGACGACGGCCGGCACGGAGTGACCGACATGCTGGGAGTAGGTGTCCATCATCCATGCCATCACCTGCTCGTTGGTCCCGAGATCGGGGGCGGGGATGTCGGTATCCGGGCCGATCACATTGATGATCTCCATCGTGAACCGTCGGGTCACCCTTTGCAGCTCGGCCCGGGAGACCTGCAACGGGTCGAGACGCACCCCGCCCTTGGCCCCACCGAACGGCAGCCCCACGATCGAGCACTTCCACGTCATCAGCATGGCTAGGGCGGCGATCTCGCCGAGGTCGACATCCGGCGCGAACCGGATCCCGCCCTTGGTCGGCCCCATAGTGGTCAGATGCTGCACCCGATAGCCGAACAGTGTCTCGACTTCGGAGTAGTTGTCGTGGCGGAAGGGAAAGCTGACGACAGTGGCCTTCTGGGGAACCCGGAGCCGGTCTGTCACGTTGTCGTCGAGCCCCATCAGACGGGCCACCCGGTCGAATTGGCCGACGGCCTCGTGATACATGGGAGAGTCGAATTCGTGGCCGATCGGCTTGAGCACCGGTGTGACGGCGTTGGCCATACGCCGCTCATCCTATGCCGAACTTCGCCCGATTCGATTTTCTGTCACAGGCCGCCCGTAGCGTTGTGCTCATGAGAAAGTCGACGAACGAAGACCCAAACGGGTTGAACCACGAATTCGACCCCTACTCGGACCCGGTTCTCTTCCTGCGGGGTCTTGGCATCGAGGCCGAACTGGTAGAGACTCGAGGCGCCGATCTCCCCTCTGCTGCCTGATATCTACGATCGCGAGGTGACAGTTCGGGAGATCCGGGTCGATCCCGGAGCCTGGGATCCGGTGGTGTCGGATCCCGATGGCGCCCAGCTGATCGTCGCCGGCCCCGGAACCGGCAAAACCGAGTTTCTGGTCCAGCGGGTAGCGCACATCGTCAACAGCGGTCGTGCCCGCCGTGATCAGATCTCCCTCCTCACATTCTCGCGACGCGCCGCCAGCGACATGAGACGACGGGTGGCGATCGCCCTCGGTGGGTCGGGGGTGCCTGTCGATGCCTCCACCTTCCATTCCTTGGCGCTCAGATTCCTCGAAGCCGCCAACGAAGGCGAGCGCCCGGTCCCCCTGACCCCGCCGGAGCAGGTGGCGCTGGTAGGAGAGCTCCTGGCGAAAGAGGACCCGACTCACTGGCCTCTGACCTATCGCGGGATCCTCAACACCCGAGCCTTCGCATCCGAGATCGCCGACTTCCTCACTCGGTGCTCGGAGCGGCTCCTCTCCCCTGCCGATCTGGAACAACGCGCCGAGGAGCGCGCCGACTGGCGAGGGATCCCCGGTCTGTTCCGCCGCTATCGGGAAACCCTCGAGAAGCTGGAAAGGACCGATTACGGCACGCTGCTGGTCTCGGCGGTCGAGCTACTGGCCACAGCCCGGGGTCAGGACCTGGCCGCAGGGTTTCGCTATGTGATAGTGGACGAATACCAGGACACGTCATCGGCCCAGGCAGAGCTGGCGGGGTTGCTTTCCAGGAGTCACGGCAACCTCACAGTTGCCGGGGACCCCTATCAATCGATTTACTCGTTTCGCGGGGCGGAGCTGAGGAACATCGCGCAGTTCGCCAACCGATACCAGGACGTGACCCGCATCGTCCTCGATCAGAGCCTTCGAGTGCCGGCCGAGATCCTCGAAGCCGCGGTGCGAGTGGTGTCGTCGGGTGAATTGCCCGGATCTGCGGGGCCGGTACAGCCGGCGGAGCATCGGGGCCGGGTCGAGGCCTATGTCTTCGACCAGGAGACCGCAGAGGCCGATTGGATCGCCCGCGAAGTCGAGCACGTGATCCGCGTCGAGGGTACGAGGCCCTCGGCGGTGGCGGTGTTGGTCCGTTCCAAACGTGAGCTCATCAATGAGCTGAGCCGAGCCCTCGACCGAAGGTCGATACCCCACGACTCCCCGGACTCGCGCCTGGTCGATCATCCGGCGGTTCGGGTCTTCGACGATCTCGCCCGGGTCGCGGTCCTGGAGGGGGATTCTCGGGAGGCAACACCAGGGGAGAGAGCCGACGCCGACCGGGCCATGCGCCGCATCCTGCTCGGACCGCTGGTATCGCTCGGGTTGGGTCAGGAAAGGGCGCTGCTGCGCCAACGGCGGAGATCCGATGCCTCATGGGCCGAAGTGGTCGCCACCGAACTGCCCGGTCGAACCGACCTCGCCGAGCTGCTCGCCGACCCGACGTGGGCCGGGACCAAACCTGCCACCGATGGTTTCTGGCAAGCGTGGAACCGCATGCTGGGCGTGGAGCGCCTGGTGGCAGATCCGGATCGTCGGCTTTGGCGTCTCGCCATCGCCGCCTTCGCCCAGGTCCTCACTCGCCAGGCGGAGCGAGACGAGAAAGTCACTCTCTCCCGCTTCTTCGAGATGACGCAGGACGAGGGCTTCGAGTCTGAGCCCCTGCTGGTCTTCAGGCCCCAGGAGGATCGGGTCACACTGACCACGCTCCACCAGTCGAAGGGGCTCGAGTACGACGTCGTCTTCATAGCCAATGCTGTCGAAGGCGTGTTCCCCGACCTGAGACGGAGTCGCCGCATGCTGCGGCCAGAGTTGTTGTCACCGGAGCGGACTACCGATGCCTCAGCTCAGCATCTGTTCCAGGTGCAGGAGGAGATGCGCCTCGCCTACACCGCCATGACCCGCGCCAGGTTCCGCGTGGTGTGGACAGCCACCGGCGCCGGGGTCGACCAAGGCGAGCATCGCCCTTCGCGGTTTCTGGTTGCCGCATCCGGTGTCGACTCCATCTCCGATCTCGGGCGCCCCGCTGACGACGACCGGGATCCGGTGACCTTGATCGAGGCCGAAGTGAGTATGCGCCGAACCTTGTTCGACCCGGAGCAGAAGCCGGCCCACCGCCTGGCTGCCGCCCGGGTCCTCGGCTCACCACCTGAGAGCTGGTGGGAGGCATCGGCATTCGCCGGAGTCAGAGAGCCCGGGCCAGATCAGCCGATCATCGGAGGCGAGCTTCGGCTATCCCCCAGCCAGGCTGACGCCTACGCCACCTGTCCCCGCCGCTACGCCCTGGAACGGAGGCTTCGACTGGGCGACGCCGGATCGCCGTACGCCCGATTCGGCACGCTGGTCCATTCGGCCATGGAGAGGGCCGAAGCCGAGGTCGTGGGCACCGGAGAGACCCATGCCGACCTGGAGGACGCGCTGGGCCATCTCCGCCGGGTGTGGGATGAGGACGCCGACTTCGGCACCCCCGAGTTGAATGCGGCGTGGTTGAGACAGGCGGAGACGGCGCTCACCAAGCTCTACACGCGCTGGCCGAGCCCCGGAGGCGAGCCCGTCGGGCTGGAGATGAGGGTCGAATCGGTGATCGCCGGCACCCCATGGATTGGCTTGGTCGACCGCCTCGAGCGGACACCACACGGCCTGAAGGTCGTCGACTACAAGACATCGAAGAGCGCCACCTCGATCGAGGACGCCAAGAGCTCGATCCAGCTCGCCTTCTATGCCTCCGCCATCGCCCAGTCCTTCGGAGAGCCGGTGATCGGTGCCGAGATGTGGTTCCCGAGAGTCGAGTCCGTGAAGGTCACCACCCGCCCCCTCGACCTCGATCGGTTGACGGAAATCGAAGAGACGATGATCGAGGTCACGAACGCCATCCGCTCGGAGCAATGGGAGCCTCGAGTCGGCGACGGCTGCAAGAACTGCGTCTTCAAGAAGTCGTGCCCGGCGTGGCCAGAGGGCCAGGGAGCGTTCTTGCCTTGAGGCCATTGACCCCGAGCCCAGAACAGGCAGAGATCCTCACCCTGGGCCTCGATGCCGTCCGGATCCGGGCCGGGGCCGGGACCGGCAAGACCACCACAGTGGCGATGGTGATCTCGAACCTGATCGCCAACCACTCCCTGGACCCCGAGCGCATCCTCGGCATCACCTTCACCAACAAGGCCGCCTCCGAGTTGGCCGATCGGGTGAGGTCGACCATCGCCGGAGCGGTGGACGAAGGGCGCCAGGTCGAGGTTCACACCTATCACGGTTTTGCGGCCCAGGTACTCGCCGAGTTCGGGGCCCTGGCCGGTGTCGACAGCCGGGTCAAGGTGATAACCCCCACCTTCTCCCGACAGATCCTGTCCGAGACGTTTCATCGCACCACCTACCAACACCTCGAAATCACGAATCGGATGACCCTCGACCGGATCAGGGGACTCGGTGACCGTCTCGGCGACCATCTCCTGGAACCGCAGGACCTCCTCGGCCAGGAACACCCCGATGACGAGACCTGGGGCAGCCGGGTCGAGATGTTGGAGACATTGCAGAGATACGGCGAGGACAAGCGCCGGCTCGGCGTCGTCGATTACGGCGACCTGGTGACCCTGTCGACCAGGATCCTCCGCTCCCACCCCGGGCTGGCCGCCGAGATAAGGGACCGCTACCAGGTGGTAGTGCTCGACGAGTACCAGGACACCAACCCGGGACAGAGGGTGTTGCTCACAACGATCTTCGGCGAGGGTTTCCCGGTGATCGCGGTCGGCGACGAAGATCAGACCATCTATGAGTGGCGTGGGGCATCGTCCGAGAACTTCGAGCTGTTCCCTCTGCATTTCCGGGGCGCCGACGGAAGCCCGGCCCGGGATCGGAGCCTCACCCTCAACCGGAGATCGGCACAAACGATCCTCGATGTGGCCAACGAGATCCGGCGCAAGGCCAACCCGGAGGCTGAGCTGCTCCAGTCAGACGATCCCGACAAGAAGGGGCAGGTGATCACCTATTGGGCCGGAGATGCCCTCGGAGAGGCAGATTGGATCGCCCGGCGCCTTGAGGAGCTCCACAACGACGGAGTCCCATTCTCCGAGATGGCGGTCCTCTTCCGCAAGAACAAGGACTTCGCAGTTGTCGTCGACGCCATGGCCAGGACCGGCATTCCGGTGGAAGTCGCCAACCTGGGCGGCTTGCTTTCGGTGCCCGAGGTTGCCGAGCTTCGATCCTGGCTGACCATCGTCGAGCGACCGGAGGACTCTGCCGCTCTGGTCGAGATCCTCTTCGGTTCCCGTTATCGACTCGGGCTGGCCGACATCGCACCCTTGAGCCGTTGGGTGTCGGGCGCCGAGCCGATCCGAGACTCCGAGGAGGAAAGCCCGGTCACCCTCCTCGAAGCAATCGAGGAGATCGATCAGATCATCGGGATTCGAGACGATGCCCGCGCCGCCCTCAAGCACTTCCTCGCGGCGTACCGCACAGTGCTCACCGAAAGCCAGGGGATGAGCCTGGTAGAGACCTGCCGTCTCGTGCTGGACCGGACCCGGGCCTGGCAGGACATCGAGGCCCTGCCTGCGACCACCAGGTTGACCGCCCGGTTGAATCTCCATCGATTCCTCGACCTCACCGAGGATTGGAGCCCGTTGACCGGTCGACCCTCGTTGCAGGCGTTTCTCGATTATTTGGAGGCAATGGAGGACGAGCCCGCCGAGGAGCTCGACTCGGCCCATCTCTCGGGCGAAGACGCCGTGACCTTGGTGACCGTCCACAGAGCCAAGGGCCTGGAGTGGGATGTCGTTGCCATTCCGGCAGTTACCGACCAGAACTTCCCGAGCAAGGCCCGTCAACACCCGGACCCGGCACGATTTGCCGAGTATCTGCCGGTCCAATACCGGATCGACAGTGCGCTCGCCGACATGCCCGATGACGAGGCGGCGCGCACCCATTACCTGAAAGCGAGGAACGAGACACAAGAGTGGCGAACCGCATACGTGGCAGCCACCCGCGCCCGGTCGCTGCTCATGGTCACAGGGGCCTATTGGTACGGTCTTCCCGAGCCCGCCGTCAACGCCAAGAAGCCGTCGGCGCTCTTCGAGCTCGTCGAGTCGCATCCGGCGACGCACTCCGCCGGGCATGAGACGGAGCCCGCGCGCCCAGCCTTGCTGCGCCGGGTGCCGGAGGGCACGACACCGGATCCCATCTTCGGCACGGGGTGGGACGGAGGGCTGCGTTCGGCGATCTCGGATCACGAAGCGATGAGCCGACGCGCCACCGAGCTCGGCGTTGGTCTGGACTACGAGATGAGGGTCACCGAGTTGATCGGCACCCTGTTCGATCTGGCGACCACCGAGCAGGTCCCCCAGCCCTCACCCGATCAAAGGACGGTCTCGGTGACCGGCTTGGTGACATACGCCCAATGCCCCAAGCGCTTCTATTGGTCGGCAGTCGACATCCTGCCCCGAAGACGGAGCCCTTCCGCCGTGGCGGGAACCGAATTGCACCGGAGGATCGAATTGCACCAACGCGGCCAGGTGCCCTTCGAGCAGCTCTCCGAGGACCTCTACGACGTGCCTGACGAGCTGGCGGGTGACGGTGGCTTCAAGGCATTTCGCAACTCGAGGTTCTCAGAGCGACCGGCTGCCATGGTCGAGGCGCCGTTCGAGGTGCTGGTTGGTGACGGCTACAGGATCCGGGGGCGGATCGATGCGGTGTACATCGACGGTCGCCATTGGGAGGTCGTCGACTTCAAGAGCGGGAGACCCAGCACGGACCCCTCCCGGATCGTGCAGCTCCAGTCCTATGCGATGGCCGCGAGCGACGTCGACTTCGGCCATCCCGGCCCTGGAGAGCTCGACGTGACCTTCGCCTATCTGGGTGGTGGCCTCGTCGAGACCACCTACCAGGCCGACTCCGAGTGGGTCGAGCAGGCCAGATCGGACATCGCCTCCCTCACACGGTCGATCGACGAGAAGATCTTCGTCGAGACGCCCGGTGACTGGTGTCAGTCGTGCGACTTCCTTCGGTTTTGCGGGCCGGGAAGGGCCTGGGTCGGCGAATGACGGTCCTGGCTGCCGCCCTCGTCGGCTATCTGATCGGATCGCTGCCCACCGCCAACGGCCTGGCCCGGCTCTGGGGAGTCGACCTTCGCACCTCAGGGTCCGGCAACCCGGGGGCCAACAACGCCCGCCGAGCCGGTGGACTCCCTCTCTTCTTCCTGGTCCTCACCGTTGAGGCCGGCAAGGGAGCGCTGGCAGTCCTCGCCGGAGCGTATTTGGCCGGCGATCTCGGGGCAGTTGCGGCAGGGTTGGGGGCGGCGACCGGCAACGTCTACAACGTCTGGTATTCGTTCCGGGGTGGCAAGGGGCTCGGTATCACACTTGGAGTTCTCCTCGCCTCATGGCCCACCGTGGTCCCTGTGGTACTGGTGATCCTGGCCATCGCCTCCGTCGCCACCCGGTCGTCAGGCATCGGAGCCCTGGTCACCCTGGCCTCTCTCTTCGTTGCCGGGCTGGCCTGGGGCTGGACTGGGCTCGGCACCGGATGGGGGGTCGAGGAGATGGCGACCCTCGGTGTTCTCGGCATCGGCATCCCGCTGGTGGTGGGGCAACGGCATTGGGCAGACGCCGTGGCCCGGCTCAGCGCACGCGCCCGCCGCTGACCTCGAGCACCAGCGTGACCGGCCCGTCGTTGACGAGGGCGACGGCCATCATCGCCCCGAACCTCCCGGTTCGGGTCGGGATCCCGGCTTCGACGAGACGCCGCGCCAGTGCCTCGATGAGAGGCGCCGCCACGGCCGGGCTCGCGGCCCCGGTGAACGAAGGTCGGCGTCCGCGCCGGACATCCCCCAGCAACGTGAACTGACTCACGATGAGGACCTCGCCACCGGTGTCGAGGATCGAGCGGTTCATCAGCCCCGCATCGTCGGCAAACAGGCGGAGACCCGCGATCTTCTCCGCAGCCACTCCCACGTCGGCCAGGTCGTCAGTCGGCTCGATCCCCACCAGGACCAGGAAACCCGGCCCGATGGCGCCGACCGGCTCGTCCTCTACCGTGACGGCCGCTTCTGATACCCGCTGCAGGACGATCCTCACGGAGCCGGATTGTGGCATCGAAATAGAGTGAGCCCGTGTCCCCCAAGCCAAACCGGACGGATGACCTTCTGGCCGGTCCCTCCGGGTCGAATGTGCTCTACCTCGTCGACGCCGCATCTGACTACGAGGCCGCGTTGCTCGATCAATGGCTTCGCAGGGAGGTGGGAAGGCGGGTCGACACGGTGAGGATCGCCTCCTCCCGGAGGGGGTGGGGAGGTGACGACGAATCCCTGACCCGGCGGATGCGGTCCGGGGACGACGTGTACTTGATCCCGGTCCGCGTCGTTTGGATGGCCCCCAAGAAGAAGCAAGGCCGCCGGGCAGTGCGCTGGACCGATTTCCTTCACCCGGGCGACCCCAGGGATCCTCGCGGCATCCGCGCCAGGTGGATTCGCAACCTCCGCAGGAACCGGGTCCGCCTCATCGCAGCCCAAGGCGCCTTCTCCTCCGAGGTAGCGGCGGACTACGCGGTATCGGGGCAGGTCGACCCCCTCGCCAGCTATGTCACGAGACGGGCCTGGAACGTCCTCGACCGCGCGGAGCGGAAGCTCCGGGGCAATCGTTACAAGATCCCCCGTTTCGTCCCCGAGGCCATCCTCTCACGCAAGGAGTTCCTGGACTCGATCGATCAGATCTCACGGGAGACCAACACCGAGATCGAGGTGGGACGAAACAAGGCCGAGCGATATCTGAGGGAGATCGCAGCGACCCATTCGCCGTATGTGATCGACTTGATCGCCAACGGCATCCACAAGCTCTACAGCCAGGGATACGGCGGAATCCGCTACGACGTCGACCAGGTGCGAATGGTGGCCGAGTTGGGCCAGGAGCACCCCGTGATCTTCCTCCCCTCTCATCGATCCAACCTCGATCGGCTCAGCCTCCAGTTCATGCTCTGGGAGAACGATCTCCCACCCAACCACACCGCCGGAGGGATCAACATGAACTTCTTCCCGATCGGGCCCTTGATGCGGCGCACCGGAGTCTTCTTCATCCGGAGGAGCTTCAAGGACAACCGGTTGTACAAGACGGTCCTCAAGGGATATCTGGACTACCTGGTCGAGAAGCGGTTCCCACTCGAGTGGTACCTGGAGGGGGGCCGCTCCAGATCCGGGCGACTCGGAGCGCCTCACTTCGGTCTTCTCAGTTATGTCGTCGATTCCTTGCGGCGGGGGAAGACCGACGACATCAAGCTGATCCCGGTGTCGATCGCCTACGACCAGATCCAGGATGTGCCCGACTATGCCCTGGAGGCCCAGGGTAAAGGGAAGCAGAAGGAGTCGCTGGGATGGCTCTTCCGGGCTGTCAAGTCGTTGCGGCGGCGTTACGGCGACATCTACATCCGCTTCGGCGAGCCGGTGTCGGTCGCCGCCGGGCTGGCCTCGATCCACGGCGAAGACGAGGCTTCGATCGGTCTCCAGAAGCTCGCCTTCGAGGTGATGTACCGGATCGGGCGGGTGACACCCATCACACCCACTGCTCTGGTGACGGTGGCGCTGCTCGGGGCACGAGGCGGCGCCCGCAATGCGGAGCAGCTGGCCGAGGAATGCCGGAGTCTCTCCCAATTCGTGACGGCCCGATCCCTGCCCACGACCGAGGACCTCGGCCTGGCCGATCCCGGTCGGGTGACTGGAGTCCTCGACTCGCTCGCCGAGCATGGCAACGTGTCCAGCCATGCTGCGGTAGGTCGCCGGGTGTTCTGGCTCGATGAGGAGCAGATGGTCCGCATCGCCTACTACCGCAACGTGATAGTCCATTTCTTCGTGCCACGGGCATTGGCCGAGATGGCGCTGACCGCTCTCATCGACTCCGATGACCCCAAGGACTCCGATGTCGACGACGCACTCCTCAGACTCCGCGACCTACTCAAGTTCGAGTTCTTCTTTCAAGAGAAACAGGACTTCCTCGATTCGATCTCGGCCGACGTGGAGCTGGACGTCCCCGATTGGAGGATGAGCCTCCGCTCGAGCGGCGCCGCAGAGGTTCTCTCGAAGATGGGGCCACCAGTCGCCAGGTGGGCCGTGTTGCCCTTCCTCGACGCCTATCAGATCGTGGGAGACGAGTTGGAGGCGACCCAAGGGCGGTTCAACGAGAAGGCCTTCCTCAAGTCGTGTCTCGACCGGGCCCGCATGTATCGAATCGAAGGCCGGCTGATCTCGGGTGAGAGCGCCAGTCTGGTGATGTTCAAATCAGCCCTATCGCTCGCCGACAATCGTGGGCTGCTGGCCGCGTCCACTGATATCGACGACCGGCGACGCCAATTCGCTGCGGAGATCAGGGAGGCCCGGGGTCTGGCGGCAGCCGGGCTCTGATCTAGACGTCAGGGCCGGGTCCCCCAACGCCGGCGTGCTTCCTCGATCAGCTCCTGTGAGGTCTTGGGGCGTCCCGCCGGCTTCGCTACCGACTCCAGCTTGGATGGTGTGGATTTCTCACCCGATTCCTGAGCGGCCGCGACCTCCATCGGCTTGTCTGCCGCCTTCTTGGGCGCGGTGACGGGCCGGGGTGGTTTCGGGGCCATTGGGACCGTCGGACGGGGAGGCTCATAGCTGGTATCGGTTCGGGGCAGGATCGGCGGGGTGCGGATCGGGGCAGCAACGTCGGGACGGATGGAATCCTCGGCGGGCCGGGCCCGCCTCCGAATGGCCCGACCGACGCCGATCATGACGATGGCCGGGAAGATCGTGGTCCCGATGCCGCGGGCGATCGGCCCCGACACCCCGAGCGCTTGGATTGCGCCCAGACCCCAGAGCACGGCGAAGACAAACCAGACATACCCGATCCATGACAAGACCCTCCCCAGGGTGGCGGCAGAGCTCTGCTCGGGATCGGCCATGTCTCCCATTCAAACATTCAGGCCCGGGTAAGGGCCACCCGCAGACGCCAGGCCGCCAGCGCCAGCAGGACCACGGCATAAGCGGTGAGGACCCCCAACTCGGGCAGAATGTCGACCACCGTCCCGTTTCGCCGAACCAGTTCGGCGAAGCCGTCGAGGGCCCAGGCGTGAGGTGTGATGTGAGCCACCTTCTGCATAGTCGGTGAGAACAACTCGATGGGCAGCATGGCGCCCCCCAGGGCGGCGAGACCCAGGCTGAGGATGATCCCGATGCCGCTGGCCTGGGCGTCGTTGCTGAAAACCGCCCCCATCAACATCCCCGCCCCCGCACCCACCGCGGAGAAGGTGACCAGGATCAGGACGGCTCCGAGCGGGTCACCCCAATCGACGCGGAAGATGAGGAAGGTGACCAAGATGATGTAGAGGCCCTGGACCATGGCAACCGCCCATCGCCCTGTCCCTTCGCCGACCACGATGGTCCCGGTCGACGTCGGAGTGGACAGCATCCGGCGCGATATGCCGAGTTGGCGGCTCAGGATCAGGGCGGCCGAACCGGCGAGCGCGGTCAGGAAGACGAAGAGAACGAGCTGTGAGGATGCCCCCAGGTCGAACCGGCCGAGGGTGGGCGGGAATAATGCCTCACCGACCGCGGTCACCTGGGTGCCGAGTCCGGGGGCGGCCGCCTCCTCGGCAATTGCCACCTCCAGCGCCTCGTCGAATGGCGCCCCGGTCTTCTCCGATGCGAAGCTGGCCGCAGCGACAGGTGTCATGACCCTCGACACCGCGGCGCCGACCACCGACTGGATCTGAGGGCCAAACCCGTCGGGCCGGGAGACGAATCCGATCTCCACCCGCTCACCGGCTTCGGCAACTTCATCCAGGCCGCCGGGAATGAACAGGCCGGCCTGGGAGCTTCCCCGCTCCACCGACGAAGTCAGCTCTTCGGCGGTCTCGAATCGCCTGACATCGAGGGTGTCCTCCGCCTCGACCTCTTGGGCGATGGCAACAGCCAGCTGATCATCATCCGCCATGTAGAGACCGATCACGGGATCGACATCACCACCGAACTGGGCGCCGATGAGAAGGATCAACGCCAGCGGGAAGATGAAGACGAAGAAGATGTTCGACCGCTCCCGCAACATCCGTCGCACGTTGGACCCGGCAATGGCGAAGACCTTCATGCGGTGATCCTCCGGCGAAGCAGGGTCCAGCCGATGCTCCCCAGGATCAGAGAGAACGCGAGAAGGGCTCCGACTGCGGGCAAGGCAGCCCTCCACTCCGCACCACCCGAGATCTCGGCCAAGCCCTCCATGAACCACGCGTGCGGAGTGAGATAGGTGAGCTTGCTCAGGAGATCGTCACCCTGGCCGACCGGGAAGAAGGTCCCACCGAGCATCCCAAGGATGACCGCGATGATGGCGCCGAGATTCCCCGCCCCTTCCGGAGTCTTGGCCACGCTGGCCACCAAGCCCATGATGGACACTGCCGAGAGAACGCCGGCCACCGCGAGGAGGGCGACGCCCAGCGGCGGCCCCCAGGTGGCGCCCATCAGAAAATGGGTGGCCAGGATCAGAACACTCAGAGAGATGACCCCGAGCCAGAACGAGAGCAGGGCCTTGGCGGTGATGACGCTGGTGCGGCGGATCGGAGCCGCCAGCAACCGCGCCAGGGTGCCATCCCGCTGCTCCTCGAGGAGGCCGATGACCCCGAATTGGACAGTGAAGAACAGGAAGAAGACCGCCATTCCCGCCGCGAAATAGGTGGTGCCGTCGAGTTGACGGGTCTCGGTGGTGACGTCGGTGAGGGCATAGGAAGCCCCTCGCGCCGCCGCCTCCTGACCCCAGGCGGCCGATTCCGGGGGTGGGGGGCCGTCCAACGAGTGGAAGGAAGTGGCCACCGAGAGCTGCACCCCCGCCACTCCGGCGCCGTACTGCTCCGCGATCGAGGCCGCGATCTGGGTCGAGGTCGGGGCATCGACGTCGCCGACGATCTTGATCGCGAACTCCTCCCCAGCCTCGACCGCCGCATGCATCCCGGGCTCGATCAGGTAGTAGGCGTCGATCTGGCCCTCCTCGATCGCTGCCTCCGCCTCATCGGCGTCGTCGTAGTCGGTCAGAGCAAGAATCCCCTCGCTGTCGAGATCGCCGAGGATCTCTCGAAAGGACTGGGACACCTCTGTGTCGTCGAGATCGACCGCTCCGAAACGGAGGTCCAGCGAGGTCGCACCGAAGACCCCGCCGAAGACCAGTTTGAAGATGAAGGCGAGGACCAGGGGAGCGAAGATCCCGAGGATGAACGCGGAACGGTCTCTTATCCGGAGTTTCAGGTCCTTGGCCGCGATCCGGGTGGCTGGGCCCACGTCTAGTCCCGCAGCGCCTTGCCCGTGACATGGAGAAACACTGCCTCCAGGTTGGGCTCCACCACCTCGACCCCGGTGATCACTGCGCCGGCAGCGGCAAGCCGCCTCAAGAGCTCAGGCAGGAGCCTCGATGCCTCGTCGGCCAGCACCTCCAAACCCTGGTCCGAATGGCTTGCCTCGAACACCCCCGGGATCTCACGGGCCGCCTGCACTGCCCGGGAAAGGTCCCCGGTGGCGGTGATCGTGATCCGGTCCCTTCCCCCGACGATGGATACCAACTCACGTCGGGTTCCTTCGGCCTTGAACGTGCCCTCGTCGATGATCGCCACCCGATCGCAGAGGCGTTCGGCTTCCTCCATGTAGTGGGTGGTGTAGAGGACTGCCATCCCCTCGGCCGAAAGGCTTTCCACCGACTCGAGGATCGAGTTGCGGGACTGGGGATCGACGCCCACCGTGGGCTCGTCGAGGATGAGGAGTTTGGGGCGATGGAGGAGCCCGATGCCGATGTTGAGACGTCGCTTCATCCCGCCGGAGAACTCCTTGGTGAGATCGTCCTTTCGATCGATGAGCCCGATCACCTCCAGGACTTCAGCCACCCGTTTCGACAGCTCCTCACCCCTCATCCCGTAGAGACGACCGAAGAAGGAGAGATTCTCGGTGGCGGTGAGATCGGGATATATGGCCAGATCCTGAGGAACCAGCCCAATGGCGGCCTTCCCGGCGACCGAGGCCGGAGAGATGGATATGCCGGCCACCACGACTTCGCCGGCATCGGGCTCGAGAAGACCGGCGACTATTGAGATCGAGGTCGTCTTGCCCGCCCCATTCGGGCCCAGGAGACCGAATGTCTCCCCCTCCTCGATCGTGAAACCCACACCACCGACCGCGGTGATATCTCCGAAGTTCTTCACCATCCCGCTTGCGGAAAGAACGGTTGCCAAGATCCCTGCCTGTTGTCGCTTAGACGAGCACCCTACCGATGCTCAGCGAGACGGCGGTGGCCTGACCCGCCGTGGGCTCCGCACAACAGAACCAACTCTCGGTGAGACGTGGGGTCGGTGGGCCCCGTTCGGCAAAGGGGCCAAAGTCGACACCGGTTTCGCGGCCAACAGCCGCACGCATCGCAGCCAGGGTCTCATCGGGATCGGCGCCCCCATCGAATGCCTCGGCGGCCATCAGGTCGAGCTGGCGGTGCAGCCGCCCGGTTGTGGCGTGCTCGAACTCCCAGGCCCAGGTGAGAGCCGCCGGCTCATAGCCCAAGAGGAAAGGAGTCACCGCGGGGTGCTGCTCCAGGAGAGAGCCTTCCGGGATCAGGAGTTTGAGGGCCAGTTGCACCGGGTCCGTGGCCGACCAGAGTCGGTGCACATCGATGAAGGCCACCATTCCGGCCATATCGTCAGGACGGGTCCAGGGAAGGAAGGGCAGCCAGGTGGGTCGAACATGGATCCCAACCTCCCTGAGGGCCCGAACTGCCCGACCCATGTCGTCCACCGTGTGGTTCTTGTCGAGAATCTCGAGAGTCCTCGCATCGACGCTCTCGAAGGCGCTGACCACGAACAACACGCCGAGCTCTGACAGCTCCGCCCAGAGAGCGCGGTGAGCCAGGATGTGCTCCACTTTGACCGTCACGTCAAAGGTCAACCCCGGAAAGGCGGCGTGGGCCGCCCGGAGCACGTCCCCGCTGTATCGGGGGGCATTCAGGAAATCGGGATCGGCGAAACTCACATGTTGGACGCCGGCGGCGACCAATTGCTCGATGTCGGTGAGCACCGGCTCGAGGCCTACCACCCGGATCCTCCCGTCATAGACCACCGGGATGGGGCAATGACGGCAGCGATGCCGGCATCCACGGGTTGCCTCGACCGCCCCAGCCAGCCGCGACTCACCCTCCCATTCGAGATGGGCATAGCCCTCATGGGGCGGAAGGGTGCTGCGATCCGGTATTACGGGATCCGACCGGTCCAAGCCGACGACAACCCCGCGACGGGGCTCGCCACCTTCGGCAATCGACCGGGCCCACGCCACGAGCTCGGCGAGGTACTCACCCGCGATCACCAGGTCGGCCACCGGGCCCACCGTCCATTCGCGCCCGACCGCGGCGTACAGACCGTAGAACGCGATCGGCATGCCAGGCCGGGCCTCGCGGATTCTCAGGGCCAGATCGGTCGCCAGCCGCATCGCGGTGTGCATCGGCACCGAGAAGGCCACAGCGTCCATGCCGTCCAAAAACCCCTCGTCGAGCTGCTCAACCGACAGATCCAGCGTGTGGACTTCGACACCGGCGGCAGAGAGCTCGGCTGCCGGGAGCGCCAGGTGGAGCGGTTGATGACCCAGTTCGTACGTGGAGACGAGGAGGAGGCGCACGGAAGGAGTCTAAGGACAGGCAGTCGGTAGCCTTTTCTCAATGGGAGAGTACGTGCAGACTGTGACCGGTCCTGTCCACAGGGTCGACTTTGGCGGGAACGGGGAACCGATCGTGCTGGTGCACGGTCTTGGGGGCTCCACGGCCAATTGGATCGCCGTCGCCGAAGGCCTCGCCAGACATGGGAGGGTGCTCGCGCTCGATCTTCCGGGTTTCGGCCTCTCACCGCCTGGACGCGACTATCGCCTGGAGACCCATCGGGAAGCGATCGAGGACTTCATCGAGTTGGAGGGAGCGCCCGCCACTCTGATCGGCAACTCGACCGGCGGTCTTCTTTCCCAGATGGTGGCAGCGCATCGGCCCGACCTCGTCGATCGTCTGGTGCTGGTGGCACCGGCCACCCCGCCGGTCCTCCCCGATCCCAGACTCGACTGGCCGACCGCGGCTCGCCTTGCCCTTCAGGCCACGCCTGGCGTGGGGACGGTCTGGGGCCGTCGTTTCATCGACAGCCACACTCCGGAGGAGTTGGTGCGCCTCAGCATGGCGATGATCACCCATAAGCAGGGAAGGGTGCCCCTGGCGGTCATCGAAGCGTCGATCGACATGGCTCGGATCCGAAAGGACCTTCCGTGGTCGGCCGAAGCCACCGCCCGGACGGCCACCTCCATTGCTGCGTTCTACGCCAACCGGGCGAACTACATCCGGATGATTCGGTCGATCAAGGCTCCGACCCTGGTGGTGCATGGCGTGTCCGATCACATCGTGTCACCCACCGCAGTCGAGCGGATCTGCAGTCTCCGACCGGATTGGAAACTGGTGCAGATGTCGGATACCGGCCACACCCCACAGATGGACGCCCCGTTGCGGTTTCTGGCAGCGCTCGAGCCCTGGCTGAGCGAGATTCGAGCCCAGGCAGTCGGTGCCTGACCCTTGGGTCGGGAAGTCGCGCCCTAACTAGGCTTCATGAGATGTCAGGCGATCACGGATTGATCCTCGGAGAGGAATACATCCATCAGTTGCCGGATAGCGACCCGACCGAAACCCAGGAGTGGGTCGAATCCTTCGACGCCGTCGCCCACGACCAAGGCCCGGACCGCGCCCGATTCTTGATGGCCAAGCTGTTGGAGCACGCCCGCGAGACCAGCATCGGGATGCCGCCTGTGGTCACGACACCGTACATCAACACCATCTCGGTCGAGGACCAGCCCGACTTCCCAGGGGACGAGATCATCGAGCGCAGGATCCGCCGCTTCGTCCGCTGGAACGCTGCCGTCATGGTGGTGAAAGCGAACCATCGGGAGAAGGGCATCGGAGGGCATCTCTCCACCTTCGCCTCATCGGCCACCTTGTACGAGGTCGGGTTCAATCACTTCTTCAAGGGCAAGAACGCCCCCGGGGGTGGCGACCACGTCTACATGCAGGGCCACGCCGCGCCCGGGATCTACGCCAGGGCCTTTCTCGAAGGCCGCTTCGACGAGAAGCACCTGGACAATTTCCGATTCGAGATCGGGGGGGACGGGCTCTCCTCATACCCCCACCCCCGTTTGATGCCGGAGTTCTGGGAATACCCGACCGTGTCGATGGGATTGGGCCCGATCAACTCCATCTACCACGCCAGATTCAACAAGTACCTTCAGAACCGGGGACTCGACGACACGTCCCAGTCGCGGATCTGGTGCTTCATAGGCGACGGGGAGACCGACGAGCCCGAGACCCTGGGGGCGATCTCTCTGGCGACCCGGGAAGGATTGGACAACCTCACCTGGATCATCAACTGCAACCTGCAACGTCTCGACGGGCCGGTTCGCGGCAATAGCCAGATAATCACCGAGTTGGAGGCGGTGTTCCGCGGCGCCGGCTGGAACGTCATCAAGGTCATCTGGGGCTCGGGATGGGATCGCCTTCTGGCAAACGACAAAGAAGGCGCCCTGATCGGTGTGATGGGCGGCACCGTCGATGGTGAGTACCAGCGGTACAAGGCAGAAGACGGGGCATACGTCAGAGAGCATTTCTTCGGGAAGGACCCC
>Ga0209640_10001291_pt1 | contig 21072 bp, 22 predicted proteins | sample RifCSP10_1_FD_184018 | JGI IMG/M metagenome (GOLD analysis project Ga0209640, IMG submission 184018) | Soil microbial communities from Rifle, Colorado - Rifle CSP2_sed 10_1 (SPAdes) (version 2) | ecosystem: Environmental > Terrestrial > Deep subsurface > Rock core/Sediment | place: Rifle...
AGTCCCGCATTCAAGGGCGGTGTTGGAAAACACCGCCTATCCTTGCAAGGGTGCGTTATATCTAAATAATGTAGAGGAAACATTTAGGTCTCCATATTTCTAAACACCTTCAGATGGGAAGCAACTCCAACCTTTATGTGGTAAATTAATAACGATGCGAGCTGAGGTTGAGAAATTCATTTTTCTAAATCAAATAGGATTCTTAGAGGGTGTTCTTGTTTTTCTTTTATTTTTAATAGTTATTTACGGCGCTATAAGATACACAAGACGCTTAAGATCGCTAAAAAGGAAAATAATTCTCATCTCCCTTCGCTCTCTATCATTCCTATTAATAGTTTTTATACTTTTAAACCCCGCACTAAGGACTGAAACCTACACGGAGGAAAAACCACGCCTTGCAATTCTTATTGATAACTCAACGAGTATGTCCCTTCCAGGAGATGAAGAGGGGACACCTAGGATTCAAGCTGTAAGGAATTTCTTTGAAAACCATAAATCCTTTTTCACTGAGCTTGAAGAGAATTTTTATCTCAGCTACTACGTATTTGACAAAACCCTAAAGCCTGCCTCACTTAATTTTATAAATACCAATGAGCCAAATGGTACAGCAACGGATATTGGCGAAGCAATTAAAGAATTAGACAAGAACTACGACACTGGCGAGTTAGACGCCGTCATCCTGTTTTCAGACGGAGCAAATAATGGCACTATATTGAAAAAATCATCCGATGAATTTTTTAAAACTATAAGTTTCCCCATAAACACCGTTGCCGCCGCCTCAGGCGATAATGTGCGGGATATATGGATTGACAGCATTAAAGCAAGCGTAATTGCGTTTGTGAGGTATCCTCTCTCCATAGATGTTGTTATTAAATCCATAGGGTTTAAAGCCTCGAATATACCTGTAACCCTGAAAGATGGAGACAAGATAGTCTCGACTGAGGAGATTTCAATAGATCCTAATGATGATAAGAAAGTAGAATTTACACTGAATCCAACATCCCTTGGAAGAAAGGTCTACACAGTATCCATTCCCGTTATAGCTGGCGAGGTGATTAAAGAGAACAATCAAAAATCCTTTGTGATAGATGTCATAATTGATAGGATTCGTGTTTTACATATAGCAGGGACCCCTTCATGGGATGTAAGGTTTCTAAGAATGGCATTAAAGAGAAACCCAAATGTTGACCTGGTTTCATTTTTCATCTTGAGGGAAGCATCTGATATGGTATTCGCTTCTCAGAATGAACTTAGCCTGATTCCATTTCCAGTTGATGAACTTTTTGGAAATGAGCTTTCGAGCTTCGATGTCCTGATCTTTCATAATTTCGACTTTCGCCCTTACGGAATTTATGGTTTACACCTTAGAAGCTTAAGAGATTATGTAATGGAAGAAGGCGGGTCATTTCTTATGATAGGAGGAGACAAGAGTTTTGATAGCGGAAGCTATGGTGGGACGCCAATTTCCGAAATCCTTCCCGTAGAACTCAACCCCATTCCACCCAGGAGTAACGAAACCTTTAGCACAGAGAGTTTTCACGCAAAGCTTACGCCAATCGGACTCCGCCATCCTGTTACGAGGGTTATACCTAATGAAAAAGAAAACGAAGGGTACTGGAAAAATATGCCTGAGCTTGACGGATTTAATAAGGTAGAAGGATTAAAACCAGATGCTATTCCCCTCTTAATAACACCCCATGGAGAACCAATATTAGTCATAAGTCAGGTTAAATCAGGAAGGGTTGCGTCCTTTCTTTCAGACTCCTTCTGGGAATGGGTTTTCGTTCGAGCTGGAGAAGGAGAACTCGCACCATATTATGAGACATTCTGGAATCGTATACTTCTGTGGTTGGTGAGCGACCCTGGGCTAAAGGATATAAGAGTTAGAGTGGAAAAGACTTCCTATGACCTTAGTGAAAAGGCTAAATTAGATATCTGGATACTTGGGTATGAGAAAAACGAGGAAAAAATTGAGGCCTCAGTCGTTTTTCCAGACGGAATCCAAAGAGAGCTAAATCTTGAGAAAACATCTTCTGATAGATTTTCTGCCGAGGTTGAGACAGATGAATACGGGGTTTACAAAGTAAAGGTTAAGACAGGGGACGGGGGTTTGGACAATGAGACGGATAATAGTGAAGATGAAATACCGTTTCTCGTCGAGCCCCCAATTAATGAGATAAAGAGTCCAACTATAGATCAAGAATTACTTAAAAATCTTGCAAAGAAAACGGGTGGGCGTTCTATCACGGCTAATGATAACCCAGACGGGCTCGGAATTGATTTCTCCCCAAAAAAAATAATCTCGGGTTATAAAACAAGGGGAATATGGGATAAACCCTGGTTTTTTATGTTACTCGTTGCTCTCCTATCTTCTGAGTGGTTACTAGGAAGAAGGTGGGGACTGAGATGAATTGCGGATTTCGGATTTGGGATTGCGGAATAAAAGATTTTTAAAATCCGCAATCAGAATTCCGCAATCTAAAATCCGCAGGCGGAGGATAAACGTGCTTCTTGCAGTTGATGTCGGAAATACAAACATCGCATTTGGGATTTTTAAGGGAGAAGAGATTATAAACCAGTGGAGAATTGGAACTGATAAAACCAAGACATCGGATGAATATGGGGTTCTTTTTAGGAGCTTACTAGAGCTTAAAGGAGTAGGTTCAGGCTCAATTAAGGGGGCTGTTATCTGCTGTGTTGTTCCTCCACTACAGAGAATCCTAATCTCTATGGTTAAATCTTATTTCGATGTTAATCCTGTTCTTATAGAGCCAGGAATAAAAACCGGCATGCCTATACTTTATAAAGACCCTAAAGAGGTAGGAGCCGATAGAATTGTAAATGCTGTAGCTGCCTTTCATGAATACAAAAGAAGCGTGATAGTAGTGGACTTCGGAACGGCTACAACATTTGATTGCATATCTGAAAAGGGTGAATATCTTGGGGGTACCATAGCACCAGGCCTTCTTATTTCCGCTGAAGCCCTTTTTGAGGCCGCATCAAAACTACCTAAGGTAGAAATCACAAGACCTAAAACAGTTATAGGAAAAACCACCGTCCAGAGTATTCAATCCGGTCTTGTCTATGGATGTGCCGGGCTAGTAGATGGAATTGTAACAAGGATAAAAAAAGAGATAGGTACAAATCCAAAGGTGATTGCAACAGGCGGGCTTGCATATCTAATCTCGCCAGAGAGTTTGACTATAGAGGAGGTAGATGAATTTCTTACATTAAGGGGCCTAAGACTCATTTATGAATGGAACAAATAGGTTTATTATCCACAAACATAAGACAACCAATCCTCACTACGATTTGAGAATTGAGATAGAGGGAATTTTAAAATCGTGGATTATTCCTAAAACCCTCCCCGCCGAAATTAATGAAAAGAGGCTAGCAATTGAGGATGAAGACCAAGACCCAGGGATTATCGAAACAAAAGGTGTTATAAATGACGGATATGGAATTGGGGAAGCCGAGTTATGGGATAGTGGAACCTATGAGCTTCGAGAAAAAGGGAGTTCTAAGATTATATTTGAAACTCAAGGTGTAAAATTCTACGGAAGATTCGTTCTTCTGCTTCCAAGTTGGGGTAAATTAAGTAAGAAAAGGTTATGGGTTTTATTTGCCTCACCTTCGACGAGATGATAACTTTTATAATATCATTTCTCATGCACTGTTTATTTCCATCTCTATCACACGCGATAGAGATAAAGCAGGGAGAAATAGTGCTTCTAGAGGGTTATAGATATGGCTAAATTTGGGGATAGCTATTGCTGGATGATCAAGGATGACCCCTCTGTATGCCCTTACATAAGGCCGGGAGAGGAATACCTTATAAACGATGTTAATAAGCGTATTAGAGAAAAATGTATTGAGTGTGAAGAGCTTAAAAACGATTTAAAAAACCTTGGAGAAGAAAAAGGTCCTCTGTTCGGAACATTCTCAACAGTTCTCGATGAATTCCGCAAAAGAGAACAGAAATTAGAAAAATATGGTAAGTCTCTTAAAGTTAAAGAAGAGATGTTTGATACTATGGCTCATCTCTCGACCTCGCTTAAACTCGTGCTCGATTTGGATGAAATACTTTATAAGGTACTTGTAGCATTCACAGCGGGAAGTAGCTTTGGATTTAATAGAGCGATTATGCTCCTTTCTCAGAAGGGAAAACTCCGTGGATACTTTGCAGTTGGCCCTAAAAGTCCTGAAGAGGCTTACACAATATGGAATGATATTTCACAAAAGAACCTTACCATAGTAGACCTTCTTATCTTTTCTCCTCAATTATTTCAAAAAGAGAAGGAAAAATTCAAAGAAGTACTTAAAAAAATGGAATTCGACCTTGATGAGGGAATCTTTAAAAGGGCTTTCAAGACAGGAATGATCCCTCGAGTTACTTCCGAGGAAGTGCTGCCTGACGTCATTCGTGGCTTTTATCAGGGTACCCCATTCTGGATTGTACCGCTCTTTTCACACCTTAAACGTCCGCTTGGGGTCATATTACTAGATAACTTTCTCACTAAAAGGGAAGTATCTCAAGAAGAGATAAAAGCGATAGAGATTTTTTCAACAGAGATCTCACTAGCGCTTGAGAGAGGGCTCACATATGAAGAGCTTGAAGAAAAGATCGAGACACTTGAAGAAGCAAACGTCAAGTTAAAAGAGCATCAGGAGCTTATTATGAAGCTCAGGGAAGAAGCCTCGATAGGCGAGATGGTTCTACAAATGACCCATTCCTTTAAGAACCCAACGATTGCAATTGCAGGACTTGCGAGGCTTTTAAAGAAGAAGACTAATGATCCATCTTCTGTCTCTAAGTATACAGATGCAATACTTGAAGAAGCGATTAAACTTGAAAAAACACACAAAGACTTTATTAATTTCGTTAAGACTAAATATACCTCCGAAAAAACTCCTATAGATATTAACAAGGTGGTTGAACTCTTATATCAAGAAAAGAAAAATAAAGAAAAATCTCAAGGCGTAAATTTTCATCTAAACCTGGGAAGCAATCTTCCTTTGGTTTTGGGCAACGATTATCAGCTTTACAACTGTATTGAAAATATTGTGAGTAACTCAATCGAGGCGATGCCTGAGGGAGGAGAACTCTTTATAGAAACCGCAGAAGAAGATGGTTTTGTTTCAGTAGGTATAAAAGACACAGGTCCAGGTATATCGGATGAGGTAATGAAAAACCTTTTTAAACCCTTTTTTACAACAAAGACCATTGGAAGCGGTTTAGGGCTCTATACAGCAAAAGGAATCATCGAAAATTTAGGCGGTCATATAGTTGTTTCATGTGAAAGAGATAAGGGCTGTAATGTAACAGTAAAAATCCCAATTCTAAGTAAAGAGGTCATAGATGAACAAAATCTTAGTAGTAGATGATGAACCAAACATTAGGCTTGTCTATAGAGAGGTGCTGAGTGATGGAGGATATGAGGTATTGGAAGCGGAATCGGCGAAAGAAACCTTTGAGATTCTTAATCGTGAGCCCATTGACCTGGTCGTCTTGGATATAAAGCTTAGATCAGAGAGCGGCCTCGACGTGCTTCAAAGGATAACGAATGAATTTCCTAATCTTCCTGTTGTGCTGTGCTCGGCTTATGTCTCGTTCCAGAACGATTACACCTCCTGGCTTGCCGAGAGTTATGTCGTAAAGTCAAGTGACCCAGAAGAATTATTGCTAGAAGTAAACAAAGTTCTAAGGAAAAAAGGGGGACATTAAATGAAAGCTGTAGTGCTCGCAGGAGGTTTCGGAACAAGGATAAAGCCGCTCACCTACACCATTCCCAAACCAATGCTTCCGCTAGCCGGAAAACCAATACTTGAGCATGTGATAGATCTACTTAAGAATCACGGAATCACTGAAGCTATATTCTTACTCTATTTTCAGCCTGAGGGAATTACAAACTATTTTCGTGATGGAAGAGAATTTAGTATAAAAATAAACTACGTTATTCCACCAGAGGACTATGGAACTGCAGGGGCTGTAAAATTCGCATCTGAAAACCTAAAGGGTGACGAACCCTTTCTGGTTATAAGCGGAGATCTATTAACCGACGTTGACTTAACAAGCTTCATTGAGTATCACAAAAAAAAGAAGGCTTTAGTTACAATAGGGTTAACATCTGTAAAAGACCCGTTACAGTTTGGTATTGTAATCACAGACAATGAAGGAAGTGTTATAAAATTTCTCGAAAAGCCTGGCTGGGGTGAGGTATTTAGCGATTCAATAAATGCAGGGATGTATGTTATGGATCCCCAAGCCCTTAATTTTATACCAGGAAGGCAGGCATTTGATTTCAGTCATGATCTTTTTCCAAGGCTTCTAAGCGAAGGAAAACCGATTTTCGGTTATTCGCTTCGTGGTTACTGGCGAGATATAGGAGATCCACCCTCATATTGGGAAGCAAATATGGATATCTTAGCAGGAAAATTGAGGGTTAAAGGTACAGGTAAAAGGGTTGATTTAGTAGGAAGGGACATATGGCTAGGTAAGAACGTTGATTTTGATATGGACGCTGTGCTTGAAGGAACCGTTATACTTGGAGAAGGCGTAAAAATAATGGGAAAGGCTAGAATAAGTGATTCTATAATCGGCGATTACTCAGTGGTTCACACAGGTGCAAACATTATTAAAAGCATTATATGGAATAATACAGAAATTAACGAAGACTGTTGGGTTGAAGATAGCGTTATATGCTCTAATGTTAGGATAGGGAAAGAGGTAAAAATCGAACCAGGCGTTGTCGTTTCAGAAAACTGTACAATTGGAAATACTGCAGTTCTTAATCAGGGTGTCAAAATCTGGCCCGGCAAACATGTCGAGTCAGGTGCGACGGTATCATCTAACCTTATCTGGGGTGAAAGGTGGAAAAGAAGCCTCTTTGAAGAATCTAAGGTCGCGGGGCTTTCTAACTTTGAGCTTACGCCTGAGTTTGCAGCTAAACTCGGTGCGGCATTTGCCTCCTTTCTTCCACGAGGCTCCTCAGTTCTTATGGGAAGGGATAGCCATAGAGCCCCTAGAATGATAAAGCGAGCTTTTGTCGCAGGTGTTCTATCAGCAGGGGTGAATGTAAAGGATTTAAAAGCAGTACCTATTCCTATCCTCCGATACAAACTTCAAACATTTGGTGAGGTAGGTGGAGCTTATTTTAGATATTCGCCTGAAAACCCAGAGGTAACCGAGATACTTTTTTACGATTCGAATGGTTTTGAAACCTCTGTGTCTTTTGAAAAATCATTTGAAAGAATATTTCAGCGCGAAGACTTCCGACGAGTTCCAGAGGGGGCCGTTGGAAGAATTTCAGATCTAAGCGGCATAATTGATTTTTACAAAGAAGGTTTTATGAAGTCTATAAAGAGGGAAACCATCAAAGAAAATCGATTTAGAATAGTAGTAGATTTCTCATTCGGCTCTTCTTCAGAATATTTCCCGTCGATTCTTAATGAACTTGGATGTGAAGTTATAAGCTTAAACGCCTTCACAGTAGAACATGGAAGTGGGATTGATGCCAATCGAGCCCTTGATCTTCTCTCAAAGATAGTAAAGGCAACAGATGCAAAAGCAGGGTTCTGGCTAGATCCCTGGGCTGAGAAGCTTAACTTCATAGATGAAATAGGAAAGGTTTATAAGGACTTAGATTCATTCTTACTCTTGTTTCATCTTATTCTCAAAGCCGAAGACACCGGCGTTATTGCAGTTCCCACTTTCGCCCCATCATATCTTGAAGACATAGCAAAAGAAAATGGATTTAAAATAAAAAGAACGAAGAATAGTGTTAGAGCTCTCTCGGAAGCAGTAAGAGATAGGGATATAAAGTTTGTGAGTTACCCAGACGGAAGGTTTATATTTAGTGATTTTCAAATTGCATATGACGGAATGTTCTCCATCGCAAAAACACTCGAACTAATGTCAAAGCTAGGTGTGAAACTCTCTGAAATCTCAGAAGGAATTCCCAAGATCAATTACCTTCACACAACAGTTTCCTGTCCTTGGGAATCGAAAGGTGTAGTTATGAGGAAGGCGTCTCAGGAAGTACAAGGGCGTGAAGTTAGTTTTCTTGACGGTGTAAAAATATTCTTAGACGGCTCCTGGGTGCTTGCATTCCCTGACCAATATAAGTCACTCATTCACGTATATGCAGAGGCTAAATCAGACGAAGATGCACGTTATCTCATAGATGAATACACAAAAAAGATAGAGAATTGGGTAAGGAGCTAACTGAATCTTATGGAAGGCCACTCGCCTAATCCGATTTCTTTATAGCACCTTCATTTGAACCCAGGATAAAGCATATATCTAAGGTAAATAGGAGCTGAGACACAATTACCCCAATTTCTTTTTTCTAGTTTACAAAGAGGAATTACAGAATGAGTCTAAGGCGTATTTCACCAGTTTTGTTAATTTTGCCTCTCCTTATTATTTATTCATGCACCAAAATAGAGGATAAGAATAAAACAAAAAGTGAAGATGATAACAAGCTAGAACCGGTTAGAGACATGCCAGTACTACCGCCAGCTCTCCCTAACTTCACCGCGCTAGTAAGAAAGCTTAAGCCTTCTGTAGTAAATATCAGTACAACTAGCTTAATACGTAATGGGGGAGCCTTCCGATTTCCCTCACCGCATGGTAAAGAAGAGGATTCCTTGCAAGAGCTATTCAGAAGGTTTCTTGGAGATATCCCTCAAAGGGAATTTAGACAGAGAGAACTAGGCTCTGGATTTATTATTAGCGAAGACGGATACATAATTACAAACAACCATGTTGTTGAAAAAGCAAAAGAGATTCAGGTGATTTTGGAAGATGAAAAAAAGTACAGTGCCAAAATTGTTGGAGGGGATCCTAAAACCGACTTGGCCCTACTCAAAATAGTACCTCAAGAAAAACTTTCTCCAGTCATATTAGGGAATTCTGATAAGCTTGAAATTGGAAACTGGGTTCTTGCCATAGGAAACCCCTTTGGTCTTGGTCACACAGTTACCGCTGGAATAGTAAGTGCAAAGGGAAGAATACTCGGCTTTGGCGACTATGATGACTTCATACAAACAGACGCTCCGATTAATCCGGGAAACAGCGGTGGCCCACTTTTTAATCTAGACGGGGAAGTAGTAGGAGTAACTAGTACAATATTTCTGAGGGCTCAAGGGATAGGCTTTGCAATCCCTATTAATTCCGCAAAAGATACTATAGAACAACTAAAAGGAAATCGAACAGTTGTAAGTGGATGGCTTGGTGTAACTATTCAAGATATAACTCCTGAGATAGCAAAGGCAATGAAACTACCTGAAGCAAAGGGAGCTCTCGTAGGAGATGTAACAAGTGGAAGTCCTGCTGACAAAGCAGGTGTAAAAAGAGGAGATGTTATCTTTGAGTTTAATGGGCATAAAATTAAGAAAAATGGCGAGCTTTCAAGGACAGTTGCCACTACTCCTCCTGGTACCGAAGTGGAACTCAAGTTATTAAGAGATGGAACTGAGAAAACCTTGTCAGTAAAGCTCGGAGTGCATATACCAGAAAATTCAGAGGAATTTCAAAAAGCACAAAGTAAACTAGGACTTGCTATAGAGGAATTAACACCAGAGGTGATAAATAGACTAGGAGTTGAAGAAGATAGCGGAGTTATCGTAACTAAAGTGGATTCGAGAAGTCCTGCAGATGATGCTGGGTTTGAAATTGGCGATCTAATACTCGAGATAAATAGGAAGAGAATTACAACCTCAGAAGATTATAAAAATATACTTAGTTCACTAACAAATGGGCAGAAAGCACTTTTTCTAGTAAAAAGGAAGGAAGTTATCTTATATATTGCTATGATATTTTAGTTGAAACAAAATCAAAAATATGAATCCGAACCTATATTTCAAACGTATATTATGTATAAATTAATGCTATGCTGTTAAGTCTTCTACCACGTATATTAATCTCCGTTTTTTCTATATTTCTCTCTATTAACTTTATATTTTTTTCATTTCAACACTACATACCACCATCGTTTCGACATTCTGTATCATACTCAATTTTAAATTGTCCCTCACACTCAAATCGAAATTCTATATCATACATAATATACTACCTTTACGAATCAGAAGGCAAGGAAGGAAATGAAAAAAATTGCCCTTGTTTTACCTGCAGTATTCATAGGTTCTCATTTATAGCTTCCAAACCCTCAATCAACTTCTTAATAGATGAATATAGAGCTTACTTATTTGCATTAGATCAAAATCTTCCCCTAAAAGAGTTTTATAAAAACCTCTCTATCCGTTCTCCTCCGATGCTTTCAAGTTAGTTAAAAAAACCAGTAGGATTTAAATCATTCCCCATGTGAGTTTCCCCCACACGCACTCGATTACATCAGACTGAGTGTGCCGTGGAGACCAACAATCATGCAATTTAGGATTTTTTTAATGGAGGAGAACTGTGAAAAAAATAGTGATTATTCTGACTTTATTGATTATCGCTGAAGCTTCCCATGCCGCACATTTCCTCGAGCCACTTAATACTGAAATTGCCGCAACACCACCAAGGTGGAGGTTTTTCTTACAAGCGATTTACACATTCTTTAGAAAAGAAAACGAAGAAAAGATTGACGAGCATCTGCTCCCAATTGAAATCGAGTTTGGACTTGCAGAAAAAACACAACTTAATCTTGAGGCAGAGGTTCTAATTGCAGAGAGGGAAAACGGCGAAACTGAAGATAAGGGAATTGAAGAGATTGCCATAGGATTAAAACACAGGTTCTTTGACGAAAAGGGTTATTTGCCAGATATGGCTTTTGAGGTTGAATTTGCCCCAGTTACTGAGCTTGGTCATGGTCAGGCAGTTGCCGGAACGCTAATATTTTCAAAGTTTCTTGGCAGATGGTTTATTGCCCATGTAAACCTTGGCTACGAGTTTGAAAGAGTAGAAGAAGACGATGAGACAGAATTTTCTCACTCCCCTTTCTATAACCTTGCCCTAATGTTTCGGGCTATACCCGATAGACTTTTGTTAGGTGGAGAACTTAATTCAAAGCATAGCTTTGTCGAAGATGGACCAACTATTGACGAGTTAGTATTCGCCCCTGAATTCATAGCTGTGCCGTTTACAAAACCTACCTTTGCACTCAAGTTCGGGGTTCCGATTGGCCTAACGGATGGGAGCTCAACGCCAGACTTTGGAATAGAGGTGGGTATAAGCATGTTGTTTTAACAAGTTGGAGGAGGCGGGTGGAAACTCACCTCTAATTACTGGCTAAATAAAAGGTTTAATTCCCAGGGATGCTTGGTTAGTATATCGAGAGACTAAATATGAAAAAGTTATTGAGACTTTTCGCTTTCGGATTATTAATAATCTATTCCCCTGCTCTTTCTTATTCACATCAGATTGTAGGTGAGGTAACACCGCTTCTCAGTCGAATGGAAATCATAGTCCGCTTAATAGAAGCCGGAGATATTGAACTGGCTTTCAGAGAAACTGAACTAATAGTGGAGGATTTCCATTATCATAAGCTAACTAGCGTTGAAGATGGACTAAAAACAACTATGAATAAAATAGATAAGAAATTTGGAACCAATCTTCAAACATCCCTAGACGAATCGCTTATTAAAAAAAATCCTGATGATCTTAGAAAGACCTTGCAGACACTCGGGGTTTTACTTATGCTCGAGAAGTTCGATACACTTCAAGAAACCTTTAAAAAAAACGATTCTAACCTTAACACACAAAAAACAATCTTTTGGCTTGGTAGAAATAATTTCACACTTCTTCTCGAACCCACACTTGCCAAATACGACCCTGCTGAGGAGATGCGAATGGACCGCCTCCTCGATAGGATGCTCTATCGGTTAGAAGATAGAAAATGGAAAGAATTTGAAGATACAAAGATTGAACTTATAACAGAATTAGAAAGATATTTTAAGCTTTCTCTACCCCCATGTGCTCTCGATGCATCTATAAATAAAGATTAGTACAAAAGTTAAGCATGAAAGCAACTCTAAACCTCATACACGCTGAAGTAAGCTGAATGGTTCTTCAATGTTTAAATTTATTCTGAACTTATGACAATACAAATAAAAGTATAGCTCTTTGTTATATACACATACCGTGCGCTTTCCTAACATACTTGGTATCTTGAATCAAATTGGTTTAATTGAAAAAATTTAGTTTATATTCTAGAGTAAAATGTAGTAAAAAGCCTTTATTCTTAAATGCTAGCTTGGCAATCGAAATACAATAAACAGGAGAAAGGAAAATGATTAAACACATTGTAATGTGGCGGCTTAAAGAATTCGCAAATGGGGTTAACAAAGAGGAAAACGCAAGGAAATTAAAAAGTCATCTGGAATCTCTAAAAAGTAAAATAAAGGAAATTAAGCGTATTGAAGTCGGCATTAATATCAAAAGTTCTGACGCCGCCTCGGATGTTGTTTTATATTCAGAGTTTGATAGTATGGATGATCTCGAGGCTTATCAAAGACACCCTGAACATATGAAGGTAGTTGATTTTGTAAACGAAATACGTTTAGAAAGAAGGGTTGTTGATTACAAAGTTTAATTTTTTTTGAGTAAGTGATTTAATGGAAGAAGTTTTTGATTTCAAACCTGAAATTTACGGACAAGTTTTTTCAGAACTTTTGAAGGAAAAGCGTCTAAATCCGCTCGGCCCTGGCTCTCCAAACATTAAAGCTAGAAGTGCACTTAATAAACTCACGATTCATAAAGCCTTTGCTCCTCATGAAGTCATAGATACAAATATGGCAAATGCTTGCCTTGCGGCTGTCTGGCTTTATCAGGACTTTTTGCAAGAATCTCATAACATTAGCCAAACAATCCATACTCAAACTGGAAGTTACTGGCATGGTATCATGCACAGGCGTGAACCCGATTTTTATAACAGCAAGTACTGGTTCCATAATCTTGGAGAGCATCCTATTTTCGAACCTCTTCGGATTGGAGCTGCTCAACTCGCCTCCAATTCAAATGCTCATAAATCAACTGAATTCATTTCAAAACAATCAAAATGGAATCCTATAGCCTTCATTGATCTTTGCGAGGCCTGTATCAAGGGACATTTGCCTTGTGAAATGCTATGTCGCCAAATTCAGCAATTTGAGTGGAAACTCCTATTTGATTATTGCTATTGGAAAGCCATTAAACGTTGAAGCTTTTCACCCAATGTTGTTCCCAAGAACATCAAGTGATTTTAATTATCACATATTCAAACTAAACAACATTTATTAAATACAAAAGATTAACAAATATGATTGACAAATACTAAAAGAAAGGCGTAATATCATTGTATGGATGGAATGACAATAGAAGAAATTATTAAAGAATCAAAGAAAAGAGGGATTAATCTAGGAGAGGACCCAGCAAAAACTATTAGATTCTACACAAGGCTTGGGTTCATCCCAAAACCAATAAGAAAGAGAAGTAAAAACGGTAAAGGGAAATTAACCAAGCTCTATTATTCAGAATTTACTCTAGACAAGCTTGCAGAAATAAAAGCCCTAAAATCAAAAGGACTTTCGTTGGATGAAATCCGAGATAGCTTTGCACTAGAATACGTTCAAAAGGCTTTACAAGACCTGCTCAGTAAAGCAGGCGATGAAAAAGTAAGACAGCTTGCACATATAATAGGTAGTAAGGAAAACGAACTTGAGTCAATAATAGAAGCACCTCTTATTTACATAATTGAGGGGATGTCTCAAGAGGAGGTCAAAAAGCTTCTTACTTTATTCTGCGGAGTCGGCTTTTATGCACTTCTTGAGGCTCAGCAGGCAATTGAAAAATTTAAAATTAACGATGCACGCAGAGCGCTCTTTAAAGCCATATTTTACAATTCGATAGCTGTCTTGCGGCTTGCCCGCACAACTGGAGATACAAAGCTTGAATCCACTGCTTCAGAAGTGTATGAAAAGGTAGTTCTTGGACCTATTCGCAAAGCGAGCGAGCGTGTAAGAAAAGAGTTCATCAGCTCTCTAGAGGCGCATGTAAAGGAAAAAGGTGCCGTTGATTGAAGGGTTCTTTTCTAGAAGCTATTAATTTATCACTAAATAGCCTTCTAGGATTCTCTAATTGATTTGAATTATGTATTATTGAGTGTGAAATTTGATTTGATGCTTCACCCCACAATGGTTTATGTAAAACCCCCTTTAGTCTTTCAGCATAAAGTTCTCGTGGGTTTTTATGGACAGTTTATTCGAATCGCAATTTTCATTAGCCGCATTAAGCGGTTACAAGCTTCGATATATAATCGGAAATGTTATTAACAGTTGCAAGAAGCTCTTGATTAACTTCGCTTTCATCAATACTTATCTTAAACTCTTCCTCTAATGCTACAATTAACTCGAGTGTGGCTACGGAATCAACGCCAACTCCCAACTCTATAAGAGGAGCATCGTCATTTATATCCTCTGGTGTAAAATCATGAAGTAGTTTTCTAATTAAAACCTGTTTAACACTGTTTTTGATCTCTTCATTCATGTGCTTATCCGTGATTTGTGACTCGGGTTTCGTGGTTCGATACACGATTCACGAGCCACGATCCACGAGTCACGAACCCCGAAAAGATGTTATTTCAAATATTCTCTTAGCACCTTTCCCGTAGGGCTTTTTGGTATTTCCTTTCTAAATTCAACCATACGGGGTGTCTTAAAATCCGCTACGTGATCCTTACAATAAGCATAGATCTCTTTTGAATCCATATCCTCTTTCGGTACAATTACCGCCTTTACTAATTCATTTCCATATTGATCCTTTGCGCCCAGAACCACTACTTCCTTTATTTTTGGATGAGTTAGGAGAAAATTTTCTACCTCTGTCGGATCAACCTTATTTCCCGCAACGTTTATGAAAAGCTTCTTTCTACTCAAAATGTAGATACAACCCCCCTCGTCTATTTTTCCTAAATCCTCTGTAAAATAAAAACCATTTTTAAAAACCCTCTTTGTTTGTTCTTCAAGACCATAATATCCAGTAGTCATGGATGGACTTTTCACAGCTATTTCCCCAACCTCGTTTATAGTAGCCTCGTTTCCATCTTCTCTAAAAATCTTAACCTCCACGTTTTTAACAGGAAGCCCAACTGAGTCGAAATTATTTTCAATATCCTGGCTAAGATTGATCGAAATCACACCAGTCTCGGTTGACCCATATAGCTGTCTTGGATAGACACCGAACCTTTCATGAAACTTAAAAAAGGTTTGCCTTGATAAAGGAGCTCCAGCAGAAATAACTAGCTTTAGGGAAGAAAAATCCCTAGGTTTAGATGAATAAGTAACTGCCATAACATTAAGCATAAAAGGTACAGCTGGAAAGATAGTGATTGATTCCCTCTCTATTAAATCTGCTACCTTATTTCGGTTAAATCCCTCTAAAACGTAAATTGAAGCTCCTACTTTTACTGCGCTTATAAAGTTTCCAAACCCATAAGTATGGGCAAGAGGTACCGTAAACAGAACCCGATCATTCTCAGTCAATCCAACTGTCTCAGTATGATTATCAGCAAGAGAAGTAATGTTATAATGGGTTCTTGCTACTCGCTTCGGCCTTCCTGTAGAACCTGTTGAATAGAGATAAAGAGCATCATCATCCGGCTTTATTGAGGCTTTAATATAAGCAGGAGTATCAGCTTCTAAAAATGACCATTCCCTTTTACCTCCTCTAACTACAACGACAGATACGCCCAGACCGGCAGTAACCTTTTCAGCAATCGGTTTTAGCCTTTCTTCTGTGATTAATAGCTTTATTTGGGAATCTGAAACATAGAATCTAATTTCCTCTTCCTTGTATGCAACGTTTAAAGGAAGTGTAACCGCACCGAGGCTTGCAACACTAAAAAAGCTCGTAATAAACTCAAGCAAATTAGGCAAAAGTATTGCTACCTTATCACCATGCCCTATCCCCCTTGAGATGAGGAAAGAAGCAAGGCTTCTTACCATCAAATCCAGGGTCCCATATGTAACTCTTCGATCTCCTTCTACAACAGCGGTTTTATCCCTATATCTATTTACAGTTGATAAGAATACATCTGGAATAGTTGTCATTTCCTATGTACTTATTTAAGGGAATATTACGGGGGATTTTAAACCTTCTTCCTCTGGAAAATCAAACATGATATTCATGTTTTGAACTGCCTGACCTGATGCCCCTTTTCCAAGATTATCAAGCGCAACAACAGATATTAAGACATCACCTTGAAAACCAACCCCGATATCACAAAAATTAGAAAACCTTACGTTTTTTACGGCGGGTAGTTCATCGTCTTCATAAATTCTTACAAATGAATCGCGGATATAGAACTGCTTATACAGATCAAAAATACCATCTTCAATCTTTTTTTCTTTGAATATGGTATACATGGTTGTTAAAATTCCACGGCTTATTGGAACTGTATGAGGAACAAATGTGACATTAGTTGGTGATTCCACTAAATTTGACAGCTCCTGTTCCATCTCAGGTTTCTGGCGATGTCCTTCAACCCCGTAAGACGATACAGATTCATTGCATTCGGAATAATGAAGCTCAAGTGACGGTGCTCTTCCAGCACCCGTAATTCCAGCTTTTGAATCTACAATAATTACCGAACGATCTTTTAACAAACCATTTGAGCATAAAGGAGCTAATCCTAGAATAACACTGGTTGAAAAGCAGCCTGGATTTGCAACGAGTTTTGCGTCTCTTATTTTTTCTCTATAAATCTCAGGAAGACCATACACTGCTTCTCCTAGAAGATCCTTGTAAGCGTGTTTAACCTTATACCAGCTTTCATAAATACCTACATCCTTAATTCTAAAATCAGAGCTAAAATCAATCACACGTGTTCCCTTTTGAAGAAGTTTTGCAACAAAGTGCATTGAAGAACCATGAGGAAGGCATGAAAAGGCTACATCAACCTTGCTTAAGCTTGCGAGTTTAGTGATATTTACACATTCTAAATCTAAGAACTTGCGTAACTGAGGAAAAACATCTGATATTTTCTTGCCAGCAAACTTCTCTGACGTAAGCCAGGCGATTTCAACTCCAGAGTGGTTAACAAGATACCTAATTAATTCAACCCCTGTATAACCAGTTGCTCCTAAAATCCCTACTTTCAATTTCATATCTTAGTATATTTTGACCTATCGTTACTTAGTTGTAAACAGATATAAAGCAGATATGTTCGCTAGAACTTTACCATAATAGCAAGTTGCTGGGAGAATGTTGTTGACAAGGGGTTGTGATTAGTGATAAGTATAAATTAGGTATTAAACGTGATTTAGATTATGCAATAACACCTTAAAACCAAGGAGATTAATAATGCACGATAAGGTTCTAGAAAGAGATTTTGTATTAAAAGCATTTAAGGATACTTTAAAAGTCATACAGCAAGAACCCCCTTCTGTCCGCAGGAGTATTCTCAGGTCACAAACCGAAAAGCAGCGTCGGCGTCACTCATATGAGCGTGACCAGCTTGTTGCAAAGATGCAGCGTGCCTTAGATTGGTTCGAAACTGCTAAACTTGCAGAAACCACTCGACGAAGACGAGAAATAACCCCCGAAGACGAGGTATTTCTGCCTAGAGACCGCACCTTTTCATTATTCCAATCCGCACTTGATTCCTACTTAACTGAGCTCCAAACTAAACGCAGATTACGTCACCGTACGACACGTGCACCAGCAGGATCATTTGAACCAACTGATCCAGGCTGGGTAAGTGTAGTCTGGGAAAAACTATGGGTGCGGTTAGGACGAGGATTCGCTCGTTTCAGGTCTCATAAAAAACCAACAGACTTTATGTTTCCGCTAGAGGACAATTGTTCTATTGCACTTGTTGGCGACTGGGGCACGGGAATTAAAAGGGCACTGGCTGTTGCTAGAGAGATTGAAAAACATACCCCGCAGCACGCAATCCACCTTGGAGACGTTTACTATTCTGGAACTGAGGAAGAAATCACAGAGCGATTTTTAGCCAACTGGCCTAAGAACGTGGGACGCTCCTGGGCGCTTAATTCAAACCACGAAATGTATAGCGGCGGCCACGGGTACTTTAAAATTACGCTTAAGAAGTTTAAACAGCCTGCAAGCTATTTTTGTCTTAGGAACAATAACTGGCAATTAATAGGGCTTGACACTGGATACGTAGACCATAACCTAAACCGAGAGCAGTTTGAGTGGCTACTTCATAAGGTAAATAATTATAATGGAAAAACCATCTTGCTTTCTCATCACCAGCTTTTTTCAGCTTATGAAAGCCAGGGAGAGAATCTTGAAGCCCGGCTCGATATGCTATTAGATGAAGGAAAAATCTATGCCTGGTTCTGGGGACACGAGCATAGATGTATTGTCTATAAACCTTATATGAATATTAAAGCGCGCTGCCTGGGACATGGTGGAGTTCCTTACAAAGCACATGCCGAACCTCAAACGAACATCCCCATAGAGTGGGTAGATGAACGAGAGCACCCGCAAAGACCTGGGTGGGGAATGTTTGGCTTTGCCCTTCTAAATCTAGAGGGTTCAAACCTCCACGTTCGCTACATTGATGAATTTGGAAATATCCCTTGGGAAGAGGACCTTTGATTAGTAACAATAGTGTAGGATCCTTATGAAAAAGGTTTAGGCATCATTAAAAAACCTCATGTTAGTGTTGAAAGATGATAAGGTAAAAAGAAAGTAAGTTGGTTGTCACTTTAATTAAAGATATTCGCAAAACTCCATAGCTTTGAAACTTCTTTGGGATATACAAAATGACGGATAAACTGACAGAAGTTTATGATCAGCGTTACTCAGGAGGCTACCGCAAGAATCTAGCTGGATACGAGATCGCTCGTTGGGCGGCACTCGAACATTTTATAAAACGAGTTCTGAAAATAGATAATATTCGAACTGTTCTAGACTATGGCGCGGGAAGAGGACTACACGTAGAGCTTTGGAGAAAAGTTTTCCCTAAAGCCAACTTGTACTTCTGCGATATTAGTTCAGTTGCCCTTAAAAAGTTAGTAGAGAATTACCCCGAATACGAATCAAATTGTGTTCAAATCAAAAACGATTACATGCCTTTTCCTGATACATCTTTTGATATTGTAATAAGCGTTGAAGTAATGGAGCATGTTGCTAATCTTGACTCCTATTTGAATGACATTCATCGCCTATTAAAACCTGAGGGAACCTTTATATGGACTACACCTTGTGGTAATAGATTTTCAATTGAGCACATATTTAATGTGATAACCAAGCAGGTTGAAGAAACAAACGAAGGGTACAGACGATGGAAATGGGAAGATCCTACTCATTTACGAAGATTAACGAGCAAAGAAATACAGGGAAAATTAGAAAAGCACGGGTTTGATAAGATTATTTTTCGATTTCGGTCACACTTTTTTTCATTTGTATGTACTGCACTCATGCGAGGGCCTTTATCTCGATTGGGGGAAAGGATGATGTTATTAGATTATTTTCTATTTCGGATTTTTCCAAACGGTGCTTCAATGATTGGGGCTGCTAGAAAAATAAGTGCGTAAACGCCAGATGAATAATAGCTCAATATAGATGAATTTAAACAAAAGACTCTAACACTGTACATATGGTTTACTCTATTCACCAAAATGCCTCTCTTCTAAATCTGGAAGACTCAAACCTCCACATTCGCTACATTGATGAGTTTGGAAATATACCTTGGGAAGAGGAGCTTTGATTAGCAACCAAATTATACTGAAATTACTGTGAGGAGAACACTGTCTGCATTAAAGAAGTTTAGCTAACTTCAGAACAAGTAAGTTTGTTGATAATACGATCGCAAATCGTATAATAGTTCGTATGAAAATAACAGTTATTTTACCAGATGATTTGATTGACGAAGTAAAACATTATTCAAAAGGTAAAAATATAACCGAGTCTCTGAGCATTGCCTTGACGGACTGGATTGCATTACAAAAGATTAAGAAATTAAATCAAAAAATTAAAAAAGAACCTCTGAAATTCAGAAAAGATTTTTCTGCTGATAAAGTCAGGTCAATTAACAGGCTGACTAAATGATAATAGCTGATACCTCCGTCTGGATTGAATTTTTAAAGAATAATGAGCCTACTTTTTCATTATTTGAAGAAGGGGGGAGGTGGGGAAAACAGAAAGTAAGCCTGTCCTGAGCTTTGTCGAAGGATTGGTTTTAACTATAGCAATAAATAACCGCGATATTGCGGATAAAATACCAATTGGGGGGATAACCGCAGTAATGCGATTATTAGTAGTTAGTTGCCATTTTGCCTCAAAGGAGATATAGATTTGGCAAGTTGGATATTTCAAGGGAACCCAAACATATTTGATATTGATGCTTACCTCACCGATCACAAGATCATCTGGTGGGCAGTCAATCAGAAACAGTTCGTTCCCAAGATTAATGTTGGCGATGAAGCATACCTTTGGCGTTCAATTAGTCGAGCACACAGTGATGGTGGCATCATTGGTCACGGAATTCTCATTGGCACTCCTGAAGTTTACACCTCCGAAGAGCTTAAACGATACTTCTTTGAGAAGAAACGTGGTGAAGCAAAGCTACGAGTTAGAATCTCGATGGATTCCATACAACTCGAACCACCAAAAATCTCTCGTGAGTTTCTAAAGAGCGACCCTGTGCTCTCGAAGCTCTCCATTTTGCGCTTTGCTAACGCTACAAACTTCGAGCTAAGTAAAGAGCAGGCACGGCGACTCTCTGAATTATATTTCGGAATCGAAGGTGCCCTGGAATCTACAGGAGAGCCAGACGCTGCTGAGTTTCCAGAAGGGCGTGCTGCCTATGTACTACATCGTAAACGAGAACGAAGTGCATCTCTCATCAGGCAGGCGAAGTCTCAAGCACTCAAGAAATTTGGCCGACTCTTCTGTCAAGTTTGCGGTTTCGATTTCAATAAGAGCTACGGGCGAGTAGGTGAAGGTTACATTGAAGCACATCATACAATGCCTGTCTCCGAACTTGATGAGGACTCTGTAACTCGTATTCAGGATATTGCTCTTGTCTGTTCAAACTGTCACCGTATGCTTCATCGGCGTCGACCATGGCTTGGAATAAATGAACTCACAAAATTACTGGTTCGGCAAAACGGCAACTAACA
>Ga0209640_10001292_pt1 | contig 21069 bp, 16 predicted proteins | sample RifCSP10_1_FD_184018 | JGI IMG/M metagenome (GOLD analysis project Ga0209640, IMG submission 184018) | Soil microbial communities from Rifle, Colorado - Rifle CSP2_sed 10_1 (SPAdes) (version 2) | ecosystem: Environmental > Terrestrial > Deep subsurface > Rock core/Sediment | place: Rifle...
AGCGAAGTTCCCCGATCCGTCGCGAAGGACCAGAGTGTCTGCCGTGGCCGTCGAGACACCCGTCGTCGAAGCATTCGTAATCGAGGCACAGGTCAGCGCTCCGGAGGCAGCAATCGTTGTCGCATAGGTGTTCGCAGAGCAGTCGGCCGGGTTGGCAGCGAGAGCCGTGGCGGTCGAAGCGTTCCCGGTCAGGGCACCGATGAATGTTGAGGCGGTGATGCTGAATGCCCCGGCGTTCCAGTTGGCCGTCAACGGAAGAGAGCCATCGGTCTCAAGGAAGCCCGTCAGGAGACTTTCGAGGCTCCAAGCGCTTCCGTCAAACTGCAGGATGTCTCCGCTGATCGCACCATTTCCAGCAGTCGTCAGAGCCGTCCCGGCGTTATTGTACAGGACGAATCCATTGGCAATGGGGTCCGGGAAGGTCGGGACGGTCGCCTGAGAAGCGACGTGAAGCCCCACCTTCTTCCCCTGAGCGGTCTCCATCTCCTGGAGCATCATGACCGCCTTGTCCATCTGCTCCTCGTGGTCTTCGGCGGGGAAAGACTCGGTTTCTTCGTAATCGACCTCCTGCTTGCGAGGAGTGACACGCTTGATGATGCATCGTTTGGAAGACGTGTTCGCCGTGCCCATGACGACCGTCGTTCCTGGATCACCGCCTGTGATCGTGTACTTTCCGGCCCCGGCACCGTAGACGAGGAGCGTCCTGGTGTAAGGCGTCGTGCTCTGGTCCTCGTTGTAGACCTCGATGTGGTCGTTATCCTTGAAGGAGAAGCCGATCGTGTAGTTCGTGGTCACGCCGTTCCCGAGCGCGCAAACCGTCTCGTTCGTCGTGCTCGTGATGGTGGCCGAAGCCTCGGGAACGCTGGCGAGAGCGAGTACGGCCAGCGCGAGAAGGGTTCTCAGTTTCTTGTTCATCATCTGCTCCTTGTGGGATCCAGGAAGAAATACTCCTGGGTTTCGTCAAATAGTCCTGGGGTGTCGTTGAGCCTCTGCTGAATGCGATTGGTGAAACCGTGGTCGAGGTCCTCGCGAACGCCGTTCAGCAGGTAGTAATTCATCGCCGCCTTGGTCCAGAAGACGCTGGGAATGTGTCCGGCAGCCCAGTTGAAGGTCCTGAGCGCGGGAAACTTCTCCTTGTCTGAGAGAACGGACTTTGCCGCCTGGACTCCGAGAAAGGCGCCCTTGCCGGCCTCGGTAATCGCCGGACCTAAAAAAGACTCAGCGGAACGGAGCATCATCTGGTCGACTCCACTACGGTCCAATTCGCTGATGAAGACATCGGCGGCCGGCCCGAGGGCTCCGCTCGAAAGAACGGTTCTCAAGATGAACTTCGGATTCCTGGGGTCCTCGGGGGTCTTCCCCAGGGCGGTATCCTTCGCGTAGTTGGAGAGCGCGCCTAAAAACAGGAGCTGGGCGGTCGTCGTGGCGACCCCGGACCAGTTCCCCTTGGCTCCGGCACCCGAGTAATACCTGCGCCGCAGCACGTCGGAAGCGACAAGACCGGCAGACTTGAATTGGAAAAAGAGTCGGTAGGCCTTTCCCCAGCCATCGTTGATGCTGAGTCCACGGTACATGAACGTCCTCTGCCGGGTTGTCGCCGTCGATGTCCCGAGGTCAGCGTGCTCGTTGATGAGCGCCCCGAGCTTGAGGCCCAAGGAGTTCCGGCCGCGGTTCAGGACATCAGCCGAAGACTCTCCTTCGAGCTGGCCGGTCTTCCGCATCCAGTTCTCGATCGCTTCGTCTGGGATGCTCCGGACGCTTTCGACGTTCAGAAGCGAGAGTTTCCGCCCCAAGAAATCGACTTCCTCGGTCCCGTATTTCAGGATGCTCCACTCGGCTTCCCCGAGGCCGTAGCGCAGGAGTCCCTTTCGGCTGACCTCGGGGAGGTCCGCGTATTTCATCTGGGCCATCTCCGAGAGGTAGTTCGAAAGCGTCACTCCGATCGAATGGCGGGTCCACTCGTGATACCGTCCGATCAAGCTGAGCTTCCCATGAAGTTCCGTAATCCAACGCCCTGCGCCCCTGGCCTTATCGCTGATGGACGCCGACTCGGTCACGGTCCCGAGCTCGCGCATCATGATCGCGCGAAAAGCATCGGCGAAGACCCCGGTTCGAAGTGCAATCGCGCGGGCTTCTTCAGCGTTCGCCGCCGCCTTCATGGCGCCGCCGACGATGTCTCGGGCGATCTCAATCTGCGATTTTCCGCTCAAGTTCTGGATCAAGCCGAGATTCAAAGCCATGTCAGGCATGGAACTGAGAAGCGCCGCGGAATTCTTCGAAACGTGCTGGAGCGTCAGGGCACCCTGGACAAGCTTCGCGCCGATCCCGATCGCAGGAGCATCGACGTTCCCGGTAGCGGTATTGAACGCCGCTTTGAGGAATTCCTTTTTCGCCGTCAGCTCGGTCCGCTCCTTGGGAGATGCCTGCTCGTAGACCCGGGAAAACGTGCTCTTGAACATGTCCTCCCGGTCGCTCCCGAACTTCGTGAGTTCCGAGATCTGGCGCGCACCCTTCCGAATGCTCGCCATCATGACCTCAGCCACCGTCCCGTCCCCAAACTGGGAGTGATACTTGTGAAAGGCCTCCCAGTCGTCCGGGATGAGGACACGCGCCCTGGCCATCCTGAAGCTCAGGTTGGAGGCCCCTGGATTCACGCTCCCGTAAGTTCCCGACGTGATCTCCTGGTAGATCTCCCTGAGCCGCGTGATTTTCTCGGAGTCCGAGAGGTCGGGGAACGACTTCTTCCCGTGGGTCTCAAGGACGGACTGCACCCAGGCATCTTCACCCACTGCGGAAACTTTGGCGGAGCTGTGGGTGGCTTCGAAGTAGTAGTCTTTCAGCATCCGGAAAAGCGGGTTCTCCGCGCGCTTCATCTCGCCCATGGAGTTCTTGATCGCGTGGAAGATCTCGGCGGCCTTCTGAGCGGCCGGGCTTTTCGATGAGCCGCGGACCCCTTCTCCTTGGAGTGCCGCGGTCTCCTGCACGATCTCGCGATCGAGCTTCCCGGACTGGATCTCGTCCTTGAGCTTGTCGAGCTGGTTGAACATGGTCATGTGTCGCGCGATGATCGTTTGCTCGTATCCACGGGCACTGAGATTCGTCCCGTCCCCGGACTTGAGAGCCCCGCCCTCCCAGACGGCGCGGAGGTAGTCGAACGCGGAAAGCCCAAGAGCCTTGTTCCGTTGGTACCCCGTGACCACTCCCTCATTCTTCGCGGCGTCCATGATCCGGACCGCACGCTTGGCCTCAGCCCACCGAGTCATATCCTCGTCGATCAGGGTCTTGATCTCGGCGGCGAACGCTTCCCGGGTGATCCCGGACTTCATTCGTTTCTGGAGCATCGACTCCATCTCTCGGAGGGTCTCCTGAGAGAGCTTGGCGCCCACCTTCTTCGCGGCTGCCTGGACTTGTTCAAGACAGGTCATGTCATCCCCCGGAAAAGGCAGTTGGCGAGCTCGGAGGCCCAAGTCTTCTGACGAATGTCCTCGCGAAAATCCTCGTCGATCTTGGAGACACGATCCACGGATTCCGCGGGGGCATCAGGCGAGGTCAGGAGCTTTCTGGCGACGGCTTCCTGGTTTTTGACCGTGGCATCCAAAGTCTCGGAGGTGACCTCCTCCATCAGGCGAGAGACTTGGCGCTCGACATCGGGGTTGTAGTTCTCGGAACGCTCCGGCGCGCGGGCGGCCCGGTTCAATTCCTCTGCCTCCCTGGCGCCAATCTGTGGCGCGGCGTCTGGGCGGGGATCGTACTCTTCCGTGGTCCGGAACTTCTCCTCGCCGAAAAGGAGCTTTCGGTTATGCGCTGCATTCTCGGCTCCCTCGATCCACTGGTACCCGTCGAACCCCTCGGCCTTCGCACGCTCCTGGACCATGTCCAGAGCACGGGGCTCGCCCGCACTGCCCGGGAGTTCGCGCAGGACATCCAAGATCTCCTTCCCGGAGGCCCCCTCGATCTGCGCCCGGTCGAACATCCCTTCGAGACCAGCCTTCTTGAGTTCAGTCAGAACTTGCCCAACCATCTCCTTCGGAAGCGGCTTTTCAAGATCCACGAGTTTCGCGTCATCGCTGACGAGGACGGAGCGGATTTTCCCAGCGGAAGTCCCGTCCGGGTTTGATGCGTGATTGTTGGCGACGGACTCCTTGTCGACCAGGGCCGCGCCGGTCCCGTACTGCGAAGGGATGCCGTCCCTCGTATCGGGATGCGTTGCGATGAAGTGGGCTCGATCGCCGGGGCTCGTGGGAGCCGTATGGACGTAATCGTCGACACCCGCTTCGGGATTCACGCGGCCCGCGTTTCGCTCCTCAAGAACTCGGGTAGCCGGGGAAGTGTCCGGGCGAACTCCGGACTCGTGCTCGGCCACGACGGAGCGTAAAACCTTTCGCTGGAATGCCTCGGGCATCCGGCGGACGATCGGTGCCGCCACCTTGGCCACGCCCACGATCCCGTAATGAAGCCCGGTGCCAAGGACGCCGCCAGCCACGGATCCCTTGATTGTCTCCCCGAGATCGACTTCCTCGCCCAGGCCCCTGCGCACTCGGTAGTTCGGGATGTCAGCCAGAAGGTTGCCAAGGATGTTTCCACCGAGCCGGGCTGTGAGCCTCTGCCCACCGATCGCCGCGCCGAGGGCCAAGTTCAGAGGATCCAGGCCGGACATCGCCATGGCGGTGAGCGAGTCGCCCATGCTCTGCTCAGGCCCACGGGACATCCACGCCTGAAGTTCGCGTTCGCGGGCCTGGTTCTGTGCGCGGATCACCGCCTGGGACTGGTAAATCGGACCGTCGACCTGGATCCCGTAGAGGCGCTTCACGTCCTCGGGGGACATCTTCTGGTCACCGGCCTCCCAGCTCTGGTTTTCCGCCTGTCGGTCCTCCGCCCAACGGAAAATGGACCCGGGGTAGTCCGAGAGGAAGCCGATCGGGGACCGGAGCGACTGAAGGCGGACGTTGTCCCACCAAACCTCGTCCTTGTCCGGGCGGAACTGCTCGCCGCCGAGCCCCATCTTGTGCTCGGTCATCCCCGCTTCCTGAATCGGAGCCGGGCCGGGTGCGGTGAACGGTTCGTTCAGGGTCTCCCAGGGAGCTGGCGTCACTTATCCCCCCCGAAAAAGAACTCTTTGACCTTGTCCATCGTGCCCTTGGAGGCCTCACGAAGTTTGAGGATCTCGGAAAGGGGAATTCGATAGATCTGCGGGCCGTTCTTGGTCTGGACGATGAGCGGCTGGGGCGCGCGGTCCCATTGACCCTTGAAGTAGAACACGATGGTTTCGGGTTGACGGGGATCCTGCTGGGGGTACCCGTTCTTGGCAATTTGCTCGGCGATCCGTTTTTCGTCGATCCCCTCGGGCCAGTTCTTGGGCTTGACCGGCTTCAACTTGGCAATCCCTTCCGCGTTCATCGACTCGTTCCACCAGTAGTGCAGAACCCGGTCGTCAGACCTGAAAAGAGGCATCTCGTTTTGAGGGGACTTAGGAAGACTGCTGTTGGTGCGAATGGACTTCGGAAGACTGATGTCAGTCCCAACGCCGTTGTCTCCCCGGAGCGAGTAGACCTCGGTGGTATTCCCGACCAGAGCTTGATAGGCGTCCTTGCCGGCTTCCCGTGCGTTCCCGGTTCCAGGACCGCGCATGATCTCGGCGGCTTTCCTCTCGAAGAACTCCCTGAGAACCCGCTCCATCTTCGATTGGTTCGGATCCCAGGGCGACCTCTGCTTGACGGAGGAAACGAAGGCGTTGATTTCCGGGCGAATGGTTTCTCGGAATTGCTCGATCGAGGAGCCCTTGCCCTTGAGAAAGGCGTCGAAATTCTTCTGCTCGTCCTCGGCGTACCCCTTGGTGAAGGTCGTGATGATCTCCGTCGCCAACCTCTGATCTGGCATTCGGGTGATGTATTCCCACTCATAACCCAGGGCACCGTCAGAGATCATCTGGCGCATGGTCTTGTAATATTTCTCGGGCTCGGCTTTGGCCATGCCGGTCAGGACCTCGGCCTTAAGCGATGCGGGGGTGTCCGGGGACTTGATCGTCCTCGCCATGCGGTCGGCGATGTCCTTCGGCATCTGGCGCTCGTCGACGTCGTAACCCGGGTTTTTGGAACGCACGTCACGCTCGACCTTGTCGAGGTAATTGAAGAAACCGCTCGAAGCCCACGTCCGGATGTCGTCCCAGTTGATCGAGTTCTGAAGCTTCCCGAGTCCATGCGGGTCATTCATCACTGCGTAACGGGCAGGATCCGATCGGTTCTGAGCCTCGTACTTGTCCGCCGCGCTGACGAGCTCGTCGTGAAGATGTTTGCGGGCGTACTCGCCGACGGTCGAGGCGTAGGGAGAATCAGGGGGGACGGCCACCCTGATGTGCTCGTCCAGGATCGGGAGGAGCTTCTTCTCTTGAGAAAGCATTCCTTCCCGGGTCAGGAGACGAAAGCCGCGGGTGTCCGCATCGCCCAAGACGCGCTCTGCCGCGAACATCGCCTTCTGACGTGCCACGGACTCGGATGAAAGCTGGCCGGACATGAGAAAGGGCTGGGAGTTCTGCTGAATGAGCCCGAAGCCTTGACCGATGTCGATCCTTCGGCCGCGAGCCTTGGCGTTCAGGTCCTTCAGGAACTCGTTGTAATTCGTCTCGTCGAGCTTGGCCGTCGTGTTGATGATCGAAAGGAGTTCTCTGCGAAGAGTCTTCTGCTGCTCGGGAGTAAGGACGTTGGCCGCAGTGTAGGCGCCGTTCTGCTTCCTTCCAGGAGCCTGGTCTTCACGGTCGTCAAGAATACGGAGAACCTGAACGGCCGCCATCTTGGAGTTGAAGCTCGCATCCTTGCTCCTCGATCGATCCAGGATGTTGAGAATCATCCCCTCAATGTTGCTGTTGGATATCTTCGAGAGGGCCTGTCGCTGGATCTCGTCAGCCTCGACCTTGCCGTACTTTACGCCAACGCCGCTCTGGATGTACTGCGAAAGGCGGTCCCCTTGCTGATAGAACTCCTTGAGATCGTGGCTCGGGGTCGCCATGAACGAGTCGGACACATGCTGGACGGACATCGACGTCTGGGCCTCGAAGGCCTTCATCTGCATGCCCTGCTGCTCGCTGAATACCTCGGCCCTCTTTCCAGTGAACCATTTGCTCTGGCTCTGGGAATAGAGCTGGCGAGCGAACTCGCTCGGCATTGCGTCCTGGGCGGACTGATACCGCTTCTCGGACCAATCTTTGTACTCGTCGGTGATGGTCCGGTAGGTCCCCGTCACGGGATCGGAAACGATCTTGGCGGCATCATCCCGAACGTACCCGTCCGAATAGAGCTTCTTCAGCTTGGCCGTGTACTCCTGGGAGGCGAGGTAGTCCGAGTTCTCTTGCTGAAAAATCGCCTCCTTCGCCTCCTGCTGCTTGATCTGGTTGGCGAGACTGAACCCGATCTCCGTCATCTGGGCGCCTACGCGCGCGAGGGCAGCGTTCGCGTCTCCAGCGGGACGGGTGTCGACCGATACTCCAGGAACATCCATCCCGATCGTCGGACTCGTGGTTGGAACCTTCGGCATCAGCCGCCCCCTGAATCAAGTTTGTCGTTTTTGCTTGGTCCTCGGTGGAGGTCTTTGCTCGCGTAGGCGTTTCCAGCGAACGAGAGAAGGGTCCCTGCCCCGGTGATGTAGGACGCGGCCATGGTGTCTGAGGCGAGATTGAGTTCAATGTCAGCCCCCCTCCTGAGCATCATGGCCTTGAAGCTGGCGTCTCTTCTGGCATTGGAAATCGCCTGCTCGGTATCGCGCTTGATCCGGAGAATTCCACCGATCCCTCCTCCGGCAAACCCCGTGGAAGCGACGGCAGCCCCGTACTCAAGCTGGATCCTCTCCGAGTTCTCCAGAATCGCCTGCTCGTTGATCGCTTCCCGGGCTTCAAGCTCGTCAGCCTGGAGCATTTTGAGGTAGGCTTCCTGCTCCTGAGCCTCGGCCTTGTCCTGGCCCGCTTTGATCGTCGCGTAAGTCGTGATGGCCGCGGTAGTGACCAGGACTGCACCTACTGCACCCATCGCGTCCTCCCCATCATGAAATAGTCGGCCCCATCGGGACCGTAATGCTTCAGCACTCCTTCGACCTTGAACCCGAGAACCTGCGCCCAGGATCTCCCGGCCGGATGATCCACCCGAACCGCGATCTGGATCCGTCGCATTCCCTTGTCTTCGAGCCAGTGGTCAGCGAGCTTCTTGACCGCCTTCGTGAAGGCGACCGGAGAGCGCAGAATCTGATCCGAAAGAAGCGCCCAAGCGTGAAGAATCCCGGGATCGACCTGAAAACCCCCGATGATCCCGAGCGGGTCAGTTCCGTCCATGACCGAGACGGCCGGCGTCCCGATCTCGCCAAATGCCTCCTTGGAATGACAGGAACGGGGCCTCAACCTGGCCAGGTGGACGGCTTCATACGGGACGACCTCAAGCTTAGCCATCGTAAGTGACCCCCTCCATGACGAGAGAGGTGATTGCGAAGGGAAGCGCCTTGTCGGCCAAGATGTAAAGCTGCTGATCCGTGCCGTAGTCGATCGTCGCCTTGATAGCCTTGTCCCCAGTGAAAAGTTCCGGGCTCTGACCCATCAGAGTGCTTCCGCTTCGGAAGTAGACCTTCTCAAGATGGGACGCATCCTGACCGAGCTTGCACGCGAGCGAGCGGTAAACTCGAAGAGTGGCCTCATGGATTCTCTTTTTCGCCCCCTGGGCGGTGCCGATCACGGAACCCGCCTCTGGACGAACCGGGATGATGACCGCCTGGTACGGAAGTCCTGCGGTGACGATCGAAACCTCATCGGGCTCCGGGCTGGTCAGCGTCGAATCCCCGCTCGAAACTGCGCTCGCCTTGATCGTCACGATTCCATCCGTGTTGAAGACCGTGCCTTCCGGGGTTTTTCCCTCGATATGGTCGAGGACTCCTCCGAGGACATCGGTCGCCCAAACGTCGACTCCGAACGTGAAAACCCGGTAAATCGCCGCGTCGACGTGGTACATCGACATCCGAGTTCCAGGAGAAGCGTAGGCCGTGTCGTACTCGTAGTTCCGGCCGATGATCCGCTCGATGTGGTACTTCCAGACACTATTGATCTTCCTCTTCACGCAGAGCCAGATGTCCGAGACACCGTTCACGGGATTCGGGACCACGGCGAGCGACACGATTGATCCGGAGCAATTTTTGTAAACGGGGTCCGTCTCAAGAGCCACGCTCGGCTCGGAGCTTGTCTCCGAGGCGTTAAACCCGCCCATTTCGTGGGAATGCCAGGCGTTGACCTGAAGCCTCCGGTCGTGAGTGAGCCCGAAGAGATTCCCGCGCGTGTCGTGGCACCAAAGCGTGCTCCTGTCCTTGTCCCAAGCGATGTCCCGGTAAGCGCGCTCGCCGTTGATGAGATCGACCTGCGGCTTCTCGTCGTAGAGAAGTTGAATGGGATCTGCGGTATACGACTTCTCCAGGTCATTGAAGATGAGCGCCCTCACCTCGGACTTGGATGTCGAGCAGACCACGACCTCATTTCCGACTCGGGCCGGAGTGATGTAGGCTGATCCGAAACTGCTCTGACGATCGGCGGAGGCATTGTCCGCGCCGAAACCCGTCGCAGGGTCGGTCGGGCTGATGATCCACTCGTCGCCGAGAGTCCCGATAAGAAGCGTGTCTCCGGACTTTGCCCACTGAATCAAGTTCAATTCTTCTGACGCGAGAACCGCCTGGAAAGGCTGGGATCCGGTCGGGTTTCCTCCGATGTTCGGATCGATGATCGTTGAAACGGACATGACGTCGTTGTTGTTGGACTGCCCGAACCAAGTCGTGTCCGGTTCCGAGGTATTCCCGTGATAGGCAATCCGATTTTTGTAGAAGCTGACCGCCCTGGGCCACCCTCGGTAATCGGACCAGGACGATTCCCACCAAGTCGTATGAGCGGCAAGATCTCCGAAAGCGACGATGACCTCGACCGTGACCTGGGTCGAGCTCGTGAATCCGGTAACCACGCAAGCCCCGTAGGCTACGCCGCCGTCGAAGACCTTGAAGAGAGCGCCTACGTGGTTCGCGTTGAAGAAGGCGGCACTCGCAGTCAGGACCCGCCCCGTGCCGACCGTCACAATGTCGATCGTCATCGTGATTGCCGTGACGTTCCGCTTCCGGTAAGGGTTCGCGTCTCGAAGGGCGGTCGTTGCAAGACCATTGTCAAAGGTTGTCAGAGCGAAGGTGTCTGCCGCGGTGCGGGTGAGCCGGCGGGGCTTGTGCTTCGGGTGAACCAGATGCATAACATCGACCTGCTGAACGAATTTCACGTCTCGGATCTCGTCGTTCACTCCCAGGGTCGCGGAGGTCGCCGCGGCCGGGACTCGGTAAGGGTGGGTTCCCGTCACGGCGGTCTTCGTCGAGGTCGCGTTGTTCGCGGTCGGGCGGTAAACATTCGCAACACCGTTTCCACCGATGATCTTGTAGAAAGAAACGCAGTAGACTTCCGTTTGGGAGGCGACGAAGGGGATCAGCCTGGGCGCGTAGTCCACCGTGAACGTGTGCCCATCCTCGTAGAAAGATCCCGGCCGGCGGTAAGCCCCACCCGAGAGCCACGGGATCATGTTCTTCATCGTCTTGCAGGCGTGGGCGTACTGCGGGATATCGATTCGACCCATGGCGGTCGGGGAGATCTCGCCTGCTACGAAGCTGTTCTGGGATGTTCTGAACTTCGCCAAGTCTACCTCCTCGCGTTAGTCCAGTCGCTCGCCTCGAATCCTTGAATCGTTCCCTCGGCCCCGTCCATAGAGCGCGCTTCAGCCAGTTGGGCCAGATACTTTTTGTCGCAGAACTCAAAGAGCGCGAGAGACTGGGTCAGCGCGTAGGAAACCTCGCGAGCCAGCCGCCAAGCCATGGCCTCGGCGAAGCAGTGGTCCCACTGGTCTTCGGCCGTGTTCCTGTAAATGTAACGGATCGAGAGTTCGGACTCGTTGGAAAGAATCACCCCGTCTTCGATGACGAAAATGATGTCGGTATACTCCGGCGTGTCCAGTACCCGGAGACAGTCGTTCGGAATGTCGTAGGCGTAATCGAACTCGGAGTCAGGCGTTTCGCCGTTCGGAGCTAGGGTCGCGCGTTTGATCGCGAAGTTCCAGGGGTGAGCCCGGAGAGTGTCATCTCGAACATGCTCGTAGATGCGGTTGATGATTTTCGCGGACTTGACATCCTCGGTCAGAGAGCTGATCGGCTCAGCTCCGACTTTGGCCAGGGCACTGTTTGCGATTTCGACCGAGTTGACCGCCATGGAATGAGGGGCCTAGAGCTTTCACCCTAGGCCCCATGAGTTCCCTACGAGACCGAGTAGTACACCGCGAGATTCACGGTGCCGGATGTTGCGTCCAAGCCGCCGGAATGGGTGACGGTCAGGGTGACCTGCGTCTCCGCATTGCCGAATTGCTTGAACATGCCCGGGCGAGCCCCCTCGTCATCGGACATGATGAACGAGGCCGCCGCCGTAGCGTCGATCGCGTCCATGAAGCCGTCGACATCGACTGCGTCCACGCCGTTGGCCTCCCAGCCCACATCGATCGTGCCGGCCGCGGCGTCGAGCGATGCGCTGAAGTTGATCACGACTTCATGAACCCTCGCCAGGGGCGGGAGCTTCATGAGCTTGATCACGTCGTTTTGAAGCAAAGCGGCCGTCAGCGTGTAAGAATCAAACGCGACCAAGAGGGGAGACTTCTTCTCCCCCTGGGCTTCCAGATCCTTGATGGTCTGGTTGTCCCGCTTGGTAGCGTTTACACCATATTTCGTTGCCATTTCTCAGTTCTCCTTGTTGAGTGAGCGGCCCATAGCCCTGTCACCCGGTAAAAAAATTAGACCTTGTAGAAAATCTGGACGACCTTCGCCTCTTCCATCCGAGTCGCCCCGAAATCCTGAGCGGCGTAGACCTGGTTCGAGTAGCCCTTGTCATCTCGTTCACCGACCCGAGCCTTCCGACCCCCCGTGTTTTCGCCGAGGATGATCCCGCCCTCAACAATGACCATGGCCAACTTCTCAGTCGTGCCCATGTCGGTTCCACCGGCCGAATAAAGCCCGGTCGTGGTGTCGAAGTGGAAGTCATCCCCATCGTAGGATCCCTGACCGCTCGTGCTGGCGATGTTCAGGTCCCCCAGGATTTGGGAGTGAATCCACTCGAACCCCATGAACGTGTTGATCTCGCCGTTCACGAGTGCCCGAATGGTGTTGTAGTCGGAGCTCGTCGCCTCGGTCTTCGAGAGCATGACTTCGAGGAAGTCCGCTCCGTGGATGAGGTAACGCTTCCCAACCGCCTCCGCAGCGTCCAAGAGGCGCTTCGCCTTGCGAAGAACCTGGACGTTCGCGTAGTCGAGGACAGCGGACGCCACCGCGGCCACCTGCTGAGCAGTCCCGAGGGTGGTCGAGGTCGCTCCGGCTTCGCCCGCGAAGGCGTTTCCGAGAGCCGCGTCGATGATCACCCGATCGATAGCCCGACCGATGGCGTTCTGAGCTGCCATCGAGTATTCGTTCTCCGGGCTATGGATGTTCTGGAGCTTGTCCTTGGAATCGATCAGCGTGCCCCAATGGTAGGTGCTGGTCGAAACCATCCTACGGGAGTGATCGATGTTGAGATCCGGCGTGTCCTCGTTTCGCCCGGTTTTCTTGACCGCTGTGGCCAATCCAAGCCTGTCGAAATAATCGGACTTACCGACGAAGGACTCTTTGCGGCAGATTTTCGCCAGCCGCGAACCCCTCTGCTGCGAGAGCTGGTAGACGTTGGCGGCGTACTGCTGTACCCGCCACGCTTCAACTTGCGAATTCATGGTGAATTCTCCTCACGAAACTTTTGAAAGTTTTGCGGAAGAATAATCCCTTGCGGGGTTCCCCTCGGCTCCTAGGGGCCGTGGCCTTGCCGTTGCCGGCGCTCACCCGAGCAGGGTCGCATGACGCGATAGTCCTTGTCCCGGATTCTAGGCGCATTATTACATAAATCAAGTGTAATTAAGTTGGCGCCTCACCCAGACAGGGATTGGAACAGAGCCTCCATCTCCTTGACGGCCGTGGCGTGGCCGGCGTGATGAGCATCGAAATACGGGTGTTTCGCATCGCCCATGACCCTGTCGATCTTCGCCTGGATCTCGGCCGGCGTCTGACCGAACTTCCCGCCACCTTCCCCGCGAAGCTTGTCCTCCCCGTAAAGGGCGCCGTACTTCGCCAAAGCCTTGATCACCATCGGATCGTTCCCAAGTCCGGATTCTCTCAGGTATTCCTGAAACTCAGAGCCAGCCTCCTTGGCCGCGAGACGAGCCTTCGAGAGTTCCTTGTCGTACCCGGCGCCGAGTTCCTTTTTGAGATCAGCGATCTTCTCGTTGGTCGAGGTTTCCTTGGCTTTCGCCTGGACTTGGGCGGCGGATTCTTCCGCGCCGATGAACCACTCAAGAACCGCCTGCGCCTGTTTCGGAAGAATCCCGGATTTGTGCGCGATCTCCTTGAAGCCCTTGACGATCTCGTCTTGGACCTTCTTGTCCTTGGGTGGAGAAACCTCGTATTTCTCAAGATCCGGAAGTCCGAGCGCCTTGTGAAATGCCTTCACTTCGTCATCGGAGGCCTTCTCACCGGGAGGGATGATCCCCTTTTTCCCGACATGGGCCTTCGTGCTGAGATAACTCTTCGCCAACGCCGCGACATCCGTGAAGGTCGAGAGACCCGCGTCGTTCTTGAGATCGTCCGGGAGAGTGTCCCGCCAGGATTTCTCACCGCCAGTGCCGCCCGCGCCTCCGGCCCCGCCTGAACCGCCTGAACCAGTACCGCCAGCGCCCTTCTCTCCTCCACCGCCCTTGTCATCGTCCAGAAGTGTCACTGTCGTCTCCCTTCAATAGTTTGTCGAATTCCTCTATGTCGATATTGCACTGATGCATGATCTCAAGAACGACCTTTCGCTCGCCCTCTTGCCTCGGGTGCCCGTCGTGTGCATTCAAAATGTGGAAACGGTTCATCAGATACCTGAGAACCGTCTTGCCCTCGTCTGTCGCGAAAGTTCGTTTGAACGCGATAATGCGGTCTCTTTGCTCTACAGCCGACTTCGACTTGAAAATCATTATGCCTTTTGCACCTGTGCCATGGCGGCAGCGCCCGGGAGAACCTTGGAGGCCATTTCGGCCTCGTGCTGCTCTTTCTGAATTTGCGCTTGTTGCGCCTGGGCGTCCGCGAGCTTACCCAATTCCGTTTGGAGCTCTTTCTGGTTTCGGATCACCTTCTGTGGTGCTCCGTAAATATCGAGGATGTACCTGACTGCATCAAACGAGTTGATCAGGAGCGCGGCCTTCGGATCGAGCTGGAGGATCGGCGCAATCGCCGCAATGGCGCGGTTCAGGTTCGAGCCTTCCGCCATCCTTTGCGCCCTGGCGACAACCGAGGAGTAGCGAACGTCGAATTTCTTGCCCTGGATCTTCGCGGGTGCTTCGGGCAGGAGACCTCTCCGATCCATGATCCCGAAAACTCGGTTGATCATCGGGCGGAGGAGCTCGAAATGCTGTCGTCCCAAAACCGGCCCCATGAATCGAAGGGACTGATCCACGATCTGGTCGATCTCGGTGGCGGTTTTTGGAGTGCCCTGGCTCTGGTTAAGCTGGATCTTGTCGGTGAGAAATCCCTGGCGAATCCGCTGGCGGACATCGTTGACGAGCTCGAAACCGTAATCGATCCGCGTATCCCCCGCGATCAGGGGGCGGATCTGCTCGGCGCCGGCCCTGACAACCGTGAGCCCGCTCGGGGTCAGACGAACTCTTCCCACCACCCCGTCGTCCGGTACCTGAAGGGGGGGCTTCACAGCCATCTGACCACCCTCGATGATCGTTTTCATCATGGCGTTGGCCATCTTCGTGTCCGGAAGCACGTTCATGCCTGGTCCGCGACCGTAAGTTTCTCCGCTCGTCTTCGTCCAGCGCGGAACTGCCCACGGCTCTTCGTGGAATCCGCCCTCGTGAAGAACGAACTGCTGCTCCTTGAGCACGTAGCAGGAGGCGACCGGGTGCGGTTTTCCGTCCGGGACAGGATAAGTCGCATGGATCACCTGCCAGAGGTCTTCGCATCCCTTCCGGTGAGCTTCGAGAACGAACGGCGGCACCTTGTCCTCGCCAAACTCCTGGATAATGTGGCGAGGCTTCCACTCGAAAAGTCGATCCACCGAGTCGATCAGCCCGAGGTTATTCTCCTCGACGGTGATCTCTTTCATGTGGCGAGCGGAGAAGTGGACCACGTTCTCGTCGTGCTCACCCATGAAAAGCGCCGCCGTGCCGAGAGCGCCTAGGTCGAGGTAGATCTCGTGGATCTCCGTCTGGAAGTTCGAGTTGTTCAAGACCATGAACATTCGATTGGCGACTTCCTGGAGCCATTCCTTGACCATGTCGTCGTCGTCGAACTCGGGATCTCCGAAGACGAGATCGAAGAACCGGGTCGACGGATTCGTCAACATGCCGTGAAGTGCGGAGGCAAGAAGCTCGTTGGCCAGGGTCGCGGTGGAATCGTAAAGCTCGATGCCCTTCTTTTCTCCGTCGATGTTCTTTGTGACGACGTCGCCCTTCCTCGGGATGATGTAATCGAGGCATTCCTGCCAATGAGTTTCCCAGACTGAGCGGCGAGAGATGCGGCGCTCCTGGGCTTCGATGATCGCCTTGGCCTTCGCCTTGTTGGCTTCGCTCTGGGGGTACTCCATCAGACCAACGTCTTTCTCTTGAAGCCGCCAATCCTCGGGGCGTCGTAATTCGGACCGGGAGTGGCAAGCGTTTCATGGCCGACCTTGATCGACTGCTCCCGCCCGGGGTTCTCAAGAAAGAGCTTCTTGTAATCAGAATGCTCCTTGTTCGAAATCTTCTGCTGTTTCCCCCAGGCCACGTATTGGTCGATCATCGTCTGGATCTGATTGTTGGCCCAGCCGGCAGCCTTCAACTGCCTGGCGATGTCGGAGTCGGTCCCGGAGGAGAGCGTAATCTGCCCCTTGACCTTGTCCTTGTTCCAAACGTTGTTGAAGTAGTTGGGGATGGCCTTGGAGTTTCCAGAGCCGTAGAAGTTGATCCCAAAAGCGGGGTCGCCCAGCTCTCTGCCGGAAAGGTCTTTCGGGTTACGGTCCGAGCTTCCCATCAAGTCTCCCTTGTTTCGGAGGATACACAGCTTTGTGATTTATTCTACCGTTATTGTTTAAAAATGTCATAGCTCGATTCCGCGTGAGTTCCGTGTTGGTTCCGGGTCGACTCGTCGCGGTCGTCCGCGGCCATGGCGAATTGCTGGAATGCGTCCGCCCCGTTGGAGGCGAAATTGTGCATGGGCATCTTGGAGTAGGCGCTGGTTTTGGAGTCCCATTTCCGTTGATAATTCATCAGTGCTTTGATCCCCTTTTCGCACCGGGAGGCGTCAAAAAGGCATCGGGAGAAGATCATCCGAGCGGCGTGGATCGAGTCGAGCTTGTCCTCGACCCTGGGGATGATTCTGGGACGAGCACCGAGGGAGGTGAAGACCTCTTGCCGGGACTTCCCCGTGCCGAGCTCGCGGACCTTGGCGTCGTGGGGGAGCCAGAAATCGCCCACCGTGCATTTTTCGTTGCGGATCTTTTCACGGACCATCTCAACGAGGGTCGGGATCTTGAGATCGGGTTCCTCGAAGTAATCCACCATGCGGTACTCCAGCCCGAATTTCTGAACGAACCAAACAGCCGTCACGTCGCTGATCCCGAGATCCCAGTAGGTGTCGACCCGAAGGCCGCTGTCGTAGGGAACCCTCGTGAATCGCCCCTTCTTTTCCGCCTCAGTCACTTCCTTTGAGAAATACGCACCGACCAATCCTGCCTGCCAGGAGCAGTTGTGAACCGCCCTGTTTTCAGCGACATAACTCTCGTCCTGCTTGACGGACAGATTAAAAACCTGGCCGCTGTGGGTCGTTCGTCCGGTCTCTCGGACTCGAAAGGCAATCCCGAGTTTTGTTGGGAACGCCTCATGCATTCTACTGTGACTCACTCGGGCACCCCTGGAGATGTGAAGTTGATAGGACTGCTTGCACCACACCTTTCGTCCCTGAATTACGCCCTCTCGGGCTGGCCTGGTACTGATGCCAGATCTGCGCCCAAGCACTCCGGCAAGGACTTGCACATCCAGAGCGAGCGGCCTGCTGATCGTGACGAAAGTGTCTTTCCAGTTTCCCGGTGTTCTTTCGATGGCACAGCCGTCACCCTTGATCAGCTCGTCAAAAAAAACGGACTCGTGTCCTGAGATGAGATCGAATGGGATTCTTTTGTTTTGGGCGCCACTGCCACACGCGCCAGTCAACAGGTCCGCGAACGATACGGAATTCACAACGAGAGAACCGGATTGCCACTTGGCTGCATAGCCGATGTCTTCAAGCAGCGCTCTCACGGAACTGATTTCCGCTTCATTCTTTGGGTTCAACGAAAATGCGACTGCGTTTCCGCTGACACTCCCCTCGCAGATATACCAGGCCAATATTTTCGCCCAAGACCCAGAAAGGATCTTCGGGCCGGATGTCGCCTTTGGGAGTAAGAGGTAATCTCCCACGCAAATGTCCTTGGCGGCCTTCCATGTCCGGGTTTGTGTCTCCTTGTGGTACACGAGAAACGGGTGTTCTGGTGTGGACTCAACCGGCTGCTGGTTACCAAACGCCTTGATGAAAATCATCTCGCCGCTATACGGCTTGGATAAAGTAGCAGTAACGGGTCTCCAGCGATTTCTATGGGTCAATACCGAATCACCGATGCGGATCTTCTCAATTGGGATTTGGCCCCGCCGCGTTGCTATGAGGGTCCCGGACTTAAAGCACTCGTATTCTTGTTGGAAGAGTTCTTCGGGCATGGTTCTTCGGGCGGACTCCAACTCGGACTCGGCGACGTATCCTGTTTCCGACGCCTTATAGAGCGCGGCGAACCACTCCGGATCTTTTCCAGACATCGCGTAATTATAGATTTCGTGAAAGTGGTTTCGTCCTCTCGGTGTTCCCGAGAAGATGCACCAGCCGTTTCGTGAGATGCCCGTATTCCCGAGCGTATCTGAGAGCATCGGGCGGATCATTTCTGAGAACACTACGGGGTGCATGTCTTGGTACTCGTCCAAGTCCGCCCCGTCGAGATACATCCCCTTGAGGCCCCTCGGGTTGTCGGCTCCGAAGAGACGAATTCGGACGTGGTCTTCTTGCTCGGGCCTCCGAAAATCCACCCGAAGCTCCGCCTCATTGACGTCGATCATGTCCTCGGGGAAGCCCTCGACGAGGCGCTTCAGGGGCTCCCAAGCGACGGCCTTGGCTTGGTCCCGAAAGGGTGCGAGATAAGCATACTGTGGGAATTTCAGAAGGTTCTTGAGCCCCCGGTGGATCGTGTGGTTCAACTGGAAAAGAGTTTTGCCGAACCGCCGATGCATGACGAGGACTGAGAATCGCTTCAATTTCCGGTGAAGTTCCGCCTGAAGGGGCCGGGGGCTGTACCCCGTGTCGATGACCTTGTAGCCCTCAGGAATTGGATTCATCGGTCACTTTCTTGGAATCGACCACGATCGCCGGGGGGTCCTCGTCGGGGACGCCGGTGCGGACGAGGAATCCGATGGGCTGAAGGGGGTCTCCCACGACTTTGGTTTGCTTGCCGTAGCGTTCTCGATCACCGACCTCAGAGCCCCACTTGAGCGCATCGACTTTCAATCGATCGGCAAAAGCCCACTTGGGATTCGTTTGTCTGGCGGTTTCAATCGCTTCATCGTGGAAATGATCCGCACGGACCTTTCTCGCGGTATCCATATCTTTTTGGAACTCGGAATATTTATCTCTCCACTGATAGATCGTCCGGGCTGGGGGGAACCCCGGCATCTTGCCGATCTCAACGACCGTCTTGCCCTCCATAATGAGGCCGAGAATTTCATCGCAGGTCGTTCGGCAGAAGGGATAGACGATGCGCGGAAGAGTGTCCGGGTTCGTGCCCTTGGGAACCCATCGCCGTATCCCGTTCACCACGATGTAGTGGTTTTTTTCCTGGGCTTCCTTTGACTTCTTGTCCTTGGTGAGACTGATCGTCACCCGGCGCTTTTTGGATCTGCCCTCATTGACCTTCTCGCGGTAGATCACCTGGCCGGTGTCCTCGTCGACCAATTCCAAAATCCCGTCCGAGGCCTCTCTCCATTTCTCGCTCATTGGAGCATCCTGTGATTCCAGTAGGGGTGCCCGTTCTCGTCTCGCTCCATCACGGGAACACACCAGCACTCGTGGCTGACGTGGTGGTACTTTTTAAAGGGCTTGAGTTTCTCTCTCGGGATCAAGTGCCGCTCCCCCTCTTTTTCCCAGAGCCCCCACTCGATCTCTCCGCCCGGCTTAATACGTCCCATCGCCCGGCAAGTTCGAGCCAGCCCCGGACGGCGGGGAACTCTCGGCACATGAATCCCGGACCCCGCGAGTGCCAAAGCGCGTGATGCTCCCGACAGAGCGGCATGACGTTGATTGCGGTATCTCCTCCACCCGCACCACGCGATGTAACGTGATGAGCGTCGCAAGGAGCGCGAAGACAGCACAGGCAAGGAAGGCTTCGGACCGCTTCGAGGAGTTCTGGGTATTCACGTTTCTTCTTCAAAAAAGATGGGGCCAGAGTGCTGACAGCCCTGGCCCCGCCCCTAGCGACAGGAGGAGGAAATCCTTACTCAACCACCACGTACTCGATGAAGAAGATGAGCTTCCCGGCGGATTGGGCCGCGGTCGCGACCGTCGCCGTCACCTCGCAAGCAGCGGCGATCGAACCGACAAAAGTCGCGGCGGCATGACCATCGGCAGCGCCAGCAGTAATCGTTCCGACCGCAATGCCCGTGATGTCGGTTGCCGTATAAAGATTGTTCGCGTCCTCACACGAGATCGCGACCGTCCCCGCACCCGCATCGACGAACTGGGTGACGGTGTAGAACCACGTCTGAAGGATGATGCTATTGGCCGGAAGAGTGACCCCCAAAGCGTGAGCCGCGACCGTTCCGAGATCCACGGCAACATCATAGGTCACGCGTGCGATGCGCTTGGCGCCCAGGGCCTCCGCCGTGGGGATCTGGAGCATCGACTCAAGAATCTTGCCCGCTCCCACCGCCGTGACTCCCGTGTTCCCGATCGTCACATCTCCGGTCACCGTCACGTCAGTCGCAACCCCGGCCGAACTTCCCACCATGACCTTCGTCGAGGCGAGAGACTCGATGTCGTTAAAACGAGAATCCACCTCCGGAGGATACGGAGAACCCTGGATCCCCGCGAACGCCGTGGAAGTCAGTGCCAGTAAAGCCAGTACCGCTGTAAAAGTATTTCTCATTTATCCCCCTGTTTGATTCGACCCTACAAGAGGACTACTTTTTACACAACCGCTATTTAATCGTAGAATGAGCTGATGAAACTCCTCACCCTCCTCGCCTGCACAGCGCTCGAAATCCAAAACCTCCGCTGCCAGGACGAATGCCAAATGCGCTGGCGAAAAGATGACGGCTTCTGGAACCAGAAAACCGAAACCTGCGACTGCATCGAAAAGCACCGGAAGAGAACGAAGATCACTCCCGTCCTCGATCACGGATCCAACGATCCCCCCGCAAGACCACCGCCCCCCTGGATGGAAGAACCCTGACAACGTACTTTATAGCCAAGGAAAAGAAATCAACGACCACATGCGCTATGGTGTCAGATCGCACCACCTTAACGCGACGCCTATACCCATGGCTCAGCCCCTGTTTAAAAATGCAACAGCATCAACCTCAGTACAAGACAGGAATAGTCCTTTTGGAGAAATGTCCAAAAACTACAAACCCCGCAAAACGAGACACTCTCACCCTCCAACTCCAATACAGCGGCCACTAGCTGGTTGACCGGAAAGATCAATACACCACAGAAATGAAGAAAACCCCAGTGCGCGCCGTGTAAAAACCTTCCGGAAGATGCTCCAAAAAGCGTGAGGGGCTTTGATGCACGTGCTAAAACCCTTCTGGGAAAATGAGTGAGAGACGGGGAGGGGTTCCCAGACTCCACCCCATCCTCCCAGGTTTGCCCCCAGGAATTCTATTCATCGATCACCGCGAGGATGTCTTCCTCGCGCATGAGCAGGAT
>Ga0209640_10001293_pt1 | contig 21064 bp, 35 predicted proteins | sample RifCSP10_1_FD_184018 | JGI IMG/M metagenome (GOLD analysis project Ga0209640, IMG submission 184018) | Soil microbial communities from Rifle, Colorado - Rifle CSP2_sed 10_1 (SPAdes) (version 2) | ecosystem: Environmental > Terrestrial > Deep subsurface > Rock core/Sediment | place: Rifle...
GCCACGTGCTGGCTGAGCCACTCACCGAGGAACTGCATCCAGTAGGTGAAGAAGCCGCGCATCAAGGCGACGAGGATAAGCAGGCCGGCAGCTATGGCCAGGGTGGAGTTCTTGCCCTCGAAGGTCGCGCGATCTACCAGCTCGACCTTCTGGCCGGCGTCGTGGGCGACAACCTTTGTGCCTTGAACACCGCGTTCGACGGTCAGCGTGCTGTCATTGACGGCCGTGACCAGGACCTGCTCGCTGCCGAGCCTGATTCGCTCGCCCGCGCTCACGACACTCGCATCGTCGATGACGATCTCAGCGTCAGACTTGGTCACGGTTTCGCTGATCTGCGTCCCAGCGTCCTTGAAGGTCGGCGGCTTCAAACCGGTGTCGACCGCGTAGCGCACGAGCTGCGGCATCATCATCGTCGTGATCGCGGTCATCGCGACCACGAACCAGGCGAAGAAAACCTGCTTCTTGTAAGGGCCGAGGAAGCTAAGCAGCCTGAGGTGCGTGGATCTGCGCGTAGGGATGCTCCTTGTTGTCGCGGATCTTAGAGCATCATTAACGTTTACGTCAAAGGTTATTAACTCTGTTTACGTCTAGTCAGGCGCGCCATCCTTACGCTAACGTTAGATGACCCGCTGGGGAGCGCGCATGGTAACTCTGACCCGCTATCAGCTCCGATCCATGACCGAGGCAGACATCGCCCAGGTCGCGGAGATCGAGCGCCAATCCTTCCCCACTACGTGGCCTCAGACCGCCTACCGCCGCGAGTTGGTCAATCATCTCGCGCGCTACCTGGTGGTCGTCGACAGGGCGCATGCGCCCGCCGGAGCCATCCAGCCGCCACCGCGGCGCTCCTTCTTCGATCGCTTTCGCCGCAAGCCTCCCGCCGATCAGACAACCGACTACATCGTCGGCTACGTCGGCGTTTGGCTCATGGTGGACCAGGCCCACATCGTCGCTATCGCGGTACGCGAGGATTACCGGCGGCGCGGCCTCGGCGAGATGCTCCTCGTCGAAGCAATCGACCTGGCGCTGGCCAGCGGACAGGAGAGCGTGACTCTCGAGGTCCGCCGCAGCAACTGGCAGGCCCAGGCGCTCTATGAGAAGTACCGCTTCCTCAAAGTCGGCGTGCGTCGCCGCTACTACACCGATAATCACGAAGACGCGATCATCATGACGACGCCGCCCATCGGCTCCGAGAACTACCTGGAGCACCTGGCGTACCTGCGTCGGCGCTGGGAGGATCGCTGGGCGCAGGGTGACGCCGCGTCCTAGCTAGCTTCACACCGACATTCAGCGGTCCGAGAGATTCGCAACCCTTGAACCCTTGAACCCTTGAACCCTTGAACCCTTGAACCCGATTCGAGCTCCCGGGTTCCCTGGTTCTATGGTTCCCTGGTTCGGCGTCAGCCCAGGTAGACGTAGAAGCGGTCGAGCCGCTCGACCAGTAGCGGCTTCCTCCCCGCCGCCATGTGTTCGCGCAGGAAGTCCGGCAGGCTGGCGCCGTGGCCCTTGACCGGGAAGCTGCGCTCGTAACGGTACTCCTGGCCCCCTAGCCTGACGGCCCAGTACGGCGGCGGCCCGCCCACGCGAATGCGCGGCACGTCCATGCCGTCTAGCGGCAGCGGTTCCAGTTCTGCTTCGTCAAGCTCGAGCAGGGCCAATTCGGGCCGAACCTAGCGGGCGCTCTCGAGGCGCTGCCGGAGAAGCGTCAAGGAGTCCTTCATCAGCTGGTCGAACAGACGCACCATGAATATCAGGTCCATCATCTTGCCCATCGGGCCCATCGGCGGTACGTAGTCGATGCTCCAGGCAACCTTGGTGCCATCGCCGGCGCGCACCACGGAGAGCCGGTCTGTCATCTCCATGCCGCGCGTGTGGCGGCGCGTGAAGAATTCCTCCGGCTTGTACTCGGTGACGATCGTCTCGATGCGCTCCTTGCGCGGCCCCACCTGCATCAGCTCGCTCGTGGTCACACCCAGGCCCTTCTTCTCCAGCGACGTCACCTCGGCCTCCTTGGTCCACTTCACCCACTCGGAGTGAGAGGGGATGTCGGTGAGGTACTCGAATACGGTCTCGAGCGGTGCCTTTATGTCAATAGAGTTGTCGAGTCTGGGCATTGGGCCTCCGTCTTCTTCGTTGCCCATGATATATGGGGCTCCTTTAGTGTCAACGACGGTGAGTCGAGCTTGACGCCTGGCTAGGCGCTGCCTACGATTGCTGTTACCGCTTTAAGTAAAGCAGCGCTCGGCAAACTACGGGGCAACCGATCTCAAGGACCAGCGAATGACCGTCCGCGCCGGCAGCGCGACCACTCGACAAGCCAACCTCCGCCGTACTGTCAACGTGCGCCATCTGCGTGACGCGGACGTTGTGCGCCCGCTACTCGAGGCCGCGGGCCCCCACGCCGCGTACGCACTCGCCTACCTGGACCCCCGCGTCTTTCGACTGGCGCAGTTCTACGATATCTCCGCCGGCGATCGCCATGCCCTCGTCATGCACGCGCGTGGCGGCCTCGGCCCTTCGACTCTCACGCTGGGCGACGCGGCACTAGCGGGGCGCCTGCTGGAGCTGCATCCCGGCCCGCGGCAAGCGTTCTTCACCTGCGAGACGAACCAGACGGAGGCTGTACTGGTCACGCACAACCTCTGGCGGCCCCAGGCCATGCTGCGTATGCAGCTCGACCCGCAGGCCTTCGCCCCGCCGGCAGACCTCCCGGAGGTGCGCCGCCTGACCTCAGCCGACTCGAATGAGCTGAATCGGCTCTACGAGGAAGAAGGGACGCGGCACCTCGGCCGTCAGATCGTCGAAGGCGTCTACTTCGGCGCCTTCCACCGATCGCGCCTGGTGGCGGCAGCCGGTACGCACATCTACTCGCGACGCGAGGGCGTCGGCGTGATCGGCAACGTCTACACCCACACCGACTTTCGCAGCCATGGGCTCGGAACCGCGGTCACCGCGGCTGTCGCCGCCAACCTGCTCGACGCCTGCGACCTGATCGTGCTCAACGTCGACCCCGCGAACCGCACAGCGCGCCATATCTACGAGCAGCTCGGATTCAAAGAAGCGGGCCGTCTCGTCGAAGCCATGGCTACGCGGCGCAGCGCCCACACGCCGATGCCGTTCCTGCGCCGCCTCGTCGCGCGCTTCCGCGCCGAGGCGCCCCACACAGAGGCCATCGACCTCTAGTCCCTATGAAGGCCGTCGTATTGGTCGGAGGCGGGGGCACCAGGCTCCGGCCGCTGACCTACGCCGTACCCAAGCCGCTGATTCCCATCCTCAACCAGCCCCTGATCGCCCGGATCATCGCCAACTTGCAGCGCCACGGCGTCGACCAGGTTGTGCTGGCCGCAGCGGCCAACGAGCGCCGCATCGAGGCGTCCCTGGGCGACGGAGCGCAGCTGGGCGTCTCGCTCAGCTATTGCTACGAGACCGAACCTCTGGGCTCAGGCCTCGCTGTGAAACAGGCAGCCCATGGCTTTGATGGCCCCTTCTTTGTTTGCAACGGCGACATCATCACGGATCTGGACCTGACCGCGATGGCGGCGCGGCACCGCGAACGCGGCGCCATCCTCAGCATCTCGCTCTCCTCCGTGGAGGACCCCAGCGCTTTCGGCGTCGCGGAGCTGGCCGGCGATGACCGGATCACGCGCTTCGTCGAGAAGCCGGCCCGCGGCGAGGCGCCGAGCTCCTGGGCCAACGCTGGCACCTGGATCTTCGAACCGGAGGTCTTGAGCCACATCCCGGACGAGAAGATGGATGGTTCGCTGGAGCGCCTCGTGTTCCCGTCGCTGATCGCCGATGGCTTCGTCGTGCAGGGCTTCCCGTCCGACGCCTACTGGATCGACGTGGGGACCTGCGAGCGCTATCTCAGCCTGCACTACGACATCCTGAACGGCAAACTGCGTGGCTGGCTACCGGAGGGGGCACCTGACGGCGCCTGCCTGGGCGAAGGCTGCCATGTCTGGCCGGACGCGGCGCTCGGCGCCAACGTGGTCCTGGGCCGCAATTGCCGCGTCGGCGGCCAGGCACGAATTGGCGGACCCTCGGTCCTCGGGGACGATTGCACGGTACGCGACCATGCCGTCATCGAGCGCTCTGTGCTCTGGTCGGACGTGAAGGTGGGTTCCGCTGCTTCGATCCGCGACAGCATCATCGGCGCCGGCTGCTGGATCGGCGACGAGGCCATCGTCGAAGGCGCGGTCCTGGCCAATGGCGCGCGTGTCAAGCGAGGTGTCAGGCTGACGCCGGGAGCTAGACTAGAGCCCGAGGAAGTCGCAGGCTAACGCCAAGGAGCGCACCCCCCGCCATGACCAAGACTCCCATTCGCTTCGGCACCGACGGCTGGCGAGCGATCATCGCCGAGGACTACACGTTTGAGAACGTCCGCGACTGCGCGCAAGGCGTGGCGCGCTATCTCAGGGCCGCGGGGCTGGCCGGCCGCGGTCTCGTCATCGGCTACGACACGCGTTTCGGCTCCGAGAACTTCGCCGCCGCCAGCGCCGAGGTGATCGCCGGTAATGGCATCAAAGCCTATATCTTCGACTCTGCAGCCGCGACGCCGGTCGCCTGCCACGCGATCCTCGACAAGAAGGCGGGCGGCGCCATCGTGATCACGGCGTCGCACAACCCGGGCTCCTACAACGGCTTCAAGTACAAGCCCGAGTACGGTGGCAGCGCGCCCCAGGAGGTCGTCGACGCCCTCGAAGCAGCGATCGAGGCCGGCCGCGCCGAAGGCGAGCCCAAGCGCCTCGCGTTCGACGCCGGCGTGGAGCAGGGCCTGATCGAGCGCTTCGACCCGCGCCCCGCCTACGACGCCCACGTCGCCAGCCTCGTCGACCTCGACCGCCTGCGTTCCACCGGCGTCCAGGTCGTCTTCGACGCGATGCACGCCACCGGTTCCGGCGTCCTGGCACGCCTCCTGGCCGGCGGCACGACTCACGTCCAGGAGCTGCGCGCCGAGCGCAACCCCGCCTTTCCGGGCATGGCCGCGCCGGAACCAATCGCGCGCAACCTCTCAGGCCTCATGGCGGCCGTGGTCAACTCAGACGCCGACATCGGCCTCGCGACAGACGGCGACGCGGACCGCCTCGGCGTTGTGGACGAGAAGGGCCACTTCGTCGACCAGCACCAGACCTACGCGCTGCTCTGCCTCTACCTGTTGGAGTACCGGGGGATGCGCGCGCCTATCGTGCGATCGCTGACCAGCACCCGCATGATCGACAAGCTGGGTCAGATTTACGGCGTCCCGGTTTACGAGACGCCGGTCGGCTTCAAATACCTCGGCCCGAAGATGATCGAGACCGGCGCCATGACGGCTGGCGAAGAGAGCGGCGGCTACGCCTTCGCGCAGCACCTTCCCGAGCGCGACGGCTGCTTCGGGGGGCTGCTGATGCTCGATCTGCTGGCGCGCTCAGGCAAGACCCCGTCAGAGCTGGTGCAGGAGCTGTTCTCGAAGGTCGGCCAGCACGTCTACGACCGCATCGACGTCCACCTTGTCCCCGGGCAACGCGAGGCCGCCGTCGCCCGAGTCGCCGCGGCGAAGCCCGACTCGATTGGCGGACGGCGAGTGTTAAAGCAGGACAGCATCGATGGCTACCGCTTCGAACTGGACGGCGGCTGGCTGCTGATCAGGCCCTCGGGGACCGAGCCACTGCTGCGAATCTACACGGAGATGACGGACCCGGCCTGGGTCAGCCCGGTGCTCGAAGCGGGACGCGAACTGGCTGGAGTCTAGCCCCGAAGACCCAACTTGCGGGCCTTCGGCAGTGGCTCCGGGGTGTCCCCCGGCTTTCGATGCCCCAGTCTAGCCGCTTGCCTTCTCGGTGCGTTGGGCCTGCGTTTCGTGGCTGCGGCCGTAGTCGTCCTCCAGGCGCCAGGTCATGCCGATCTCCGGGGTCGAAACCTCGATTAGCTCGCAGTCGGTGATGCCGGCGAGGCGGTGCTTCTGGCCGCTGGAGCAGCTGTAGCCACGGCCCGCCTCCAGCTCGCACTCCTCCAGCTCGCCGTCCGCGTTCTCCCAGACGACTCTGGCGCGGCCGCTTATCAGCAGCCAGCTCTCGAGCTTGTTCTCGTGGACCTGCAGAGACATGCGATGACCGGCGGTCACGTGCAGCAGCTTGCCCACGTAGGGAAGGCTGCGCGGCGTCCAGAGAAGCTCCCAGCCCCAGGGCTTCTGCACCCGCCGCACATAGGGCGAGTTCGAGAATCTCGAAGTGTCGAAGTGGGGGATGAAGCCGTTGGTCATGTTGCGGATTATCAACCCTCTGGCAACCCTGCCAAGCCCCGAGAATCGACCCCGGCTAAAAGTAACGCCTGGCGTGCGGCCAAGCGTCACTTGTTATGTCTGGAAGCGACTGTTATCGCTTCGTGTACTGGGCCGCCTTGCGGGCGCGCTTCAGTCCGTACTTCTTGCGCTCCTTCATGCGCGAATCGCGCGTCAGGAGTCCATGGCGCCGCAGCTGCGGCTTCAGCGTCTCGTCGAATTTCACCAGCGCCCGCGCGATGCCGTGCGAAATCGCTCCCGCCCAGCCGGTGACACCGCCACCTTCGACCTTTGCCTGCACGCCGAATTTGCCCTGCTGCCCCAGAGCGGTCAGCGGGCGCATCGCCAGCTCCTGCAGGTTGATCCGAGGCAGCGCGTTCTCCAGAGTCCGCCCATTAACGACGATCTCCTGGGCGCCGGGATAGATGCGCACCCGGGCCACGGAGGTCTTGCGACGGCCGGTGCCGGCGAAATACTGCTGGGTTGTCAACTACTGGCCTCCTGCCGGCTCCTCTTGCCCTCGCCGGCGCGCACCTGGGCCTCGTGCGGATGCTCAGTACCGGCGTAGACCTTGAGGTGCCGGATCTGGGCGCGGCCAAGACGGCCTTTCGGCATCATGCCCCAGACGGCGGCGCGGATCACGCGGTCCGGGTGCTTCGTAAGCTGCTCGTCCAGGCGAACCTGCTTGAGACCACCCAGATAGCCAGTGTGATGCCGGTACAGCTTCTGGGTCTCCTTCTGGCCCGTGAACTTCACCTTCGAAGCGTTGGTGACGATGACGAAGTCGCCCATGTCCAGATGTGGCGTGAAGGTAGGCTTGTCCTTTCCACGCAACGCACCCGCTACTTCGGTCGCGAGGCGGCCTAGCGGCACGCCGTCGGCGTCCACGACGCGCCACCGCTTGTCGATATCTTTGGCACTGAGCGTAAAGGTTTTCACGAAGCTTGAGTCTATCAGACTCCCCCTTCTGAATCCAGCGTTGCTTGACGGTCTTCAGCGGAGGCACGGTGGTGTCCCCCAGCTTCAAAAGCAGAATCCACTATAGTCACGAAAACAGGTCGGTCGTAGTAGACGTGCATCAGGTAGAGGCCATGCGGCGGCGCCGCTGGTCCGGCGCTGGCCGGCGCCCCCTCCAGTAATGCGACGTACTGTTCTGGGCTGAGCTTGCCCCTGCCGACCTCGACCAGCGCTCCCGTCATGCGCCTGACCTGGTGTGGCAAAAACGCGTTTGCCTCGAGGTCGATGACTATCGATGCGCCACGCCTGCTCACCGCGAAGCAGTTCAGCTCTCGTATCGTGCTGGCCGATGCGTCTTCCAGCCGCGAGGCAAAAGCCGCGAAGTCGCGACGACCCGTGATACTACGCGCTGCCTCTGACATCGAGTCGACGTCTAGTTCGCCTGGGACGTGCCAGGCGAGGCCGCGCGCGAGTGCGGGCCGTGAGGCACGGTTGTCGATTACGTAGCGGTAGTGACGCCTGCTCGCGTCGCGCCGCGGGTCGAAGTCCCGCGCCACGTCCGCTACTTCGCGAATCGTGACGTCCTCCGGCAACCAGGCGTTGAGCGCCCGCCGCGACGTCTCGGCGTCGAGCGTGCTCGCCGTCCGGAAGGACGCGACCTGGCCCCGCGCGTGGACACCGGTGTCGGTTCGCCCGGCGAAGGCAACGCGCGATGCCTCACTTGTGGCCTTGAGGATCGCCTCTTCGAGGACGCCCTGCACTGTTACGGCGTTTTTCTGCAGCTGGGAGCCAGCGAAGCGCGAGCCGTCGTACTCGACGAGGAGGGCAAGACAGCGCCCCGTGGCAGCGGCTGCCGCGTTCTCGGCTTCAAGTGACATGGCCGTTCTAGTCGATCAGCTCTAGGATGACCTGCGGCGCGCCGTCGCCCAGCCTGGGGCCCATTTTGATGATGCGCGTGTAGCCGCCGGCGCGGCCCTCGTAGCGCTCAGCCAGCTCATCGAAGAGCTTGCCCACCACGTCCGTGTCGTAGACGTAAGCAAGCGCCTGGCGGCGGGCGGCCAGCGTGCCGCTCTTGCCCAGCGTGATCATCTTCTCAGCCAGGCCGCGCACGGCCTTGGCCTTCGCTTCGGTTGTCTTGATCTGCTCGTGCCTCAGCAGATCCGTGACCATGTTGCGGAACATCGCCAGCCGGTGGCTGGTCGGCCTGTCAAACCTTTGACTTAAGACCTTGTGCCTCACGCGTCATCCTCGTCTGCGTCCAGTAAGCCTTCCTTGCCGGACTCTTTCAGTGCTTCGAGAAGCGCCTTGGCGACGGGGCCGAGCTCTTCGTCTTCATCGTCGACTGCAAGAGTGCGCAGCGCCGCGGAGCTCGCGCCCGTGTCGCCGCCACCGCCGCCGAAGTTGGCGTCGTCTTCCGACAGGAAACTCATGCTGATCAGCTTGTCGCGCAGCTCGTCGTAGGACTTGCGGCCGAAGTTACGCAGCGCCAGCAGCTCTTCTTCGTTCTTCTCCAGGACCGCACCGACGGTCATGAGACCGCTGCGTTTGAGGCAGTTATAGGCACGCACCGAAAGGTTGAGGTCCTCGATTGGCGTGTTGTAGCGGTCCGGCGCCAACGCGGAGCCGGAGCCGAGGCCGCGCGTGACCGCTGTCGGTTGCGGGCGGCCAAGCCGCGAGAAAATGCCGAACTGCTCGGCCAGCACCTCGGCGGCCCTGCTGACGGCATCGCTGGCGGAGATCGTGCCGTCGGTCCACACCTCGAGCACGAGGCGGTCGAAGTTAGTTACCTGGCCAACGCGCGTGTGCTCGATGCGATAGTTGACGCGCCGCACCGGCGTGAAGATCGCGTCCACGGGGATCACACCGATCGCCAGACCGTCAGCGGTGCCGGCCGGCACGTAGCCACGGCCCTGCTCGACCGTGAACTCGACCGAAAGGCGCGCCTTGTTTGACTCCAGCGTCGCCAGGTGCATCTCCGGGTTGACGATCTCGTAGTCGGCCGTCTGCTCGATCTGGCCTGCCGTGACTTCGCCGTCGCCGGACGCCTCCAGGTACATCTTGCCGGGCCGGTCGGTCAGCGATCGGATGCGGATGTCTTTGACGTTGAGCAGGAACTCGACGATGTCCTCCTTCATCTGAGGCACCGTCGTGAACTCGTGCTCCACGCCTTCGATGCGCACCGCCGTAATCGCGGTGCCGGGCAGGGCGCTCAGCAGCGTGCGCCGCAGCGCGTTGCCGATCGTTACGCCGAAGCCAGCCTCCAGCGGCTCGGCGACGATGCGGCCGAACGTTTCGTCCGACTCTTCTTCGTCAAGGGTCAGCTCAGGTCGCTCTTCACCTTCATAAGCAACCATGGTCACCAGAAAGCACCTCCTGCGGCAGGACATCGGCGAATCCTCGCCGGCGGGAACACCTGCCTGTTTCGTCCCGGCATGAAACGGGTCGAAACCTCAAGTTCTAACGGGAGTAGTACTCCACAATTACGTTGGGGTCGAAGAAGGCCTCAGCCCCCTCCAGAGTTGGCTCCGCGATGACCCTACCTCGCATAGCCGCCATGTCCACCGATAGCCAGGTGGGTTGAGTCTTGGAGCGCAACGTTTCCTGGACGATCTTGGCGTACTCCGTCTTGGCGCCCCGCGCCGTGAAGCCCACGTTGTCGCCGACCTTGACCTGCGCCGAGGGGATGTCGGTCTTGCGGTCGTTGAGGCCGATGTGGCCGTGGCGCACCAGCTGCCGCGCCTGCTTGCGCGAGTCGGCGAAGCCGAGGCGGTAGACGACGTTGTCGAGCCGCGACTCCAGCGACCGGATCAGCGCGTCGCCGGTGACACCGGTCTTGCGCAGCGCCTCGTTGTAGTAGCCGCGGAACTGTCGCTCCAGCAGGCCGTAGAAGACGCGAGCCCGCTGCTTTTCGCGCAGCTGCAGACCGCGATCGGAAACCTTGCGGCGTCGCTGGCCGGCGCCTCCGGGTGGAGTGGGACGTTTGTTGAACGCGCACTTCGGGCCGAAACAGCGGTCGCCCTTGAGATAGAGCTTCTCGCCGTAGCGGCGGCAGAGGCGGCAGACTGCACCTGTGTATCGAGCCATACTTTTCCTTGTTTCCTAGACCCGGCGCCGCTTGGGCGCGCGGCAGCCGTTGTGAGGGATCGGAGTGACGTCCCGGATGCTCAGCACGTTGAGGCCGGCAGCCTGCAAGGCGCGGATCGCGGCTTCGCGGCCGCTGCCCGGTCCCTTGACCAGCACTTCGACCTGTCGCAGGCCGTGCTCCATGGCGCGCTTGGCGGCGCCTTCCGCCGCCAGCTGCGCCGCGAAGGGCGTGCTCTTACGCGAACCCTTGAAGTTGGCGGTGCCGGCGCTGCCCCAACTCAGAACGTTACCGTTCGGGTCGGTCAGCGTGATGATCGTGTTATTGAACGTCGACTTGATGAACGCCTTGCCCCGGGGGACAGACTTGCGCTCCCGACGACGAGTACGCTGAGCTCGCCTCTGTACCATTCCCTATGCTCCCCTTACTTCTTGGCCGCAGTCTTGCGCTTGCCGGCCACCGTGCGTCGCGCGCCGCGCTTGGTGCGCGCGTTGGTCTTCGTCCTCTGGCCCCGTACCGGCAACCCCCGGCGATGCCGAATGCCGCGGTAGCAGTTGATCTCGATCAGGCGCTGCACGTTCTGTCGCACTTCGCGGCGCAGGTCACCTTCGACCATGAACTCCTTGTCCAGCAGCTCGCGGATGCGCGTCATCTCGGCGTCGGTCAGGTCCCGCGTCTTGGTAGCGGCGGCGATGCCGGTCTGCTCGCAGATCCGCGACGCGCTGGTCGCGCCGATGCCGTAGATGTAGCGCAGCGAAATATCGATGCGCTTCTCGTTCGGGATGTCGACGCCGGCAATACGTGCCATCGTTATCTCCTGCTAGCCCTGACGCTGCTTGTGGCGCTTGATCTCGCAGATGATCCGCACCACGCCGTGGCGGCGGATCACCTTGCACTTTTCACAGCGCGGCTTGACCGAGGCCCTAACCTTCATATCGTTGTTCCGTTTCCCTCGAAGGCCGGCTAGCGCAGCCGGTACGTGATCCGGCCCCGGGTCAGGTCATAGGGAGACAGCTCCACCAGGACCCGGTCACCCGGGGTGATGCGGATGTAGTTTATCCGCATCTTGCCAGAGAGATGAGCAAGGACACTGTGCCCGTTTGCCAGTTCAACGCCGAACATGGCATTAGGGAGCGGTTCCTTCACCACCCCTTCGACTTCGATTGATTCCTTCTTTGGCATATTGATCCTTCCGGGGAAGGATCAATCGGCTCCTTTCGTCAGACGGCTATAGAAGTTTCCTTCCATTGTACCTTCTTGCTATCGGGTTGAGGCAAGCCCCCTGTTTAAGGGAGCGTTAGCACCTCTGCTTCCCCGTCTGTGATCGCAATCGTGTGCTCGAAATGGGCGCAGAGGCTGCCGTCCAGCGTGCTCACCGTCCAGCCATCCGCCTGCTTCTTCGTGCGCCAGTCGCCCACGGTGACCATCGGCTCCAGCGCCAGGACCATGCCTTTGCGCAGCACGGGCCCGCGGTCCGGCGGTCCGAAGTTCGGTATTTGCGGCTCTTCGTGCATCTCGCGGCCGACGCCGTGACCGACGTACTCGCGCACGACACCGTAGCCTTCGCTCTCGATGTACTCACCGATCGTGTTGGAGACGACTCCGAGCCGCACGCCGGGGCGCGCGGCCTTGATGCCGCGGCACAGCGATTCGCGCGTAACGTCGATCAGGCGCTGCGCCTCCGGCGCGATCTTGCCGACGCCGATCGTCACGGCGCTGTCGCCGACGAAACCCTTGTAAGTCGCCCCGAGGTCGATGCTGACGATGTCGCCTTCCTTGATTACGCGGCTACCGGGGATGCCGTGCACTAGGTCTTCGTTGATCGAGACGCAGACGGTCGCCGGGTAAGGCGGTTCAGCGTAGCCGAGGAACGTCGGGATCACACCGCGACGCGCGTATTCCTTGCGCACGATCTTGTCGAGTTCTTTGACCACGAGCCCAGGCCGCACTGCCTCGGTCAGCAACTGCAGCGTCTGGCCGACCACGCGGCCGGCCTCGCGCATGATCTTGACCTCTTCGTCTGACTTGATGGTGATCACGCGCAGCCACCTTCGAGAACGGCGAGCAGCGTCTTCGTCACCTCTTCGACAGACTTCGTCCCGTCGATCCACCGCAGTTTGCCGGCCTTCTCGTAGTGCGCCAGCATGTCCGACGGCGGCTTCTGAGTCTCGAGTCGAACCAGAACCTTTTCAGCTTGGTCGTCCGGCCGCTGATAGAGGTCGGAGCCGCCACAGGATGGGCACCTGGCGACCTGACTATTGGTAATGAAGCCGCAGTTCCTGCACATCCAGCGCAGGCTGAGGCGCCGCACCAGCTCTTCGTCCGGCACGGTGATGATCGCCGCGACGTCGACAGACTTCCCCGCGCCCTCCAGCGCCTCATCCAGCGCGACGGCCTGAGGCAGCGTGCGTGGAAAGCCGTCGAGAATCAGTCCGGCGCCGACGTCTGGCTTCTGGATCCGGTCCAGGAGCATGTCGATCATCAGGTTGTCCGGGACCAGCGCGCCCTCATCCATGTAACGCTTCGCCTCGCGGCCGAGCTGCGTCTGCGCGGCGACGTTCTCGCGCAGCATGTCGCCAGTGGATAAATGCAGCCAGTCGCGCTTTTCCGCCAGCACCTTCGCCTGCGTGCCTTTGCCGGTCCCCGGAGCGCCAAGCAGGATCAAGATCACCGAATGAACCCGGAGTAGTTGCGCATCATCAGCTGCGCCTCCAGCTGCTTCATCGTGTCCAGCACGACGCCAACCACGATGAGCAAGCCGGTACCGCTGATCGTCAACGCCTGGACGTTCGTCAGCGCCGTCGCGAAATACGGCATCACGGCAATGGCGCCGAGGAAGATCGCCCCGGCCGCCGTGATTCGCACCAGCACGCGCGTGATGTAGTCGTTCGTCGGCTTGCCGGGACGGATGCCGGGCACGAAGCCGCCCTGTTTCTGCAGGTTCTCGGCCAGGTTCTGCTGGGCATACGTCACCAATGTGTAGAAGTAGGTGAACAGCACGACGAACAAGAAGACAACTAAGTAATACGGCAGGCTCTGTTGACCGAAGACGTTGGTCAGGAAGTTGCCCACGTCGTTGGAAAAGCCGCCGCTCGAAGTCGCCAGCGTTTCGCCGACAAACGACGGCACCAGCATGATCGAGTAGGCGAAAATGATCGGAATCATGCCCGCCGAGAGGATGCGCAGCGGGATGTGCGTCGAGCCCTGCTGACGGTACTGACGCCCGCCGCGGAACTGCGTCCTGGAATACTGCACCGGGATGCGTCGCTGCGCCTCCTGGAAGAAGACGATCGACGAAACCGCGACCAGCACGATCAGCGCCAGCAGGATGATGCCGAAGAACGAGACGCTGGAGTTGAAGACGCTCGGCAGCAGCGACGGAATGCCCGAGACGATGCCGCCGAAAATGATCAGCGAGATACCGTTACCGATGCCCTTCTCCGTGATCAGTTCGCCGAGCCAGACCAGGAACATCGTGCCCGCTGCCATCGAGATCACGGCAGCGAAAGTCGGGAGGGCCTCCGGACCCGAGAAACCGATATTCGTCACGGCGCCGAGCCGCTGAAGAATCAAAAGCTGACTGTAGCCTTGAACGATCGACAGCGGCACCGCCATCCAGTGCGTGTACAGCTGGATGCGGTTGCGGCCCTGCTCGCCCTCGCGGGAGAGAGCCTGGAGACTGGGGATCATCGGCGTCAGGATGTTCATGATGATCGACGCGGTGATGTACGGGTAGACGCCCAGCGCCGCGACACTAAGCTGTCGCAGGGCGCCGCCACTGAAGATGTTCAGCGTGCCCAGGAAGGCCGACGTGCTGCTGTCGCCCTGGAAGGCCTGGTCCAGAAGCGCCGGGTCCACGCCCGGGATCGGGATGTGAGCCACGAATCGGAAGACGATCAGCATGGCGAAGACGAATATCAGCTTCGACCGGACGTCTTCCTGCGACCAGGCATCGATCATCGCCTGAAGCAGTCGCGGTCGGGACGGCTGCTGGGCTCTGCTGGTGGCGAAAGCCATATCTAGGTCTCCGTTGTCTCGCTAGCGGCGCTTTCCTGGCCGGCCTCGGGTGCGGCCTTGGCGCGCGGTGCGCGTGGACGGCGCGCCGGCTTGGCTGCTTCAGCGGGAGCTTCCGCAGCAACAGGCGCTTCCACGGCAGGGGCTTCTGCAACGGGCTCGCTGACCGCTGCCGGAGCTTCTGCCGCTGGCTTCGGCGCGGCAGCGCGGGCCGTGGGCGTCTGGCGAACTTTCTTCTCTTTCGTGGGCGTCAACGCGATTGCCTTGCCGCCCGCGGCCTCGATCTTCGCCCTCGCGCCGGCCGAGATCTTCTCGACCTCGACGTTGAGCTTAACCATCAACTCGCCGTCACCGAGAATCTTGACCGGACGGCTCGCCGACTTGGCGATGCCGGCAGCCCGCAGGCTGGCGGACGTGACGTCGCTGCCGGCCGGTAGCTTCGCGAGAGCGCCGACGTTGATCGCTTCGTAATCGATTCGGAAGCGGTTGTTGAAGCCACGCTTGCGCGATAGGGAGCGCACCAGCGGGTTCTGGCCGCCCTCGAAGCCGATGCGCAGGTCGGGGCCGCTGCGCGACTGCTGGCCCTTGATCCCGCGGGTCGAGTAGGTCCCGTGACCGCTAGCGTTGCCTCTGCCGAGGCGCTTTTTCTTGTGGACGGAGCCCGGTACCGGCGAGAGGTCGTTAGCGCGCACTAGGAGTCACCTTCTTCTTCGACCTCGACCAGGTGGCGCACCGTGTGGATCATGCCTCGGTTGCTGCGGTTGTCCTCCACGGTGACGGTCTGGCGCAGCCGTCGCAGGCCCAGCGACTTCACTGTTAACTGCTGGTTCCGCTTCTGAGAGATCGGGCTCTTCGTCAGGGTTACCTTGATTCGCGCCATGGTCTCTATTCCCGGCCCGAGGCGGCCATGCGTCGCGCGCGCTGCTGCTTGGGGTCTTTGAGTTGCATGAGGCCGTTAATCGTGGCCTGGACGACGTTCATGATGTTCGAGCTGCCCAGCGACTTCGTCAGCACGTCCTTGACGCCCGCCATCTCCATGACGGCGCGAACGCCACCGCCGGCGATCATGCCGGTGCCGGGCGCCGCGGGCTTCATCATCACCTGAGCCGCCTTGAAGCGCACGAGAACTTCGTGAGGCAGCGTCGCACCGGCCATCGGGACGCGCACCAGGTTCTTGCGCGCGATGTAGGCGCCCTTGCGGATCGCGTCCGGGACCTCGTTTGCCTTGCCCATACCGGCGCCGACGTGTCCCGCCCGGTCACCAACCACGACGACGGCGGTGAAGCTGAACCGGCGGCCGCCCTTCACCACTTTGGCGACGCGGTTAATGAACACGACCTTCTCCTGAAGCTCGAGTCCGGCCGTGTCGATGCGCTCTGCCGTCGTGACCATTCCTACGTCCTTCTAAAAGTCCAGGCCGCCCGCGCGCGCCGCTTCCGCCAGGGCTTTGATCCGCCCGTGGAACGGGTAGCCGCCGCGGTCGAAGACGACCTTGGAGATGCCCTTTTGCTTCGCCCGCTCGGCGACCAGCGTGCCGACCAACGTCGCCACGTCAGACTTCTTCTTACCGTTGGCTTTCGACGTCACGTCCTTCTCCACGTCGGACGCCGAAACCAGCGTCCTGCGCGAAGCGTCGTCGATGACCTGCGCGTAGATGTGCGAAAGGCTGCGGAACACGCAGAGTCGCGGCTTCGCGGCGCTGCCTACGACCCGGCGGCGTACGCGTGCGTGGCGCCGGATACGCGCGGCGCGCATGGTTGCGCTTTTCTTCATCTCTAGCGGCCCTTGCCCGACTTGCCCGCCTTGCGGCGGACGAATTCGCCCTGATATCGGATGCCCTTGCCCAGGTACGGCTCCGGCGGCCGCAGCTTGCGGATGTTGGCGGCTACCTGACCCACGGCTTCGATGTCGATGCCTTCTATCTTGACGCGAGGCCCTTCGACCGTGAACGTGATGCCCCGCGGCGGCACGACTTCGACCGGGTGCGAGAACCCGAGCGCCAGCACCAGGTTGGAGCCCTGCATCTGGGCTCGATAGCCCACGCCGACCAGCTCCAGCGTCTTCGTGAAGCCATCGGAGACGCCGGTGACCATGTTGGCCAGGAGGGCTCGCGTGAGGCCATGCATCGCGCGCTCACGCGGCTGGTCGTTGGGACGCGTTACCAGCAGCCGGCCGTCCTCCAGGTGCAGACGCACCTCGGGCACTACTTCGCGCTGCAGCGTGCCCCTGGGGCCCGTAACGCTGATGTTGCGGCCGTCGATCTCGACTCTCACCGAGGACGGCAGGGGGATCGGCGCTTTACCTATTCGTGACATTCACTTACCACACATAGCAAAGAATTTCGCCGCCGATGCTCTTCTGGCGGGCGTGCTGACCGGTCATGACCCCTTCCGGAGTCGAAAGGATGGCGACACCCAGGCCGCCGAGGACGCGCGGGATCTCGCGCTTCTGGACGTAAATCCGCAAACCGGGCTTGCTCACGCGCTTGATCCCGGAGAGCACCGGCTCCTTGCGGCCCGTGTAGCTAAGGTCGATCTTGAGCATGGTGCGCGGCGCTTCCTGCGAGATCGTGAAGTCGCGGATGAAGCCTTCTTCCTTGAGTACCTTGGCGATCGCCACCTTTAGCTTGGACGAAGGCATCGTCACATTGTCGTGCTTTGAAGACACGGCGTTGCGGATGCGCGTCAGCATGTCGGCGATGGGGTCCGTCATCGTCACGCTATTTGCCTCCTCGTCCTACCAACTCGACTTCGTCACGCCGGGAATCTGCCCCTCCCGCGCCAGGAGCCGGAAGCAGATACGGCACATCGCGAACATGCGGATGTAGCCACGCGGCCTGCCGCACAACCTGCAGCGGTTGCGCTTGCGGGCCGGGAACTTCGGCGGGCGGTTGCCCTTGACGATCATCGAGATTTTGGCCACGTATTATTCCCCTTAGCTCCTGGCGAATGGCATGCCAAGCAGCTCAAGCAGCCTTTTGGCCTGTTCGTCGTTCCTCGCCGACGTGCAGATGTTGACCTGCATGCCGCGGATGCGGTCGATCTGGTCGTAGTCGATCTCCGGGAAGATTAGCTGCTCGCGCACGCCGAGGCTGTAGTTACCGCGGCCGTCGAACGCTTCCGCCGAGCAGCCGCGGAAGTCGCGAATGCGCGGCAGCGCGGCGTTAACCAGCCTGTCGTAGAACTCGTCCATGCGCCGGCCGCGCAGCGTCACCATGACGCCGATTGGCATGCCTTCGCGCAGCCGGAAATTGGCGATCGACTTGGTAGAACGCGTGATCACCGGCTTCTGGCCGGTGATCGTCGCCAGGTCCGCCGAGGCGGTGTCCAGGGCCCGCGCGTTATCACGTGCCTCGCCCAGCCCGATGTTGAGCACGATCTTCGTCAACTTCGGGACCTCCATCGGGTTGGTGTAGTTGAACTCCCGCTGCAGCGCGGGCACAACCTGCTCCCGATAGAGGTCCGCGACGCGTGTGGCAACCTGGCTAGTCAATGTCGGCTCCACAACGTTTGCAAACTCGAACCTTGATGCCGTCCTGGCGGATGCGCGTTCCCGGCCGCGATGCCTTGCCGCAGTCCTTGCAGACCAGCATCACGTTGGAGACGTGCAACGGACCTTCGCGCGTCACGATCGAACCGGGCACCGGCACGCCGCCCTTCTGACTGGGGCGCTGATGCTTCTTGATCATGTTGATGCCATCGACCACGACACGGTTCTGCTTCGGCTGGACTTCGCGAACCACGCCTTGCTTGCCGCGGTCCTTGCCACTCAGCACCATCACCGTGTCGTTGCGCCGGATCTTGCTCACCTCAGATGACCTCCGGCGCCAGCGAGACGATCTTCATGAAGTTGCGCTCGCGCAGCTCGCGGGCCACCGGCCCGAAGATGCGCGTGCCGCGCGGGTTCTGCTGGTCGGAGAGAATCACCGCCGCGTTGTCGTCGAAGCGGATGTAGGAGCCGTCAGCCCGGCCGTAACCCTTGGCGGTGCGCACCACCACGGCCTTGACCACCTCGCCCTTCTTGACCGCCGCCGCCGGCTGCGCCAGCTTCACGGACGCCACGATCGTGTCGCCGACACTGGCGTAGCGGCGTCGCGTGCCGCCGAGGACCTGGATGCACATGATCTCGCGCGCGCCGGAGTTGTCCGCGACCTTGAGACGGCTGAACTTCTGGATCATTCCTTCGATTCCTCCTCCGTCTCAGCCGCGTCTTCCGCCGGCGCTTCCGGGTCGCCCGCGACGGGCGTCTCGGGTGCTGCCAGGGCGACGGGCGTCTCCGGCGCAGCCAGGGCGACGGGCGTCTCCGGCGCAGCCAGGGCGACGGGCGTCTCGGGCGCAGCCAGGGCTGCGGGCGCCGGCGCCTCGGGGCGGTACAGGCTCTCTTCGGGCGCGCCGATCTCGCGCGGCGCCAGCTCGGCCACGTTGCCGCGGACCATCGTCTCGGCTATGCGCCAGCGCTTCTCCTTGGAAAGTGGCCGCGTCTCCACGATGCGCACCACGTCGCCCAGCACGGCTGCGTTCTGGGGGTCGTGCGCCTTGTAGCGCTTCGTATAGCGCACGATCTTGTGGTACAGCGGATGCGGGTAGCGGCTCTCCACGGAAACAACCGCGGTCTTGTCCATCTTGGTGCTGACCACGGTACCGACCATGCTCTTGCGACGGCCGCGCGTACTCTCGCTCACTCACTACCTCCCAGGGTGGCAAGCTCGCGCTGACGCTGTAACGTCTTGATGCGCGCGATCTTATGCTTCGTCTTCTTGATCTCCTTGACGTTCTGCAGCTGACGCGTCGCCACCTGCAGTCGCAGCGTGAACAGCTGACGGTAGCTGTCGTCCAGCTCTTTGCCGAGGCGCGCGACGTCCATCGTCACCAACTCGTCGAACGGCCCGTTACGCTTCGCCATCAGGCACCCTCGTGTACCTTCTCGAGAACACGCGTCGAACAAGGCAGCTTGTGAGCTGCCAGGCGCAGCGCCTCTTTGGCGATCTCGTCGCGCACGCCCGCGATCTCGAATAGCATCCGGCCCGGCCTCACGACCGCGACCCAGCGGTCGACGGGGCCTTTACCAGAACCCATGCGCACTTCGGCGGGCTTCTTGGTCACCGGCTTGTCCGGGAAGATGCGGATCCAAACCTTGCCGCCGCGGCGCAAGTGGTGCGTAATCGCGCGGCGGGCCGCCTCGATCTGACGGCTGTCGATCCAGGCAGCGGCCGTCGCCTGCAGGCCGATATCACCGAACGAAACGTCATTGCCGGCGTTGGCCATGCCGCGGCGATGGCCGCGGTGGTGCTTGCGGTACTTGACGCGTTTGGGCTGCAGCATCCGCTAAGCCTCCCCTCCGCTGGATTCAGCGGGCGCCGCCGGGGCCACTGGCGCCGCTGGGGCGGCTGCCACAGGCGGCGCCGAGGCGAGCGGCGGAGCGGTGTCTTCCTCAGAAGGAGCGCGCAGGGGCTTAGGCTCCGGCAGGATATCACCGCGGTAGATCCAGGCCTTGACGCCGATGCGTCCGAAAGTCGTGGCCGCCTCTGCCTGGCCGAAGTCGACGTCAGCGCGCAGCGTGTGCAGCGGCACACGGCCTTCCTTCTCCGTCTCGCGACGCGACATCTCCGAGCCGCCGAGGCGTCCACCTACCTGGATCTTCACGCCGCGGGCGCCACGTTGCATCGTGCGCGTCACGGCCTGCTTCATGGCGCGCCGGAAGGCGACACGACGTTCCAGCTGATCGGCGACGCTGCGCGCCACCAGGTAGGCGTCGAGCTCCGGCTGGCGGATCTCGACGATGTTGACCCGCACGCGACGGTTCGTCAGCTTCTCGAGCTCGGTGCGCAGCTCATCGACCTTCTGACCGCCGCGTCCGATGACGATACCCGGCTTGGCGGTGTGGATGGTGACGATCACCTGGTTGGCGTTGCGCTCCAGCTCCACGCGGGACACGGCGGCGTCCGAGAGCTTCTTCAGGATCGTCTTGCGCACGCTAAGGTCCTCGTGCAGCAGCTCAGTGTAGTTCTTGTCCGCGTACCACTTGCTCTGCCAGCCGTAGAGGATCCCCAGGCGGAAGCCGATGGGGTGTACTTTGTGTCCCATATTTATGCCCTGTCTTCCACGACTATGGTTACGTGCGCGAAGCGGCGCGTCCAGGGCTTCGGACGGCCTCGGGGACCGGCCCGGAAGCGGCGCAGCCGAGAGCCCTCGTCGGCCCAGGCGGCCTTGACCCAGAGGTTGTCCGGCGAGAGCTGGTAGTTGTTCTCCGCGTTCGCCGCGGCGGAGCGCAGAATTTTTTCGACCTTGCGCGCCACCGGCATCGGCGCGTTTCGCAGGATCGCGACAGCCTCACTGACCCTGCGGCCCTTGATCGGCTGCAGAAGCAGTCGCACCTTACGCGGCGAAATCCGCATGCTCGAGGCCTTCGCCTGGACTTCCATTACTTTCTCCGTACCTGAGTTGTGCGCTCCGAACGGCCGGCGTGGCCGCGGAACGTACGCGTCAGCGCGAACTCGCCCAGGCGGTGGCCGACCATGTTCTCAGTGATGAACACCGGGACGTGGCGGCGGCCGTCGTGAACGGCGATAGTCAAGCCCACCATCTCCGGCATGATCGTCGAGGCGCGCGACCAGGTCCGGATCACGCTGCGCGCGCTGGAACGCGCAACCGCCTCAACCTTCTTGAGCAGCTTTGCATCGATGTAGGGGCCCTTTTTCGTAGACCGCGACACTAGGCCACCCCCCTGCAGGGCGCGACGGCAAACTCGCAGAG
>Ga0209640_10001294_pt1 | contig 21058 bp, 24 predicted proteins | sample RifCSP10_1_FD_184018 | JGI IMG/M metagenome (GOLD analysis project Ga0209640, IMG submission 184018) | Soil microbial communities from Rifle, Colorado - Rifle CSP2_sed 10_1 (SPAdes) (version 2) | ecosystem: Environmental > Terrestrial > Deep subsurface > Rock core/Sediment | place: Rifle...
GCATGACCACTGGACAACGTAACGGGCTAGACGACGGGCGGGAAACCGAGATCGCCCGACGTCAACAACGCGCTAATGAGAAGCCCGAGCACTGCAACCAAAACATACTTCATCTGTGACCCCGCTGAAATGAGCGGCCCTGCAACTCAACAAATACAGCTTAGTGCGAATACTTGCGCCCCGCTGTGATCGCCGACACGCTGCGATACATCGCCGTGATGTGGGTTCTAACACATTGAAACAGCGGACTCTTTCGAAGGAAAATGGTCCTTTGCCGATGCGCGATACGGAGAAGGTGGCGGGCATTTTAGATAAATGCGACTAAAAGACAGGTAAAATGGCACATAGAATCAAGTTTCTATTCACGCTGGAGCATGTATACTGACACGATTACATACCCTATCAAGGGTCAACTCATGTTTGCATCATCGGTTTTCTCGATCGGTTACTCCGGACTCGCTGCGGAATCGCGTGGCATCGAAACCGCCGCCGCCAACATCGCGCATGTGAACGACACCATCCGGCCGGCGGACGCGAGCACCGCGACGCACCAGAAGCCGGAGTCGGACTCCGATGCATATCGTCCCAAGGAGGTCGTGCGATCCAGCTCGGCGTCCGGCGGCGTGCGCACGGACACCGTCGAAAAGGATCCGCCGCACGAACTCTCCTATGCGCCCGACGATCCGAGCGCGGACGAGAACGGCCTGGTCGCCCGGCCGAGCATCAGCATGGAAAACGAATTCGTGGCGATGATCATGTCGCACCGTGCGTTCCAGGCGAACCTGAAATCGATCCGCACCGCCGACGCGATGACGGGCGCGCTGCTGAGCGCGCGGATCTAGGCCTTCGCCGCGAGCTTCGCGGTCGCAATCGCCAGCGCTTCCGGCGTATCGAGATCCACCAGCACCCCGTCGTCGGGCATCGCGACCTCGCACAGCGAGTCTGCGTGCTCGCCGAGCAGGTGGCGCGCGCCGGTGTCGCCGGCGATCTCCGACATCTCCTTGAAGAACCGCTTGGACCACAGCACCGGGTTGCCGCGCTTGCCGTTGAAGGTGGGCAGGCAGATCTCACGGCCTTCCACCGGATCGAACGCCGCGATCAGCCGATCGATGTGGCCGGCGCTCACTCCGGGCATGTCGCCCAGGCACACCACGGCGCCGTCCACGTCGGCCGGCAGCGCGGCAAGGCCGCGCTTCAGCGACGTGCTGAGGCCCTTCTCATGGTCGGGATTGTGCACCATCGCGACGTCCTTGCCGGCAAGCGCGCCGCGCACCCGCTCGGCCTCATGACCGGTGACCACGACGACCGGGCGGGCCTTCGAGGCCAGCGCCGCCTCGACCGCGCGCAGCACCATCGGCTTGCCGCCGACGTCGGCGAGCATCTTGTTCACCCGTCCCATGCGGCGCGATTGACCGGCGGCCAACACCAGTGCCGCGATCCGCGGCGCGCGGGCAGGGGCCTTGGTCGGCTCCGAAGCCTCGGCGCGCGGCATCGGGCGTCCGGCGACGTCCTTCAGCAGCCCGCCGGTGCCCATGCGCATCACGTCGGCGCGGGTCACCGGCACGCCGGCGTATAGCCGCTCCAGAATCCAATCGATGCCGTTGAGCTTGGGCGAGCGCGCGCAGCCGGGCAGGCCCAGCACCGGGATTTCGCCATGGTGCGCCACCAGCATCAGGTTGCCCGGGTCGACCGGCATGCCGAAATGGTCGATCGCGCCGCCGGCCGCGACGATCGCGGCGGGGATCACGTCGCGCCGGTCGACGATGGCCGAGGCGCCGCTGATCAGCGCGATCTCGCAGCCCTTTCCGAGCAGCGTCTTGATCGCCTGCGTTACTTCCGCCTGATCGTGCCCGGTGCGGATCACGCGATCCGCGTCGAGCGTGCCGCCGAGCGACTCCACGCGTGCGCGCGTGACCTCGATGGTCTTGTCGATGATCGCCGGTTTCATGCCCGGTGTGGCGGTCAGCACCATGCCGGCCGCGAGCGGGCGAAACTTGGCGACGCGGATCAGCGGTCCGCCCTCCGATGCGATGCGCGCGCATTCCTCGACCGCGCGCTGCGGCGCGGCAAACGGAATGACCTTGATGGTCGCCAGCATCTCGCGCACCGCGACCGGCGTGTAGGGCGGGATGGTCGCGATCGTCACCGCCTCATCGACCAGATTCATGCGGTCGATCCGGGCGGCATCCGCAACCACGATTCCGGCGGCCTCGGCGAACAGGTTGCAGCGGCCGGTGAACGCCGCGCTGGCGGTGACGTTCTCGCCCACGCACGCCGCGGCGACCCGCGCCGCGGCCGCATCCTCCGGCACGTCGTCCGGCTCGAGCCGCGCCGCGATCACGCTGGTGCGGCCCGCTGCGCGCAGCGCCGCGATGTCCTCGGCGTTCAGCACGCGGCCTTTCTTGAGCACCGCCTTGCCGGCGCGGATCGAATGGGCGAGCACTGCGCCGACCGCCTCGTCGAGCGGCGTGTCGCCGAACTTCATGCGGCGTCCTTGGCGTGCAGCACTTCGGTGACCTGGCCCAGGATGGACACCGCGATTTCCGCCGGCGACACCGCACCGATATTGAGCCCCACGGGGCCGTGGATGCGCGCGAGATCCTTGCCGTCGAAGCCCTGCGCCGTGAGCCGTTCGCAGCGCGCGGCATGGGTCTTCCGGCTGCCGAGCGAGCCGACATAGAACGCGTCGGACTTCAGCGCCACGGCGAGCGCCGGATCGTCGAGCTTGGGATCGTGGGTGAGGGTGACGACCGCGGTGCGCTTGTCGGGCTTCAGCGCGGCCATGGCATCGTCCGGCCACTCGCCCATCAACGTGACGCCGGGGAAACGCTCGGCGGTCGCGAACGAGCCGCGCGGATCGACCACGGTCACGTCGTAGCCGGACAGCACCGCCATGCGCGCGAGCGGCTGCGCGATGTGCACCGCGCCGACCACGATCAGCCGCAGCGGCGGGTTGAACACCTGGATGAACAGGTTGCCGGCCGGCGACTCCACCACGCCGCTCTTGTCGTCGGCCATGGCCTTGCGCGCCGCGGCAACGACATCTGCGTTGGCGGCGAGCATGCCGGTCGCATCATGGGGATGCACCAGCGCCTGCGCGCCGGTGTCGATCTGGGTGACCAGCGCCACCGGCTTGCGGTCTGCCCGGTCGCGGTTGAGCTGGTCGAGGAGGGATACGTCCATGGGTTCAGTGTACTGAGTTTCGCGTCAGGGATCGCCCTCACCCCAACCCTTGATCCGCTTTGCGGCTCAAGTCCGCGCGGGCGGGAGAGGGCTTCTTTCGGTTCATCAATTCAACCGCTCGACGAACACCTCCACCTTGCCGCCGCAGGCGAGCCCGACTTCCCAGGCGCGCTCGTTGGTGACGCCGAACTTCAACAGCCGCGGCTTGCCGTCCTTGATGACGTCGAGCGCCTCGGTGACCACCGCGCCCTCGATGCAGCCGCCGGACACCGAGCCGACGAACTTGCCGGTGTCGTCGACCGCGAGCGCGCTACCCACCGGGCGGGGCGAGGAGCCCCAGGTGTTCACCACGGTCGCCAATGCCACGCCCTTGCCGGATTTCCGCCATTCGGCGGCCGCGCCGAGCACATCGTCGTCCTGGGACGCGATCACATTGCCTTCAGCCATTCCTTGGTTCCTCCATTGCGCGGGCCGGCCGGCTGGCTGAGCGCCGCGATCAGCTGACCGAGACTCTCAAGATTGTGGACCGGCCGGAATTCGTCAACATGGGGCAGCAGCGCGCGGATGCCTTGCGACTTCGGCGCGAAGCCCTCGAAGCGCAACAGCGGGTTCAGCCAGATCAGCCGGCGGCAGGATTTGTGCAGCCGCTCGATCTCTTCCTCCAGCCCGCGTCCGGCGTCGCGGTCCAGCCCGTCCGAGATCAGCAGCACCACCGCCCCCTGGCTCAGCACGCGGCGCGACCAGTCGTGGTTGAAGGTCTTCAGCGCCTGGCCGATGCGGGTGCCGCCCGACCAGTCCTCGACCGCCTCGGAAACTTTCGCGAGCGCGACATCCACGTCCTTGTGCCGCAAATAGCGCGTGACGTTGGTCAGCCGCGTGCCGAACAGGAACGTGTAGACGCGGTCGCGGTCGTTGGTCAGCGCGTGCATGAAATGCACGAACATCCGGGTATAGCGGCTCATCGAGCCCGAGATGTCGCACAGGATCACCAGCGGCGGCGGCCGCTTGCGGCGGGTGCGGAAGTTGAGCGGGATCGCCGCGCCGCCGGTGCGCAGCGCCTTGCGCAGGGTCTGGCGCATGTCGATGCGCGCCTTCTGGCGATCCGGCTGGAAGCGGCGCGTCGGCATTTCGGTGATGTTGAGCTGCATGCGGCTGATCGCGGCCTTGGCGCGCGCGATCTCATCGGCGCTCATGTCCTCGAAATCCATGCTCTGCAGCAGCTCGCGGGCCGACGCGGTCATCGCCGCATCGAACTCGACCTCCTTCTCGCGCTCCTCGTCGCGCTGCGGCGTGTCGCCTTTTGGGGCCATCGCCTCGGCGATGCGGCGGCTGGCCTGCATCTGCTCCGGCGGCGGGCCGCCGTCGATTTCCGGCAGCATGATGCCGAGAAGCCGCTCGAGGATCTTGGGATCGCGCCAGAACACGTGGAACGCCTGGTCGAACAGCTCGTGCTGGTCGCGCCGGTTCACGAACACCGAATGCAGCGCCCAGTAGAAATCGCTGCGCGAGGCGACGCCGATGGCGCGCACCGCGTTGACCGCGTCGATCACCTTGCCGGGCCCGATGGGCAGCCCGGCGGCGCGCAGGATGCGCGCGAAATGCATGATGTTGGCGAGCAGCCGGTTGCCTTCGAGCTGGTCGAACAGCTCGCGCAGATTGGCGCCGCGGTTGACGCCGCCGCCGGCGCCGTTGCCAGAGGAGGGTGCGGCGGGCTCGGCCATCACCGCGCCGCGGCGAGGTCCGCCTTCACCTGCTGCAGGATGGCGGCGGCCTCCGAGCCCCGAACCTTGGCGATGTCGTCCTGGTATTTGAGCAGCACGCCGAGCGTGGTGTTCACCGTCTCGGGGTCGAGATCGATCTTGTCGAGCTGCACCAGCGCGTTGGTCCAGTCGATGGTTTCCGCCACGCCGGGCAGCTTGAACAGATCGCGCGAGCGCAGCTTCTGCACGAACGCGACCACCTGGCGCGACAGCTCCTCGGCCGCGCCGGGCGATTTCAGCTTCAGGATCTCCAGCTCGCGCTTGGCGTCCGGATAATCCACCCAGTAGTAGAAGCAGCGGCGTTTGATCGCGTCATGGATCTCGCGCGTGCGGTTCGAGGTGATGACCACGATCGGCGGGGTCTGCGCCTTCACCGTGCCGATCTCCGGCACCGTCACCTGATAGTCCGACAGCACCTCCAGCAGGAATGCCTCGAACGGCTCGTCGGTGCGGTCGAGCTCGTCGATCAGCAGAACGGGGGGCAAGCCGGTGATGTCCGGCTCCAGCGCCTGCAGGATCGGCCGCTTGATCAGGAACCGCTCGGTGAAGATGTCGTGCTGCAGCCCCTCCCGGTCGCGGTCGCCCATCGCCTCCGCCAGGCGGATCTCGATCATCTGCGAGGCGTAATTCCATTCGTACACGGCCGATGCGACGTCGAGGCCTTCGTAGCATTGCAGGCGGATCAGCTTGCGGCCCAGCGTTTCGGCGAGCACCTTGCCGATCTCGGTCTTGCCGACGCCGGCCTCGCCCTCCAGGAACAGCGGCCGGTGCAGGCTGAGCGAAAGATACAGGGCGGTCGCCAGCGAGCGGTCCGCGACATAGCGGCCGTCGCTCAGCAGTTTCACGGTCTCGTCGACCGAGGCAGGCAGGGAAGAGGTCATTTGACGCGCATATCCGAAAAAGTTCGGGGAGGCGAATGCCTCCCCGATTGCAATATAGGCCCTGCAGACCGGCTCAGCCAGCCTCGGCGACCGCGCGCTTGGCCATCACGGTCACCAGGTGGGCGCGATACTCGGCGCTGGCGTGGATGTCGCTGTTCAGCCCGTTCGCGCTGTGCTTGATGTTGGCGACCGCATCCGGCGACCATTTGGCGCTGAGCGCCTTTTCCATCTCCGCCTGGCGGAACACGCACGGGGCGGCGCCGGTCACCGCGACCCGCACGGTGTTGCCGGTCTTCGACACGAACACCCCGACCATGGCGTAGCGTGACGCCGGGTTCGGGAACTTCATGTAGCCCGCCTTGTCGGGCACCGGGAATTCGACCTTGGTGACGATCTCCCCGGCCTGCAGCGCGGTTTCGAACATGCCCTTGAAGAACTGATCGGCCGGAATCGTGCGCTTGTTGGTGTGCACGGTCGCGCCCAGCCCCAGCACCGCCGCGGGATAATCCGCCGCCGGGTCATTGTTGGAGATGGAGCCGCCGAGCGTGCCGCGATGCCGCACCGCCGGATCGCCGATCAGGCCGGCGAGCTTGGCGAGCGCCGGGATCGCCTTGACGACGTCCTTCGAGGTGTGCACGTCGTAGTGCCGCGTCATGGCGCCGACGGAGATGGTCTTGCCGGATGCCGTGATGCCGGCGAGGCCGGGCACGCCCGAAAGGTCGATCACGTCGGACGGCTTGGCCAGCCGCATCTTGAGCGTCGGGATCAGCGTCATGCCGCCCGCCATCAGCTTGCCTTCGGAAGCCGAGGTCGCGGCCTTGGAGGCCTCGTCGAGCGACTTCGCTTTCACGTAGTTGAAGTTGTACATGGTCCTCTCCCCTTATCTCCTGGCGGCCGCTTGGCCCTGTTTCGAATTCTGGATCGCGCGCCACACCGCCTGCGGCGTCGCGGGCATGTCGAGATGGCTGATGCCGAGCCCGCTCAGCGCATCGACCACGGCATTCATCACCGCGGCGCCGGCGCCGATCGTGCCGGCCTCGCCGCAGCCTTTCACCCCGAGCGGGTTGTGGGTGCACGGCACCTCGTTGGTCGCCACGGTGAACGACGGCACGTCGTCCGCCCGCGGCATGCAGTAGTCGTTGAAGGAACCGGTGACCAGCTGGCCGTCGGTCGAATAGACGCAATTCTCCAACAGCGCCTGGCCGATGCCCTGCACGACCCCGCCATGGACCTGCCCCGCGACGATCATCGGATTGATGATCTTGCCGAAATCGTCGACCGCGTCGAACCGGGCGATGTGCACCGTGCCGGTCTCGGGATCGATCTCGATCTCGGCGATGTGACAGCCGTTCGGGAAGGTGAAGTTCTTCGGGTCGTAGAACGCGGTTTCGTCGAGGCCCGGCTCCAGCTCTTCGTGCGGATAGTTGTGCGGCACGTAGGCGGCGAACGCCACCTGCGCGATATCGACGTTCTTGTCGGTGCCGGCGACGCTGAACTTGCCGTCCTTGAACTCCACGTCCTCGACCGAGGCTTCCATCAGGTGCGCGGCGATGCGCTTGCCCTTGGCGATCACCTTGTCCATCGCCTTCACGATCGCCGAGCCGCCGACCGCGATCGAGCGCGAGCCGTAGGTGCCCATGCCGAACGCGATCTTGTCGGTATCGCCGTGCACGATCTCGATATTGTCGATCGGCACGCCCAGCCCATCGGCGACGACCTGCGCAAACGTGGTCTCGTGCCCCTGGCCGTGCTGGTGCGATCCGGTGAACACCGTGACCGTTCCGGTCGGGTGGAAACGGACCTCGGCGCTTTCATAGAGACCCGCGCGGGCGCCCAGCGCGCCGGCGACCGCCGACGGCGCGATGCCGCACGCCTCGATATAGGTCGCCATGCCGATGCCGCGCAGCTTGCCGCGCTTGCCGCTTTCAGCCTTGCGCTTGGCATAGCCGGCGTAATCGACCGCCTTGAGCGCGTCTTCCATGTTGCGCACGAAATCGCCGGAGTCGTACTGCAGCGCCACCGGCGTCTGGTACGGCATGGCGGATTGCGGAATGAAATTGCGGCGGCGAATCTCCGCCTTGTCGATGCCGGTCTCGCGCGCCGCATTCTCGACGATGCGCTCCAGCAGATAACAGGCTTCCGGGCGACCGGCGCCGCGATAGGCGTCCACCGGCACGGTGTTGGTGAATACCGCCTTCACCTCGCAATAGATCGCGGGGGTGCGGTACAGCCCGGCAAGCAGCGTGGCGTATAGATAGGTCGGGATCGCCGGCCCGAACGTCGACAGATAGCCGCCCATGTTGGCGCGGGTGAACACGCGCAGAGCGAGGAACGTGCCGTTCTTGTCCAGCGCGATCTCGCACTGGGTGATGTGGTCGCGGCCCTGCGCGTCGGACATGAAGCTTTCGCTGCGGTCAGCGGTCCATTTCACCGGCCGGCCGATTTTCTTGGCGGCCCAGGTCACCAGCGCCTCTTCGGCGTAGTGGTAGATCTTCGAGCCGAAGCCGCCGCCCACGTCCGGCGCCACCACGCGCAGCTTGCTCTCCGGGATCTTCAGCACGAACGCGCCCATCAACAGGCGGATCACGTGCGGGTTCTGGCTGGTGGTGTAGAGCGTGTAGCCGCCGGTGGCGCGGTCGAACTCGCCGATCGCGGCGCGCGGCTCCATCGCGTTCGGCACCAGCCGGTTGTTGGTGAGCGCGATCTTGGTGACGTGCGCCGCCTTGGCGAACGCGGCATCGACCGCCGCCTTGTCGCCGATCTCCCAGTCGTAGCAGAGGTTGTCCTTCGCCTCGTCGTGCACCGCAGGCGCGCCGGCCTTCAGCGCCGCGTTCATGTCGGCGACCGCCGGCAGCTCCTCGTAATCGACCGCGACCAGCTCGGCGGCGTCGCGCGCCGCTTCGCGCGAATCCGCGATCACGACCGCGATCGGATCGCCGATATGCCGCGCCTTGTCGGTGGCCAGCACGCGGTGCGGCGGCTCGATCATCGCCGTGCCGCCTTTGCCCTTCACCAGCCAGCCGCACGGCAAGCCGCCGACGCCGTCCTTCTCCAGATCGGCGCCGGTGAATACCGCAACCACGCCCTTGGCCTGCGCCGCTTTCGACGCATCGATCTTCTTGACGCGGGCATGCGCGTGCGGCGAGCGCACGATCTGCATGTAGGTCTGCCGGGGACGATTGATGTCGTCGGTGTAGGTGCCGGCTCCGGTCAGGAGCCGGGCGTCCTCGCGGCGCCGGATCGCCGCGCCTACGGCTGCGGCGGCCATGGCGCTACGCGCCCAGCTGGGGCGCGGCTGCCAGGATCGCTTTTACAATGTTGTGGTAGCCGGTGCAGCGGCAGAAATTGCCCTCGAGCTCGTGCCGCACGGCCTTCTCGTCGAGCTTCTTGCCGAGCTTCTTGTAGCGGTTGCACATGTCGACCGCCGCTATCACCATGCCAGGCGTGCAGAAGCCGCATTGCAGCGCATGATGCTCGCGGAACATCGCCTGCATCGGATGCAGCTCGTCGCCGTTGGCGAGACCTTCGATGGTCTTGACGTTGGCGCCGTCGGCTTGGACGGCGAGGACCGTGCACGACTTCACCGCTTCGCCGTTGTATTCGACGACGCATGCGCCGCATTGGCTCGTGTCGCAACCCACATGGGTGCCGGTGAGGCCGAGATTCTCGCGCAGGTACTGCACCAAAAGCGTGCGGTTCTCGACGTCGGCGGAAACTTTCTTCCCGTTCACCGTCATGGAAACGGATGCCATTCGATCCTCCTTAGAACGCGCGGGCGCGCGTCTCCCAACCATTCTTACGCCGCGCTTTTCTCCCGTAGAACCGGGCATGAACGCGCGTTCAGCGCCGGAGTATCGTGCCCGGCGCGGCAGAAATCAAGGCGCGGTTTAACGAAGCTAGCGCCGCGCGAGCAGTGCGAGCGCCACGACGACGATGGCGACCAGCGCGCCGCCCCACACCACCGGCGACAGGCCCTTGCGCGCCGATGATGCGGCCGAGCCTGCGGCGGGCGCCGGCGGCGGCGGCGCGCCGCCGGGTTGCGCAGGCTGCGCCGCGGGCGCGGGCTGGGTCGCTGCGTACTTCGCGGCGACCACCTCGGCGAACTTGGCGAAGAATTCATCCGCCATCTTGCGCGCGGTTGAATCGATCAGCCGCGAGCCGATCTGCGCCAGCTTGCCGCCGACCTGCGCCTTGGCCGTGTATTTGAGGATGGTTGCGTTGCCGTCCGCGTCGAGGTGCACGGTAGCGCCGCCTTTGGCGAATCCGGCGACGCCGCCCTGGCCTTCGCCGCTGATCGTGTAGCTTTCCGGCGGGTTGATGTCGGACAGCGTGACCTTGCCGGCGAAGCGCGCGGAAACGGGCCCGACCTTGGCGGCGACCTTTGCGGTCAGCTCGGTGTCCGAAATCTTGTTCAGTTCCTCGCAGCCCGGAATCACCTGCTTCAGCACCTCGGGATCGTTGAGCGCGGCCCACACCGCATCGCGCGGCGCCGGAATCCTGTATTCGCCCGTCATGTCCATGGAACGTCTCCGCGGTGGTGCTTTTGTTATGTGGTCGCAACCTAGTGTTTCGGCTCGGATGCGGCAAGCTTGCTTGACGGAGCGCGCAAATCCGGTGACAAGGGCGCGCCGCGGCGAAACGAAACATCGATCGCCGGAATGCGGGGAGGGGATGCGTGCATCAAGAGTGGGTGCCGAACGTTATCTTCGGCTGAAACGCGCTTTGGGTCGCTTCGCTGATCATGCTCGCGACCTACGCGGTCATCATGATGGAGCGGATCAATCGAGCGATCGCCGCGTTGGTCGGCGCGGCGCTCATGGTCATGCTCGGCGTCCTCAACCAGGCAGCGGCGTTCCGCGGCATCGACTTCAACACCATCGCGCTGCTCACCGGGATGATGATCATCGTCAACATCACCCGCAAGTGCGGCATCTTTCAGTACATCGCCGTCAGATCGGCAAAGTGGGTGAAGGCCTCGCCCTGGGGCATTCTCCTGATGCTGTCATGGGTCACCGCGATCGTGTCGGCGCTGCTCGACAACGTGACCACGGTGCTGCTGATCGTGCCGGTGACGCTGGCGATCACCAAGGAACTCCAGGTCCCGCCGTATCCATTCCTGTTTGCCGAAGTGCTCGCTTCCAACATCGGCGGCACGGCGACCTTGATCGGCGATCCGCCGAACATCCTGATCGGCTCGGCGGTCGGCATTTCGTTCAACGAATTCGTGGTCAATCTGACGCCGGTGATCATCCTGATCATGATCGTCCAGGGCGCGATGACGCATTTCGTTTGGGGGCGGACAATGCATTCGACGCCCGAGCATCGCGCCGCGGTCATGGCATTCAAGGAGCGCGAGGCGATCACCGATCCGCTGCTCCTGAAGCAATCGATGCTGGTGCTGGCGATCGTGATGTTTGCCTTCGTGGTCGCCCGCGGGCTGCACCTGGAGCCGGGCACGATCGCGATGTCCGGCGCTGCACTTTTGCTGCTGCTCGACAATTACGCGCACGCGGCAGAGCACCAGTCGCGCAAGGTCACCGAGGCGCTGTCCGAGGTCGAATGGATCACGATTTTCTTCTTCATGGGCCTGTTCATCGTGGTGTACGGCGTCGAGGTCAGCGGCCTGCTGAAGATGATTGCCGATTGGCTGATCACGCAGACCGGCGGCGATCTCGCGCTCACCGGTTACGTCGTGCTGTGGGCCTCGGCGGTTCTGTCGGCGATCATCGACAACATTCCGTTCGTGGCAACCATGATCCCGCTGATCAAGAACATGGCGACGACCTTCGGGGGTCCGGAAGCCATCATGCCGTTGTGGTGGTGCCTGTCGCTCGGCGCGTGCCTCGGCGGCAACGGCACGCTGGTGGGCGCGAGCGCGAACCTGACCGTGGCGGGTCTGGCCGAGCGCAACGGCATCCCGTTCCGATTCTGGGTCTACACCAAATACGCGTTCCCGATGATGCTGGTGAGCGTCGCCATCGCCCACGTCTACGTCTGGCTGCGCTACTTCAGCTGATGCGCAAAATCCACGAATAACAATGGGGTAGGGTACAGGCCGACTGTTGCGGAAATGAACCGCGAAGCTCCGAGTCTGCCTTTGCCCGCCGTTCTAAGGTGTTCGCCCCATTGACAAAGAAAAGGCTGGGGCGTTCAATAAATACAGGGCAACTTTCGCGAAGAATAAAGTACACCGTGAGTAGGCGGGGGCGCGTGTGTTGAACACGATCGAAACGACGCGGGAAGCCGTGGCGACGACGCTGGCGCGCGGCGTGGTCAAATGGTTTAACGCCGTCAAGGGTTACGGTTTCCTGACGCCCGCCGACGGTGCGGGCGACATCTTCGTTCATATGAGCGTGCTGCGGCAGGCGGGACACCAGACGCTGCTCCCGGGCACGACCGTCGTGTGCGACGTGGTGCGCGGCGCGAAGGGCATGCAGGTGCTGCGCATCATCGAGATCGACATCAGCACCGCGGATCCCTCCGGCGAGACCGAGCCGTTCGGCGCGCCGGCGGAGCCGGATTTCACGGACCTGCAACCGACCGGCGAATTCATGGCCGGCATCGTGAAGTGGTTCAACCCGCACAAGGGCTACGGCTTCATTTGCCCGGCGGGTTCCGATGGCGACATCTTCGTGCACATGGTGGTGCTGCGTCGCGCCGGGCTGCCGGGCCTGGTCACCGGCCAGAACGTGCAGGTGCGCGTGGCCAACGGCCCGAAGGGCCTGCAGGCGACCGAAATCAAGGTCGGGTAGGTTTTCTCTTTGCCGTAAGCCAACGGCGACCGGCGTCAGTTCGAGCCCTTCCGCGCCATCCCGTGATATTCCGCGTTCGGCCGCAGATCCATGGCGGACGCCATCCGGTTCGACATGTTGTAGAACCCCGCGATCGCCGCGATGTCCCAGATGTCGGCATCGCTCCAGCCGGCGTCGCGCAGGGCGGCGCGATCCGGCTCCTCGATCTTGTGCGCCGCCTCGGTCATCTTCGCGGCGAAATCGAGCATCGCACGCTGTTTCGGCGTGAGTCCTTCGGCGGCGCGATAGTTGACCGACAGCGCATCGCCGAGCTTCTCGTCGCTTGACAGCTGGCGCACCCGCGCGGCGTGCGCGACCACGCAATAGAAGCAGTGGTTGATGGCCGAGACGACGACCGAGATCATCTCGCGCTCCAGCCGCGACACGCCGGAAGGCGCCAGCATCAACTCGTCGCTCATCTTCACGAACGCATCGAGCTTCTTCTGGTCGAACGCGTAGGCCGCCAGCACGTTGGGCACGAAGCCGAGCTTCTCCTCGCACTTGGCGAGATAGGCCTTCATCTCGGGCGTGAGGTCGTCGCGTTTTGCGATGTCGAGCGCCGTGATCCTGGTCATCGGTTCCTCCGCATCGCGTCCCAATCCGCATCGGTCAGCCGTTCGAGGAAACTGAATTGCCCGGCGCCCTTGAGCCAGCGGCCGGCATCGATGGTCACCACCTCGCCATTGATATAGGCGGTGTGGTCGCACACCAGAAACGCCGCCAGGTTGGCGAGCTCCTCGTGCTTGCCGGCGCGGCCCAGCGGGTTGCGCGTCTCGAATTCGCGGGCGAGATCGGGCCGCGGCACCAGCCGCTCCCATGCGCCGGGGGTGGGGAAGGGGCCGGGCGCGATCGCGTTCAGGCGGATGCCGCGCCCGCCCCATTCGACCGCGAGGCTTTGCGTCATGGCGACCAGCCCGGCTTTCGCCATCGCGGACGCCACCACATAGGGCGATCCGGTCCAGGCATAGGTCGCGACGATGGTGAGCACGGTTGCAGGCTTGCTGGCAGCCAGCCAGCGCTTGCCCAGCGCCAGCGTCGTGTAGGCCGCGGTGTTGAGCGATGCGGTGTGGACGGCATCGAACGCGCGCGGGCTCAAGGTTTCGCTGCGGGCGACGAAATTCCCCGCTGCGTTGTTGACCAGGATGTCGGGCGGCGTCGTGGCGAACAGCTTTTCCGCAAGCTCCTCGACGGCCGCCGCATTGCGCAGATCGCAGGCATGGAACGAGGTTTTGCCGGCGAAGGCGCGGTTGAATTCGTCGGCGGTTTCCTGCAGCACGTTTTCGCGCCGGCCGCAGATCGCCAGCCGTGCGCCCAGTTCGAGAAACCGCCGCCCCATCGATTTGCCGAGGCCGCTGCCGCCGCCGGTGACCAGGACCGTCTTGCCGGCCAGAAGATCGGGCGTGAACATGGCGCTCCTCTAACACGCCGATTATGATCGCGCCATGCGCCGCATATTTGTTTTCCTCGCCATCCTCTTTGTCGCGTCGTCGGCTTGCGCGCAGCAGCGCACCGATGCGTTCGCCAAGTTCGGTGCGGGCAAGCTCGCGATCGAGAGCGCCAAGGGCAAGCACGCGTTCAACATCGAAATCGCGCGCACGCCCGACCAGCAGCGCCAGGGGCTGATGTGGCGCCGGAAGCTCGCGCCGGATGCCGGCATGCTGTTCATCTACGACATGGAGATGCCGGTCTCGATGTGGATGAGCAATACGCTGATCCCGCTCGACATGCTGTTCATCGCCGGCGACGGAAAGATCGTGCACATCGCGCAGCGCACGGTGCCGAAGTCGGAGGAGATCATCTCCCCGGGCCGGCCGGTTCAGTATGTCCTGGAGCTGAACGGCGGCACGGCGTCCAGGCTCGGCATCAAGCCGGGCGATAAGGTCGCGTATACCGAACTAGGAAAGTGATGAACGCTTGCAGGCCAGCGTCAGCCCGTCGCCGACCGCGAGCATGGCGATGGTCACGCGATCGTCTTTCGCCAGCGCGTCGTTGAAAGCCTTGATCGCGACGGTGGACTCGCCGCGGTCGCCGTTCTCATCGACCACAGAGCCGCCCCACAGCACGTTGTCCACCGCGACGATCCCGCGCGGGCGCAGCAAGGCGAGGCAGCGCTCGTAATAGTTCGCGTAATTCGGCTTGTCGGCGTCGATGAATGCGAAGTCGAACGTGCCCGCTTCGCCGGCGGCGATGAGCTTGTCGAGCGTGGCCACCGCCGGTCCGGTCCGCAGCTCGATCCGGTCGGCAACGCCGGCCGCTTCCCAGGCCTTGCGGGCGAGATCGACGCGGGCGTCGGTGTCGCAGGTGATCAGTTTGCCGCCCTTGGCCAGTCCCAGGGCGATCGCGAGCGCGCCGTAGCCGGTGAAGGTCCCGACCTCGATGGCCCGTTTCGCGCCAATGGCCTCGACCAGGAAGCGCAGCAGCTGCGCGGCTTCCGGCGACGAGCGCATGCCGGAGTTGGGCAGCCCGTCGGTCGCCGCGCGCAGCGCACGCTGTGGCTCGGTTTCCGCCGTGCCGTGCCCGACCATGTAGTCGAGCACGCGGTCGGCGGTCAGATAGCTGCGCTTGAACACCGGTGAATCCCCTTTAGGCCGAGCCATGTTATCATGCAGGACTTGGGACCCGCGGGGTGTAGCTCAACCTGGTAGAGCGCCAGCTTTGGGAGCTGGATGTTGGAGGTTCAAATCCTCTCGCCCCGACCAACCGCAATCACAGAAGAGAGCGATGCCGACCGTCCGCATTTACCGCCCCGCCAAGACAGCGATGCAATCCGGCCGCGCCAAGACCCATGAGTGGGTGCTCGAGTTCGAGCCCGGCAAGCCGAAGCTCGTGGAACCCTTGATGGGCTGGACCAGCGGCCGCGACACGCGCGACCAGGTGCGGCTGACCTTCGACAGCAAGGAAGCGGCGATTGCTTACACGGAGAAGCACGGCCTCGATTACACGGTCGAGCAGCCGCACGAGCGCGCGGTGAAGCCCAAGAGCTACGCCGACAATTTCCGCGCCGGCAGGGTCGGCAACTGGACGCATTGATCCGGGTCCGGATCTGAAGCGACTCCTCGTGCGCTTTGGCGCGCGAGAGGGTCCGGTTTTGCGTATAATCGCATCAAGCGCCCGTAGCTCAGGGGATAGAGCAACGGCCTTCTAAGCCGTGGGTCGCAGGTTCGAATCCTGCCGGGCGCGCCAACTTGTCATCGGGCCCGTAAATATGGCAATATGGGTCGATGAAGACCACGCTCGAAATCCCGGATACTCTGTTTCGCAAGGTCAAGTCCATCGCCGCGGAGCGTGGCCAGTCGCTCAAGGAGTTCGTCCAGGAAGCCTTGCAGGACAAGCTTGCACTGAAGCCCGGTCGTCCCGCAGCGCACGGGCCGGAATGGATGCAAGGCTTCGGCAAGCTCAAGCGCCTGCGCAGGGAAACATCTCGCATTCAAGCCGCGATCGACCGGGAGTTCGAAATCATCGAGCCCGAGGATAGGCGTTGATCCTCGATACCAACGCGTTGTCGGCATTCGCCGATGGCGAGGAGAGCGTCGGAGAAATTTTGCGCCAGCAGCCGCGGGCTGCGATACCCGTCATCGTCCTCGGTGAGTTTCGCTACGGCATCGCCGGTTCGAGGCACCGCGGTGCTTACGAGGAATGGCTCGATAGCCAACTTCGTCATTTCGATCTGCTGGCGATCACCGCTGAAACGACGATTCCCTATGCGTCTGTTCGGGGCATGCTCAAACGGCTGGGTCGCCCGATCCCGGCAAACGACGCCTGGATCGCGGCCCTTGCGATGCAACACCGGCTGCCGATACTGAGCCGCGACGAGCACTTCGATGTGTTACCGGATCTGCGGCGAATAACCTGGTAGATATCGCCGAAGCGAAAGCGTGACGGCCTCGCGCAAGTGCCCGGATTTATCCCCACCGGCGCGCCATCCCCGCGATCGGCACGCCAAAGCAATCACCGCCGCTTTCAGGCGGCGGTACGTTGCGTTCGTTTTGGGTGATGGACTACCGCGCGCAAAGCGCGCGGGTCAAGGCAGGTCAGGCCGCGGCCTTGCTCTTGGATTCGGGCTGCCGATAGGCTTGGGCAACATGCTCGGGGCAGTAGGACATCGCCTCCTGGCACTGCTTGCCGCAGAAGTGGAAATTGGCATCGCCCGGATCGCCGAACGGCCACTGGCAAGTCCGGAAAGGCGAATGACCCGCCCGAAACGAAGAAATCGGGCGAAACTCTTTTTTGCTCATTTTCTGTCGGGTTCCTGGATAAGCCGCCAAGGTATCGCGGCGCAATAAAACTATTGCATTGCAGCAGGAGTGTCAACCTCGTTTTCCGCCCGACCGACTTTCAAAATCACGCGATAACCTTTTGTTTACTTCGTCTTAAACGCCGCTCCCGCGCGCCGATATAGGCCGCGGAGCCGATGATCATGGCGCCGCCGATCCACACCGCGATGCCCGGCGCCTCAGCGAAAACGATTAAGCCGATAAGGGTTGCCCATATCAGCCGCGAGAAGTCGAGCGGCAGCACGATGTGCGACTCCGCCTCCTTCAGCGCCTGGTTCATCAGGATATGCGCCGAGGAGCCGCACGCGGCGAGGACCACCAGCAGCACGAGCTGGGTGGTGGTCGGCGTCGTCCACACCCAGACGGCGGGGATCGCGGTGAGGATCGCGAGCAGGAGGTTCATGTAGGCCGCGATGGTGACCGCGGTGTCGGTGCGGGTCATCACCTTGATGATGATCAGCGCGAACGACCACACGAACGCCGCGGTCAACGCCAGCGCCGATCCCAGCGTGATGTCCTCGATCCCGGGCTGCAGCACGACCACGGTGCCGGCAAAGCCGAGCAGGATGATGCCCCAGCTCTTCAGATCGATCCGCTCGCCGAGCAACAGCACCGCCCACACGCAGGCGAACACCGGGGAGGAGAAGGTGAGGGCGGAGACCTGGGCCAGCGGGGCGATCGACAGCGCGTAGAAGAAGCACAGCATCGATACGACGTTCAGCGCCGCGCGAAACAGATGCAGATGCACCCGTCCGGTGCGGAACGGGGCGACGAACGGCGTCATGCCGTAGCGCACCAGCCACGGCACGAATACGATCAGCCCGAACAGATTGCGGAAGAACGCGATCTCGTACGGGTGCATGTCGGCCGACACGTAGCGGATCAGCCCGTGCATGCACGAGAACAGCGCCGTCGCCAGCAGCATGAACATGATGCCCCGAAGCTGGCTCGGGGTCGTCAGGACGTTCATGCAACCTCACCCGTGGCGACGTTGCGCGTCTCGGGGCGAGGCCTGCGCGTCACTTCCCGTACAGGTTCAGCACGTGCCGCGACAGCGTTTGCTTCAGGATCTCCTCCGGGCCTTCGGTGATCATGAACGAGCGCAGATCGCGCCAGAACTTCTCGATCGGCAGGTCGGTGGTGAGCCCCATGCCGCCATGGATCTGCATGCAGCGGTCGGCCGCGGTGAAGCCAAGCCGGTCGCCGGTCATCTTGACGATATAGCTGTCCCAGCGGACGTCTTTCCCCTGGTCGAAGTCGTGCCCGACCTTGTAGGTGAGCAGGCGGAGCTGCTGGATCTCCATGTAGGTGTCGACCAGCATCCACTGCACCGCCTGCCGCTCGGCCAAGGGCTTGCCGAACGTGACGCGCTGCTTGGCGTAGCTGGCCGCGAGCTCCAGGCACCGTTCGGCGGTGCCCAGCCCCAGCGCGGCATGGCGCATGCGGCCGAAAGTGATCCAGGTCTGCGCCATCTTGAACCCGTCGCCTTCCTTGCCGATCAGGTTCTTCACCGGCGCGCGCACATTGTCGAACGCCATCTCGTACGGCTGGTCGTCCATCATGGTCTTCTGCTTGCGCAGGACCTTGACGCCGGGCGTGTCGGCATCGACCAGGATGCACGAGATTCCGCCGCGCGCGCCCTTTGCCTTGTCGGTGACGCACACGACCTGGAAGAAGTCCGCGGTGTCCGCGCCGGTGATGAACCGCTTGTTGCCGTTGATGACGTAGTGGTCGCCGTCTCTTACGGCGGTCGTGCGCATGCCGGCCGGGTCGCCGCCCGCATCGGGCTCGGTCTGCGCGAAACCGGCCTTCTTCTCGCCGCGGATCACGGGAAGCAGGTAGTTCGGCTTCTGCTCCTCGTTCAGGAACTCGAGCAGGATCGGGCTCACGTCGCGGCCGAAGATCGACTGCTTGCGGCGCGGGAAGGCGATGGTGCGGCCGGTCTGCTCCCACAGGACGATGCGGGCCAGCGCGCCGAGACCCATGCCGCCATACTCCTCCGGCACTTCGATCTGCCAGAAGCCGAGCTCCTGCGCGCGCTTGGTCAGCTTGGCGCGCACCTCGGGCTTCATCTCGTGGCCTTCGTAGGCGTCCCGCTCGATCGGGATCACCTCGTTGTCGATGAAACGCCGGAGCGTGTCTTGCATCATCCTGAGCTCTTCCGGCAGCTCGAAGTCCATGTCGCTCTCCTGGAGGGTATGCGTTGGGCGGGGCGATGATTGTATAGTGGGATTACCGATCAAGGGAGAACGCAATGAAGAGCTACCAAGCGATCAAGGTGGAGAAGCAGGACGGCATCGGCTGGGTGATCCTCAACCGGCCCGAGAAGCGGAACGCCATGACGCCGCAGATGCATTTCGAGATGGACGAGGTGCTGCCGATGCTGGAGGCGGACCCGGAGGTGAAATGCATCGTGCTCACCGGCGCGGGCGAGTCATTCTGCGCCGGCCAGGACCTGAACGAATTTTTCCGCAAGCTCGAGGGCAAGCCGTACGAGCAGAAGATGGCTTCCGCCGCGGCAGACCGCTGGCGTTGGGACTGGCTCTACAAGAACGACAAGCCCACCATCGCCATGGTCAACGGCTACTGCTTCGGCGGCGCGTTCACGGCGCTTTGCGCGTGCGACTTCGCGCTCGCGGCCGACGACGCCAAGATGGGTCTTTCCGAGGTCAACTGGGGCGGCATGCCCGCGGCGATGGTGGCGCGCGCGATCACCGAAGCGGTGGGCTACCGCACCGCGCTCGACATCTGCTGCACCGGCCGCGTGTTCACCGGCAAGGAAGCGGCCGAGATGAAGCTCGTGAACCGGGCGGTGCCGCGCGCGAACCTGCGCGAGGAGACCGTCGCGTTCGCCAAGATGCTGATGGAGAAGGACCCGGAAGCATTGCGCGCCACCAAGCAGGCGGTGAAGTTCGTGCAGCGCATGGATTTCATGCAGGCCTACGACTACCTGATGGCGAAGAACGCGGAGCTTCGCTTCCGCGGCAAAGACAGCCGCCAGGCAGGCTTCAAGGCGTTTCTGGACGACAAGACCTACAAGCCCGGCATGGGCAGCTACACCGAGAAGAAGGCGTAACCAAAATCAGGATGTCATGCCCGCGAAGGCGGGCATGACATTTCATGAAAGAGGAGGGCGCGACATGGGCCATCTCGATAGCGGCAAGTGGGTGGACGACGACGCGGTGCGGATCGACGCCAAGGGCGGGTTCCAGCGCGACGAGTCGCTGTTTCGCAAGGCATTGACCGCGGATGGCTCGTCCGGCTTCAAGGCGGAGCCGGGCCGCTACCACCTGTATGTCGCGCAGAACTGCCCATGGGCGCACCGCACGGTGATCTTCCGCAAGCTGAAGCATCTGGAGAGCGCGATCACGGTGTCCTATGCCGACAAGCCGAAGCTGCACGGCTGGGCGTTCTCCGAGTCCACCGACGGCGCGCCGCAGCCGAACAACGGCGTGCTCTATCTGCACGAGGTCTACAGCGCGGCGAAACCCGGCTATTCCGGCCGCGTCACCGTGCCGACGCTGTGGGACAAAAGACAGCGCACGATCGTCAACAACGAGTCGTCCGAGATCATCCGGATGCTGAATACCGAGTTCAACGCCTTCACCAACGACCACACCGACTATTACCCGCAGGTACTGCGGCCGCAGATCGACGAGATCAACAAGCTGACCTACGAGAAGATCAACAACGGCGTGTATCGCTCGGGCTTCGCCAAGACCCAGGCCGCGTACGAGGAAGCGTGCCGCGCGCTGTTCGACGCCCTGGACAAGTGCGAGGCGATCCTGTCGCGGCAGCGCTACTTGGTCGGCGAGCGGCTGACGGAGGCCGACTGGCGGCTGTTCCCGACCCTGGTGCGGTTCGACCCGGTCTATAACGGCCACTTCAAGTGCAACATCCGCAGGCTCGCCGACTACCCGAACCTGTCGAACTACACGCGCGAGCTGTACCAGGTGCCGGGCATCGCCGAGACCATCGACATCGCCGGCATCAAGGCGGGCTATTACGGCGGCATGCCGCAGGTGAACCCGACCGGCATCGTGCCGCTTGGACCCGAGGTGAACTTCGCCGCGCCGCACGACCGCGATCGCTTCAAGAAGGCGGCGTTGGACAAATAAGCCGCTCGTCCTGAGTAGGCTCGAAGAGCCGTATAGAGGATGAGCGGCCCG
>Ga0209640_10001297_pt1 | contig 21035 bp, 20 predicted proteins | sample RifCSP10_1_FD_184018 | JGI IMG/M metagenome (GOLD analysis project Ga0209640, IMG submission 184018) | Soil microbial communities from Rifle, Colorado - Rifle CSP2_sed 10_1 (SPAdes) (version 2) | ecosystem: Environmental > Terrestrial > Deep subsurface > Rock core/Sediment | place: Rifle...
CATCTCCGCGCCAGAAGCGCGGATCGCCAGAGCCTCGGTTGGCGGTGTCCACCTTGCCCCTCTCGGCTGGGAGTCGGCTGTGAGCGCAGTTCGAGCCGACTGAGAATCGTCAGGCCGAGCGGAGGGCCTCGGTCGGGGACATCCGGGCCGCTCTGGTCGCTGGGTAGAAACCGGCGAGGGTCCCGATGATCAGGGCCGCGCCGAACCCGCCGAGGAGGGCGATCCGGGGCACCAACACATCCCATCCCCTGTATGCGGACCAACCGGCGGTCACCCCGTATCCGATGGCCACGCCGGCAAGCCCGCCGATCACTGACAGCAGGAGCGCCTCACCGAGGAACTGGACTGCGACATGGCCCTTGGTCGCCCCCAATGCACGTCGCAACCCGATCTCGGCTCTCCTTTCCAACACCGAGATCACCATCACGTTGGCAATACCCACCCCGCCCACTAGCAGGGCCACCGCCCCCAGCCCCAGGAACAATGCGGTGAATGTGTCGTTGGCCGCTTCTTTGGCCTCGAGGGCGTCGGTGGGTCGGCTCACCTCGATCTCCTCGGGGTTGATCGGGTTGGCGGTGGCGGCGAGCACGCCCATCACATCGTCCGTGTGATCGGGATCAGATCGGACATGGATCACCGATGGGACCACATCGGAGTCGAGGTGGTTCTCGGCGGCGCCCATCCCGACCAGGGCGGCCCGGTCGAGGTCGGGGCTGAGCTCGAAGGTGTCGAGGATGCCGATGACGGTGAACCACTGGTCACCGAGCCACACCCGGGCGGGCAGACCGCTGACCCCGAGGCGTTCCGCCGCCACCGCACCGAGCACCGTGGTGGGATACGCCGCGGCGGCCTGGTCGAACCACTTCCCTTGGGCCATGGTCCCGGCCAGGGTGTCGAGCAGTGTGAGGTCAACCGCTTGGACGGAGAGCCCGTTGGTTCGGTCCGATGGGATCAGGTCGGTGCGATAGACGTTGGCATCCACGTTGACCACGGCCGCCGTCTCCTCGACCGGCCCGATCCTGGCGATCATCGCCGCCGCCGTCTCCGGAAGCTCCCCGGCCCCGCGCCCGATGCCCTGACCGGCCTGGACGGTGATCAGGTTGGTTCCGAGACGGTCCAAGGTGGCCAACAACTCCGACTTGGAGGAGTCGCTTAGGCCGAGGACGGCCACCATCGAGGCGATGCCGATGGCGATGCCGAGGGCGGAGAGCACCGCCCGGGTCATCCGCGAGCGTAGGCCCACCGATGCGGTCCGGCCCACGTCGGCGGGATGGAGACGACTCGGCTCGAGGGTGACCGTCATGACCGGGCTCCGACCACCTGCAGGTCGCTTTCCACTCGGCCGTCTCTCATCTCGATCGTGCGAGGCAGCACCGCGGCGATCTCCCTGTCATGGGTGATCACCACCACTGTGGTCCCGGTCCGGTTGAGATGTTCGAGCAGAGCGACGATGGAGGCCCCCGTTCGGGTATCGAGGTTTCCGGTCGGTTCGTCGGCGAGGAGGATCTCGGGCTCTCCCACTACCGCACGTGCGATGGCAACCCGCTGACGCTCCCCACCGGAGAGCTTTGAGGCGACGTGGCCGAGCCGGTGATCGAGGCCGACTCGTCCCAAAGCGGCTCGTGCCCGCGCCCGACGCTGTCTCAGTGGGATCCCGGTGTAGAGCAGGCCGTCGGCGACGTTGTCGAGAGCGGTGTAGCCGGAGAGGAGATGGAACTGCTGGAAGACGAAGCCAATGTGCCGGGCGCGGATAGAGGCCAGCTTCCGATCGGGGAGGGCGGACACGTCGTGTCCGACCACTTCCACCCTTCCCGAGCTGGCCCGGTCCAATGTCCCCATGATGTGGAGCAGAGTCGACTTCCCCGACCCGGACGGGCCGACTACGCCGACCAGCTCACCCGCTTCGATCTTGAAGCCGACCCCGTCGAGCGCGACCACAGGGGGTGTGCCCGGGTAGACCTTCCGCACCCCTTCGAGATTGAGCACCACGCCGCTCACGGGACCACGACCCGGTCACCGAGAGCGACATCCCCGTTCACCTCGACCAGCCCGTCGGCATAGAACCCGGGGTCGACGGCGACCAGCCTTGTCCCCGACCCGTCCTCGACCTCCACCGCATACCCACCCTCGGCCAGGGCGATCAGGGCCTCCACTGGGACCGCGGTCACCTGATCGGCCCGGTCGGTGATCACAGCCACCATCACCGGGGCCTCGTCGACGCCAGCGGCAAGGGAAGGGTCGTCGAGCTCGACGATCGTCTCGAAGGTGACATCGCCGCCGCCCTCGGGGGTGGTGGCGACCGTGGCGATCTCGGTGACCGCCCCGGTGGCGGTGCTCAGGTCGGGGAGAGTGATCTCCACCGTATCGCCCACGTCCACGTTGTCCTGCTCAAAGGTGGGGAGGCCGAAGCTGACCTCGAGTTCCTCGCCGGCGGTGGTGAAGACCGGGGTGTTGCCACCGATCTGGTCGCCGACCGCCACCTGCAGGGCGTCGACCGTCACCGGGCCGGAGACGAAGACGACGTCGCCGATGCCGACCACGCCGTCCCCCTCGCCGCCAATCGCCTCCTGCCATGTCTCTACCACCGACGCGGTGGCGCCGGTGAAGGTCTCGTCGACGTTCATCAACGACTCCGATTCGTTGTAACCGAGCGCGGTGAGCGCCGTCTCCAGCTGGAGGACATCGGGCCCCTCGGTGTCGTCTCTCATCTCCCGCCACATCGGCAGCTCCCCATAGAGGAGGACAACGGGCTGGTTGTCAACCCAGGCGACCACGTCGCCCTGTTCCAGCGTGGTGCCCGCTTCGGGCAATGCGGTCACGGTGCCTTCGGCACGCACGCTCACCGGATCGCCGGCGAGTCGGCCCAATGTCCCCTCGTATTCGGAGTTCTCGACCAGATCGGTCAGGACCACCTCGGCGAAATCGAGTTCGACCCCGACGGTGGTATCGGCGGCTTCCTGCTCACCTGATTGCGTCAGATACCACCAGGTGGCGGGACCGGCGAGCAGGATCAGGATCAGGGTCGGGATCCACCAGCGACGTCGTCGCGGCTCCAGGCCGGGCGACACCCCCTTCAACGTCTCCGCACTGCCCGTCTCACGGGTTTCGGGTGCGGCCATGGGTTGTGTGTCTTTCTCTTCGAGACTCACTGGTCGTCACCGTCACCAGGGGCGCCGAACCCGGAGCCGGGCCCTTCGCCCGCAAAGTTTGGTACGAACTCCTCGCACTGGTCCATCGCCGCCTGGACCTCGGGGTCCTGGAAGTCGATCCCGAACGGCCCTCCCTCCTGGGGACCACCGCCCAGATCGGACAGGTCGGGATCGGCGACATCAAGACCCTGGTCACGGAGACACTCGGCCAGTTCGAGGAGTTGGTCCTCGAGCTCGGTCAGGTCCTGGGGAGTGAATCCGAAAGCGGTTCCATCGAGCAAGTCGCCGCACTCATCAAAGGCGGTCCTCAGATCCTCACCCAGCTCGCCGTTCCCGGCGCGAACCTGTCCGTTGTCGTCGGGCTCGGGGAGGTCGGTAGGACGACCTGGGATCACGTTGCCGTCGGCGTCGACGGTGGGGTCCTCCATCTCGATACCGTTCTCTCGCATACATTCGGTGAAGGCGATGGTGGCGGCTTCAGGATCGGATTCGATCTCTTCGCTGATGGTGGTACTGGACGACTGGTCGAGGCTGGCCACCCCATCTCCGTCGTCGTCGGCCCCGCCGCCGCATGCGGCGAGGACCACGGCCAACGCCAGCAATGCTCTGGATCTCATCGGTTCTAAATCTCCTGTCTGGATGGCTACGGGCGGTACCAGGCTCCTCGGGCCGGCTGTGACCGGCCTTGGGACAAGCTGAGAGTTTCCTTAAGACGCTTCGGGTCCCGGGTTTGTCCCGGGACCCGAAATCGGCCGTCGTCAGGTGTTGGAGGACGAGGTGGTGTCCTCGTCCTTCTCACAATCGCTGCCGCCACGGTCGGGACGTTCCGCCCCCGACTTCTCGGTCTCCGTGGTCTCGTCTGCGACCGTGCTCCCGGTTGTCTCCGAGCTCTCCTCGACCACAGTGGTCGTGGTGTCCTCGGTCTGGGCCAGACCGACACTGGGGATCCCGAGGACCGCACCCAGTCCCAGAGCGCCCACCAGGGCGACGGCTCCGGTGAGCCGTGTCACCTTGTTGGTTTGAGCCGGCATCTCAGCTCCTTTCGTTTGGGGATGCCGCTGCCCATCGTGCGGGCGAAGGCTGGGACCATCCTGAGCGCCGACGTCGAATTGGGTGGGAGTCGAAGGATCAGTCGAGATGAGACCGGCGGGGGAGGGTGATGCCGATCTTGGCCCCGCCCCCTTCGACGTTGGAAGCCTCGACCGTGCCCCCGTGTGCGGTCACGATCGCGGCGACGATGGCGAGGCCCAGTCCGCTGCCCCCAGACCGACGAGAGCGGGAGGGGTCTGCCCGGTAAAAGCGGTCGAAGACATGGTCCAGATCGGCTTCGGGAAAGCCGATCCCATCGTCGGCGACCACGATCACGATGTCGTCGTTCCGCTCGACCAGGGCGATCTCCACCTTGGTCCACGGTGGGGTGTGGACCCGGACGTTGCTCAAGAGGTTGCTGATCACCTGGTGGAGCCGCTCCTCGTCGGCCTCGATGACCAGGGCGTCGGTCGCGATGACCGTGATCGGCCGTTCCGGGTCGATCACTTGATGGTCCTGGGCGGCGTTGCGGGCGACTCGGGCCAGGTCGACCTGGGCGAGGTCGAGCGGTTTGCCCTGCCCGAGTCGGGTCAGGGTGAGCAGATCCTCGACCAAGGACCCCATCCGCCGTCCTTCGCTTTCGATACGGGACCAGGCCTTTTCCTCCTCCTCGGGGGTGGTCAGCCCCCCTCTCCGACGCAGCTCGGCGTAGCCGGAGATGGCGGTAACCGGGGTTCGCAGCTCGTGGGATGCATCGGCGACGAAGCGGCGCAGCCGGTCTTGGGCCTCCATCTCCACCTCGACCGCTTCCTCGATGTGGGTCAGCATCACGTTGAGGGAGCCGCCCAGCCTGCCGAGCTCGGTTCCCGGCTCCAACTCAGGGACACGACGGGATAGATCGCCCGACGCGATTGCCTCGGCCGTCTCCACCATCTGCTCGACGGGGCGCATCGAGCGTTTCACCGTCCACCAGGTGCCGGCCCCGCCGAGGAACAGCACCCCGGCGCCTGCGAGGGCAACGCTCTGGAACAGCCGATTGCCCGCCGCTTCGACGTCGGTCAGGGGGGCGGCCCGGACCACGGTGATGCCCTCGGCGATGCTCACTCCGCCGGGTAGCTCGAAGCCGTCGGGAAAACGGATGACAACGGCCCGGTACCGAAGGCTGTTGTCGACCGCGGCGAGGAACACCGGCTCGGTGCGGTCGGGGAGCTCGGAGACGTCGGGCAACGGGTCGGGGTCGTCGGCGAACCCGGAGGGGGCGGCGAAGATCTCCCCGCCGTCTTTGTTGAGAACCACCTCGGCGACGTCGCGATGGAACGGGCCTCGCTCGACTTCGTCGGGCCCGGGGATGAGCTGGCCGGGGAACGGGCCCCGCTCGACGAAACCGACCAGGAGTCGATCGATCTGTGCGATGAGGATGCCTTCGATGGAGCGGGAGGCAACAAAGCCGACCGTTACCACCACCACCAGCAAGAGGACCGTGAACGAGATGACGAGTCTGGTGCGGAGACTCATTCCTCGTCCCGGGCGGGGCGAACCACGTATCCCACCCCGCGCACCGTCTGGATCAGGCTCCCGTCGGAGTCGCCCAGCTTCTTTCGCAAGTAGGAGACGTAGGTCTCGACGATGCCGTAATTGCCGTCGAAGTCGTACTCCCAGACGTGGTCGACGATTTGTGTCTTGGACATGACCCGTCCCCGGTTGAGGAGGAGGAAGCGAAGGAGACGGAACTCGGTCGGGGAGAGCTGAACTTCGGCGTCGCCGTGGAACACCTGATGCGCGTCTTCATCGACGACCACCTCGCCGACCGCAATTCTCGGGCGGGAGTCGGTCATGCCACCGGAACGACGAAGCAGGGCTTCGATGCGCAGGCCAAGCTCTTCGAGACTGAAAGGCTTCGTCAAGTAATCGTCACCGCCCTGGCGGAACCCGACCCTGAGGTCGTCGATGCCATCCCGAGCGGTTAGGAAGATCACCGGTACCTGAATCCCGTCACGCCTGATCCTCCGGCACACCTCGAACCCGTCGAGCTCGGGCATGTTGACGTCGAGGACAATCAGGTCGGGTGGGTCCGCCTTGATGCTGCGCAGTGCCTCGAACCCATCGGCCGCGGTCCTGACCGCATAGCCGGCAAATCGAAGTGCGCTGGAGACCAGATCGGTGAGGGCCTCTTCATCGTCGACGACCAGGACTGTCGCATCGCGGTCGATGGTGGTGGGCATCGAGGTCAAACTAGACCCACTTCCTGTGAGTTTGCTGGGAACCAGGTGGGAACAAGATCAGACGTCTTCGCCCGTAACCCAAATCACCGCTATGACGATTACAGGAGGTGACAACTCGGACCAAACCGGAGCGACTCATGCCAAAACTGAAGAGATCGGCCTTTGCCACTTTCATCGTCATTGGGCTCTTGGCCGGCTCGGGTGTGGCTTGGGCGGCGGACGACGAGGCCGATGAGATCGTCGAGCTCGGTCAGGTGGCCGACACCTTGTTCAGCTTCGGTTACGACCTGATCAATCGCATGTTCGTATTCAACCTTTCCGCGCTGGATGGCAGCCTCGACTGTCCGTTGGTGGAAGGGACCCCTGGTGTCGAGTCTTCAGACACCGAGTGTGGGACGAGTGGTCTCGAGGTCTCCGGCCCCAATGGGCAGGTGAATCACGGGATGTTCATGAAACTCTTCAACAGCCTCTGGCAGGGCCAGGGTCGAGGGTGCGTGGTCCGTCATCTCGCTCAGTCCGATCTCGGCAAGGACGACCAACAGGTCAAGCCTGGTGACACTTCGGACGCCGATTTGACGGCGCCGGGGGTCGTGGATCTCACCACGGTCGAGACTCGCTGCCTGAATCCCGACAAGAGCTCTCCCGACGACATCAGCGGCAAGCCCGAAAGTGCCGGTAAGCCGGACACGGCGGGTAAGCACGACCCTGCCGGCAAGCCCGACCACACCGATGGGCCCGGCAACTCAGGTTCCGCTCCGGGTCACAACAAGTGACCAGGTTCTCCCTAACCCCCTCGGAGCGATGAAAAAAGCGGGCGACCCACCGGTCGCCCGCTCCTTTTTAGGACAAAGCCTCAGTCGGCAGCGTCGATGTCGACGTTGTATGCCTCGTAGACGAGATCCGAGCCGTGCTGGCGATGCAGAGTCAATCGACCGAGCAGCGAGGTCACCCGGCGGCGTACCGCCGAATAATCACCTGGCCCATGCTCACGGGCGGCTCGCAGCCGCTGCTCGGTACGGGTGTAAGCATCGAGCAGCGCAATGTGCTCCCTCTCGAGGTCTTGGGCCATCGGCGCCAGCCGAGGGGCTTCATTGAGGATCTCCTCCAGCAGCCCGTCATCACCCTCGACGTCCTCGATGTGCACCCTGAGCGCGTCGTGCACCATCACCAGGCAGTTCTGGACCCGATCCAGCCACCCGGGGGCTGAAATGGGGCGGGCGACTGCGTGCTCCAACTCCACCATCGTCTCGTTGAGCACTCGTCGGCGGGAGTTGGCCGACGCCAGTCGCCTGGCGGGGATCTCGATTCCGACGTCCTGGTAGGTCATGACCTATTGTCGTTCCCTGCTGGGAGGGTGGTGCAAGGGTCAGAAGTCCCTATTCGCCACGACATGACCGCGATTTCGTGTCACTCCGCTAGCCGGGCTCGGAGTCAGGTGAGTTGGATCAGGTCCGTTCCAGGGCCGGTCCGTAAACCTTCTCCACGTAGTCGCCAACCATCCGTCCCGCGGTCACCTGGGGCCCAAGTGTCCTCCATGCGTGGCGAATCCGGTCGTTGAATCGGCGTCGGTCATCGTGGTACTCGTCACGAATCGAGGATAGGGTCTCATACATCGAGGACGCTTCCACCTGGTCTCTCAGCGCGGGATCGGGCTCGTCGCTCGAAGCGATCGCCCAACCGTTGTGCCCGTCGAACATCTCCGCCCACCAACCGTCGAGGATCGAGCAGTTCAACCCCCCGTTCAGGGCGGCTTTCTCCCCGCTGGTCCCCGACGCTTCTCGGGGCCGAATCGGGTTGTTGAGCCAGATGTCGCATCCCTGGACCAGGGTGGCGGCGACGTCCATGTCGTATCCGGGAAGGAATACCAGTCGGTTGTTGGCAGCCTCAGACGTCGAGAAATCGACGATCTCGGCAAGCATTGCCTTTCCTGCCATGTCCTCGGGGTGAGCCTTCCCGGCGAAGACGAAGCACAATGGTCTCTGGTCGTTGTCCAAGAGCTCTCCAAGACGATCGCGGTGGTGAAGCAGCAGGGTGGCCCTCTTGTAGGGGGCGAACCGCCGGGCAAACCCGACGATGAGCGAATCGGGGTCGAGAGACTGGGCTGTTTTGGAGGCGACAAGGTCGGCGAGGCGTAGCGAGGCGTTGCGTCTCACCTGTGCCAAGCGGTCGTCGTCGATGGCGTCGGCGTGGTCCCATGCATCAGGATCTCCGTTGTCCCAGGTGGAGCCGAGCACCTCGTCGAAGAGATGCTGGGTCTCTTCACCGACCCAGGTTCGACCATGGACGCCGTTGGTGATCGATGTGATTCGTTCCCCGATGCCGACACCGGTGAACAGCGAGCGGCTCACCTCACCGTGAAGCCGTGAGACACCGTTGGCCGCACTGCTGAGGCGAAGGCTGAGCGCGGCCATGTTGAACTGATCCGGGTACTCGGGGTCCTCACCCAGGGCCCACAGACTGTCGAGCGGCGTCCCCCAGCGATCGGCCCACGGTTCGAGATAAGGAAGGATCATGTTCCGGTCGAAACGGTCGATGCCCGCTGGGACCGGGGTGTGAGTGGTGAACACCAGACCTCGCCTGATCCGGTCCAAGGCGCCATCCAGGTCGGCGTCTTCGATCACCCGGTCGATCAGCTCGAGTGCGATGAAACCGGCGTGACCTTCGTTGAGATGATGCACCGGGATTTGGAACCCGAGAGCCCCGAGTGCTCGTGCTCCCCCCACTCCGAGCAACATCTCCTGGTCGAGACGGTGTTGGCGGTCGCCTCCGTAGAGACGGTCACCGATCAACCGGTCCCCGTCGCTGTTGATGTCGAGGTCGGTGTCGAGGACGAGAAGCGGAACGCGCCCGACGTCGATGCGCCACACCCGGGCTTCGACCGTCCGGCCGGGAAGGGGGATCTCGACCACCGTGCCCGTGTCGTGGGCTCCGATCCCTTCCGGGGTGACTACCGGGTAGGTCTCGGTCTGCTCGCCTTCGGCGATGGCTTGGGTGAAGTAGCCGTGCCGGTAGAAGACGCCGACTCCAACCAGCGGGGCTCGTTGGTCGCTGGCCGCCTTGAGATGATCACCGGCGAGAACACCTAGTCCACCGGAGTACTGGGGGAGCGAGGCGCTGATGCCGAACTCGGGCGAGCAGTAGGCGACCTCGGGCTCGACGGGGTCGTCGAGTGCCCGCTCCAGATCGGCCAGCTCGTCGGACAACCGGGCGATGAACTCGTCGTCGCCCGCCAGGGTCTCCAGCTGTTCGAGGCTCAACTCGCCAACCACCTGGGCGTGGTGCCGCCTGGGGGCGGCGCCAGGCAAGGATGACAACAACCGTTGACAGGAAGGGGTCCAGGTCCAACGATGATTGGCTGCGAGACGGCGCAATGCCTCGCTGATGGCTGCGGAATCCAAGTCAACTCCCCTCAGGCAAAGTGAAGACCATCGACGTCTGCGATGGCCTGCTCTGGCGTGAGGGAGACAGTGTAAAGCTCGGCAAACGCGAGACCCACAAGTGGGCCGTTCTCACCGTGTGGTTCTCTGGCGTAGTTGGACGAGGACTGTGCCGACGGCGACCACGGAGACACCGCCAATCTCGAGTGGCGTCAAACCCTGGTCGAGGAAGAGCCAGGCAAGAATGGCGACCTGGATCAGCATCGTGTTGTTGATGATGCTGGCCTCGTTGGCGGTGAGCCGCTGGAGTGATCGGTTCCACAGCACGAAGGCGAGAGCCGTGTTGACCACCGCCAGCCAGACGATGATGAGCCAGCCCGATGCCGGGATCTCCGGTGTTGGCTCGGTTGCCACCCCGGCGGCGACGAGCAGGAGCGAGCCGACACCCATACTGACCACTGTGACCGCCAACGGGTGAAGGTGGCCTGTCCGGTTGACGGATCTCCCGAGAAGAGTGGATGTCGTGTTGGCCACCAGACCAATCAGGGCAGCAGCAAACCCTACCGCCGCCTGGGTGGCGGTGGCAGCGGGCCAGAAGTAGACGACGGCGCCTCCGACGGATAGCGCGGTGCCTGCCCATTGCTGGGTCGTTTGGCGCTCATCGAGGAGTGACGACGCGGCGAGGATCACGAGAATCGGTGTGAAGCTGAGCACCAGGCTCAAGGTGGCCGCCGGGAGGTGGTGCAACGCCACGAACTGCGCACCCTGGGTGACCGCGTAGAACACCACCCCCAGGGCCATTAGCCTGCCATAGCCAACCGGCCCGAGAGTGCGAAGCTGCTGCCGCGCTGTCGCGTGTCCCAAGAGAACCGCGGCCAACAGGATCGAAGCCAGCCCATAACGGAGCCCGGCAAAGGTGAGCGGGGGAATGTCCTCCAAACCGACGATGATCAGTACAAACGACGTGGACCACAGGAACGTCACGAACAATGCCTGCAGCACCGCTCTGCCGTGGGAGGACGACTGGGACGAATCCATGGGGCAACCTACCGGTCGGGAGGCGGGCGCTCAAAGGGACCATGGGCTACACCTGCACCCACAGATGAACTTCCCCGAGAGGAGCGAACTAGACCTCCAACGCTTTGATGCCACGATCGTTGAAAACCGTGTCTGCCCCGAGCGCACTCAACGTCGCGCATGCGTGTTGACCAGCGGCTGACGCAAGCCTCAGTCGCGTGAGAGTGTCGCTTCGCTCCGAAACCGTGTGCGGTCGGGGCCGACGACAGCGTGGCAGGGCGACGGGGGCACGGTCAGGGTGAGGTGGTCGCGGTTCGTAGCAGCTGGTCGGCGGTTGATTCGCGAAACTCGCCGTCGTCGAGGCTGCGTCCTTCCACGGCTCGGCCCAGGACCGTGATGAGCATGGCGCCGAGCAGGATGTTGGCGGTGTCTCCCGCATCGTCGAAGGTGAATTCTCCGCTTTCCCGGCCTTGGCTGAGCAGGTCACGCAACGGAGCAGCGATGACTCGATCGTTGGCAGTCATGACCTCCTGCATTCCGATCCCGGAGCCAAGGGCGGACAACAGCCCACCGCACACGCCGGGGTGTTCGGCGAGGAACCCGATCATCGCCTCCAGCAGTGCCCGGAGCTTGTCACCGGCGCCGCTCTCGCCGGATAGAACCGGTGCGAAGACTTCACTCCCTGCTTCGAGGTGTCGGGTCAGCAGGTACGCGGTCAGATCGTCACGGCCTGAGAAGTAGTAGTAGAGGGTTGCCCGGGGCACCCCGATCGTGGTGGCGACCTCGTCGAGCTTGACCTCGCCATCCAGTCGCAGGATCTGCGCGCTTTCGTCGTAGAGACGCGCCGCTAGATGGTCGGGAGGTGTCTTCATACCCGTACGGTACTCGAATTGCGTCTAGAATTCAGCTTGGATGACAATCTAGAACATGATCCAGACAAACCTCCCCCATGCCAGGAGAAGAGCAGACGTCCGATCGCTAGACGCCGACCGATCTGGACCGTGGGCAGTCGTCACCGGCGCTTCGTCGGGAATCGGTCGCGGGTTCGCACACCGTCTGGCCTCATCGGGCTTCGATGTCGTTTTGGCTGCACGCCGCACGGCTGACCTCAGCGCACTGGGCAGCGAGCTGTCGACGGTCCACGGGGTCGAACATCGCGTGGTGACGGTCGACCTCGCTGAGCCGGACGGACCCTCCAAGCTGATCCAAGCGACCCTCGACCTCGACGTCGGGCTGCTGGTGTCCAACGCCGGCACCGGGCTGCCCGGGGACTTCCTCACCCATGACCTGGCCGACCTCCACCGGATCGTCCGTCTCAACAGCACCGCGCACCTGGAGCTGGCGCATCACTTCGGCAAGCGTCTCGTCGAACGAGGCAGAGGTGGGATTGTGTTGGTCTCCGCGGGCGGCGCGCTCCACGGGTTGCCGCATGTGGTCAACGACAGCGCCTCCAAGGCCTACGTTCTCAACCTTGGTGAAGGGCTCCACTACGAGCTCGCTCCAGCCGGTGTCGACGTGACCGTCCTTCTCCCCTTCGCGGTCGACACCCCGATCATCGACCAGTACGGGGTCGACCGCGACTCCCTGCCACTCAAGCCACAGTCCGTCGAGGACTGTGTCGACGAGACACTGAAGGCGCTGCAGAAAGGTCGAGCCACGCTGGTGAGCGGTCGGGCAATGCGTCTTTTGTCCCGCCTCACCCCCCGTACGGTCTCGATCAAGATGAACGGTCGCATGCTGGGCAAAGCTGTCGCCGCCCTCTCCGAGAGGAACGGCGAATGAGGAACGCAGCCCTGACCCCTGCCTTGCTCCGCACCGGCCGGTTCGTAGCACGACTGCTTCGCCTGGGACTCCCCATGGGCCCACTTCGCATTCTGGAAACGACCGGCCGGATCAGCCGCCAACCAAGAACAACACCGGTCGTCCTGACCAGGCACCAGGACGAAGACTGGCTGGTGTCGCCGTTCGGTGACACCGACTGGGTACGCAACGTGCGGACCCAACCCAACGTCCACCTGATTCGCCTCCGGAGGAGACAAGCCGTCCATCTGACCGAAGTCGACCCTGACACCGCAGCACCGGTCCTACAAACCTTCCTCCATGGATTTCGGCTGGTGCCCTTCGTACCACCAGCCTTCACCGCCGTCGCCGGCAGTGACCTGGCGGCCTTCCTTGCCGAAGCACACCGCCATCCGGTGTTCCACGTCTCGACCGCCCCCGGGTCGCTCGTTTAGCGATCGGACCGGCCGGGTAGGGTGCCAGAGCGCTGTCGACGGAGGAGGTCCTTATGGCGCGAAGAAACCTCTCGATCATCGTGGCTCTGCTGCTTGCGTTGAGCCTCCTTGCCCCTGCGGCTGGGGCCGACCATCTCGAAGAAGGGGACCACCTGGATCGGCCGGACCCAAATGCGGAGTTGGAGAGCATGGACGCCGCAGAGTCGGGAGACGTAGTCAGTAACGCCCCGTTCGCCAAGGTAATCAAAGACCTCCAGCTCAGAGGTCGCGGGGAGAGGCTGGTACAGGATGCCACCACTGATGTGTGGGCCCACGACGGGTTCGCGTACACCGGCACCTTCAACACCCCTTGCCCGCCGGATCCCGATGCAGGTGTATGGGTGTGGGATGTTCACAACAAGAACAAACCCAGCTTCGTGACGACAATCGAGTCTGAGCCCGGCGACCGGACCAACGACGTCAAGGTGGCCACCATGAATTCGGGCGACATCCTCGTGATGAGCAATGAGGCATGCACCGATGGTGATGGTGGAATCGAGATCTACGACGTCAATGACCCCACCAATCCGGTCAAGCTTGCCTCGATCACCATCGACGAGCTCAACCCGATCTCGGACGCTCTGTTCGGTGGGATTCAGGACGTGGGTGTCCACAACCAGTGGTTGTTCACCCAGGGAAGCAACGACTATGTGGCTGTCGTCGCCGAGACGGCATTCGACACGTTCATGGTGTTCGACATCACCGACCCGACCAACCCGACCCTGGCGGCTGCCTGGGGAGCGGAGGAGATCTTCGATCCCGGTGTCGGCGACGAGACGGTCGATGTGAACCGAGTTCTGGATGCAGCAATTTGGCTGACCACCGGATTCGGAGCGTCGGCGAACCGCTTCCTGCATGACATCACGATCAATGCGGACGGCACACAGGCCTATCTGTCCAACTGGGACGCGGGTCTGGTGCTGTTGGACATCAGTGATCTGGCGTCGTTGTCATCGGTCAGCCTGCCCAACGACAGGTTGGTGTCCGTGGCTCTCGACCCGGACAATGGGTCACGTGACGGGGAAGTCAACAGCCACGCGGCCTGGCCCAGTGAAGATGGGTCGATCGTCGTCGAGACAGAGGAAGACTTCGCCGCATGGGTGTCGGTGCAGCCTCCCACCAACCTCACGTTCGGTGAGCAAACCTGGAACACAATTCCAGGTGTAGCCGTCAGCACGTCGGCTGGCGACGACTTCGAAGACAATCAAACCGGGAACACAGTGATACTCGACGCATCCAGCATCGAGGTAACCACGGGTCCGCTTGCCGGGAATGTATATCCCGCGAGCGAGCTCGCCGGCAATCAGCCCAAACTCGCTGACACAGGCCCGATCGAGGCCGAGGCCGTCTGGGTGGGCCAAGGATGTGACACCGACAACTTCTTCGTCCCCGGCACCGATACGGCCGGCGTCGTGGATCCACACCTGAACGACCCGGCTGGCAAGATCGCGGTCGTTCGTCGTGGCGGTTGCTCCTTCTCGAGCAAGCTCGGCGCGGCCCAGGCCGCAGGGGCGATCGGGATCGTGATAGGCAACAACGTGACCGGCGACACCCCTTGGGGTGGGCTCCGGATCTGGGACTACTCGGATCCTGAGAATCCGGTGTTGGCGTCACTGTTCGACACCACGTGCAGTGCTTCGCCGGAGCCCTTGCCGGAATGTGACCCGCTGGGCACCTACTCGGTGCACAACGTGGTCGTCGAGACCAGAGGCAACAAGGTGAGAGCCTATGTCTCCTGGTACTGGGACGGGATGTTGGTGTTGGATGTGACCGACCCGTACAACCCGGTCGAGATCGCCAGATACTTCGACAACTCAGAGGAGTTCCTCGCCTCGAATGGGGGCAACCCCCATGACTTCTGGGGTGTGTACAAGGAGCCGAAGTCGCCATGGATCTACGGATCCGACCGCAACGGTGGCTTGTACATATTCAAAGAGCAAGGCGGAGGATCCGGTTGACCGACCAGTGACAGACATGTCACGCGGGAAAGGGTGGCCTCATTCCGAGGCCACCCTTCCCGCGTCGGCTGAACGCCAACCTGGGCGGAGGGCTCAACCATTCACACCACTCCGCCAAGGACAACGTCCCCGGTTGTCGCATCTAGTGCTCGGCCCACCCAGCGATTCTCTGTGACGGGTCAGAAATCGTCTTAGGATTTCTGCCGTGGCAAGTGCAGTCATCGATACCCAACTTCTGGACGAGCTCCCCCGTTTGTGCGCCAAACGGGTGTGCCGACAGAGACGGCAAAGAGTCAGGAGTTCGGGGACATTCCCGGCTGGACATTGCTGCTTTTCTTCTGGGGTTTGATCCCGTTCTTGATCGCGGCTGGTTTCGCTCGGCGCAAGGTGACCGTCGAACTCCCCGCCTCAGACGGCACGCTGCGTCGGATACGTCGCGTGGATCTCGGCTCCGGCGCGGGTCTTGTACTCGGTATCGGACTGCTGGTCGCAGCCTTGTTCACCGAGGAGAGCGGGTGGGCATTGGGTGGGATCACCGTTGCACTGGTGACACTGGTTAGCGGGGCTGTTGTTCGCCGCATCGTTTGGGTGACTGGTCGTCTGGACGGCGATGTCCTATGGCTTTACGGAGTCCACCCATCGTTCGCTCGAGAAGTCGAACCGCTGGCTCCACTAAACCTTGAGACAATTCGATCCACCAGACGCTGGACGACGGTGCTCTTGGTCGTTGCGGTCGTTGCGTTGGGCGTCGTTCTCTTCCTCGCATTTCAGCCACGAGGCTGAATCGGAAACAGGCCGGGCAACAGCGCAAGTAGCTCAGATCATCGAATCCGAAACGGAACCGCTCTGCTGGTTCGAACCCGTCGAGCAGCTTGAGCGCGACACCGTCGTGCGCCGCCCTGCGGTGATCGACTGACTCGAAGCCCTAGGATCCTTGCCTGCATCACCGAACAGCGGCGGAGTCAGGCCGTGCCCCAGAACGGGTCAACCAAACCGACGCTGCGCAGATATTCGGCGGCCGCGACCGGATCCCGTCTCACGTACCCACGCTCGAGACGTCCCTGGTACCAGCCGGCGGCGAGACGCCATAGGGTCTCCACGTCCATCACAAAGCCCTGCTGGTAGCTGTTCCGCTGCAGCCAACCGTCGATGCAGCGCTCGGAGCAGAACAGACGTTGATTGCGACATGTGTGGACCACGTCGTCCCACATCCGGGACACAGGGACCAGGAAGTGGGCAAGCCAGTCACCACCCGGCGGTCCCTCCCGACCGACGGCCCAAGCCTGGGGCCGGTTGCAGCCGGGGCACCTCGTCGCCACGAGGACGTCTGGCTCGTCAGTGAGCAGGTGGGGGATGGCGAACGAGTCCCAGCAGCATCCGCCCCACCACAAAGTGTTCCTGCCCATGACCGAGAAGCCGAGGGGGATCGAGGCGAAAGGGTGCGCCATGACGATGCTCCCGGCCTCGTCGACCACAACGTGTCTCTCCTCGGCGAGACGCCTGATCCCGCGGGTGAGATCGTCGTGGGTCCCTCCAAGACGTGGAGCCAGCTCGTCGTAGCTCGGCGGCACTCCGGTCGTCGCGAACGAGCGATACACAGCTAGACGAAGGTCTTCGAGGTCCATCGGAGAAACTTACATCCATGCCCGCCATCACATGCTCTCCATGGACATGGCGGATAATCAGGTCGCATCGCTGCGCCGATACGGACAACATGGCAGGCATGGAATCCAGCGCTCCAAACCCGGAAGTCGATTTCGAGTCTGCGTATCGGCAGCTGCCGCCTTGGGAGATCGGAGCAGCTCAGCCTGTCATTGCCCAGTTGGCGGCCGAGGGTTCGCTTGTCGGGCCAGTCCTCGATGTGGGCTGCGGAACCGGCGAGAACGCGCTGGAGCTCGCCCGACACGGACTCGAGGTAGTGGCTGTCGATTCCTCTGCCCGCGCCATCGAGCTGGCGACTGCCAAGGCCACCGACCGGTCGCTTCCCGTCGAGTTCGTCGTGGCGGACGCCCACAAACTCGACGTGCTCGGCCGACGCTTCCCGACAGTGATGGACTCAGCCCTGCTTCACGTGATCGACGACAAGCCCGGCTATTCCGACCAACTCGCCGCCGTGATCCAACCCAACGGTCGGCTCATCCTGCTCGAGATCAGCGACAAGGCCGACATCCCATACCCGAAGATATCCGAGGCTGAGATCCGGACGACCTTCGCCTCTCCCCGCTGGCTCATTCAAAGCCTCGACACCGTCACCTACCAGACACAGCTCGGTCCCTTCCCGGCCTGGCTTGGCATCGTCGTCCCAGGTCCTCGATCCGGTGGCGGCATGGTCAGAGCCACCCCAGGGCTCTGAGAAGTCATGGTGACGAATCCATCCGCCGCTTCGACATCGGATCGCCCCTCCTTGCACGTCTACGTGATTTCTCCGGGCATTTCTGGCCGACATGGGTCGGGTTACCGCGCTTAGCTTCACCTGAATGGATGCGCAGAAGCGGGTCATAATCATTGGCGGCGGAGTAGCCGGTATGAGCGCCGCCCAAGAGCTGGCAGAACGCGGGTATGCAGTGGAGGTCTTCGAACGGAACCCGCAGTATGTGGGGGGTAAGGCGCGATCGGTCGACGTTCCCGGCACCAACATCCGAGCGCCTGACCGCTACCTCCCGGGCGAGCACGGCTTTCGCTTCTTTCCCGGCTTCTACAAACACGTCACCGACACCATGAGTCGAATCCCGTTTCGCCGCGCCGATGGGACCCTGAACAGGCATGGTTGTCTCGACAATCTGGTGAGCACCGAAAGGGTGATGATCGCCCGCTACGACAAAGAGCCGATCATCACCGATGCCAGCTTTCCCCGGTCGCTTTCGGACCTCGAGGTCATCGTCAAAGACCTCCACAGCGGCATCGATGTGGGACTGACCACCGAAGAGGAGGAGTTCTTCGCCGAGCGGATGTGGCAGCTGATGACCAGCTGTAGGGAGAGACGCTATACCGATTACGAGCGGCTCAGTTGGTGGGACTACCTCGACGCCGATCGATTCAGCAAGACCTACCAGACGCTTCTGGTGGCCGGCCTTACCCGGACTCTCGTTGCTGCCCAGGCCCGTTCAGCGAGCACCAAGACCGGTGGCGACATCCTCCTCCAACTCCTCTACACGATGATGACCCCCGGTGGCCAGACAGACCGGGTACTCAACGGGCCGACCAACGACGTCTGGCTCACTCCTTGGCTCGAGCACCTCCGCTCCCTGGGCGTCGAGTACCACCACGGGACCCGGGTGAGGAGCATCACTCTCGAGGAGGGGAAGATCGCCAGCATCGATGTCAGTCACCCCGAAACCGGCGCCGGGGCGGTGACTGGCGACCACTTCATCCTCGCCGTTCCTGTCGAGCGGGCCGCCCCGCTCCTCAACCAGGCAATCGTCGAAGCCGACCAAACCCTCGGTCTCGTCAAGACGCTGGCCGATAGCGTCAGCTGGATGAACGGCATCCAGTTCTATCTGAACCAAGAGGTCGAGGTCACCAGGGGACACATCATCTTCAGTGACAGCGAGTGGGCCATCACGGGGATCTCCCAGATCCAGTTCTGGGACGACTACGCCCTCGAAGACCGGTTCAACGGCGAGGTGAAGGGAATCCTGAGCGTCGACATAAGCGACTGGCTGCACACCACCTACGACGGCGTTCTCGCCGACGACGCCCAAGCCGAGCAGGTCAAAAACCTGGTCTGGGATCAGATAGAGAGGAGCCTCAACGTCGGCGGGAAGACACTGATGTCGAAGGACATGATCGTCCACTGGTACCTCGACCGCGACATCCGCTGGAACCCTGCCGAGAAACGGGACGACGACATGGAGCCCCTCCTCGTCAACACCGTGAACAGTTGGGCCTTGCGTCCCGAGGCCGTCACGCGGATCCCCAATCTGTTCCTGGCCGCCGACTATGTCCGCACCAATACCGACCTGGCGACCATGGAGGGTGCCAACGAGGCGGCGAGAAGGGCAGTGAACGGGATCCTCGCAGCCGACCGATCCGACCGCCCTTTGTGCAGGGTCTGGCAGCTGAGCGAGCCTTTGTTCTTCGCGCCGTTCAAGTGGCTGGACAAACGCCGGTTCGCAGTGGGTCAAGCGTGGAGCGCTCGGGTCCCATGGGCGATGAGCCTCTTCATCGTGCCCTGGAGCATCGCCTTCACAGCAATCCTCGCGATCAGATCGTTGCTCAACGTCATCACACCAGGAGCGAGACGCGACAGGTGACCATCTGGGAGTACCTGCGCGACCCGGGGCCCTGGTTCAACACGGAGGCGTACACCACGCTGCAGATTGGGATGTTCACCGTAGGAGCCGTCTTTTGGATCGTCGTTTACCTCATCACAATCCGCCGGCTGGTCACAGTCCGCGAACTAGCCATCCCCTTCATCGCGGTGACACTCAATTTCGGCACCGAGATCACGACCTCGATCTTCTTCGTTCCCGACATGGGGTCGGTTTTGGTCATTGCCTACTGGGCGTGGATGGTCCTCGACGTATTCATCGTGATCGGTCTGTTCCGATACGGGCACAAACAGGTGAGGACACCGTATCTAAGGAAGAGGTTCCGACTGCTGATGGCCGGCTGGATCCCGCTCCTCTTCCTGGTCCAATGCACCTTCATTCTCCAGTACGACCTGCCGATGGCGCCCCTCAACTCGTTCATCATCAATCTGGTGATGAGCGCCGCGTTCATCTACCTGTTCTTCGTCCCCACCTCAGAGCCCAGCTCCAAGGCGATCGGCTGGTGCAAGTTCCTCGGCACCGGAATCATCGGAGTCATGTTCTACACCAAGTATCCCGAGAACAATGCGCTGACCAGCCTCTATCTGGCAGTTGCTCTACTCGACATCTACTACCTGGGCCTCCTCTACAAGGTCAGACCGCCATCGGTGCAGGATGCAGCCACGGTTTGAGGGCTGGGAGGACCGCTTCCTCCCGCCGGGAAGTGCCCCGTCGACCGACGAGCTCAAGAAGCACCGCAACCTGGTCTTCGTCTGTTTCCTGACCGGCGCACTCGCCCTCATCTACTGCGGGGTCTCGGTTGTGGTGGGCTTCCCGGTCGGCGTCTACGCGATGGCGGCGAGTGGGCTCGCGATGGCAGCGTTGCCTTTCCTCGTCAAGAGGGGGATGAGCCGGACAGTGGTCGCCAACGTCTACATCGGGATCATCTTTCTCGACACCGTCCTGATCACCACCACGAGCGGAGGATTGAGCACGTCGATCACCAGCCCCTACGTCGCCATCATCCCGATGCTGGGTCTCATGCTGATCGGGGCCAGAGCGGGTCTGATCTGGTTTCTCGTGGTCGTCGCCGAAGTCTTGATCCTGGGCATCGCGGAGCTGGCCGGTGTGGACTTCCCTTTGACTTTCGATGCCGACGTCGACGCTGCTTTCAAGCTCGCCGCGTTCCTCGGCCTGGTGGTCATCATCTTCCTCATAGTCCGCGACTTCGACGCCACTGCGCAGACTGCGCTCCACCAAGTCGAGGAGGAGCGGGAGAAGACTCAGGCCTTGCTTCTCAACATCCTCCCCGAAGAGGTGGCAGAAGAGCTGAAAGCCACCGGTCACGCCCAAGCCCGGGAGTTCGACGAGGTGACCGTCCTGTTCAGCGATTTCCAGAACTTCACCGAGATCAGCTCGGATATGACCCCCACCACCCTCGTTGAGGAGTTGAACACCTGCTTCTACGCCTTCGACTCCATCATGCGGGACCACGGTCTGGAAAAGATCAAGACCATCGGTGACGCATATATGGCTGTTTCCGGCTTGGCCCTGGGCGAAGGGTCGTCGCCTTCGAACGCACTCCAAGCCGCTCTGCAGATGCAGCAGTTCATGGACCGCCACGTCACCGCCAACCGGATAGCAGGAAAGCCAGCATTCGAGATGCGGATCGGAGTCCATTCCGGGCCCGTCGTGGCCGGCGTGGTCGGAGATACGAAGTTCCAGTACGACGTGTGGGGTGACACAGTCAACACCGCCTC
>Ga0209640_10001298_pt1 | contig 21030 bp, 16 predicted proteins | sample RifCSP10_1_FD_184018 | JGI IMG/M metagenome (GOLD analysis project Ga0209640, IMG submission 184018) | Soil microbial communities from Rifle, Colorado - Rifle CSP2_sed 10_1 (SPAdes) (version 2) | ecosystem: Environmental > Terrestrial > Deep subsurface > Rock core/Sediment | place: Rifle...
GACGCATGGGGGCAGCGGCCGGCGCGATGGCCGCCGTGCTGTCGAACGAGGCGCTCGCGAGTTTGATGGAACACGACTGGCCCGGCAACGTGCGCGAGCTCGAGCACTGCCTGGCGCGCGCGTCCGTGGTCGCGTCGGGAGGCGTGATCCGGCCGGAGCATCTCGCGATGGCCGCGGCCCGCGAGCCGGCGAAAGAAACAATCGCGTCACTCGACGAGATCGAGAAAAGCCACGTACAGCACGTAATGAACGCCACCGGTGGACACAAGGCGCGCGCGGCGGCGATCCTCGGCGTGTCGCGCCCTCGGCTGAACCGCCTGCTCGAGAAGTACGGCCTCGAGTGAGCGGGCCATGACGCGTCGCGCCATCCTCCCGACGTCGATTCGCGGACGGTTCCTCCTCGTCATCTTCTTCGCCGCGGTCGTGCCGCTGGCGCTCTTCGGGGTCTGGCTCACGCGATCGGTCGTACGGGCGGGAGAAGATCTGCTCCGGTCCGAGCTGGATCAATCGCTTCAACGAGTCGCCGCCGGCGTCGAGTCACGGTGGAGCTATCGACGGGGCGATCTGGCGCTCCTCACCAACAACGAGGTGGCGCACCGATTGCTCGCCGGCGCGCCATCGACGGCCTTGGTTGCCGCGGATTCCCAGTACTTCGACCAACTCGTGACCAGTCTGGCGCTCACGATTCCGTCGTTTGAGTATCGGGACGCCGCGAAAGGCATGCGCTGGTCGTCCCCTGCACCGGTGGTCGACACGACGGACGCGCTGTCCCCCGCGCTGCTGGCCGGCACGACGGACGCGCGAGGGCCGCGCCTCGCCCCATCGCTCGCCAGCCCCACGCCGACCCTGACCGTGCGACTCTCGATCAGCGAGTCACCCGGAAGCCCATCACTCGGTGAGCTGATCGCGCGCGTCGATCTTTCGTCATTGATGGCCATCGACGCCTCGCTGCGACTGCCGAACGGCGCCAAGATGCAAGTGGTGCAGCGGGGCACTGGACGGTCGCTGCTGCCGGCGTTCGCGCCAGACTCCGTTCTCGGCCGGGACCGCTTCTCGACCGACGGCGTCGACTGGCTCGCGGTCCATCGCGCTCTCGCGGATCCGGATATCACCCTGACCATGGCGGCGCCCCTCGGCGCGTACGTCGAGCCATTCGAACGCGCCGCGCGCACCGGGGTGATCACGCTGACGGTCGTCGCGTTGCTCGCGCTCGTGCTGAGTGGGTGGCTCACGACGCGGCTCACGGCCTCCATCGAGCGACTGGCCGTCGCGGCCGACGCCGTCGCGCGCGGCGATCTCGATCAGCGCGTCGACGGACACGGCGACGGCGAGGTCGGCCGGCTCGCCGCCGCCTTCAACAGCATGACCGAGAGCCTGCGGCAGACGCTCTCCGAGCTCACCAAACGGCAGGCGCTCGCGGCCGTCGGCGAGTATGCGGCGGCGCTGGCGCACCAGGTCCGCAACGGCCTCACGGCCGTGCGCGTCGATCTGCAGCGCGCGCAGGAGAAGACCGTGCGCGAGACACCGGGCCGGCCGCTCGTCGATCGCGCGCTCGAGAACGTGAAACGGCTCGACGAGACGATCGGCGGATCGTTGCGCACGGCGCGCAGCAGTCACGCGCCGCGTCGGCGGGTCGATCTGCGCTCCGTCCTCCGGTCGGCGGCGCAGATGGCGGAAGGTCCCTTCCACGAGAGCGGGAGCACGTGCGACCCGATTGCACCGGGCGGTGATGCTGCCTGGGTGCTAGGCGACCCGCTCGCCCTCGAACAGCTGTTCCTCAACCTGCTGCTCAACTCGGCCCAGGCGTCGGCTCGCGGCGCGCGCGCCGCCATCGCGCTCGACGTGGATGGGCCGGAGTGTCGAGTCGTGCTGACCGACACGGGAGCTGGAATCTCGGCTGAGGATCTCGAGCACGTGCTCGATCCCTTCTTTTCGACGAAAGCGGACGGGACGGGACTTGGTCTTCCAATCGCACGCCAGATCGCCGCGGCGCACGGTGGGTCGCTGCGGATTGAGAGCGTACCGGGAGAGGGAACGCGCGTGGAAGTGCGGCTCCCGCTCGCCGCGGCGCCGAGCTAGCGCGCCTCCAGAACGCTACCGGACGTCCAGCAGCTCGACGTCGAAGACCAGCGTCGAGTTGGGCGGAATGGCGCCTCCGGCGCCTCGGCTACCGTAGCCCAGGTCCGGAGGGATGGTCAGCGTGCGCTTGCCGCCGACCTTCATGCCGGCGACGCCCTCGTCCCAGCCGCGGATGACCTCGCCCGCGCCCAGGCGGAACTCGAATGGCTCGTTCCTGTCGCGTGAGCTGTCGAACTTGGGTCCCTTGTGGTCCGCGCGGGTGGCGTCGTAGAGCCAGCCGGTGTAGTGCACGCTCACGCGGCGCCCTGTGACCGCCTCGTTGCCAGTGCCGGCACTGTCGTCCAGCTTCTCGAGTGCGGTGATATTCGACTGACCCATGTTCCCAGACTCCGATCCACCGCCGCAGGCCGCCGCCGACAGGGTGAGTAGCAATGCAATGCAGATTCTCAACACGCCGCAGATTATACGCTCGAGTCCCGAGTCCCGAGTCCCGGCCCCGAGCCCCGAATCCCGGATCCCGAATCCCGGGTCCCGAGTCCCGAGTCCCCGATCCCGAGTCCCGGATCCCGGATCCCGGATCCCGAGTCCCGAGTCCCGGATCCCTGCCACAATAAGCACGTCAGTTCTTTCAGGAGGGTGCTCGTGGCATTACGGCGCGGTGTTGGTCTCGTACTGTCGCTCATCGGTCTGGCCGTCGTCGTCTCGATTGCCAGCATCGGGGTGATGGTGCTCTTCGTGTCCCGGGGACCGTCGGTGCCGCCCTTGGCGACGCTCGTGCTGCGTCCCGGCGGGGAACTGCCGGAGATCGAACCCGACGATGTGGTGGGCCAGGTGTTCGGGCGGGACGTGGACACCGTGCGCGGGTTCCTCGACGCGCTGCGGAAAGCGCGGCGTGACCCGCGCGTCCGGGCGGTGCTGCTGATGCCAACCACGCTCGAGTCGCCCTACTGGGCCAAGGTCCAGGAAATGCGGGACGCGATCCTGGATTTCCGGCAGTCGGGCAAGATGGTCGTCGCGTTTCTCGAATACGGGGGCGACCGCGAGTATTACCTGGCGAGTGCGGCCGATCGTGTCTTCCTGCTTCCGACCAGTTCCCTCGAGTTGACCGGTGTGGCCTCATACGAAATCTTCCTGCGCGGCGCACTGGACTCGCTCGGCGTCTACCCCGACTTCCTGCACATCGGCGACTACAAGGCCGCGCCCAATCAGCTGACCGAGAAGGGGTTCACTGACGCGCACCGCGAGATGTCGGAGTCGCTTAATCGCGACGTGTACGACCAACTGGTCAAAGGGATTGCCGAGGGCCGTGGGAAAACGGAAGAGGAGATCCGTGGCCTACTCGACCAGGGGCCATTCGTGGCCGAGGAGGCGCTCAGGGTGGGGCTAGTAGACGACCTGGCCTATGAGGACCAACTCGACGACCGCGTGCCCGAGTTGGACGAGCGAGATGGGTCGAGCCGGATCGAGGGATCGGACTACCAGGCCGTACGGCCGTCATCCATCGGCTTTCGCCCACGGTCGCGCATAGCCGTCCTGTACGCGGCCGGCACGATCGTGTCCGGCAAGAGCGGGTTCGATCCGGTCAATGGGTCGGTTCTTGGCTCGGACACGATGGTCGAGCAGATTCGCAGCATTCGAGACGACGATTCGGTCAAAGCCATTGTGGTGCGGATCGACAGCCCCGGGGGATCGTCGGTCGCCTCCGACGTCATCTGGCGCGAGCTGATGATCACGCGGGAAGAGAACCCGGCGAGGCCGCTCGTTGCGTCGATGTCGGATCTGGCAGCCTCTGGCGGGTACTACATCGCGATGCCGAGTGACGTGATCGTCGCGCAGCCCACAACGCTGACCGGGTCGATCGGCATCTACGCCGGCAAGATGGCGGTCGGCGGACTGCTCGACAAGATCGGGGTTGCGGGTGAGACGGTGCGCTCCGGCGCCAACGCCGACATCTATTCTCCGTTCACGCCGTTTACGCCAGCGCAACGCACGAAGATGCAGGCCTTCATGCAGGACTTCTACGACAACTTCGTCGAGAAGGTGGCCGCCTCGCGCAAGAGCACGCCAGACGCGATCCGCGCCGTGGCGCAGGGACGGGTGTGGACGGGCCGGCAGGCGCTCGAGCACGGACTGGTGGATATGCTTGGCGGCCTCGACACCGCCGTAGCCGTGGCCAAGGAGCGGGCCAAGATTCCCGAGGACGAGGACGTTGAGCTCGTGGTGTATCCCGTGCGCCGGAATCTTTTCGACGCGCTCTCGGAGCAGTTTGGCGGAGCCGAGGGTGGGATCTGGGGAGTACTGGCGGGTCGCACCGAGCGACGCGCCGTGGCCTCGCTGACGGCTCCCGGGCGACTGTTTCGGCGCGGAGAGCCGCTGGCGCTGATGCCGTTTGCGTTTGTCAGGTAGGGACTTGGGACTCGGGACTCGGGACTTGGGACTCGGGACTCGGGATCCGGGACCCGGGACCCGGGACTCGGGACTTGGGACTCGGGACTCGGGACTCGGGGCTCGGGAAGAATTCAGGTCCGGATCCCGAGTCCCGAGTCCCGGATCCCGAGTCCCGAGTCCCGAGAGTTACGACCGATACGTGGCCAGCACGCGCTGGAGCACGTCGTTCTTCACCTCGACCGTCATGCGCTGCTTCGCTTTGCCCATGTAGGCGGCGAAGAATCGGCCGCGCCGCTCGGCAAGCAATTCGGCGCGAAACGCTTCACGTCCCTGACGAAGCTCGTCCGGCGTCACCGCGTCCCGTTCCACGACGCGGACAATGACGGTGCCGTCGCGGGTTTCGATCGGATCGCTGACCGCCCCCGGCGACAGGGTAAACGCCGCGCGATCGACCTCCGGGCTGACGCCGATGTCTGGCAGGGCCGCGCCGCGCGCGATGAGTTCGGTGTCCTTGGCCTCCATGCCCTGCGCCTTGGCCGCGGCGCTGAAGTCGCGGGCCGACTTCAAGGTTGCGGCGATCGCGGCGCCGCGCTGGCGGCTCAGCTCGGTGGCCTTGGTGCGAATCAGGTCCTCGCGCACGCGCTCTTTGACCTCGTCGAGCATCGGCACGTAGGGGTCGCGCCGTTCAGCCACGGCGAGGAAGACCGGACCGCGCGGCGACGCCACTGCGTCGCTCGCCGCGTTACCCTCGAGAGTGAAGGCAGCTTCGGCGACCTGCGGCGCCGCTCCGAGACCTGGTACGGGGTCCGCGCGCTGGAAGAGCCCCGACTCCTGCACCGTCAACTGCAGCTCGCGTGCCACCTGGTCGAGGTCCGCCAGGTCATCGACGCGATCCGCGAAGCGGGTCGCCTGGTCGGTGATGCGCTGATCGGCGAGTTGCGCGGCCAGCTGCCCCTGGATCTGCGCCCGCACCTCGTCCAGCGTTCGCGTGGTCGCCGGCCGTTTGTCAACCACCTTGATGATGTGGAATCCGAACTGCGACTTCACCAGGTCGCTCGTTTGGCCCGGCTGGAGCGTGAAGGCGGAGGCTTCGAACTCCGGCACCATCCGGCCGCGACCGAAGTAGTCGAGGTCGCCGCCGTTAGCCTTCGTGCCCTCGTCCTCTGACACCTTCTTCGCCAGTTCGGCGAAGTCCGCGCCGCCCTTCACTTGCCGCAGGATGGCCTCGGCCCGTGTGCGGACGGCCGCCTCGTCTTTCCCGGCCGTGTTCAGCAGGATGTGGCTCGCCCGCACCTGCTCCGGCGTCTGGTACTGCGCCAGGTTGTCGTTGTAGTAGCGCTGGACGTCGGTCAGGGGCACGGTCACTTTTAGCCGTTCCTGGTCGCGATCGAGCAGCAGGTACTTGATCTTGCGCTGTTCGCCGATCCGGTACTCGGCCTTGTGCACCTCGAAGTGCGAGGCCACCTCCGCGTCGGTCACACTGACGTCGGCGCGGAACCGATCGGCGGTGAGCGCCACCACTTGCAGCTTCACCTTCTCATTGCGCTCGGTGTACTCGCGCTCGACATCGGCGCTCGACACGGTCATCCAGTCGGTCAGCGCGGACCGGAGTTTGTCGAGCATCATGCTGCGCCGCAGGCTCTCTTCGAACTGGCTCTTGGTCATCGGCGGGCTCTGGCTGAGCAGGAGCTGCTCGTAGCGTTCCTCACCGATGAAGGCGCCGTTCTCCTGGAGCCCGGGGATCGAGAAGATCTGCTGCGCGAGTTCGTCGTCGCTGACCTCTAGGCCGTTGCGTTCGGCCTCAATCAGCCCGACCACCTCGTCGATCATCTGCGAGAGGATCTGCTGGTCGACGCCGAGTTGCCGCAGGAGCTGGTCGCTGACGCTGCCGCCAAACTGCGTCCGATACGACTGCATCTGCGCGAGGTAGCGCTGCTGGAAGTCGCCCGCGGTCAGAGGCCGGCCGTTGACCTCCGCAATCACCTCGCGCGGTCCCGCGCCCACACCAGTGGGGGTCGTCTGCACGAAGTCTGGGATGTACAACAGCACGAAGGTCAGCACGACGACAGCCAAGCTCCACTTGAGCCAGTTCTTGTGCCGACGCATCCGGTCGAGCATGGTCATAAGGGAGAAGTCCTCGAAACGCTCATCGTAAGCCAGGATCCTACAGTTTTGCACACCCGGAACCGATGGAAACTACGGACGCCCCGGGCAGAACGCTCCTGATGTCATGATATTATTTAACAGATTTAGAAGGACTTAGCGGAATTCTCCGCCCTGGTTACTCCATATGTCCCCGTCTTCTCGGCGAGCGGCGCGGCCCGTCTCGAACAAGCGTGGCGCATCGCGTGGCGTCGCCCGGGGCCGGGTCCGGCTCGACTTGGCCGGTCGCCTTAAAGTACGCGCACGCCCTCTTCGGGCCCACCTCGAGCGCCGGGACACCTACGTCGAGACCGTCCGGGAGTCCCACGCCACGCTGGAGCCGCGCACGGTGGCGGAGTGGCTGGTCCGCCAGGCGCAGGCCTGGATCGACGCGCCGTGCTGGGCCGTGGTCGCCCGCGACCCCGATGACCACCTGAACGTGCTGGCCGATGTGGGTCTCGCGCCGAGTTACGGTCCGTCGCTGTGGTCGGCCGCCAACTGGGTCATGCGGCATGGTGCAGAGTTTCTGTCCGCCAACCTTGGCGCCGATCCGCGTGGCGGGGCTGGGGCGTCGGGGTCGACGATCGCCTTGCCGCTCAGTTGCCGCAACCAGACGATCGGCGTGCTGGTGTGCTTGGACCCAATGCCCTCGACGTCGCCGCTCGTGATGAGCTCTGCGCTGGTCATGTCACTTCGCACCCTGCTCGAGCCCTCCGCTATCGCGCTCGACAACGCTCTCGCCGTGCAGCGGGCCCAGGCCCTGTCGGTCACCGACGACCTCACGCGGCTGTACAACTCCCGATTCCTCAATGCCGTGCTCAGCCGGGAAACGAAGCGAGCGACGCGCAACGGGCGTGCGCTGTCGTTGCTCTTTCTGGACCTCGACAACTTCAAGCAAGTCAACGATCAGCACGGCCACCAGGCCGGCAGCAAGGTCCTCGCCGAGGCGGCGACCGTCATCAAAGCCTGTGCGCGTGAAACCGACGTCGTCGCCCGGTTCGGGGGCGACGAGTTCTCGCTCGTGCTTCCTGACACCGGTCCCGAGGGGGCCATGTCGGTGGCCGGCCGTATCCGAGACAAGCTGCGAGCGTGGCGCTTTCTGAGTTCGGACGGGCTGTCGGTGCGGCAAACGGTGTCGATTGGCGTCGCGACGCTCGACCCTGAGGCTCCAATCTCGGCCGAGGAATTGTTGAAGGCGGCCGACATGGCCATGTACCGGGTCAAGGCGGCGGGCAAGGACGGTATAGAGGTCGCGCAGACCACACAGGGGGGCTCGTCGTAGTGGGGCTCGGATCCTTTCTGTCTGTCTTCTCGAGCGATCTTGCCATCGACCTCGGCACGGCCAACACCTGCGTCTACGCCCGCGGCAAGGGCATCGTGGTCAACGAGCCATCGATTGTGGCCATCAACAAGGTCACGGGCAAGGTCGAGGCCGTCGGCCGGGAAGCCAAGGAGATGCTCGGCCGCACGCCCGGCAACATCGTTGCGATCAAGCCGATGAAGGACGGAGTCATCGCCGACTTCGAGGTCACCGAGAAGATGCTGACCTACTTCATCAAGAAAGCGCACAACCGCAATGTGTGGGTGCGCCCGCGCATCGTGATCGGCGTGCCGTCGGAGATCACCCAGGTCGAGAAGCGCGCGGTGAAAGACAGCGCGTACCGCGCCAAGGCCAGCGAAGTCCATCTGGTGGAGGAAGCGATGGCCGCCGCCATCGGAGCGGGGATGCCCATCACCGAGCCCTCGGGCAACATGATTGTCGACATCGGCGGCGGCACCACCGACATCGCCGTCATCTCCCTCGCCGGCATCGTGTACAGCAAGGCCGTGCGCGTGGCCGGCAACGAGATGGACGAAGCCATCATCCAGTTCATCAAGAAGGCCTACAACCTGCTCATCGGCGAGCGCACCGCCGAGCAGATCAAGATGGAGATCGGGTCGGCGTACCCGCTCGACGAGCGGATCACGATGGAGATCAAGGGGCGGCACTTGATTGAGGGCGTGCCAAAGACCATCAGCATCAGCGACGAGGAAATTCGCGAGGCGCTGGGCGAAACGATTAACGTGATTGTCGATGCCGTGCGCGTGGCCCTCGAGCGCACGCCGCCGGAGCTGTCAGCCGACATCGTCGATCGGGGTATCGTGATGACGGGGGGCGGATCGATGTTGAAGGGCCTCGACAAGCGCCTTCGCGAAGAAACCGGGCTGCCGGTGGCGATGGCCGAGGACCCGCTGTCGTCGGTCGTGCTGGGGGCCGGCAAGATGCTGTCGGATTTCAATCTGCTTCGGAAGATCTCGATCGACTAGCCACCATGTTTACTCCGACGAGCCACGGAGACACGAAGGCACGGAGACTCGATAGGTCTTCTCCGTGTCTCGATGCCTCCGTGGTTCGTGGCGGATGAACGCCGCGTCATCCACACCATGTCATTGCTCGACATCCGACAACGCGTGGCCTGGCTGTTCATGGCCGTGACCGTCGGACACATCTTGCTCATCTCGGCCCAGGTGAACACCGAGCGTGGCGTGCCGGTCCTGGAGGAAGTGTCCTTCAGCGCGGTCGCCGAAGTGCAGCGAGTTGCCTCATCCATCATTGGTTCCACGCAAACGGGCTGGTCCCGCTACGTGGCGCTGCGCGGAGTCAACGAGGAGAACGAACAGCTGCGCGGGCAGGTCGCGGCGCTGCAAATTGAGCTGCAGCAGGAGCGCGCGCTGGCGCAGGAGTCGCGTTCACTCCAACAACTGCTGGACCTGAAAGCCGCCGCCCGGTTGACGACCACCGCGGCCACGGTGGTCGCTGGCAGCGCCAGCCCTGAATTCCGGACTATCTCCATTGACAAGGGCACCCAGGACGGCGTGCAGTCCGACATGGCCGTGCTGGCGCCGGCCGGGGTGGTGGGGCGCGTTATCTTGCCGGGCAGCCGGGCGTCGAAGGTGCAGTTGCTCATCGACCGTGATGCGGCCGCGGGCGCCATCATCGAGCGCTCCAGGGCCCAGGGCGTGGTGGTGGGCACCGGGACCGACCGGTTCCGCTTGGACCACGTGCCGGGAGCAGCCGACATCCAGGTTGGAGACCGTGTCGTGACGTCGGGCATCGAGGGGATCTACCCGAAGGGTTTCTTCATAGGTCAGATAGAATCGATTGAGCCTCGGCCGGGCGACATCGTGGTGCGTCCGGCGGTGGAGTTTTCGTCGCTCGAGTCCGTGCTCGTCGTCCTGGCGGTACCCGCCAGCGAGGCGCCGTGAGGACCCTCGGGGTCCTTGGTGCAATGGCGCTGTCGCTGGCGCTGCAGGCCACCCTGGCGAGGCTCGTGGTGGGCGGGACCGCGGCGATCGATCTGGTGCTGGTCGCCGTGGTGTCGGTCGCCCTGACCACCGGGCCGGTGAGCGGGATGCTGGCGGGGAGTGTCGGGGGGCTCCTCCAGGACGCATTGTCGAGTGGCGTGGTCGGTGTCGGCGGCCTCGCGAAGTCGATTGTCGGGTTCGCGGTGGGTGCGATCAGTCAACAGTTCATCCTGACGGCGGCGGTGCCGCGCTTGGTGGTGTTCATCGGCGCCACGGCCGCGCACGCGGCGCTGTTCATGGGGTCGTATGTCGTGCTCGGATTGCGGATGTTTCCCTCGCCGTGGAAGTCGGTGGCGAGTCAGGCGATTGGCAATGCCGTGGTGGGGATCGTCGCCTTCACAGTGATCGAGGCGCTTCCGGGATTCATCGAACGACGCCGCGCCGGGCGTCGAACAGGACTCTGATGGACACGGACAATCGGGCCGCACAAGGAGAGAACCTCAAGCGGGTCGGCGAGCGGCTGATCGCGCTCCAGGTTGCGGTCATCGTCGTCTTTGCGGTGCTGGGGATCTGTTTCTGGGTCCTGCAGATCGTCCAGCACGCCAGGTACGAAGAGATGGCCGAGAACAACCATCAGCGGACGCTCGCCCTGCGCGCGCCGCGGGGGATCCTCTTCGACCGGAACGGGACGCTGCTCGTCGACAACCGCAACTCGTTCACCATCTCCATCGTCAGGGAGCATTCGTTGGATCTCGACCGGACGGCCGAGCTGCTCTCGCAGGTGGCGCGTCTGGATCTGGCCCAGGTGCGGCAGACGATCGAGCGCCATCGGGGCGAGCCCCAGTTTCGGCCCATCGTCGTCGTCGAGGACGCCACGCTGGCGCAGGTGGCCGCCGTGACGGCCCGCCGGCTGGACTTCGAGTTGCCGGACGTCGTGGTCGAGGAAGTGCCCGCCCGCACGTATCCGACGGGTGCGTTGGCGGCCCATCTGTTCGGGTATGTCGGTCAGGCCAGCGAGTCCCAGATTGGCGACGGCATCGCACTGGGGTCGATCGTCGGGCAGCAGGGGATCGAGCGCGTGTACAACACGCAGCTGATGGGGCGCGACGGCGCCAAGCGCGTCGTGGTCAACAGCGTGGGTCGCGAGATCAGCACGCTCGAGGAGACGCCGCCGGTCGAAGGCCGCCGCGTCCAGTTGACGATCGACTACGACCTGCAAAAGGCGGCCGAGGACGGCTTCAGAAACGCCGGGTTCAACGGGGCGGCGCTGATCATGGACCCGCGCAACGGGGAGGTCCTGACCTACGCGAGTCTGCCCGCCTACGATCCGAATGACTTCGCCTCGGGCATTGACCGGGTGACGTGGGCGTCGCTCAACACCGACCGGCTGAGGCCGCTGCAGAACCGCGTCATTCAGGGCCGCTACTCGCCCGGCTCGATATTCAAGATCGTCGTGGCCACGGCGGCACTCGAAGAGGGCATCGTGGATTCCAACTTCCGCGTGACGTGCACCGGGGGCGCCCGTTTTTTTGGCCGGACCTACAGGTGTCACCTCAAGGGCGGACACGGGTCGGTGGACATGCGGCACGCGCTCGAGAAGTCGTGCAACGTGTATTTCTATACGCTCGGCAACATGCTGGGCGTGGACAAGCTCTACAAGTGGGCGGAGAAGCTGGGCGTGGCCCGCAAGTCGGGCATCGATCTGCCGAACGAGCAAGAGAGCATCGTGCCCAACAGCGAGTGGAAGCTGAAGCGGCTTGGCGAGCGGTGGTACCCCGGCGATACGATTTCGGTCGCCATCGGCCAGGGCTTTCTCTCGGTGACGCCCGCCTCGCTGGCGGTGATGATCTCGACCGTCGCCAACGGGGGCACCCGTGTGACGCCGCACGTCGTCAAGGCGATCGACGATGGCGCGGGGTGGCAGCCGGTGGCGGCACCGGCCGTGGCCGACCGGGTGGCGTTCAAGCCCGACACGCTCGCGGCGCTGCGAGACGGTTTATGGATGGTGGTGAACGCGTCGGGGACCGGCAGCCGGGCCAAGATCGCCGGCCGCGACGTCTCGGGGAAGACCGGCACCGCGCAGGTGATTTCCATCGAGGGCCGCGCGCGCGCCCGGGGGAGCAGTCGCGATTTGCGTGACCACGGCTGGTTTGTGTTTTTTGCGCCACGCGACAACCCCGAGATCGCCGGCGTGATTTTCGGGGAACATAACGAGCATGGATATCTGGGCGCGCCCATCGCGAAGCATGTGATGGAAACCTACTTCGCCAAGAAGGAAGGCCAGCCGCTGCCGGTGCTGCTGCCCGGGAAAACGGCGCCGTCACCCTCGGATGAGGACCCGGATTCGCCTCCGGCCCTTCCGCCGATTGCGGTGGCCGATGCCCGCCCGGTCGAGGCCGGGGCGGTTGTGAACTGACGCCGTGACAAGTCCCAACTCCCAACGGCCCAACGCCCAAGGAGAAGGGTGATGTTCGAGCACCGCCTGTACTATCACGTGGACTGGGCCATGCTCGGGGCCATTGTGGCCCTGTGTCTGCTCGGTGTCGTCCAGATCTACAGCGCGACCGGTGGGTCCGGCCTCTACGTGGTGCAGCTCTACGGGATCGTCCTGGGGCTGCTGGCGTTGGCCGTGTGCACGAGCATCGACTACCGGTCGCTGGCTGACAAGTCGCACGTCATCTACCTGGGGATGATCGGCCTGCTCGCGTTCGTCTTGTTCTTCGGTGTCGTGCGCGGCGGGTCCCGGCGGTGGATCGATCTTGGCGCACTCAATCTGCAGCCGTCCGAGTTCGCCAAGGCCATCGTGGCGCTCATCCTCGCCAAGTATTTCGGCGACAGCCGGCGAGGCGTCGTGGGGCCCGCCGACCTGTTGATTGCGGGTGCGCTGACCGCCGTGCCGCTGTTGCTCATTGCGCGCCAGCCGGATCTTGGCACCGCGGCGACGCTGCTCCCGGTGTTGTTCGCCGTGGCCTTCGTGGCCGGCATGCCCATGCGGATCTTTGGCGTCCTGGCGCTCGCCGCGGTGCTTGCGGCCCCTGTGGCGTGGAAGTTTGGGCTTGAGGACTACCAGAAAGAGCGGGTGTCGACCTTCCTGAACCCCTCGGCGGACGCCAGGGGTGCCGGGTATCAGCAGATTCAGGCCCGAATCACCACCGGTTCTGGCGGGCCGTGGGGAAAGGGATTTCAGAAGGGCACGCAAGGTCAGTTGCGGTTCCTGCCCGTGGCACATAATGACTTCATCTTCTCGGTGCTGGCCGAGGAGCATGGATTTGCCGGCGTCATCGTGGCGCTGGGGTTGTATCTCTTCGTGATTCTGCGCGCGCTCGAGTCGGCCCGTCTGGCGAAGGATCGGCTTGGCGCGTACCTGGTGCTGGGAGTGCTGGCCAGCTTCACGTTCCAGGTGATTTACAACGTAACGATGTCGGCCGGCCTCGCGCCGGTCAAAGGACTGACGCTTCCGCTCATGAGCTACGGCGGATCCTCCATGATCGCCACACTGGCAGGATTCGGCCTCATTCTCAACGTGCGGATGCGCCGATTTACGAACTAGCGAGCCCAACGGTGGGTTCTTCGATATGCCATTAACCGTCCCGGCACCCGCTCTGCACCGCGTCGTTACCGTGGTGCTCGTGTGCCTTGGCGTGTGGCACGTGCGCCGCGGTCAGCCGCGACGCGACGTGTTGCCGGCCGTCGAGAGGACCCGCGGGAGATCCTGGCATGAGCAAGGAGATGATCATCTCCGCGAGCGCCCACGAAACACGTGTGGCGATCCTCGAGGACGATCAGGTCGCGGAAGTGTTCATCGAGCGCGAACGGCAGCGCGGCGTGGTGGGCAACGTGTACAAGGGCCGGGTGTCGAAGGTGCTGCCTGGGATGCAGTCCGCCTTTGTCGATATCGGCCTGGAGCGTGACGGCTTCCTCTACGTCTCCGACGTCGTCGCCAGCCTCGACGAGCTCGAGCGGCTCGACCCCGAAGAGGATGACCAGCACCCGGCGGTGGGGCAGGCCGAGGCCGCCGGCGGTGGGCCGCGCCGCGACCGCCCGTCGAACCACGGCGGACGCCGCGACCGGGACCGGGACCGGGAGAAGGCGCCTGAGCCGAAGATCGAAGACCTGCTGAAAGGCGGGCAGGAGATCATCGTGCAGGTGGGCAAGGAGCCCCTTGGGACCAAGGGCGCGCGCCTGACCTCCCACGTGACGATGCCCGGGCGGTTCCTCGTGTTCATGCCGACCGTGGAGCACGGCGGCGTCTCCAGGAAGATCGAATCCCGCGACGAGCGCTCCCGTTTGCGGGGCATCGTCCGCCAGTTCCGGGAGCAGACCGGGTTCACCGGCGGCGTGATCATCCGAACGGCCGCGGCCGGTCGCCCGACCGAAGACATCGTCTCGGATCTGAGCTACTTCCACCGCGTCTGGACCGAGATTCGCCAGAAGGCCGAGAGCTCGCGCGCGCCGGCGGTGGTCTTCCAGGAACAGAGCCTGGTGGCAAAGCTCCTGCGAGACCTGCTGACCGACGATTACTCCGCCATTCACATCGACAACGAAGTGGAATACCGGCGGGTGGTGGAGCTCATCGAGCGCATCATGCCGTCGCTCGCGTCGAAGGTGAAGCTCTACGAGAAGGACTACCCGATTCTGGAGGAGTACGGCGTACAGGCCGAGATCGATCGGGCGCTTCGGAGCAAGGTCTGGCTGAAGTCCGGTGGGTCGATTGTCATCAACCAGACCGAGGCGCTCGTCGCCATCGACGTGAACACCGGGCGATATGTCGGCAAGAAGACCGCCGGTCGGCTCGAAGACACCATCCTCAAGACCAACCTGGAAGCGGCGAAAGAGATCGTGCGGCAGATCCGCCTACGGGACCTCGGTGGAATCATCGTGCTCGATTTCATCGACATGGAAGAGAAGAAGAACCGGCAGAAGGTCTTCCAGGCGGTGGAGCAGGAGCTGCGGCGGGACCGCTCGCCGTCCAAGGCGCTGCAGGTGTCCGACTTCGGCCTGGTGATCATCACGCGCAAGCGCGTCAAGCAGAGTCTCGAGCGCGTGCTCACCGAGCCGTGCCCCTACTGCGCCGGGAGCGCGGTGATCAAGTCGAGCTCCACGATCTGCTACGAGATCCTGTCGGAGGTGCGGAAGATCGGCGGCGATCTCGACGGGCAGAGCCTCGTGCTGCGGGTCAATCCCGAGATCGCACGCGCGCTCGGCGACGAGGAGCGGGCGGTCTTCCGCGACCTCAAGCAGTCGCTCAACCGAGAGATTACGCTGAGGCCGGACGCGCAACTGCATCACGAACAGTTCGACGTGATGGCGATAGGATAAGGAGAGCACGCATGATTCGAATCACCGCGTCGGTCGTCGCGTTCATGTCCTGCGCCCAGCTTGCCTCTGCCCATCACGGCGGGGGCACGTTCGATAGCAGCAAGGAGATTCGGCTGACGGGCACATTCACTCGACTGGATCTCGTCAATCCGCATTCCTGGATCTATTTCGAAGTCACCGGCCCGGACGGGAAGGCCAGCTCGTACCGGTGTGAAATGCGCTCGGCCACCGTCTTGCGCCGGTCCGGCTGGAAGCCGGAGATGTTTCGACGTGGCGAGCGGCTCACATTCGAAGGGTCGCCCGATCGAAACGATCCAAACTCCTGCTATCTGAACACCATCGTCTTCGAGGACGGTAAGCGTGTGGATCGCTACGGCCAGCTCACGAAGGCGCCCGTGGCCACCGCCTCGGCGCGCCCACCGCGGCGCGCGACGGGCGAGCCGAACATCTCAGGCGACTGGGCGCCGGAGCAGCTCGTCATGACGGATCCGCGTGGACGTCGCGGCGCGCTCGTGCCACTCAGCTCCGTCGGGAACTACAAGCCCGGCGAGGGCAGGATCGGCGGTCCCCGCGGCGGCGGCGGAACCGGGCCACGGCTGTACCAGGGTGCCGAGCTGACCGAGGCTGGGGAGAAGGGCGCTACGCAGTTCGCGACGTTGTTCTCCAAGGAGAACCCGCGCATGCGCTGCGAAACCACCAGCATCATCTTCGACTGGACCTTCGATGGTCCGGTCAATCGCATTACGCAGAACCGGGATACGATCGTGCTTCAGTACGGGCAGCTCGGCTTCACCAGGACGATTCACATGAACGCCCGCGCGCACCCGTCCACTGTCAAACCGAGCCGGGCCGGCCACTCGATTGGCCGCTGGGAGAACGACGTGCTGATCGTCGACACAGTGGGCTTCGCACCAGGAGTGCTCTCACCGCCGGTGCTCAACAGCGATCGCCTCCACGTCGTCGAGCGCTTCTCGCTCGACCCGAAGACGATGACCTTGGCCCGCAGCTACGCGGCTGACGATCCCGTGTATTTCAAGGGCCAGTATTCGGGCTCGGACCAGATCCAGGTGGCCGATTTGCCGTACGCTCCCGACCCGTGCAAGGAGCTGGGCTTCATGGACTACTCGAAAGAGGGTCCGCGGGATGGGTCAAAGGATGGGAAGAACTAGACATGCGACGGTGGATCGTTTCTCTCCTGATGTTGTGCGCGGCCGTGTCTCGGCCCGCGGGGCAGGCGCCCGCCTCGTCCGACTGGGCGGCGATCGAGGCTGAAACGATGGGTCACTTCCAGGCGCTCGTCCGCCTGGACACGACCGACCCACCAGGCGGCGAGAAGCCGGCGGCCGACTACGTCAAGCAGGTGCTGGAGCGCGAGGGCATTCCGGTGGAGGTGTATGCCCTCGAGCCGAACCGTCCCAACGTCGTGGCGCGGCTCAAGGGATCGGGAAGGAAGCGGCCGCTGCTCATCATGGGCCACACCGATACGGTCAACGTGGATCCCAAGAAGTGGACCCATCCACCTTTTGGCGCCGATCGGGACGGCGGCTACGTCTACGGACGGGGCACCGTCGACGACAAAGACAACCTCACGGCGGCGCTCATGGTGATGCTGCTGCTCAAGCGGGGCAACGTGCCACTCGACCGCGACGTGATCTTCCTGGCCGAGGCTGGCGAGGAGGGCACGACCCGCGTCGGCATCGAATTCATGGTCAGTCGCCACTTCGGGGCCATCGACGCGGAGTACTGCATTGCCGAGGGCGGAGGCGTCACGCGCGAGCGGGGCGCCGTGCGCTTTGCGTCGGTGCAGACGGTGGAGAAGATTCCCAACGGCGTCGATTTGATTGCGCGCGGTCCCGCGGGGCACGGGTCGATCCCGCTCGTGACCAACGCCGTGGCGCATCTGGCGAAAGCCGTTGCCGCGGTGGCCGAATGGCAGCCGCCAATCGATCTCAACGACACGACCGCCGCGTATTTCTCCCGGCTGGCGTCCATCTCGCCTCCCGAGCAGGCGCAGCGTTACCGGGCCGTGTTGAGTGGGGACGCCAAGACCGCTGCCGCGGCCGATGCCTGGCTCCGCGAGAACGAGCCCCGGCATGCGTCCATGCTGCGGACCTCCGTGTCGCCAAACATCGTCACTGGCGGCTATCGACAGAACGTGATTCCGTCGGAAGCCCGGGCGACTCTGGACGTGAGGATGACGCCAAGCGAGAACCCCGAGCGGTTTCTCGAGCAGTTGAAGAAGGTGATTAGTGATCCTGCCGTCGAGGCGGTCTTCAACGGGTGGCCGCCGACGCTGACCGGGAAGCCGCGCAACGGCGGCGAATCACCAATCGGCAGCGAAGCATTCAAGGTCGTCGAAGCGGCCATGACGACGCACTACAAGACCACGACCTTGCCGACGATGAGCACCGGAGCGACCGACATGGCGTTTCTCAGAGAGAAGGGCATGCAGTGCTACGGCATCGGTCCGGCCACCGACGTCGAAGACGGGCCGAAAGGCTTCGGCGCGCATAGCGATCAGGAACGGATCCTCGAAGCCGAGTTGCACCGCTTCGTGCGCTTCCACTGGGACATCGTGGTCAAGTTGGCGAGCGCCGCCCCGTAGAGCGGGGGCTTGAGCCCCCGCGTGACGTGGCACCTTCGCACCCTCGCCCCCTCGCACCTTCACCCCCTCGCACCCTGTTCCAAGTGCAATAACCTCCTCTTCCTCCAGAGGCCCCCGGCGTAGCCACCGAGCTCGCCGCTCTTGTTCACGACACGGTGGCAGGGAACGACGATCGCGATGCAGTTGCGGCCATTGGCCCGGCCGACCGCGCGGACGGCCGCCGGGCTAGAGACGAGGCGCGCGATGTCGCTGTACGAACGCGTCTCGCCGTAGGGAATCTTCCTGAGCGCCTGCCAGACACGCGTTTCGAATGGCGTGCCGTGTGTGTCGACGGGCACGGTGAACTCCCGCCGCGCGCCTGCGAAGTACTCGCGCAGTTCCTTCTGCAGCTTGGTGAGGTGCGGATGCCGCGCTGGCAGAAGGCCAGCCTTGAACCGCCGGCCGAGCGTGTCGAGCTGGCGATCGAGCAGGTTCCGATCGGTGAACTCGAGCAGGCAGACGCCGGCACCCGTCGCCCCCGCGATCATCGGGCCGAGGGGCGTATCCACCCACGCGACGCGGACGCAGTCAGCATGCGCGGTCCGACCTGGTGACTGACCGAACGCCTTTTGAAACGCGTCGCGGAAGCCGCTGTGCGACTCGTATCCCGTCGCGAACACGGCATCGTCCACGGTGCCTCCCTTGCGGATGTGATCGAAGGCGTGCGCGAGCCGGCGTGCACGACAGTAGGCCTGGAAGCTCAGTCCGTATCTCGACAGGAAATACCGACGCAGGCGCGCGGGCTCGATGCCCAATGCCCGTACGTCGCGTTCGCGGATCCACGCGCTGGGACGACGGTCGACCTGCTCGAGCAGCCGGGCGACCCAGGGCGGCGCCTCATCGTGTTCGAGGGGCCGGCAGCGCAGGCAGGGCCGGTAGCCGGCGGAAAGCGCCGCCGCCGGCAGCGCGAAGAACTCCACGTTTTCGGGCTTGGGTTTACGGGCTGGGCACGAGGGTCGACAGAAGATGCCAGTGGTTCGCACACCGAGGTAGAACACCGCGTCGTAGGAGGCATCCGAGCCCAGGTAGGCGCGCTCCATTTCCGGGCGGGACGGCAACGGGAGGTCGTTGGGTAACGAGGTCGGTGCAGGTGCCATGGCGCGAGAGATCATGGCCCAATCGTGCCCCATTGTGTGCGGGGCCGCGACCGAAAAAACGACGCCGAATTACCGCTTCGCGATGACGATGTCGCCGCTGAAGGACTGGACGCTGAGCGCTGCGCCTCCATCGCCGAAGGATCCGCGGATGGCGCGGGTCCTGGGCCCGGGCGGCCGGCCGTTGCTTGGAGCACCCTGCAGCGTCATTGGGTAGTCGGACACCACATTCCCCCTGAACGTCGTCGCGTCGAGCGTGAAGCCCCGGACGTCGGCTGGCGTGATCCGGACCTCGCCCGAGTGCGACTGGAACTGGTACCGCCCGCTGCGCGACAGGCGCCCAGCGTACTCGATGGCCCCGGAGACGGACCGCATCAAGGCGCGATCGGCGTCCACGTCGGTGAGTCGCAGGTTGCCGCTGACGGTCTGGGCGTCCACGGCGCGCGCCTTCAGGCCACGAATCGCAATGCGACCGCTGATGCTGCCAGCCGTCAGTTCGTCCCCTTCTGCCTCGGCGATCTCCACGTCACCGGATACGGTCTTCGTCATGCGGATCCGCTTGGTGGCCGAAGTGACGATATTGCCGCTGACGCTTTCGGCGCGAAGCTCGCCGTTGAGGTTCGTGACGCGCAGGCTGCCGGAGACGCTTCTGAGCGTCACGTTCGCGTCGCGTGGCAGCGTGACTGAAAAGTCCACCCGGCCCGACCAGTTGCGCCGGCGCGGGTAGTCGGTGCGCACCTCGATGCCGCCGCTGCGCTCGAGGACCCGGATCTGGATCTCAGAGAGGAGTGCACGGGCCTCTGATTCGTTTTGGTGGCGCACGCGCTTGGTTGCCTCGAGGCGCATGTCATTGCCACCGCCGCCCGTAATCACGACCTCGCCGCTGACATTCTGGAGGTCGAACGTCCCGTTGCGATCCAGGCGCACGGTCTTCGAGAACGGTTCGGTGAACTCTGGGCCTCTCGGCCCACGCCCCTGCCGCTCCGCCTGCTGGGCTGCGACCCGCTGCTCGATGAACTGGGCCAGCCGATCGGCGTGTTCCTCGACGCTGGCCGCCAGCTCGTCCGCCAGCTCGTGCACCCACGCGGGCGCCTGTGCTGCGGCTTCTGACGGGGACCACGAGATGGCGAGCGCCACCACGACGGTTGTGTGAATGACTTTCATTGGTTTGATCCCGAAACGATGCGCGCAGCCCCCTCCGGGTTGCCCTTCCGCATCTCATTGATGAGCGCGATGACGTCCTGCAGCAGCTCCACCTTGCTGCGCAGCGCTTCGAACAGGCTCTCCTGTGCCACCTGGTTATCCGGCTCGGTCGCGAGCGCTGCACGACTTTCTGTGATGGCCCCGTCGATGACCGTGATATTCGCCTGAAGGACCTCCGCCGTTTCCGTGTCGAGTGAGACACCCTCGGTCTGTCTGATCGATTCCAGCCCCGCGATCGTGGTGGAGAAGTGCTCGTCCAGCTGGTCGAGTTCGGCGCCAAACGACAGTGCCTGGACTCGCGGCTCGTTGACGGTCGCCAGGCGCGCCCCCACCCACGACAGGCTCGCGACCAGCACGAGCGTGACGACCGATGCCGCGAGCGTCTGCCACGTGAACCCCCACGCGAACGGGCGTAGGTCTCGTTCGGCCTTGACGAGGGCCGACAGTTTCCGCCACACGTCGGCCGGGGGCGCGAGCGGCTCGAGCGAACTCGCGGCCTGGCGAAGGGCGCCCAGGTCGGCGACAAGCGTGCGGCAGCGGTCGCACGTCGTGAGATGCGTGTCGCAGGCGGAGCGCGCGCGTTCGTCCAGCGTCCCATCGACGTAGTCGTCGAGTGCGTTCTCGCAGTCCCCGCAGTTCATGGCCCTGTCCCGTTCAGTATCGCCCGCAGTGTCAGGCGAGCCTTGTGCACCTGCGACTTCGACGTGCCTTCCGACACGCCGAGGAGTTTCGCAACTTCCTGGTGCTCGAACCCTTCGACATCGTGCAGGACGAACGCGACACGGCGCCCTGGTGGGAGGCGCGCGATGGCCCGTTCGAGGTCGAGACGGCTGATGGCCGTTGGCACGGCGGGGACGGCTGCGGCCGGCTCTGCGG
>Ga0209640_10001299_pt1 | contig 21027 bp, 22 predicted proteins | sample RifCSP10_1_FD_184018 | JGI IMG/M metagenome (GOLD analysis project Ga0209640, IMG submission 184018) | Soil microbial communities from Rifle, Colorado - Rifle CSP2_sed 10_1 (SPAdes) (version 2) | ecosystem: Environmental > Terrestrial > Deep subsurface > Rock core/Sediment | place: Rifle...
GCGTGGGGAGCCTACGAGGGGGCTGGCCCCCTCTGTAGGAGCGTGAGCGGTTCCAGCGAACGCGACTTCGAATGCCCACCCTCTCCGCCATCTGAAGCCAGTGCTGAGTTATTAGTGCTGAGTGTTGAGTTCGCAAGAAATGGGGGCGGAAAGTTGGCTTCACCGCCTGTGAGTCTTTCTTTTAACTCACAACTCATAACTCAGCACTCAGAACTTTGAAAAAGGGGCTGGGCCCTGTGCGACAGAACCCTGTGAACCCCGCCAGGTCCGGAAGGAAGCAACGGTAAGCGGTCAGTTCTGTGTGCCGCAGGATCACCTGGCCCCGCTCTCTTTGAAGAAGTTCTGAGTCATGAGTTCTGAGTTGGGAGTTGGGAACAAAGAACTTTTCCATCACCAGGACTGATAACTCAGAACTCAAGACTCAGAACTCATAATTGGAGCGTAGCGACGTTGGATTACCAAGTCTCTGCTAGGAAATACCGGCCGGGCTCGTTTGATAGCGTGATCGGACAGCCGCACGTTGTTCAGACGCTGGTCAATTCCATCATCACGAAACGAATTGCCCAAGCCTATCTCTTTTCCGGGACCCGCGGCGTGGGGAAAACTACGGTCGCGAGAATTCTCGCTAAGGCGCTCAATTGTGAGCGGGGGCCGACCGGCACGCCCTGTGGCACCTGTTCCAATTGCCTCGAAATCGCGCAGGGGACTTCCGTCGATGTTATGGAGATCGATGGAGCGTCCAATACGAGCGTGGACGATGTGCGCGAGATCCGAGAGAACGTCAAGTTTGCCGCGTTTCGTGGAAAGTACCGGGTCTACATCATCGACGAAGTCCACATGTTGTCGAACTCGGCCTTCAACGCGCTGCTGAAGACGCTGGAGGAGCCGCCGCCGCATGTGGTGTTTATCTTTGCCACCACCGAGATTCACAAGATTCCGGCAACGATTCTCTCCCGCTGTCAGCATTACAACTTTCGCCGGATTGCGCGAACCGAGATTGTCGAGCGGCTGCGCTATGTGGTCGATCAGGATAAGATCGTGATCGAGGAACGGAGCCTGATGGCGCTCGCCAGGGCCAGCGAAGGCAGCATGCGCGATGGGTTGAGTCTGCTCGACCAGGCGGTGGCGTTCGGCGGCAAGACGATCGTGCATGCGGATTTGGAAGCCTTGCTGGGTGCGGTTCCACAAGAGTTGGTTCGTGCCATGATTCAGGCGATCACGGCACAGGAGAGTGCCGCGGCGCTTCGCGTGCTGGCGCAACTATTAGACCAAGGGCATGATCTGCGGGCCTATTGTGCGGAGGTCGTTGAGTATCTGCGGAACATGTTGGTGGTGTCGGTGGTGACCTCACCCCAAGAATGGCAGGGGTTGATCGAGGCCTCCACGGAAGATCTCACACAGATGGCAGCTGATGCCCGCTCGTTCTCGCCCGAGCTACTTCAGGAACTGTTTGCGATTTTTACGCAAGCGGAGGATTCGCTCAGGCTCAGTGCCCATCCCCGGTTCGTGCTCGAAACAGCGGCCGTGCGAGCGACCCGGTTGCTGCGTCGGGTGGATGGGAAGCCGGCCCAAGTGATGCCGCCAGCTCAGATGACACGCCCACCTCAGGCGGCTCCGGTGCGCGCGGGCCAGGCGGTCACGCCGGCTCGTTCTGCAGATCCAACTCCCTCCTCGCCACCGCACCTTCCTCAATCGACGGCTCCTGCATTGACCGCGCCGATACCGTCGAGGTCTTCCGTTGCTGGGAATACGGCGCCTCCACGAGGCTTCTCGACGAGTCCTCTGAACGTCCGATCTTCTGGCATTGCTGGTGAGGTGAAGGCTTCGATGCCTGTGGCAGCGCCTGCGATTGACGCCGGACGCGTCGCAGTGACGCTCAACTGGGAACAGTTTCAGGAAGAAGTAGCCGGTACCTTTTCCAATATTGCGCCCTTCTTGGAGATGGGTCGGCTCGTGGGCGTGGAGGGTCATGTCGTGACGATTGGATTTGCCAAGCAGGCAACGGTGGCCCGGGCGATGATCGAGAAGCCTGACAACATTGCGGCGCTTACGTCGATGTGTGAACGACTGAGCGGGCAGACGGTTCGGCTGCGGATTGTCGAATTGACGGAGTTGGATCCCCCTGGACCGACGATGGCGCAGCTCAGGGCGGCGAAGGAAAAAGAACAACGGCTGGTCCTCTTCGAGCAAGCGCGGGCACATCCGGTCGTCAAACAGGCTCTGGCGGTGTTTGGCGCAGAGCTCGCAGAGGTCAGGCCGGTATCGAGCCAGAAGGAGGACCAGGAATGAAGAACCCCTTAGGCAATATGGGAAATATCCTGAAGCAAGCGCAGGCGATGCAGGCGCAAATGGCGAAGGTGCAGGAGCAGGCCGCGTCGAAGACCGTGATCGGGACCGCCGGCGGGGGCAGCGTGACCGTTACGGCCAATGGAGCCATGGAGCTCGTCGGAATCGTCATCGATCCCGAAGTGGTGAAAGGTGGCGACGTGGAGATGGTGCAAGATTTGGTCATGGCCGCGTCGAACGATGCCCTCAGAAAGGCTCGCGAGATGATGGCGGATGCGATGAAATCGGTCACTGGTGGGATGAACGTCCCCGGACTGTTCTAGCAGGATGCTGAAACAGTCCGCCAGCGGTGTTCTCGCTTCGCTCAGAGGCTCAACGTACCGAAGCGTACGCCTCGCCTCTACGCTCGCTGCGGCCTTGCTGAACGGCTTTTTTGAGCGTCCTGCGTGGCATTATCCTATTGCCCTCGAAGTGGGGACAAACGAATTTTCACCGTGCTACAACAGTTTTTCCGCAGATTCCTCTAGCGGGCTATCACGTCATGGCGGTTGATCAACAAGGATTACTTGCACGGCTGGTGCGCGAGTTGGTCCGCCTTCCCGGCATCGGACAAAAGACGGCGCAGCGATTGGCGTTCCATGTCTTGAAGGCCGAGCGCGAAGACGCGCTTCGCTTGGCCGAAGCGATTCGTGCGGTTAAAGACGGGCTCTCATTTTGCCGACAATGCCGGAACATCGCCGAGGGAGAACTCTGCGAATTTTGTCTTGATCCGAAGCGGGACCAGACGAGAATCCTGGTGGTGGAAGAACCGAGTACGACCTATGCCATCGAGCGGGCGGGAGCCTACCGCGGCTTGTATCACGTATTACTCGGTGCCTTGTCTCCGTTGGACGGCGTCGGACCGTCTGATATCAGGGCCGAGGAGTTGGTCGATCGGGTGAAACTCGGGGGGATTGAGGAAGTGATCCTCGCGACGAGTCCGACGATCGAGGGCGAGGCAACCGCTATCTATTTAACGAACCAACTGAAACCTCTCGGGGCCCGGGTCTCGCGTATCGCCTATGGCATTCCGGTCGGGATGGATATCGAGTATGCTGACGAAGTGACGTTGCTGAAGTCGATCGAAGGCCGTCGGGATCTCTAGCAAGACTGTTAATTGGTTTATTTGGTTTGTCTCGTTTGTTTGGTTGAACGACACTAACCAGATGAACCAAATCAACCAGATAAACAAAACAAACCAGATAGACCGGGCTTGTCCCAGACGTGCTGCCCATTGACCCCCCCTCCAGGCCCCTGTTATAGTTTCGCTCGTTTCGGACGGTTTTACTCATCAGGCAGATTGCGGTATGAAAGCAGGCTCTTCCGCCAAGCGTATTTCGTCCACTCCGCCAGCCGCGCAATCTGTCACGGCCAAGCGCAAAGCTAAGACATCGGCCCAGGGGAAAAAGTACGCGACTATTCGTCGTGACCTTGCGCGGCAGCGCAAGGCCTTGTTGGAGGAGGCGGTTGAGGGCCTCTCCAACCCAAACGGTCAGGAGGCGTTCCCGGATGTCAGCGATCAGGCGTCCGCGGAGGTCGAGCAGAATTTTTCGATGCGTATTCGTGAGCGCGAGCAACGGTTGATCAAGAAGATCGACGAGGCGCTTGATCGAATGGACCAGAACATTTATGGCATCTGTGAGCGTTGCGAAGAAGAGATTCCCTATCCCCGACTGAAAGCCCGCCCAGTCACCACCCTCTGCATCAACTGCAAGACGCTCGAAGAACAGGAAGAGAAGATTCGGCGCTGAACCGCCAAACCTTTCCTGAGTCACCGTCGCAGGATGCTCAAAAAGTTCGTCCGGCAAGGCCACAGCGAGTGAAGGCCTGAGGCGTACGCTTCGGTACGTTGAGCCTCTGAGCGAAGCGAGAACGAAGCTGGCGGACTGTTTCAGCATCCTGCTAGTGTTTTAACGCCTTGACGCGTTGTTGGACGAGAGCGATGCGACTGGCTTCATCGGGGACACCTTCGACCAGCGCGAGATAGGTCTCGTACTCCGAGAGGGCCCGCTTGGGATTCGTGGGCTCGTAGGCCTCAGCCAAGTTGTAGCGGGCAATGGCATAGTTGGGGCGAAGCGTGACGGCTTTTTCGAATGAGGCGAGCGCGTTCGCCTTGTCCCCCAGCTTGCTGTACACCGTGCCGAGGTTATTCAAAATTTCCGGAGTGTTGGGTCTGATGGACAACGACTGAAGCATCTCCGTCTTGGCCTTCTCGTGCAGTCCCTTCCCTTCCCACGCCAGGCCCAGTTTGTGGTGCGCTTCTGCCAGCCACACTTTATTCGTAAAGCCGCTTGTGATCGCTCTCTGATAGGCAGCGGCTGCGATATCGTAGTTCTGGGTCCCGCAGTAGGAGAGCTGTGCAGTTTGGCCGCGCGCGAATTGCTGGAGAGAGAGGAAGGGCTCCTTGTCCTCTGCGCCTTGACTGTCGAGCGATTGCCCAGGCTTCTGGCCGCTTGGGTGGCGCAACCGTTCCAAGAACTCGCGTCGATAGGGTGAGAAGAGCCGTACATAGGGGTCGATCGTCACAGAAGCCTGGAGCAACGCCGGCTGCTCGCGCGTGCCCAGGACCAAGTACTGTGTCGTCGTTTTCTCGTCGCCGGTTTCGTACAGGGAGCTGGAATCCATGCTCGACTTTGAGGACAGATTCGCCACATTGAGATAGAACTCCAATGCCGGCTTCAGCAGCGTTAGCGTGTGGCGGAGGGTCGGGTAGGGATTCAAGGCAAGCCCGGAGGGAAAGGTAAAGAGAGTTCCGACCAGCATATTATCTTCATCGAAAAAGTAGGACTCGTCGCCGTGTGATGGGCTTCGGTCGGCAGGGAGAACCAACTCTTGTCCGGTGCCCCAGTCTTGTGGTTTGAGGGTAGAGGCAGAATATGTCTTGAGGAAGTCGGATTTCGAAGCGCAGAGGGTCGTGGACTTCAGGAGGACCAGATCGCTTTCAGAAGGCGGGAGGTTCGGTTTTGGAGCCGGAGTTCCGCAGGCGTTCAGCAAGAGGCACAGTCCTAGCCCGCAGACCACCCACAGTCGAAAGGGCACAGCACGAGGCGCTTGCGTGTCACGTGGATTCCGACTCACCAAGGGAGCATACACGAAACGTGAAAGGGTTTGCCAACGGGGTGATAAGGCAACGCCCGCTCTCGTGAGGAAAGCGGGCGTTGAATTGAATCTGATGACGACGTGTCTGCGAAGATTATCGCCGCTGGCTATCCAGCATCGAATCCTCAGACGTGTACCCGAACAGGTACGGCATCTGGCTGGTGAGTTTGTAAATCGGTCGGTTCACGCCGTAATCTATCGCGACCCCGAGAGGGTGCAAGAGGAAACCGGTCCAGCGCCATGGGTTATCGCTTGGGGACGCTCCGGCTGCCACATCAGTATAGACCAACGATGTGGGGTCCATCACACTGTAAATACTGGCCGGGGCGGTATAGCCTCCATCCGCATCGTCCGACGCCTGCTGCTGGTGGTTCCCGGCACAACCGACCGCGGTGGCCAGGAAGAGAATTCCCACGGCAAGAGCTGTAGTCCTCATAGATGACCTCACTTGTCTTGTACGGTTCAGAGTCGACGATCTCTCGATAGACTGAAGTGTAGCCGACCTCCAGGATTCTGTCCAGGATTGGAGCGGTTCATGAAATATCATGAAATCCGTCAGTTTAGGCCAGGAGGTACGGATCGGGAGGGGGGAGGTGGAGAGTATGGTAGGCGATACTGGTATCGAACCAGTGGCCTCTTCCGTGTGAAGGAAGCGCTCTACCCCTGAGCTAATCGCCTACACGAGGCAAAGTCTAGCACGGGGTCATAAATCGGATCAACCGTAGCGCCATGCGTCGTGCGTAGCGAAGTTGCCTTGACATCCCCAAAACGCAGTTCCTACAATGCCACCGCTCTCAGTCTTTCTTTGCGGAGCTTCACTCGTATGCGCGATGACATTGTCATTATCGGTGGCGGTCTGGCTGGGTCTGAAGCGGCGTGGCAGGCGGCCAATCGTGGAGCGAAGGTGACGCTCTATGAGATGCGTCCAAAAGAGATGACCCAAGCGCACAAGACCGGTGGTTTGGCAGAGCTGGTCTGTTCGAATTCGCTCGGCTCCGCGGATCTACTGAATGCTCCCGGCATCTTGAAAGAGGAAATGCGCCGGCTCAACTCGCTCATTATTCGCGTGGCGGATGAGGCACGGGTGCCAGCAGGATCGGCCCTGGCCGTCGATCGTGAGCAGTTTTCACTCAAGATTACCCAGGCGCTGGAAGGGCATCCGAACATTCGTATTCTACGTGAGGAGATCACCGAGATTCCAACGGACTGTCTCTGCATCCTGGCAACCGGTCCGCTGACATCTGAGAAACTGTCTCAGGCGATTGCGCAATTGACCCATACGAAGCATTTGTATTTTTACGATGCGATCTCTCCGATCGTGGATGCCGACTCCATCAATATGGATGTCGTATTTCTCGCGTCCCGTTACGGCAAGGGCGGGGATGACTATCTCAACTGTCCCATGGACGAGCCGACCTACAACGCCTTCTATGACGCGTTGCTCGCGGCGGAGAAAGTCCAACCCAAAGAGTTTGAAAAGACGTCCTATTTTGAAGGTTGTATTCCCATCGAAGTGATGGCCGAGCGGGGTCGCCAGACCATGCAGTTCGGTCCGTTGAAGCCAGTGGGCCTTGAGAATCCCAAGACGGGTGCGCGAGCCTATGCCGTGGTACAGCTCCGGACGGAAAACGCCCATCGCTCTTGTTACAACCTCGTGGGATTCCAGACTAAATTGACCTACGGGGAACAGAAGCGGGTGTTTCGCATGATTCCCGGTCTTGAGCAGGCGGAGTTTCTGCGCTATGGCAGCCTGCATCGCAACACCTTTATCAATTCTCCCCAACTGCTGCGCGATACCCTTCAGTTCAAAGCGCGCGGCACCCTCTTCTTTGCAGGGCAGCTGGTCGGCGTCGAAGGCTATACGGATTCCGCCGCGATGGGAGGATTGGCAGGAATCAACGCTGCCCGTGGTCTTGCGGGATTGCCGTTGGTCACGCCGCCCCCCACCACGGCGCATGGCTGTCTCGTGTCGTACATTACGACCACGGACCCTCGTCACTTTCAGCCGATGAATACGAATTTTGGGCTCTTTCCTCCCCTTGCCACACCGACGAGAGATAAGGAGCGCAAACGACGGCTCACGGGACAACGGGCGCTTGAGGACCTGACGGCATGGATAACGCAATTCGAGCTTTCATGACGTTCCTTGAGCTGGAACGTCATGCGTCGCATGAAACAGTGCGCAACTATGGTTCGGATCTCCGACAGTTTCAGGCCTTCATGAGGGCGGAGCATCCCGATGTGCCCACGCTCGTTCCTGCTACGGTGAAGACGGAGTCCATTCGGGCCTACCTTCACTGGTTGGACCGCAAGCGTGAGAAAAGCACGTCGGTGGCCCGGAAACTCGCCTCCCTCCGCAGCTTCTATCGCTATCTGCAACGTGAGGGCATGGTTGGCCTCAATCCTGCCGAGGCCATTAGGACGCCGAAACAGCCGAAACATCTTCCGCGTGTTTTGACCAAGGACGACGCGGCAGCGCTGATGGAGTTTCCTGCCGATCAGGCAGCAGGGTCGCTCCGAGACCGCGCCTTGCTGGAGGCGCTCTATTCGACCGGGGCTCGGGTGAGTGAACTCGTGGGGATCAATCTCGAAGATCTCCGTGCGTCCGAGGGGCTGGTCCATCTGCGAGGAAAAGGCCGGAAGGAGCGCATCGTGCCGATCGGAGATGTGGCCGTACAAGCCATTCAGGCGTATCTGGGTCAGCGGCCCCTGATGGATTCTCGAGATCTGACGACGAAACGCGCCTCGTCCCCGGTCTTTCGAAACAGCCGAGGGGGCCGGTTGACGACTCGAAGCGTCGCGCGCATTGTGGCTCGCTATTCGCACCGGCTTGCCGGTGGTTCCGTGAGTCCCCATACGTTGCGGCACTCCTTTGCCACCCATCTCCTCGATGAAGGGGCCGATCTGCGATCGATTCAAGAGATGCTCGGGCATGCCTCGCTCACCACAACGCAAAAGTATACGCACTTGGCGACGGATCAACTCCTGGCCGTGTACGATAAGACGCATCCGCGAGCCGGTCGCTCGACCAGCGTGCGTGTCGTGAAGGACAATAAGCCATGACCATCATTCGGTCGAAGCGGACGGAATGGACGCTCAGCATCGATGCGCCGTTTGGCCGCGAGCGTCCGGCGTTCCTCGCTTTTCTCGCCATGGGAGCCACGATATGAACAGACTGATTAAGAAAGCGAATGTTCTCATCGAAGCCTTGCCCTACATTCGCACGTTCAAGGGCAAGACAATTGTCATCAAATATGGCGGTCATGCGATGACCGATACACCGTTGAAAGAGCGGTTTGCCCAGGATGTCGTGCTCTTGAAATATGTGGGTCTCAACCCGGTCATTGTGCACGGCGGGGGACCCCAGATCGATAAGATGCTCCAGCGCGTGGGTATCGAATCCAAGTTTCGCCATGGGGTGCGGGTCACAGATGAGGCCACGATGGAAATCGTGGAGATGGTGCTGACCGGCAAGATCAACATGGAAATCGTCGATCTCTTGAATCGCCATGGCGGCCTCGCGGTCGGTTTGAGTGGAAAGGACGGCGGGCTCATGCTTTCTCGGCCGCTCACCGCCAAAGCCTGGGCGGCAAGTCTGGAAAAGGATCTCGATGACGGCGAGGGGGACGAGGATTTTGGCTTGGTGGGAGAAGTCCAGTCTATCGATCCCACTCTAGTGCGGAAACTCCAGCAGGATAATTATATCCCCGTCATCGCCCCGATCGGCACCAACCGTGAAGGGAATACGTATAACATCAATGCCGATCTGGTGGCCGGGGCGATGGCCGCCGCGCTGGGTGCGGAAAAGCTGCTGATGATGACCGATGTGAAAGGTATTCGCGATGCGAATGGGCGCCATCTCTCGACGGTCTCACGCAAAGACGTGCAGCGGATGGTGAAGAAGGGCACGATCAGCGAAGGGATGTTGCCCAAGGTGCATGCCTGCTTGGATGCGCTCGGCGGCGGCGTTGGCAAAGCCCATATCATCGACGGTCGAGTTCCGCATGCCATTCTTCTGGAAGTGTTTACACATAAAGGTATCGGGACCGAGATCGCATCGTAGTCGGCTAATCCCATCGGTCTCTTGTTGTGGTGAAGCAGCGCCTCCGAATCAACCGCCATCTTCAGGCCCTCGTCGGTGAGCGTCATCCTGAGACGAGTCCTCGTGCGCTTCGGAAGGCGGCGCACTATCTGACCACGCAGCTTTCCAAGTCCGGATGGACCACCAGCGGCCAGCTCGTGAGCGCGTGGGGCAAGGTCTATCACAATGTGGTGGCGACCAAGTATCCGGATTGGCCAGGACAAGGAGAGGAGTTGCCCCCACTCCTGATCGGGGCCCACTACGACACCGTGTCCGGGTCACCGGGCGCGGATGATAACGCAAGTGGGCTCGTGGTCCTCCTCGAAGTGGCTTCTCGCCTCCGCGCGTGGCCTCTGGCGCGACCTGTCTGGCTCGTGGCATTCTGTCTGGAAGAGCAGGATCGACTAGGGAGTCAGGCGTTCGCATCCCGTTTGCAAGCCGAACGCCGTGCGTTGGCCGGTGCGATCATCTTGGAATGTGTCGGGTTCGCCAGGAGTGAGGCAGGCACGCAGCAGATTCCGCCCGGTATACCTATTGCGGTGCCGACCCAGGGAGACTTTCTTGCCATTGTGGGCAACGAGGCATCCCGGTCTTTGGTGACGCAGCTTGAACAGGAGACCCTGCGCCATGCGGCTCAACTCAAGCCCCTGTCATTGGTGGTGCCAGGCCGAGGGGAGGCCATGCCTCAAACCCGTCGCAGCGACCATGCCTCGTTTTGGGATGCAGGCTATCCAGCCGTGATGTTGACCGATACGGCGAACTTCCGGAATCCACATTACCATCGTGCGACTGATACGGTGGACACACTGAATCTCGAATTTCTCTTCAACGTGGCAGCGACGGTGACCGCCACCGCGATTCAGATTGCTGGAGTACGACTATGAAGACGAGTCGCACGAAGCTCGCCCTTGCGACCCGTCGTCTCGTGACCGAAATCTATGGCCGTCTCGACTTTGGCGCACTGGGACCGGTCTATTGTTATGAAGGCGGTGATGAGTTCTGGCGAACGAAGCGGGGGCCCTGTGAACGTCTCGGGAATCGGGTCGCCGTTGTGTTGAAGAGGAAACTAGGCCAGGCAGGCCGCAGTCTCTATGTCGGGGCCGGGGTGGCGGAGCTTCCGGCGTTGATCATGGAGACGGTGGAGTTAGGTCGGAAGGTGGAACCCTATAATCTCCGGAGGGCCGAAGTAGCAGCACTCAACCGTGCCTGCCACTTAATTCCCCTCGCGTTCCATGCGGTTGATGCGGCCAAGGCGAAGGGCCGATTCGATCATCTTTGGATAGTCAGCGTGTTGAACGATCCTGAGCGCTTCAAGAATCTGTCGCCTCTATCCTATGGACGAGGCAATCCTCTCACCCTCGATCCCGAGAAATTTGATAAAGAGCGCCGCATCGTGCGTGCCCTGGTGGCATGTTGCATGGGAAAGCTCGCGAGGCCCGGACTTGTCACGACCACCACAGAAGAAGTCATATGGATTGCAGAGTGGTGCCACCGGCATCGAGTGCCCTACAAGGTTGGGAAACGCTACTATCCGACAGCACTGGTGGGCGACCCGATTTGTTTTATTCAAATCGGTAAGAATAACTAGCGGGCTGCTGAAAAAGTCCGCCCGCGGAAGAAGGCTGTTATTTTGTTTATTTGGTTTGTCTCGTTTGTTTGGTTGAACGAAACTAACCAGATGAACCAAATTAACCAGATAAACAAAACAAACCAGATCAACCAGATAGACCAGGCTGCTAGATTCGGAAGCCGGGCTTGGTTTTCGATGAATTGTCTAAGTACAGGCCCGCGTACTTCACGTAGTTCTCCGCCGACTCTTTAATCCACGCGAGTTCGGCTTCGGACACCGCGCGACGAACACGGCCAGGCGATCCGAGGATCACGCTCTTCGGTGGTACAATCATGCCTTCCACCACCAGCGCACCGGCACCCACCACCGAATCCTCTCCGATCACGGCTCCGTCCATCACAATGGCCCCCATCCCGATCAGTACACGATCCTTAATCGAGCAGCCGTGGAGTATCACCGCGTGGCCGATGGTCACCTCGTTGCCGATGATCAGAGGATGGGTATCGTGGGTGACATGCAACACACAGAGGTCCTGCACGTTGGTCCGATCTCCGATCCTGATATGGTGCACATCCCCGCGAATGACAGCATGGAACCAGACGCTGCAGTGCTCACCTAGGACGACATCGCCGATGACGATGCCGGTCTCTTCGATAAAACAGGACGTGGGAATGGTGGGTTTGATGCCCTGAAATGTACGGATCATGCAGCGCACTGTAGGGGAATCGGCCCGCGATCTGCAAGGGGGGAGTGGTCAGTGTGATTTCTGCCTTCTCATGAATATTGCGGATTAGATAACCGCACCTGGACCCGTTCGATTGTGCGCAACAACGCCTGATGAGTTCGGCATCCCGCAACGAGCTTCGCGTCGGAAATCGTCACCGGCTTATAGGGCGCTAAAAACCGGTCTTTCAGGCGGGCGATTCGAGCCGCCGAGAGGTTCAATCGTTCGATGGAGATCGTACCTGACGCTACGGCCTGCTCCACAGCCCCGAAGGCGGCGACTTCCCGGTCCCGATCTTGACATATCAATAAGACATCGCACCCGGCCAGCACCGCACGAACTGCAGCATCTTCCACGCCATAATGGTCGATGATCGCGTGCATTTCCAAGTCATCCGTCAACACCACTCCGTCGTACCGCAGCTTCTGGCGCAAGAAATCATTGATGATGGTCGGCGAGAGCGTGGCCGGCAATTCATTATCGAGGGCCCGGTAGAGCACGTGTGCGGTCATCATCGACGCGACACCCTGCTCAACGGCACGGCGGAATGGGGGAAACTCGACTGCCTCCAATCGCTCCCGCGAGGCCTCGACCACCGGAAGCTCTTTGTGGGAATCGGCATTCGTATCGCCGTGACCGGGAAAGTGCTTCCCGCAGGCCACGACCTTGTTGTCTTGCAGCCCTGCCGCCGTCGCCAACCCCAGCTCACAAACCACATGCGGCGTTGTGCCGAACGCCCGGTCGCCGATGACCGGATTGTCAGGATTGCTATTCACGTCGAGCACCGGCGCCATATTCATGTTCACGCCCACCGCCCTCAACTCTTTGGCAATGGTGGCCGCAGCCGCGTATGCTAATTTGGTTGAATTGAAGCGGCCCAATAGTTCACAGGGCGGGAAAATCGTAAAGCCCTTCGGAAGACGGGAGACCCGACCGCCTTCTTGATCGATCGAGATCAACAGCGGCGAATGGGGGCTGCAGGCCTGCAGATCGTTGGTCAGTTGGACCATCTGTTCGATGGATTCTAGATTTCGCGAGAAAAGAATAACACCGCCCGGCTTGTACTCTTTGATGAACGAGGCTAGATCAGGCGTCACCGACGTGCCCAGAAATCCGACCATGAAGAGCTGCCCGATTTTTTCGCGCGTGGTCAAGAAATCCTTCCAAGGCTAAGGTTTAGGCCGAGGCTCAACAGACCGCGTGTCTTTTGCCTCAACCTCAGCCTTGACCTGCTTACAAGCTTCGATCAATCAGGTACTGCACCAATAACCTGGTTCCAATCGCGGTGGGCCCCTTCGGAATGTAGGCCCGTTCCTTCTCGCTCCAATCCGTACTGGCAATATCGAGGTGCACCCAGGGGCAGTCCCCCACGAACTTGCTCAGAAAGAGCGCCGCGGTGATCATGCCACCGCCACGGCCGCCGATGTTGCGCATATCGGCGACGTCGCTCTTGAGCTGTTCGAAGTATTCCTCCCACAAGGGCATTTCCCACACTCGCTCGCCGGCCTTTTGTCCCGACTTCCGCACCTGTTCTTTGAGCGTCGAGTCGGTGCCGAACATGCCGATCGCAAATTGGCCGAGCGCCACCACACAGGCCCCTGTGAGCGTGGCTATGTCGATCAAGGCCGCCGGCTTATAGCGCATCGCATAGGCGAGGCCGTCGGCCAGTATGAGTCGGCCTTCCGCATCCGTGTTCTGTACTTCGACGGTCTTCCCCGACAGCGTCTTCACGATATCGCCCGGCTTCATCGCCCGGCCGCCCGGCATGTTTTCCGCTACGGGCAGGATACTGATGAGACGTAGCGGGAGCTTGAGTCTGGCCGCCGCCCGGATCGAGGCCAGAACTTCGGCTCCTCCCGTCATATCGGCCTTCATGCGTTCCATATTTTCGGCGGTCTTCAGGGAGATTCCGCCCGTATCGAAGGTGATCGTTTTCCCGACCAGCACGACTGGGCGTACGTCTTTTTTCTTGGACCCGTTGTATTCAAGGATGATGAACTTGGGCGGCTCCTGGCTTCCGCGCGACACGCCGAGCAGCGCGCCCATCCCCAAACGCTCCATCTCCTTCTGTTCGAGAATCTTGATCGTGATCCCTTCAGTCTTGGCGAGGGTCTTCGCTTCGTTGGCGACCCTGGTGGGGGTCAGGATGTTGGAAGGATGATTACAGAGGTCACGGACAAAGACGGTTGCCTCTGCCGTGGCGACGCCTCGCCGGATCCCTTCAGTGACCTGCCGTAACTGTCCCTTCTTCGGGATGAGAATCCTCATCCCTGCGACGTCTTGCTCTGAGGTAGCCGCGGTCCGATAGACAGTGAACTGATAACTGCCGAGGATCGCCCCTTCAACCATCGCTTGCGCCACCTCGACCCATGACATCCCGCCAGGCGGCACCGTTGGAAGCACGACGGTATAGGACCCGACCTTCGCCCGACGGACGCGTTTCGCGGCTGAGCCCATCGCTTGCCGAATCGTCTCAAGCGTGACCTCGGTCTTCTTGCCCAAACCGACCAGCACGAGCCGCTTCGCAGGCACCGCGTCCTGTGTGTGATAGAGCAATACTTCGTTAGCTTTACCTTCGAATTCCTTGGATTGCACCAGCTTGCTCAACGCGCCTCCGAGGGCCCGATCGAGCAGGGCCGCATCCTGTTTGGCCCATGCTTCTCCTTCACAGTGCGTGAGTACCAACGCCTCTGCGGATGCGGTCTCCGCTCGCCCAACCTGTACCGTGACCTGCATGATCTTCATTCACGTCTCCTTCGTTCTCGTCGCTCGTAAATCGTGCGCGAGCCGGGCGCGACTCGCTCAGATGACACTTCCGACCAGTCCCGCTCTTCTCGCAAGTCTCGCGCGTCACGCGCGAACAGCGAGATACGCTTCACGTCCCTCATACCCCTCGTAGGTCGGGCGCCCATATGTACTTGTGCATCTGCAATTGAAAACGGACCGGTAGACGATCGGCCAGAATCCATTCGGCCAGCTGACGCACATCCATCGCGCCGAAGACCGGACTAAAGAGTACCGTACAGCGTCTGGCTACATCATACTGGGCAAGAATCTCACGGGCCCAGTCGTAGTCGGCTCGGTCGGCCAGGACAAACTTTGCTTCGTCTTTGGCCGCCAATTGTGACAGGTTCGGCCAGTGCATCCGATCTGTCATCCCGCTCCCCGGACATTTCACATCCAGGATAATATGTGCGCGGGGATCGACCGGCGCGATATCGACGGCGCCGCTGGTCTCAAGGAGGACCGTATAGCCGGCATCGCACAGTCCGGTCATGAACGGGAGACTCTCAGGCTGGACAAGCGGTTCCCCTCCGGTAACCTCCACGAGGCGGCACCCATAGGTGTGCACCTTAGCCAGGACCTCATCGATCGAGCATTCGTGCCCTCCGTAGAAGGCATAGTCGGTATCGCACCAGGTGCAGCGGAGCGGGCATCCGGTCAGTCGTACAAACACGCAGGGCTGTCCGACGTAGCTCGACTCGCCTTGAATGCTATGGAAGATCTCGGTAACTCGCATACAACGCTCGCGTCACAAAGTCTGAAAGTCGAAGGTCAAAAGTCCGGGACCTGATGACTTGAAGACATTCCGACTTGATGACCTCAGGCAATCTTGTTCATTTCCACGTCGTGACCGACCATCCACGTTGCCGGGCGATCCGCGCCATGCCCCGGATCGGGTTGACCACCAAGGGATGCCCGACCAGTTCAAGAATGTCGCGATCGCCGGGGCTATCGCCATAGGCGTAGGAGCCGGCCAGATCGAGGCCCATTTCTTGAGCATGGGCGAGGATCAGCTCACGCTTACCACGGCCATAGGGCAACGGAGGAATCAACGCACCGGTATAGACAGAATCCCGTTGCTCCGGCTTCGCCGCGAAGACTGTGGCCACGCCCAAAAACTCCGCAAGGGGTGCGATCAAAAAATCAGGTGCGCCAGTCACAAGAATCAGCTGGTGTCCGGCCTGTCGATGCGCGTCCAGTTTTGCGCGACCCTGCACGGACAGCCTGCGGATCATCTTGGCCTGACAGAACTCCCGCGCATACGATTCAATGTCTGCTGGGCGCTTGCCCGTCAGGTACACTTTTCGTTCTCGGAGCGAGTGCAGCGAGAACGGGGGAATGTGCCCCGCCAGCCAGGCCGCACTCCGGCTCAGCTCGCCCCATCCCACCAGGCCGCGCCGCCACAGAAACCCGAAGAATAGGACCTCGCTGGCCTCTCCCGGCAGGAGCGTGTTGTCGACGTCGAACAACGCAGCGACGGATCCCTGTGCCCGTTGTTCAACGACATCATTGAGCATGGAAATGAGGTTGTGGTGACTTTGCACAACGTTGGAGGACCCAGTGAGCATGAGCCGCCCGATTCTACCGGAGCCTCTATTGATTGACAAGGATTTTGGCCCACTTCTATAATGCGCTTCCCTCTAGCTAGTCGTTGGTGAAGCGTATCGCTATTCGCGCGTGACGCGCGAGACTTGCGAGAAGAGCGGGACTGGTCGAAGATTCATCTGCGCGAGCCGCGCCTGTCGCGTACGTCTCGCCTGACTTGCTCACGCTTCACGGATTCGGTTGCCGAAGTGGTGAAATGGCAGACACGCACGTTTGAGGGGCGTGTGGCGCAAGCCGTGCGGGTTCAAGTCCCGCCTTCGGCACCAAATAAACATGCTCGTACCCGCCCCCTGGTGAACAAGCCCGCACGCCATGGCGCGGGAGCGCTCCTTCCCGGTCCACTCTGTCTCCCGGAGTCTCGCTCCCTTCTTTGAACCGCCCGGAGACCCATTTGGATCTAGACTTTTAACGGCCTTCCATAGGACACTGACGCCCTCCCAAGTGACGGTGCAGAACCAAGCTAGCTGGGGTGGGCGCACATGCGGTTCTTGCAACCCGATCTGCACCCGACACATACGCTGCCGGTGCGCCCCTTGGAACTCTACAGCGAACGTCTTTGTTTCCCCTCCCGTAACTCCCTCTCGGTCCAGCACCGTAGTGAACCCTCAATGCATCACGTGATGGCGCATGCACGATCTCGCCGTCGTCACCCGTACTCAGCCATCTCACGTGGCCATGGCACGTGGCAAGGAGTCGCACCATGAGCGGTACCGGTCATCTGTCTGAACTCGAATCTCTGCGATTGCAGGTTGCAGACCTCCAGCGAGAACTCGCCGAGCGAGACCGGCATCTCGATCGCAACCTGCAGGACCAGCCAGAGCAGGCTGGCCTCTTGCGAACCATCGTCGAAGGGACGGCGGCCGATACGGGAGAAGAGTTTTTCCGATCCTTAGTCAGACACCTCGCACAGGCCCTCAATGTCCGTTACGCCTTTGTCGGAGAATGGCGTGAGCAAGCTTCCGCCAGGGTGCGCACCCTGGCCGTCTGGTCGGGAACGGACTTCCTCGAACCGTTTGAGTATGACCCCCGGAATACACCCTGCGCCACTGTGATCGGGCAACAGTTTTGCCTGCACAAATCGGGCGTCCAGCGTCTGTTTCCGGAAGATCATCTCCTCGTCCAACTGGAAGTCGACAGCTATTGCGAGATGCCGCTGTTCGACAAATCGGGAAAACCGCTTGGTCTCCTCGTCGTCATGGACGATCGACCCATTACTCGCGCACCCCTCGTCAAAGACCTGTTGCAGATTTTCGGGATGAGGGCCGCAGCAGAACTGCAGCGCCAACAAGATGACGAAACTCTACGCGAAAGCGAGCGCCACCTCGTCGACGCGCAAGCGCTCGCACATCTGGGGAGCTGGAAATGGGACGTTGATACAGGTGAGGTGGAATGGTCCGATGAACAGTTTCGGATCTTCGGCTACGAGCCAGGGGCTATCACGCCCACAAACGACACGTTTTTGGCCTTGCTGCACCCGGACGATCACGCCCCTGTCTTAGCCGCCATCAACGACGCGCTTCTCGGAACGCGCCCCTGCGATGTGGAATATCGCATCGTCCGTCCGAACGGCGAAGTCCGGTTCATCTATGGTCGCGGAGACGTCCATCGGGATGCGACCGGCCACCCGCTCAGCATGGCTGGGACCATTCTCGACGTGACCGACCGCAAGCAGGCGGAGGAGGCCCTGCGTGTCAGCGAAGCGCGGTTTCGTGCGTTGGCGGAAGAAACAACCGATTGGATGTGGGAGATCAATGAACAAGCCGTCTACACCTACTGCAGTCCCAAGATTCGCGACCTCTTGGGATATGAACCAGACGAAGCGTTCGGCAAGACTCCGTTTGATTTCATGCCCGAGGAAGAAGCCCGTCGTGTCGCTGACCTGTTCGGACCGATTGCCGCTGCACGAATGCCATTTGCCGGCATTGAAAACACGAACCGTCACAAAGATGGCCGGCTGGTGGTCCTTGAATGCAGGGGTGTGCCAATCATTGATGCCAACGGCGTGTTTGGAGGGTATCGCGGGTTTGATCAAGACATCACCGACCGCAAGCGGCGGGAGAATGTAATACGGGAAGCGGAGTTGCGTTACCGGACCATCTTCGAACAGGCCGGAGCGGGAGTAGCGCAGATTGAATCAAGCACGGGCCGATTCGTCCAACTCAACCATCAATATTGTGAGATTCTTGGCCTGACGGAGGCTGAGATGCTGGCCACCACGGTTGGAGCCGTCACCCATCCTGACGACGTGGAGAGGGATCTCGAAAGCATGACACGTCTCCTCTCCGGCGAGATACCCTCCTTCACCATGGAAAAACGTTATGTGCGCAAAGACGGCGGCATTGTGTGGGTCAACCTGAACGTCGCTCCACTGTGGCGGTCGGGCGAAACGCCCGTTCATCATATCGCGATTGCCCAGGACATAACCGCGCGCAAGCAGACGGAGGAGTCCCTGCGGCAGAGCGAGGGGTGGCTGCGCTCCTTCATGATGAACAGCCCCTCGCTCGTCTTTTTCAAGACCCTGGACGGGCGCTACCTCTACGTCAATCGGGAGTTCGAGCATTTGTTCCAGCTGTCGGCGGGGTACATCATCGGCAAGACGGACTACGAGGTGTTTTCACGCGAGCAGGCGGACCAGTTCGCGGTGAACGACCGACGAGTGCTTCAGGAGGGACATGCCATCGAGACGGAAGAAACGGCGAGCTACCAAGACGGGGTTCACACCAGCCTGGTCATGAAGTTTCCGGTCTGCGGTGCCGACGGTTCTGGCGATTCTGTATGGGGGATTGGCGGGATCGTGACCGACATCACGCTGCGCAAGCGGGCGGAGGGGGCGTTGCGATTGACTCAATGGGCCGTCGATCGCGGGGCGGACATGGCATTCTGGATCGATCACAGCGCCAGGATTTTGTACGTGAATGATGCAACCTGCCAGCGCCTCGGTTATTCTCGCGATGAACTACTCGCGATGAACGTCCCCGACTTGGACCCTGATTACCAGTTGAGCAGATGGACCCATCATTGGGATGATCTCAGGGAAGAAAAGCGTTTACGCTACGAGACCAGCCATCGAACGAAGTCGGGAGAAATATTTCCGGTGGAAATCGTTGCAAACCATGTCGCGTTCGAGGGGCAGGAGTACAACTTCGCTTTCAGCCGAGACATCACGGATCGGAAACGAGCTGAAGAGGTTCTCCATCAGCGAGAGCGTGATCTGCGCACAGCCATCGAGGAACGTGAGCGGATCAGCCAAGACCTCCATGATGGCATCTTACAGTCGCTCTTTGCCGTGGGCCTCGGCCTTGAAGCGTCCAAATCGGTGATGTCTACAAAGAGCCACAAAACTGCCGGCTTGACTCTCGATCAGGCCATTGATCAGTTGAACCGTGTCATGCACGAGATCCGGGACTTCATCGCAGGGCTGGGCTCGGACCCGCTCCAGGGGAAAGACTTAGCGACGGCGCTGCAGCACATGCTAGACTCGCTGACGCAGCATCAGGCTACGCGCGTGCACCTCGCGATCGAGGACCGTGCCGTCCAGGCCTTATCGGCTAAACAGTCCCTGCACCTGTTCCTCGTTATCCAAGAAGCGATGAGTAATTGTATCCGGCACGGCCGCGCGCAAGAGGCCACGGTGTCACTGAAGATGCTGAAACAGGGTGTCCGGTTGAGCATTCGCGACAACGGTCGTGGATTCAATCCGGAGGCTGACAAAGGGACCGGGCGTGGGTTGCGCAATATGGCCGCCCGTGCACGGAAGATCGGAGGACGGTTTACCGTCTTGTCAAAGGTGAACGAGGGAACACGCATCGTACTCGATTTGCCGAAAGAGGCTTTCGTTGTCCGCTGCTAAGGCCAAACGGATTCGCCTGCTTTTGGTCGACGATCACGAAGTGGTCCGTGTTGGCCTGCGAACCGTCTTGCATAACCGCCACGGCATTACCGTCGTCGGCGAGGCAGGATCCAAAGCCGCCGCGGTGCGGGAGGCCAAGCGACTCAGACCGGACGTCGTCCTGATGGACGTTCGACTCCCGGATGGCTCCGGGATAGAAGCCTGTCGTGATATTCTTGCCAGTCATCCCACGACACGAATCATCTATCTCACATCGTTTACCGATGATGAGTCCGTCCTGGCGGCCGTGCTGGCCGGCGCACAGGGCTATGTCATCAAGGATATCGATTCCGACCTGCTGATTCGATCGATTCGTACCGTCTCCAACGGTCAATCAATTCTCAATCCGGCCCTCACCCAACGGGCGCTGAGTTGGATTAAAGCCTGGCCAGCTCAAGCCGGCCCGGTGCGGGGATTTTCCCTTTCCCATCAGGAAGAGCGGGTGCTGGCGTTGGTGGCGGAAGGATTGACCAACAAAGAAATTGCGACCGCAATGCAACTCAGCGATAAGACGGTCAAGAACTATCTCTTCAACATGTTCCAAAAACTGCGTATCTCACGACGCGCTCAAGCTGCCGCCATTTTCGTCAAGCGTCAGGCCTGATCCGAAGTTCGAAGTTCTGGGTTCGAAGTTCTGAAAACCTCGAACTTCGAACCGCGAACCCTCGCCAGTCCCGCCCGCCTCGCGTGTCTCGTGCGGCAACTCTGCCAGAGCCAAACGCCCCTATATAATTTTAATTAACGACTCTATATATCTTTGGTCGATGCCGATAGGGTATCGGCACTGACGATGACGTATTGTTTGCCCGCTTACCAGGGAGATGGTAGAGTTCAGAAATCTTCTCCGGGAAACACAGGGCGCGGGGAACCGAGGTCCGGAATCATTCACCGAAGCCGAGGGACTCGATGCCATCTATTCTTGTCGTCGATGACGAAGACCAAATCCGCCG
>Ga0209640_10001300_pt1 | contig 21012 bp, 18 predicted proteins | sample RifCSP10_1_FD_184018 | JGI IMG/M metagenome (GOLD analysis project Ga0209640, IMG submission 184018) | Soil microbial communities from Rifle, Colorado - Rifle CSP2_sed 10_1 (SPAdes) (version 2) | ecosystem: Environmental > Terrestrial > Deep subsurface > Rock core/Sediment | place: Rifle...
GCCGTGATAGTTGTCTGTGGCCATTGCGGTGTCCCGCCAAAAAAGGCAGTTTGTTTGCGGAGTCGGATATCCGAGGTATTCCGGCCGCCACTAAGGAAGTTGATCTGGGAAGCGACGTACACTTCCTCGTCAGTTCCTACAGACTCGTAATCAATCGATGGGAACCTGTAGTCGAAACCGGTCCGCACCGTGTCAACAATAGGCCATGTCTGCCCGTTGTTCGTGGAGCGAAAGGCGATAATGCCATTCGAGACACCATTGGAATCCACCAGCGCTGCCGCACCAAACCAATACGTGAGCGCTGGGCTATAGTCGAATCCATCGGAAACCAACGCTGGGTTAGAATAGCCGAGGCCGCCACTGCCTGCCTTTACAAGTACTGCACGGAATATGCTCGCATCGTCGTGGTAGCTTACCCAATAGAGATCTCCATCCTGGCGTGATGACGGAAGGGAGAACGAGATGAGATGTCCAAGCAGTTGGGCGCCGGTCGTGTCGGTAACGTGAAAGGCAAAGGATTGGATGTTTCTGCCAGTGAACTGCACTCCGCCAAAGTACGTCCAAGTGAGTCCATTGTCAGTGGACTTGTAGCTTCTGAGGACGTCTGTCCCAGTAGTGTTCACGATACCTTCCACATAAATCGTCCCATTGGCATCGACCTCAGTAGCAATCCGGCGCAGTGAGAGCCCGAGGATATTGCCCGAATATACCATGATGTCATTACCCCAGCGGTCTGGTCCCACGAAGGGTGGTGCCCCAGCAACAAATTCCGGTCCATCGCCCGAAGCCCGCGTATCAACATCAGAAGAGATGCCCCGCAGTTGCATCAGCCTTTCCTCCAAAGATCTTGCCGCTGCTTCGTTGTCTCCCCTTCTTGCTTGGAGCAATTGGCCGATTATGCTTCGTTCCTCAGTTGACAATTCCCTCGCGGGCTGCGTTTGCATATCCACTGTTGGAATGGTGTGTCGTGCGACGCTCTGCTTTTCCCCCGCAACACCACTTCCGATTACCATACAACACACGACTAAGACTATTGCGAGAACTCTGGAGAGTTGCTGCATTGATCCTCCTCCGGAATATGATTGGATTGGTGAACGATGCTCCCCGCCTGCTTCCTTATCCCTCTTCAGCTTGTAACCAATACCTGTTAGCCACGCTTTCATCCTACAGATCTCCTTTTGTGGATGGATAAGTGGAAAGAAACTGTTTGGTCGGCTTGCGAAGGATTGGACACGAGCTTGATTGGAGCGAGAGAGTGCAGCGGTAGTGGTGGGTTGGGTGGGGCGTTGGATTGGTCGAGCGACGTCCGATCATTGCTACCTGATCTACTCCTTCGGTGTCCGAAATAACAACCCTAAATCTAATCGTTCAAATGAGAATAGCAAGTCTCGAAGGATTTTCGGGTGGGAATGTCGGAATGATGCCGCAGGCCGATGGAAACGTCCGGAACATATCATCTCATTCCCTCCAAATTCTCTGAGGAAGAGCGTTTGTTCATATTTCTTTGTCAAGAACGGAGGGATAAGGCTGAGCGAGTGCGTCATTGTGCACCCACGACTAAGTCGCTGCGTGGCTGATTACTGTGATGCCCAGCTACCTTGCTATAGCCCGAACATCACCGACACAAGGATCTGGAACGAGCTGATGAGCCGGCTACTCCCTACAACATGGTCATTGCTTCCCGTTCTGAATAGAGGGTCCTTTTCGTCGTTCAGCGACAGATAGGTGTCCAGCCGTTGGTCCTGGGAGGGATTGACATCGCTCCAAGACTTTCCCCCGACATTCATTAGATTGTAGCCGAGGCCAACATCGAGCGATACGAGTCTGCTTATCCCGATGAGGGCACCACCGTGGAACCCGACGCCAAAGCGTGAGGAGGCTTCTACGTCGAACGTCGCGCTCGGCACACGGGCGACGCCCTGGAACTTCGTTTCGCCGCTGAAGCGGTGGAGGGCGATCGTTGCTCCGACATACGGAGTGATCGGAGCAGCAGGAATATTGATGTGGAATTCCGGCCCGGCACTGAGCGTCAGGATGGTCTGCGAGATCTCCACCGTCCCCCGACCTGGTTCCGCGTTGCCGCTGTTGGTCACCGACGAAAAACCGACGCCGCCAACAAGGTGCACGCTCCCGAAACCTACGCGTACCTTTCCTGCCATATTGAAGCCGGTCGAGAATCCATAGCGTTGTCCGCCGTAGAAATCGACCGTCGTGCCGCCAAAGTCCGACGTGGGAACCATGATTCCCAGCCCACCCCCAAGCTGCAGTGATTGTCCTTGTGCCGGTTCCATGAACAGCATCAGGCAGGCCAGTGCTCCGCTCAGAGTGTGCATCGTTCTCATCATATACCTCCTTTGTGTCTTGAAATAATATCTTCCACCGTCATTCAAGATAGCAAATCCCGGCTCTGGCCGCAATCATTGGGAGGAGTCTGAACCTTTAGGGGGAATTTCTCATTCATCTGTGTTATATTTGCTCGCGTTACTGTCTCGTGTTCAGTCAGATGGTCATTGCTTCTATCCACCAACCGGATTTCTCATGTCAGCCCTCACTGAATCGACCGCATGGAAAAAACTGCAGAATCACTATACATCAATTGCGCCACTACATATGCGCGACTTATTCAAAGCAGACCCCCAGCGGTTCGAGAGGTTTTCTGTGCGGTGGGGCAAGTTTCTCTTGGACTATTCTAAGAACAGGATCACGGCGGAGACGATGAAGCTTCTCTTTGCGCTTGCCCGACAGGCAGACGTGGAAGGGTGGAGAGAAAAGATGTTTAGCGGTGAGAGAATCAATTTCACGGAGAACCGGGCAGTGCTGCATACAGCGTTGCGCAACCGCTCGAACCGTCCTATCATGGTCGATGGCAAGAACATTATGCCAGATGTGCGCGCTGTGCTTGCTCATATGAAAGCGTTCACCGATACCGTCCGAGGCGGAGAATGGAAGGGGTATGCCGGGAAGGCAATCACTGATGTGGTGAATGTCGGGATCGGAGGGTCCGACCTCGGGCCAGCCATGGTGACCGAAGCGTTGAAGCCTTATGCCAAGCCGGGGCTCAACGTCCATTTTGTCTCGAACGTCGATGGGACGCATATTGTCGAGGTGATGAAGCGAGTCAAACCCGACACCACCTTGTGGATTATCGCCTCCAAGACATTCACAACACAGGAGACTCTCACAAATGCCGAGTCTGCACGACGATGGTTTCTTGCGTCAGCGAAGGACCAAGCGGCGGTGGCGAAGCACTTTGTTGCACTTTCCACGAACGCGAAAGAGGTGGCGAGGTTTGGCATCGACGTGAAGAACATGTTTGAATTCTGGGATTGGGTCGGCGGGCGATATTCGCTCTGGTCTGCAATCGGTCTTTCCATTGCTGTTTCAATTGGGTTCGAGAACTTTGAGGAACTCCTCGTCGGTGCCTTTGCCATGGACGAGCATTTCCGTACGTCTCCTCTGGAAAAGAACATGCCTGTCATTCTTGGACTGCTGGGCGTATGGTACAACAATTTCTTCGGCGCGCAGACACACGCTATCCTCCCCTACGACCAGTACCTGCACCGCTTTCCGGCCTATTTGCAGCAAGGAGACATGGAAAGCAACGGCAAGGCCGTGAATAGAAACGGGACTCCGGTGGACTACTCGACGGGCCCTGTCATCTGGGGGGAGCCCGGGACGAATGGTCAGCACGCATTCTACCAACTCATTCATCAGGGAACCAAGCTGGTACCTGCCGACTTTCTTGCGTCAATTGAGACGCATAACCCTCTTGGTGAACACCATCCTATTCTTCTCTCCAATTTCTTCGCTCAAACGGAAGCGTTAATGAGGGGCAAGACCGCCGAGGAGGCTGGCGCCGAGTTAAAGACCGCGGGCGTAAGCAAGGATGCATTGGAACAACTTCTTCCTCACAAAGTGTTTGAAGGGAACCGTCCCACGAACTCCATCCTCTTCCAGAAGCTCACCCCTCACACACTCGGCTCTCTCATTGCCCTCTACGAGCATAAGATCTTCGTCCAGGGGATCATCTGGCAAATTAACTCGTTCGACCAGTGGGGTGTGGAGCTCGGCAAGCAATTGGCAAAGGCGATCTTGCCGGAATTGAAGAATGATGAACCGGTGACAACCCACGACGCATCAACGAACGGGTTGATTGCATATTACAGAGAGAAGAAAGCTCGGTGAACTGCGTTGGTTCATGATCCGATCACCCCATTGCTTCCCTGTGCCCTCGTTGTGCAGACCCCCACTGCAGCAATGACCAGAGCAATGACGATGCAGCGACGATAAAACATAACCCCTCCTCAGACGAAATAGAAAAGCTGAGAGTTTTCTGGTGGACTCCGGAACAATTGTGCCTCACGTGCGGTTCAACCCGCGAATACACGGGCCACGCTTCTCAGCATACGCTCTCGGGGGGACCGGTCAACTGAAACCATGCAAGCCGCATTAAAAGATCTTCATGAGGAATTTTTCAATTGACACAGGGGCCGGGACACCGTATCTTGAAACCCACACGCGTGGTCCGCATCTCGGCCATTACAAAATCAGACACAACTCACGGAATATATTCACAGAAAGAGGACCAGTCATGAAGACCACAATTGTTGCAACACTGGTGTTTGGTTTGGTCATCCTTATGGGATGCGACAACCGGACGGCAGAGCTCGAAAAGGAGATCGTCAAGATCCAGACACAGAGTTCGACGCTCCAGCAAGACCTTGCAGCCCGGGACAAGTACATCGACGAAGTGATGCAGGCTGTGAATCAGGTCTACAAAGACCTTGAGCAGGCGAAGTCGAAGGAGGCAAAGCTTGTCGAGAAGACCCAGGGGGCCGAAGGGCAGGTGTCCTTTACCAGTGCAGAGATGCGACAATCGGTACTCGACCAGATCACTGCGATCGATTCAAATCTGAAAGAGAATCGGAAGAAACTGTCAAGCTTGCAGAAGAGGCTGAGAGCGTCAGAGGTGAAATATGCGAGCCTTGATGAGATGGTGCAAAACCTGAAATCAACTCTCGAACAGAGAGAACAGTCCATTGCAGTCCTGGAGGCCAAGGTCCAGGGTCTGGAGAGCACGGTTGCCGAGAAGGCCCGTCTCGTTATGGAGAAAGAGACGATCATCGAAGAACAAAAGAACCGTATGAATACGGTCTATTACGTCGTTGGAACGCGTGACGAGTTGGAGGAGAAGGGGATCATCACAGATGAAGGCGGGTTTCTGTGGGGCTTGCTTGGTTCCACCACCATTCTATCGAGCGGCGTCGACAGGGCACAGTTTACACCGTTTGACTGGACAAGGGATGAGACCATCCACATTAATGGCAGTATCGATGAAATAGTCCCAAAGCGAAGCGAGGAGTTCTTTGCGCTTGCTGAAACAGAGGAGAACAAGGCTGATCTGACCATCAAGCGTCCCGATAAGTTCTGGCAGGACCGATATCTGGTAATTGTTGTTGATTGACGGTCTTCTCGTAGAACGTGAAAACCCCCGGCTGGTCCTGACTAGCCGGGTTTTTCTTTGTATCTAGATGTCCTTTCCATGAAAGTTTGGCCCCTCGTCCCACTGTCAGGACGCCCATTGGATAGAAACGAATACCTGCGCACTGGTGGGGGGGTTGCGTCTTCTCTTTCCAGTTATTACCTTAGCACGCGTTCTTTTCCATATAACAGTTTGCCGAAGGTGGGCGGCGACTCATGTTCAACCATCCTATAGGAGGATCCCCTATGTTCAACCTCAAAGAAACCGTTCATCGACGTGGCTTCCTTGGGAGCATTGCTGTAGGAGCTGCCACTCTTGGTCTCGCAAGTCTGCCAACCAGCACAAACTTGCTCGCGAACCCGCCGGGTCCGAAGGAGACGGAATTCGAAGCAGCGCTCAAAAAGATGAAAGGGAGAAGGCATAAACAAGTGTTCGACGCGCCAATGCCGAACGAAGGGTTTTCTGTGGTCTGGTCATGGGCATTCCTGGCAACCAACAATGGGACAGGAACTCCTGACAAAGACCTTGGCGTTGCTGTCGTGTTCCGTCATGATGCAATTCCATTTGCGATGGAAGACAGGTTGTGGACAAAGTATAAGTTTGGTGAGGTATTCAAGATCACCGACAAAGTCACAAAGGCGCCCTCGGTCCGAAACGTAGTTACACACATCAAACCAGAGGATATGCCCCTCCCCGACATGGCTCTCGAACTGGTACAAAAAAGAGGAGTCGTTTTTGGTGTCTGCGATCTGGCGTTGACCGTGTACAGTAAACATATTGCAGGGGAGATGAAGATGGATCCCGATGAGGTCAAGAAGGATTGGGTGTCGGGACTACTTCCTGGTATGGTCATTCTCCCGTCAGGGGTGTGGGCGGTGAACCGCGCACAAGAACACGGCTTCACCTATTGCTTCGCCGGCTGATGCTTCCATTATTGTCCCTTCATGCGCGGCGGCCTCCGCCGCGCAATCTGCACGATCCGTGTTGAGTAACCGAGAGTACTTTGCCATGGGCGCTCCACGAACGTTCAATGCGTCCCTCATTGTTCTAGCCCTCCTCTTTTCGACAGCATTTCAACGCGATACCGGCTCAACTGCAAACTCTCCGCCTCTTGTGAAGGGAACGGAGACGATGACCAGCGCGTGGGATGTCCCGCTGAACCCGCTGACGGACTCATCACTTGGCACATCGCAGCTCGATGAACTGATCCGACGCGGATTTCGGATCTTCACCAACACAAAGGCTGAAGCCCCGGGACTCTGCGGAAATGCACTCTCGTGCAGCAATTGCCATCTGAATGCAGGGCAGCGCGAGAAGGCGCTCCCTCTTTTTGGTGTTGCAGGCGTGTTCCCGGAGTACAACAAACGCGCAGCAAGATCATTCACTCTCGAGGACAGAATTATCGGTTGTCTCCTGAGAAGTCAAAATGGGTCGGCAATCGCTGATGTCCATGAAAACGATTCTTTGTCACTTACGTGGCTCCGATCCGAAGAAGTTCTTGCCCTCTCTGCGTACATTACGTGGCTGTCGCGAGGAATTCCCGCCGGTGCGCGATTGCCTTGGCGGGGACAAAACACCATTTCCCATGAGGCGCTTCTCCCGGTCACCAGGTTGGACCTGAAGAAGGGCGAAGCAATGTTTAAGGAGCATTGCACCAATTGTCATGGTGAGGATGGTCAGGGAGTACAGATTGGGGATAAGAAGGCGGGCCCGCTCTGGGGACCGGAGTCATGGAATGACGGCGCCGGCGCGGCGCGTGTGTATACGCTTGCCGGCATGATCCGCTACATGATGCCGTACCTTCACCCCGGAAGCTTGACCGATGAACAGGCACAGCACATTGCTGCGTACATCAATTCCAAACCCCGTCCGAAATTTCCCCGCAAAAAGAGTGACTATCTGATCGAGCCCATTCCACCGGACGCGGTCTACTACTCTTCTTCGTCTGATGCACGATCTCATGGCAGGTGATCTCCGATTCTCTCCGGACGTTCTTTCCTCCGGGGGTTCCTCAGCCGCATTCGTGATTGAATCTTGACATATTTTCCCTATCTTACAGTAGAACCTCCCGGCAATCCATGGTCACACGGATTGGCGCCACTGAACCACCTTGAGAACACATGGATTCGACCAATACAGCAGCTCAACCGGCACCCTCGCAATTAACCTCTGATGATCTCAGAATCCAACGGCATCCGAGCCTTTCAGAGATTGACGAACTCTGCATCAACACCATCCGCTGTCTCTCCATGGACGCAGTGCAGAAGGCCAAGTCAGGCCATCCCGGAATGCCGATGGGGATGGCGGCTCCGGCATACTGGCTCTGGACGAGGCACTTGAGGCACAATCCGCGCAACCCAAAATGGGTTAACCGCGACCGCTTCGTGCTGTCGGCCGGTCATGGGTGCATGTTTCTCTATTCTCTTCTTCATCTCACCGGCTACGATCTTTCTCTTGATGAGATCAAGAACTTTCGTCAGTGGGGGAGCAAAACCCCGGGGCATCCGGAATATGGGCACACGCCCGGAGTGGAAGTGACCACCGGTCCGCTCGGCCAGGGGATCTCGAACGCGGTCGGTATCGCGATTGCAGAGAAGTACCTTGAGGCATATTTTAACCGTGACGGATTTCGGATTGTAGACTACAGAGTGTATGTGATTGCTGGCGATGGGTGTCTGCAGGAAGGCGTTTCATCGGAAGCCTCCTCGCTTGCCGGACATCTCGGGCTGAACAACCTTATTGTCATTTACGATGACAACCACATTACCATTGACGGCAACACTGCCCTTTCGTTTGGTGAGGATGTTGCCAGGCGGTACGAAGCATACGGGTGGTTTGTCCAGACCATCGGGGGGGATGGGAACGATGTAGCAGCATTTGAGAAGGCGCTCGTTGCAGCGCAACAAGAGACGAGTCGTCCGTCACTCATCAAGGTAAGAACGCACATTGGCTTCGGGAGTCCCAACAAACAGGACTCGCACGACGCGCACGGTTCGCCGCTCGGCGAAGAGGAGATCGTCCTGACGAAAAAGAGATACGGTTGGGATCCGGACAAAACGTTCTTCATTCCTGAAGCCGCCCTCGCGGTCTTCAGAAGAGAAGTGGAGAAAGGAACGAAACGGGAACAAGAGTGGAACAGTCTGTTCGAGAAATACAAGAACTCGTATCCTGAGTTGGCGAGAGAATTCAAACGCGCCACGGAACGGAAGCTCCCTGACGACTGGGAGAAGATCTGGAGAGAATCTGTGCCGACATTCGATCCAGCGACCCCGCTTGCTACACGAGAAGCGCAGGGAAGGATCCTCGATGCGCTTTTGCCAAACCTCCCGTTGGTGCTCGGTGGCTCGGCCGACTTGACGCCGTCCAACAACACACGGTTCAAAGGGGCAACGGACTTCAGCAGAACGAACCGGGCAGGGCGATATCTTCGTTATGGTGTTCGTGAACACGCAATGGGTGCGATTATGAACGGTATGGCTGTGACCGATATGCTCATTCCATATGGAGCAACGTTCTTCTGCTTCACGGATTACATGCGTCCGACCATCAGATTGGCGGCATTGTCGAAGTATCCGGTCATCTTCGATTTCACTCATGAAAGCATCGGGCTTGGCGAAGACGGTCCGACACACCAGGCCGTGGAGCACTTTGCTTCGCTACGCGCAATGCCGGGACTCATTGTCCTCCGTCCGGCAGATGCAAATGAAACCGCCTATGCCTGGAAGTTTGCACTTGAACATCGGACAGGCCCCGTTGTCCTTGCGCTCACCAGACAAAAGCTTCCCGTGTTTGATCAGACAAAGTTTGGATCGGCGGAGAACGTTTCCAAGGGTGCCTATGTTCTGATTGGTGCAGAAAATCCGCGCGTGGTGCTTCTCGCTACGGGCTCAGAAGTCCACCTTGCCGTACGCGCGTACGAGCAACTCACGGCGGATAACATCCCTGCCCGTGTCGTCAGCATGCCATCGTGGGAACTCTTCGAGATGCAATCGAGCGCATACAAAGAGAGTGTCCTGCCATCAGGGGTCAGTGCACGCGTTGCCGTGGAAGCGGGTGTAAGAATGGGATGGGAGCGGTACATCGGCGCCAAGGGTGAGTTCATCGGCATGTCGACCTTCGGTGCATCGGCGCCCGCGGATGTGGCATTCAAGAACTTCGGCATCACGACTGAAAATGTTGTCGCGGCGGCAAGGAGGGTACTCTCTTGAAGATAGCCATAGCTGGAGATCATGCAGGATTTCACTTGAAAAAGTGGTTGCTGGCAGAGCTAAAGAAGGAAGGCCATGAGATCGACGATCTCGGCGCGCACGATGAGACACCTTCAGATTATCCGGATTTTGCCCGCAGGTTAGGCGCCGCGGTTACCTCTGGAAAAGTTGAACGGGGAATCCTCGTTTGTGGCAGCGGCATCGGTGCCTGTGTTGCGGCAAACAAGATCAAAGGCATCCGTGCCGGGCTTGCGCATGACACGTACTCGGGACATCAGGGCGTTGAGCATGATGATATGAATGTGCTATGTCTTGGAGCGAGGGTTATTGGTCCGGCACCGGCGCTGGAGATTGCAAGGGCGTTTCTCGCAGCCAGGTTTACCAACGAAGAGCGCCATTCGAGACGATTGAAGAAGATGCTTGACATTGAAAAGAACCAGGGTTAGACCTATAAGACGTGGCAGAGTTTTCTTTATCAGGAGAAATGAGCGATGAACAATTTACAGCGACTTGAACAACTCGGCCAGAGCATCTGGTATGACAACATCAGTCGGGGTGTCATCACACGGGGCGAATTGAAGAGGATGGTGGATGAAGGATTGCTCGGAGTAACCTCAAACCCGACGATCTTCGACAAGGCTATTTCCGGCAGCAATGACTATGATGCCCAGATTCGTGCATTGGTTGAGAAGAACCCATCCATCGACGCGGCCGACATCATCCAGGCCCTGATGATCACCGACATTCAGATGGCGTGCGACGTTCTCAAACCGGTCTATGATCGGACCAACAGGCGGGATGGATACGTGAGTGTGGAGGTCACTCCCGGGAAGGCCCGCGATACCCGGGCGACTATCGACGAGGTGCGGGAGCTCTGGTCGAAAATCAACCGAAAGAACTTGATGGTGAAGATCCCTGCCACGAAAGAGGGGCTTCCTGCAATCGAAGAGGCGATCAGTGAGGGGATCAATATCAATGTGACCCTGATTTTCTCCGAGCACCGCTACCGGGAAATCGCACGTGCATTCATTGGCGGATTGGAAAAGCGGCTCAAGAAGGGCGCGCCTCTTGACCACGTTCACTCGGTGGCTAGTGTGTTTGTCAGCCGGATCGACACACTGGTCGATGACCTTTTGATGAAAAAAGATCCGGGCAAGTATAGCTCATTCACTGGGAAGGCGGCAGTTGCCAACAGCAAAATGATCTATCAGGCATTCAAGGAAATCTTCAACAGTTCGCGTTTCAAGACACTCGAATCAAAAGGTGCGCATGCGCAGCGTCCGTTGTGGGGAAGCACCGGAACCAAGAATCCGGCCTATAGCGATCTGCTCTACGTTGACACGCTTATCGGCCCGCACACAGTGAACACCGTTCCGCCCGCTACATATGTCGCCATTCTCGATCATGGCAGACCCTCTCTTACGGCGGAGTCCGACCTTGCCGGCGCGCGCAAAGCATTGGATGATGTTCTGAAGGCAGGTATCGACATGACCTGGGTGTTGCAGAAGCTTGAGGACGACGGTGTGGCATCGTTCGAGAAATCATTTGACGGCCTGTACAACAATCTCGACGAAAAACGCGGACAGATTGTTGTTGCCACCGTCCCCACATCGTGACATGCACATCATTACAATAGCACTTCACCTCAAACTGCCACCAGAGAACGCAGTCACCGTTCCCGGCAGGGCGATGAACCTGCAACGATGAGATGTTCATGGAAATCAAGTTGCAGACCTGTCTCCTGCGTCGTTGGAGGAGAGGAGACGAACAGTCGCTTGTCTATCATGCAAACAACAGGAAGGTCTGGATCAACCTATTGGATGGCTTCCCGTTTCCTTATACGCCTGCTGATGCTCAACATTGGGTTCATCATGTATCTCGTGAGAGCCCGGTCAGGAATTTCGCCATCGAGGTCGACGGCAATGCCGTCGGTTCAATCGGGATCCACCCGAAGCGGGATGTCTATCGGAAGTCAGCGGGAATTGGGTACTGGCTCGGGGAGGAATTCTGGGGGCGGGGGATTGCAACGGAATCGGTCCGGGCGATGATCGACTATTCTTTCTCCCATTTTGATCTCTGCCGCTTGTATGCAGGCGTCTTTGAGTGGAACGGAGCCTCGATGCGCGTTCTTGAAAAAGCGGGATTTTCGTTTGAAGCCCGCATGCGGAAAAGCGTGACCAAGGATGGGAAGACGATCGATGAGTATATCTATGCCATTGTCCGACCATGACGATTCGTGCCATGGAAAAAATTCTTGAAAGAAACCCTCTCCAGGAACTCACACCCGCCGAAAAGATTCCCGACGCCTGCGTCATGGTGATCTTCGGCGCCTCCGGTGATCTCACCAAACGAAAGTTGGTACCTGCCATTTTCGACCTTGCTCGTCAGGGACTCCTCCCTGCGGGTTTTACCATTGTCGGGGTGGGGCGTACGCCCATGGATCACGACGCGTTCCGCTCCTACCTGCACGGGGCGATGAAGGAGTTCGGGCAGTTACAGGAATCTGAATCTACTCTGTGGGAGAGCTTCGCGCAAGGCTTGCACTATATTGCCATTGACTCGAGCATGGCACACGAGTTCGAGAAACTCCGACAAGATCTTCACGCCATTGACGATCGGAGAATGGCCGAGGGAAATTTTCTCTTTTATCTTGCCACGCCACCCAGTCTCTATGCCCCCATCGTCCGCAACCTCGGTTCATCCGGGTTGAACAAACCGCGGACACCGGGAAGCTGGGTACGCATCATCATCGAGAAGCCTTTTGGCATCGACCTCGACTCGGCACGGCAGCTGAATACCGAGGTGCTCGGTGTGTTTTCGGAAGACCAGGTCTACCGCATTGATCACTACCTCGGCAAGGAGACCGTCCAAAATCTGCTGGTCTTCCGTTTTGCCAACGGAATTTTTGAGCCGATCTGGAACCGAAACTACATCGACCATGTGCAAATCACGGCTGCTGAAACGGTCGGCGTAGAGAACCGTGCCTCGTACTACGAAGAAGCCGGGACGATGCGGGACATGATCCAAAACCACATGCTCCAACTCCTCGCGCTGACTGCGATGGAACCTCCGGTCCTCTTCGATGCACAGCAAGTGCGCGACGAAAAGCACAAGGTGTTTCAGGCAATCCGGCAAATTCCGCCTGAGGATGTTCACCGGGCTACTGTGCGCGGTCAGTACGCCGCAGGAACCGTGGGAGGGAAGACAGTGCCGGGATACAGGGAAGAAAAGGGGGTCTCTGCAACGAGCGTGGCCGAGACCTATGTAGCGCTCAGGTTCACTATCGACAACTGGCGATGGGCTGACGTTCCCTTCTATGTCCGGTCCGGCAAACGTCTTCCCAAGCGGGTGACAGAAATAGCAATCAAATTCAAGAAAACACCACATCACCTGTTTACAGCGTTGCCGGTGGATACAATCTCCAACAACAATATTGTGGTTCGCATTCAGCCGGACGAAGGAATCTCTCTCAAGTTCAGCTCGAAGATTCCGGGCTCCGCAATGCGTATGCGACCCGTAACGATGGACTTCCGTTACGGCGCGTCATTCGGCGGGCATCTTGCCGATGCCTACACACGCTTGATACTCGACTGTATGCTCGGCGATGCGACCCTTTATGCGCGTGGTGATAGCGTAGATGTCGCATGGCAACTCATCACGCCAGTTCACGAAGGCTGGTCCTCGAACCCGCAGTCCAGAGTATATGAGTACGCAGCCGGGACCTGGGGACCGAAGGAAGCAGAGGAAATGCTCCGGGCGGATGGGAGGAGGTGGAGGCTTCCATGACATTGAACCGCAAAACAAACCTCCTTGCCATCATAAGGCGGTTTGTCTTCGCTTCAGCGATGGTTCTTGTTGTTACGTCTTTCCTGTGGCAAATGTCGATGGGGATATGTCCGGTACTGTGAAGGGCGAAACAAGTACGAACAACAAGATAAAAAGGTCCAGATTGAAGAAGCCATGGTTGTTCATTCCCTACGGCTTGATTGTCATCGTCTTTATGACACAAAGCGCATTTTCTGGTCCGTGGCCACGCAAGCAGGGGACGGGTTTTGTGCAGGTCGGCTTTAGCACAATTGGATATAACAAGGTCTACGACGACCATAGCACGAAGAACCCCATCTATACCGATGTGCGCGACAACGTTGTCCAGGTCTACGCCGACTATGGCCTTACAGACCTGGCGACGGTCACTGCCTCTATTCCCTTCAAATTCCTCTCAGCTACTCCCTCCCAACTTGCTCTTTCTCCTGTCGCAACCAAGGTGACGAACAGTGGTATTGGGGACATCGACTTGCTGCTGCGCTACACCTGGTTTGTTGTGGACGGCCAGGCATTCTCCAGTGAGGTGCTCTTCGCCCTTCCAATTGGAGATGACACCGACCCGAACGGCCTCTGGATCGGCGATGGGGAATTCAACACTGCGTTCCGGCTCTCAGTTGGGAAGTCGTTTCATCCGGAGCCTTATTTCATTACTGCCGACGTTGCGTACAACATTCGGGGGAAGGACTTCTCAGATGAAGTGCTCTACAACATTGAGCTCGGCTATGGCTTCCTGGAGAACCGTCTCCTTCTGATTCTCCTCCTCTCCGGGAAGGAATCGGCGTCCACGGTTCCTTCGCGCAACGTTACCGCCGCGGCGCTCGGGTTTTCCACAAACAATCAGGAGTACACCGCCATTATTCCGAAGGTTCTGTATAAACTGAACGAGCAATTCGGTATCTCTGCCTCGTTTGCAACCGCGACTCATGGCCGCAATATTGCGGGTGGATTTGTGGTTGCGGGAGGCGTCTTCTATGCGTTCTAGAAGGATCGTTGGTGCGATGTTGTTTTTGTTTGTTTGGCCAATTGTAATCAGTGCTCAAGTGAACCATGCACTGCTCACGCAGGTATTGAGCGAACATGTCTCCCGCGGTGCAGTAGACTATCCTGCGATCAAGGCAGATCAACGTTTCGCACAATATCTTGCCATGTTGCAGAAGTCGGATCCCTCCACCATCAAGGAAAAGCATGATCGACTGGCGTTCTGGATCAACGTGTACAACGCTTTCACGATCAAGCTGGTCAACGATCATTATCCGGTGAAGACCATTCGAGACATCACACGTGGCGATACCGGACCCTGGGACATCCGCTGGATTGAAATTGGAGGAGCATTATATAGTTTGAACCACGTCGAGCATGAGATCATCAGGAAGGAATTTGATGAACCACGCATCCATTTTGCTCTGGTGTGTGCGGCTGTAAGCTGTCCGCCGCTCCGCACGGAAGCGTACATCGGTGACCGACTCGATGCGCAGCTCGAGGACAACGCAAGGATGTTTCTCGATGATGCAACAAAGAACAGATACGACCAGGATTCGCAAACCCTTTTTCTTTCCGAACTGTTCAGTTGGTACGGCGATGATTTTGTGAAGAAGCACGGTTCCGCGGTGACGTATGCGCTTCGTGTTCTGGGGCTGGATGGTGCAACGCCGAAAGCCATCAAGTATCTTCCTTACGACTGGAGTCTCAACAGACAATGACTTTCTTCCGTCCCGTTTTACAATCACGTTGTCTCCGCGGCAGATGCTAACAGGTAAGGAACGACAGCATCACGCCAATAGCACCCCGACCTTTCGTGCATAAGGTCGCAGTAATTATTCCAGCGTTCAATGAAGAGCCTTCGATCGCAAGTGTTGTGGAGGCGATTCCGCGCCTATGTGTTGATGAAGTGGTAGTGGTGAACAATGGCTCAACCGATAGGACGGCCGATGTTGCGAGGGCCGCAGGCGCCGTGGTACTGACTGAACCTCGCAAAGGATATGGGTACGCATGCCTTCGTGGGATCGATCACGCAGTTGGTGTGGTGGGGGCCGGGGTGATTGTCTTTCTCGATGGCGACTTCAGCGATTACCCGGAGGACCTTCCCGATGTACTTCGTCCAATCCAGGATGAGGGATACGATCTGGTGATCGGCTCACGGATGATTGGCGTGCGGGAGAAGGGAGCGATGCTGCCGCAGGCGATCTTCGGAAATTGGCTGGCGGGGGTGTTGATCCGTCTGTTCTGGGGATACCGGTTTACAGACCTCGGACCGTTCCGTGCCGTCCGGGTTGATGCATTGCAACGGATGAAGATGAGCGACCCGACGTACGGGTGGACCGTGGAAATGCAAATCAAGGCGGCCAAACTGAAACTCAAATGCATCGAAGTCCCGGTTCGATACAGAAAGCGCATCGGGTCATCCAAAGTAACGGGCACCTTTTCCGGCGCCGTTAAAGCGTCAGCGAAGATTCTCTTCACGATATTCAAGTATGTCATTGTGAAGGTCTGAGATGACTCCAATTCGTATGGCGGTCATTGGTGTGATGATGGAGATCTGCTATCTCTCGTTCTACATAGTGAAGAGTAGTCCAGGTGAGGTACTTCTTTTCCTTGTTGTCGGTCTCCTCACGTTCGGGCTCTGCGCTTATGCTGTGTACCTTCTTCGCGCGTCCGGGAGGCTGATCACCAGCGGCAACCAGCTACTTATGATGATCATCGGTTTCGCGGTTCTCTTTCGTCTCACGCTTGTCCCTCACATTCCTGTTGCCTCAGACGATGTTTATCGGTATGTGTGGGATGGAAAAGTCGCCGCCACCGGGGTCAACCCATTTGCATTTGCACCAAGTGATGCCCGGCTGTCCCATCTCCATACCGCCGACCTTCCGGCGAAGATTAGTTTTCCGGACATGCGGACGATCTATCCGCCGCTGGCACAGGTATTCTTTCTGGCGTCGCATCAGATGTTCGGGGACTCCGTCTCAGGGATGAAATTGCTTCTTGTTATCATCGATATCGTCTCGCTTTTGGTGCTCATTCCCCTCCTCAGGCGTCTGGGACTTCTCCCTGAAATGGTGTTGGTATATGCCTGGTCACCGTTGCCGGTGATGTACTTCGCCCTCGATGGCCACATCGATGCTCTTGGAATCTTGTTTCTTGTCCTTTGCATTTTCCTTGCCAGCACAAGCAGACACATTGCAGCGGCCGTTACCCTTGGTCTGGCAGGGTTGGCCAAGGTGTATCCATTGCTTGTTGCGCCGTTTCTGATGAAAGGTGGAGAAGGGCAAAGGAGACTCTGGGCTCCGGCAATTCCCGTGGTGATGTTCGCGTTCGGGTGTTGGCTCTATCTGGAACCGACCGGCGGCCTGTACGAATCGTTGTTTGTGTTCAGTCGTCAATGGTCGTTCAATGGTTCGGTCTTTGAGATTCTCTACCTGGTCGTTGGTTCCAACGCAATTGCACATCTGATAAGTGGCATCCTGCTCCTCTTTTGGCTGGGATGGGTTCTTATGATCAAGCGACCGTTCATTGAGAAAACATTTCTCGCGTTCCTGGGATTTGTCATTGTTGCTCCCGTTGTCCATCCCTGGTATCTCTGCTGGCTGACCGCCCTTCTTGTCGTTCGGTGGTCGCTGCCGGTGTTTGTTCTGCTGGGCCTCTCATTCATCAGCAATCTTGTCGTCTACCAGTACAGGATGACTGGTGTGTGGGAAGATCAGCCGCTTGTTCTTCTCGCGGAGTATCTTCCTTTTTATGTTATGCTGGTGCGTGAGATTGTCCGGGGGACATTCGGTCCGTCACAGGGACGGTTGTCCATTCCATGACCGTGGACCACCGGGCGCTGATCATGTTTGCAAAGCTACCTCGTGCAGGCGAGGTAAAAACGCGCTTGGGTCGTGCTGTGGGTATGGACCGTGCGGCAGATATTTACAAGGAGCTTGCAGAACATGCGTTTGGCATCGCTGATGAGCTTGCAAGCAGCGGGACAAAAGTCTATCTTTTCTACGACCCAATTGCAACCGGACAGGACATACGTTCCTGGATAAAACGTCGGTTCTCGTATGTTCCTCAACAGGGTCGCAGCCTCGGTGATAGGATGCAACATGCATTTGCAGTAACGGTTGGCGATGGGGCCCAGCAGACAGTGATCATCGGTACAGACGTTCCGGAACTTCAGGCTTCAATGGTCAACAACGCATTCAATCGACTTGCCAACCACGACATCGTCGTTGGCCCTTCGTTGGATGGAGGCTACTTTCTGCTCGGGATGACAGCCCCTATCAAGGATGTGTTCAACGGAGTCGAATGGAGCACCGACCAGGTGTTCGATGGTACCATGGCAAGGATCAGGCAGCTCGATCTTTCCTGCTCGGTACTGCCTGCCCTTGCCGACATCGATACGGAGCAAGACTTGAGGGAATATGAAACTCGAATCCGTCTTAAGAAGTAAAGCTCATCTTCTCAGTTCTCGGATACTCATATTGACCCGCAGAGCCCATCCACGCATGCTTTCAATCAAACATATGGAGGAACTGAATGTCGTCGTATTATGAATCCAAAGATCTTGCCAAGTTCAGCGACATCGGGAAGAACCGGAAACCGTTGTGGGACAAGTTTCTCAGTTGGTACACGGAAGCAACAGCAACTGAAGGAGCCTTGACGAAACGGGAGAAGTCCCTGATCGGGCTCGCCGTCGCACACACGGTGCAGTGTCCGTACTGCATCGATGCATACACCAATCAGTGCCTCGAAACCGGCGCCAATCTGGACCAGATGACGGAAGCGTTGCACGTCACAGCCGCTGTTCGCGGCGGCGCGTCGCTGGCGCATGGCGTGCAGTGCAGAAACATAGTGGAAAAACTGACAATGTGATTGGTACCTTGAGCCCCTACCGGAGACATGTAAATGGAATTTGAAAAGACCCTCGCGGACAGGAACCTGCAGCTCACACCACTGCAAGTTGAGACACTCCAGGTGAATGTCGGGAAGCTCTGCAACCAGGCCTGCAAGCATTGCCATGTGGACGCCGGTCCGAAGCGAACCGAGATGATGACCCGGCAGGCTGTCGAACGTTGCCTGGAAATCTTTGCCGCCCACCCGCAGATCAAGAATCTCGACATCACCGGTGGTGCACCTGAACTGAACGACCACTTTGATTTCTTCGTTGTCGAGGCAAAGAAGCTCGGCAGGCATGTGTTGGTCCGCCACAACCTGACCGTTACTCTCGACCCACATCCCGTCAGCGGAAGGAGCATGCGATACCTTCCCGATTTTTTCAAAGAACACATGGTGGAAGTGATCTCATCACTCCCGTACTTCCAGGAACAGGAGACGGATGCACAGCGCGGGCATGGCGTGTTCGAGAAAAGCATCGCAGCCCTCCGGAGGTTGAACGAGATTGGATATGGGATGGAAGGGAGCGGGTTGGTGCTGAACCTCGTCTACAACCCGGTGGGAGCGTATCTCCCGCCGGAGCAACCAGCAATCGAAGCACAGTTCAAGGACGAGCTCGCGAAGAGGCACGGGCTTGTGTTCAACGGTCTGTATGTCATTACCAACATGCCGATCAACCGTTTCAAGCACTTCCTGGAACGGGCGGAGATATACGACGACTACATGGCCAAGCTTGTCAACGCGTTCAATCCTGTGGCGGCGGAGAGGGTCATGTGCCGCTCATTGATCAGCGTCGGATACGACGGCACGCTCTACGATTGCGACTTCAACCAGATGCTGGAATGGAGAGTGAATCACGGAATGCCGAATACCATCTGGGACTTCGACCTCGAGAAGCTCCGCTCACGCAAGATCGTCTTCGGCGACCATTGCTACGGTTGCACGGCCGGGGCGGGGAGTAGCTGTGGTGGAGCTGTCGTGAAGTAAGCTGATCGTCTCCATCGAGTCAAGTCAGACTGATTCTGGATTGAAGGAGTGAACCCAATGACAATATCAAACATGAGATTTCGTTTTCTTGTAGCGCTGGTAGCTATCCCGCTGCAATCTTCGTTTGCTCAGACCTTTCAAGATTTTCTTGGTCGGGTTGCTGCCGCTCCTGACTCTGCACGAACTGTGCTTGTTGACAGCTTCATGAATGCCGTGGGCAGTCTCCCGCTCATTGAGAGCGATACGGTCGCCCACTTTATTTATCGAGGGAGCGTGAGCAGCGTAACCGTCCCGGGTGACGCCAATGAATGGAACACCAGCGCGTTCCCCATGGTGAGGCTTTCAACAACCGACCTGTGGTACCATACGCGCTCGTTTGAATCCAGCGCAAGGCTGGACTATAAGTTTGTACTGAACGGCTCCGTCTGGATTCTTGATCCGCGCAATCCACACACGGTAAGCGGCGGATTTGGACCGAATTCGGAATTGCGCATTCCGGCGTACATGCCGGCGCCTGAGATCCAGTTCTACCCCGGCATACCTCATGGCCAACTCTGGGACACCACGTTTTTCAGTGTAAACCTTGGGAATTCCCGAACGGTCAGGATCTACACTCCTCCGGGCTACCAGACATCCACAGATAGCTTTCCCGTTGTTCTGTTCCACGACGGGTTGGAATATGTGACGCTCGCACAGGCAAACAACTGCATTGACTATCTGGTCTCACAAAACAGAATACTTCCCCTCATTGCCGTTTTCGTACCACCGGTCAATCGAACCGCCGAATATGCCGGGAATCAGATGAACCAGTTTTCTGCGTTTATCGTGGATGAACTCATGTCGTACGTTGCCGCCCGTTTCAGAACCAGGCGCGACCCGGCAGGCCGCGCCGTTTTGGGTGCATCCAACGGCGGGAACATTTCCTTGTGGCTCGGGCTCAACTATCCATCTGTATTCGGAAACGTCGCTGCACAATCAAGCAATATCATTGGGGCGATCTCGTCAGGTTTCCAGAATAGTCCTCGACTCGACCTGAAGCTCTACCTCGATCTCGGCACATACGACATCGCAGCGCTCATTCCGCTGGTGCGCAATTTCATCCCCATCTTGCAGTCAAGAGGGTATGTCTATCGTTACGATGAATTTTATGAGGGTCACAGCTGGGGCAACTGGCGCGCGCATGTTGATAATGCGTTAGAGATGTTCTTCCCGGCTACACCAAGCGCAGTCGGAGATGCAGAGAATCAACTGAGCGGGTTTCGTTTGTATCAAAACTATCCCAACCCATTCAACCCCTCTACTACGATTAACTTTTCCGTACTAGCCACTTCTTGTGTTTCCATCCAGGTCTATGATGTGCTGGGGCAAACAGTTGCTACGCTTTATGGTAAGATTGCGGAAGGCGGTAGCAGCTACTCGGTGCTTTTCGATGGAAGAAACTTTCAGGGGAGTCAATTATCAAGTGGTGTATATTTCTACAGGCTCATTGCGTCACCCGGGACAAGTGAAATGAAACAAATGTTGCTCATGCGATAGCTGTGGTCCTGCACTCATAGGTATTACGAGGTACAAATCAGTGCCTTGAATTCACGTGTTTTCTTGACAATCATCTGTGGAATCAAGGCACTGATTTGTACC
>Ga0209640_10001304_pt1 | contig 20998 bp, 18 predicted proteins | sample RifCSP10_1_FD_184018 | JGI IMG/M metagenome (GOLD analysis project Ga0209640, IMG submission 184018) | Soil microbial communities from Rifle, Colorado - Rifle CSP2_sed 10_1 (SPAdes) (version 2) | ecosystem: Environmental > Terrestrial > Deep subsurface > Rock core/Sediment | place: Rifle...
TTCCAGCCATCGACGCCGCCCCAATGCATCACCACAGCCGGGCGACGGACGCTTTTCGGCACCTGCAAGTAACCGACGACTTTCTTTTCGCCAAAGGGAATTTCGATGCGCTCCAGCGGCGGGTCCATGTACGGGCCCGCCTTCAGAAATGAGCGCAAAGCGCCTTTGTAGCAATTCATCTTTTCCGGACTGCTCGGCACGGGATAACGACCGATGCGGTAATATTCATAAGCCAAATAATACGTCTCGCCGGCGTCTTTGCTTTTTCCCTGCTTTTCCTGCTCCGCGGCGATCGCTTCATATTTCACCCCGACTTTAGCCCACTCTCGTCCCCACAAATCACCGTCGAGACTCGTCAGATTCTTAACCACGTCCTCGACATCTTCCTTCTTCACTCTTTCGAACGGATTGATGCGCCCGGCGCGGTGCAGGATGTCCGCTTTGATTTCGTCGAGGGATTTTTCCGCCATGTCGATTTCTCCTGTTACGACCGCGCGACGTGACTCAATGCTATCGCTGATTCTTTTGCGCTAAATGGCAGCGCTGCGACGGGCTTAACAGAAATGACGTGATTAGCGCAAGCCGCGCAGGCGCGGATCGAGCACTTCGCGCAGTCCTTCGCCGACCAGGTAATACGCGAGCACAGTAATGAAGATGGCGAAACCCGGAAACACGGCGAGCCACCAGGCAAAGGTGGTGCTGCTGGCTTCGCGCAGGATGGAACCCCAGGTGACCAGTTGAGCCGGCACGCCGATGCCGAGAAAGCTCAAACTCGATTCGACCAGAATCGCTCCGGCAATACCGAGGACAACGGAAACGATGACCGGAGCCAATGCATTCGGCAAGATATGCCGGAACATGACGTTGCGATCTGTGACCCCGAGAGCGATTGCCGAGGTCACATAGTCCTGGTTTCGGATCCTGAGAAATTCATTGCGCGTGAAGCGCGCGATTCCGACCCAGCTGGTCATGCCAATGATCGCCATGGTTAAGAAGATGCTCGGCGGTAAAAGCGCCGCAACCGTAATCAAAAGAAAAAAGGTCGGAATGGATAGCATGATTTCGAATAACCGCGAGATCACTAAATCCGCCCAGGAACCAAAATAACCCGCTATGGCGCCGAGGATGACGCCGATGATCACAGCGATCCCGACCGCCACGAAGCCAATGGAAAGAGATATTCTCGACCCGTGAACCATGCCGGCCATAACGTCACGGCCTAATTTGTCGGTGCCGAACCAGTGCCGTATCGAAGGAGGTTCGAGCGGCTCAAGCAAATTAATGCCGGTGCCCCGGTACGGGATCGGCGGGAAAACAGCTTTGGCACCTTGGAGCTTTTTGAAATCGACGTTCAATAGCTCGGCCGGCCACCGGCCGAGATCGACATCGACGATGTAGCTGCGGAGGATCGGAAAATAGGTTTTGCCGCGATACTCGAGATAATAAGGTTTATCGTTGGCGATAAAATCGGCAAACAACGCGATGAATACCAGAAAACAGACCACATAGAAACCCGCGAGGGCGATTGGATTGCGCTGAAAACGTTTCCAAACATCGGACCATAGCCCACCGCTTAGGCCGGCACTAGCCGATAAAGTTCCGGCATCGATGGTTTTGAAAGATGCGGCTTCGGTTGGATTCGAGGTCATTGCAGGCGACGTCCAAAGGCGATTCGCGGATCGACAATCGACAGCAGAACATCCGAGATCAGAATGCCGATCAGGGTGAGCACGGCGGTGACGGTCAACAGCGCCAGGACCGTCGGGTAATCGCGCGCCAGAACCGACTCGTAACCCAGCTGTCCCAATCCGGGAATGGAGAAAATCGTTTCGATAATAATGCTCCCGCCGATCAGACCCGGCAGGATGGACGCCAAAATCGTCACCTGCGGAATCAGCGAATTACGCAGCACATGTTTTAAGATAACGGTTTTTTCCTGAAGTCCTTTGGCGCGCGCTACCTGAACGTAATCCTGGCCCAAGACCTCGAGCATGCTCGAGCGCATATAACGCGACAAACCGGCGAAACCGTCGTAGGAGAGCAAGACCACCGGAAGGAACAAGTGCCAGGCGTGATCCTTGATTTTTTTCCAGAGCGGCCAGTGGTTGGAAAAATCGAGCGACTCAAGACCGCCAGGCGGAAATAGATAATAAAAGTCACCGCCGCACAGGAACACCAGCGCCATGGTCGCTGCCCACACCAACGGCACGGCAAAGAGCACAAATGCCGCGAGAGTGGTCACGCGATCGCCGAAAGTATTGGGATGGGTAGCGGAATAGATTCCCAGGGGAATGGCAACCAGATAGACCACGATGATTGACCAGACATTCAGCGTGAGGGTGACCGGCAAGCGTTCGGCGATCTTGTTCCAAACCGGCTGATTATCTTTGAACGACTCGCCGAAACTGAGCGTCGCCAGATTCTTCAGCCACACGCCATACTGCACGTGGAGCGGTTGATCGAGACCGTACTGGGAGCGCCACTGGGCCATCGCTTCGTCCACGGCACCGCGCTTCTCAACGGATATACCTGCGCCCGCCGCGGCGCCCAAACCTCCGGCCGCGCGCAGCTCAGCCGGGTCACCCGGTGCCAGACGCATGACTAAGAATGCGATGAGCGTGATTCCGATGAAAGTCGGAATTGTAAGCAGCAGTCGCTGAGCCAAGTAGGCGGTCATATGATTTGGCTACCGTGACGTGATCGTGCTGCCGTACTTTTGCCTCGACGCCGGAACCCACCAGTCGATCGGCCGCAAACCGTCCGGAAATACTTCGACGTTCTGAAAACGCCGGTGTACTGCCGACACACGCTTGCTAACGTACAGAAAAGTATAGGGCTGCTCCTCGTGCAGAATCTGTTGAAATTCCTTGTACAGCTGAATGCGCTTTTGTTCATCGAATTCGCGCCGATACTGCTCCAAAATCTCGTCGACGCGGTCATTCTTGTAGCTGATCGCGTTCGACCCTTTGTTGGCCGCCTGCGACGAGTGCCACACCTGGTAAGCATCGGGCTCGGTTGTCGACATCTGCCAGCCGAGCACAACTGCATCGAATTGATGATTCTTGACATCGTTAAGGAAAATCGTCCAGTCCAGCTCGCGCACGCTGGCAGCGATGCCATGCTTGTTAAGTTCGTCCAAGAGCACGAGAGCGACGCTTTTGCGCACGGCGTTGCCGGAGTTGATCTTGATCTCAAAGCGCAATGGAATTTTCTCGCCATCAATGACTTTGTCGAGCACGCCGTCGCCGTCCGTGTCCCTCCAGCCCGCTTCGTGAAGCAAAGCCAGGGCTTTTTGCGGATCGAATGGGTAAGTCTTCAGAGTCTTGTCATATTCGGGGCGAAACAGGTAGATATGACTATCGACGACTTCACCGAGACCGAACAGCACGCTTTCGACGATCTGCTTGCGGTGGGTGAGATACGTCATCGCCTGTCGAACTCGCTTGTCGCGAAAGATCGGGTGATCGTTATTCCAGCCTATATAGGTGTACGTCGGCGCGTAGTATTCGTACTTCCTAAAGTCCTGTTTAAATCGTTGACTCTCGGTGCCGCGCACATGCTGCACCGGTTGTAAGACTTCCATGTAGTCCAGGCTGCCGCTCTTGAGCCGGATCAACGCCGCATCGAAGTTGTTAATGACGCGAAATTTGAGCCGGTCCAGGTAAGGCTGGTCGATGCCCGTCTTGCCGTTACCCCAGTAATCCGGATCGCGCACCAACTCGACCTCCCGGCCGGTCTTCCAGACGTTGAATTGGTAGGGCCCGCTGCCCAGGGGATCGCGACTATAATTCCGATTGAACTGCTCACCGAACTGTTTGACCGCCTCGGGCAACTTGGCGGGATCTTGCGTGAGATCGCGCACGCTTACGTGCGCCAACAGGTTGCCGGGGTCGTAATAATGACGCGGCAGCACGGCAATGGCGCCGAGCACGCTTTCATTCAAAAAATACGGTTCCTTGATCGAGAAACGAACGGTGTACGGATCGACGAGCTGAGCATCGACCAGCGAGTCATAGTAAACCCGCAAAAACGGCGCATTGACGAAAGGACATTTGATCGCCTTCACGCTGAACAGAACATCCTCGCCGGTGATCGGACGGCCGTCCTGGAATTTGGCATCTTTACGGATCTTGAATGTATAGGTGAGCTTGTCCTGAGAAATCTCCGGCCGCGCCTCAGCGATCAGCGGTTTAAAAGCCAGCGTGCGCGGATCCCGCGTCAAAAGAGCTTCAAAAACGTAAGCCAGCACCTCGCTCGAACCTGCGTCGCTGGAGGTCAAAGGGTTGAGCTGTTCCGGATCGCTGAGGGTATGAAGAACCAGCCAGTCGCCGGTCACAGGTGGGCCAGAAACTTTCGTGTTCGCCGCCGTCTGCGCCTCGCCGACGATGACCTCGGTCTGGTCGCCGCAGCCGAGCAGCAGCAGTAATGCCAGCAGCGTTCGCCAAACTCTACAATACATCAGCTAACTGCCAATCGCCTCAATCGGCACTTCCTGGGCATGCGCCGGTTTTTGCTGGTCGAAAAGATCGGACTGGACCGTGGCATTGAGCTCCGGTTCTTTGTAGCGAATTTCAAGTTTTTTCTTTTGCGTGGTCGATTGGAAGACAATCTGCGTCGGAAATAGCCCGGCTGGGCTCGGCACGTAATCGCTGAAGCGCGCAGTCAACTCAACCTCACCGCTGTCATTAACGCGCCGCCATTCGGACGGTACCGGTTGCTGATGGTCGAACACTACTACGTCGCGCGCGCGCCCGTTGGGCGAAAATATCAGAGCGTTGCCTTCCTGCTGCCAGGGCGCGGATGACTCCACGGGCGGCAAGCCCATCAACAGCAGAGTGATCTCTTCGAGCTCCAATGGAATCTGTGTGTAACGCTGCAAATTGTCTTTGGTCGCCGGACCGCGCACGAACACGCCTTCGCGCGGATGATAGCCGACGATTTCTTTGTCGTTAGCCGTCACAATAAGAATCGCTCCGAGCATGGTCAGCGTCTCCAGCCGCAGCCGGTCGGGCCGCTGCACAACCACCGCCTCTTGAAACCCGTGTTTTCCCTCCGGACCCGCATAATCCACCTGAGCCAGCGCCCGCAGCGAGTGAAACTGATCACGGCGTTGAGCGAGCGAATCGATCAACTGACTCGACTGCCACTGCGGCGCGGGCAATTTCGGCGCACGCGGCGGCGCGACGGTCGTACAACCGCCAAGTCCCAAAACGAGCGCTGCAAGTACAAAAAGTGTTAACGGCTGAAGCGAGGGAACTGCGGCGCACCCGGGGAATCGAATCAAATCTTTTTCTCCAGGCGCTGGATTTTTTCACTAATGCGTTTGATCTGATCGCTTTCCTTCGAGCGCTTGAGCGCTTCGCGGTAGCGCACCAGCGCCCGGTCGGTCTTGCCGACCTTTTCGTAGGCGTCGGCTAGGTGCTCGATGATCGTCGGATCATCGACGGTGATCTCGACTGCCCGCTCGAGCTGTTCGATAGCTCTGACATAATCGCCTTTTTGATAGTAAACCCAGCCGAGGCTGTCGATGTAGAACCCGTCGTTGGGTTGAAGCTTGAGCGCGCGCAGGATCAGCTCTTCCGCTTCTTCGAGCTGCACGCCCATTTCGGCCCAGGTATAGCCGAGATAGTTGAGCGCGGCGGCATTTCGCGGGTTGATCTCGATGGCTTTCTTCATGCTCGCAACTGATTTCTCTTTGTTCTTGTTCTCGTCATGGAGCGCACCGAGTTGAAAGTAAGCTTCGTCGCTGTTCGGATCCAGAGTCAACACCCGCTCCATCGCTTGGATCGCCTTGGGATACTCCTTGGACTTGCGATACAGCGAGCTCAAAAATGCATAAATTTCTTTGCGATCGTTGCGCTTTTTCAGCGCCGGTTGGAGCACTTCGATCGCCTTTTGGGTTTGTTCTTTGCGGTCGTAGAGATAGGCCGCTTGCACCCGGGCATCGACGTAAAGCTCGCTTTTTTCGGCCACGCGCTCAAACGTCTCGAGCGCTTTATCGTCTGCCTTCATTTCGATGTAAGTGGCGCCGAGGTAGTAGCGCGCGCGATCGTTCTCGGGATCACCGGCCAGAACCAAATTGAATTCGGTCGCCGCGCGCTCGAAATCGCCTTTTTCAAACGAAATGAGACCGATCTTAATCCGCGTCTCGCGCGGGTCGACCTCCGAACCTTGCAGCGACTCGAACTGGCGCATGGCTTCATCGAGTTTGTTCTGGCCGACGTAGAGCTCGCCTAAACGGCGTCGCGCCCAGACATTTTGCGCGTTGACTTGCAGCAAACGCTGGTAAGTTTGAATCGCCTCCTCGCTCTTGCCTTCCAGCTCGTAGACCAGCGCCAAATCCATCAGGACCGCTTCGGATTTGGGATTGAACTCCAACGCCTTGCGATAGCTCTGCTCGGCGGCCAGATAGAGCTTGCTTTTGGCGCGCACGCGACCGAGATAGTAGTGCCCCAAGGCTGAATTGGGGTTGAGCGTGAGGAGTTCCTCCAGGCGCTGACTCGCCCGTGGCAAGTCTTCGACCTGCAAGTAAAGCGCGCCGAGATAGAGCAGCGCTTCTTGGTTTTTCGGATCGAGTTTCAGGACTTCGTTGTATTCGCCGAGCCCCTTTTGATTATCGCCGAGCGAGGAATAAAGACCGGCCAGGAGCAGGTGATTATCGACCCCCTTTGGATCCAGCTTGACTGCCGCCTCCGCCTCTACCAGCGCTTTCTTTAAATCGCCTTTGCGCAGATACAGCGATGCCAACCGGAAATGCAGGAACGCATCGTCAGGGTTCGCCTTGGAAGCGCCTTCAAATTCCTTCAGTGCCGCATCGAAATCGCCTTCGCCGAGCAGAAGCTGGCCCTTTAGAAAGTGATTGATCACCGCCGCTTCGGCCGGGATTTCAATCTTGGGTTGGTTTCGAAATGGCGCTGCTTCCGGCGTCAAATTCAAATTCAAATCATCCTGAGGTAGCTTGGGCTCGGGAACTGCGGTCGAGCAGCCGCACAAAAGCAGCAAAAACACTGTCGCCCGAAATGAGCGCGTGGCCATTAGTTGAAGGGTTAACATAACGGGTACAGGGGGTCAACGCGATCTCCGGTCAGCTTCATTCAGCCGGATAACTATGTTAATTTCTTTGCGCAGTTTGGCACGAACACTGCCGCTAAAATCCACAAGTCTGGCAATTTATGGCGACCCCATCCCACGACAGCGTCCGGCAAGAAGTTCTTAAGCTGCGCCGGGAAATCGAGACACATAATCATCAATATCATGTGCTCGATAACCCGCTGATTAGCGATGCCGAGTATGACCGTCTGTTTCGCCGGCTCGTCGAGTTGGAGCAGGAACATCCCGAACTGGCCACGCCCGACTCGCCGACGCAAAAGATCGGCGCGCCGCCGCTGGAAAAATTCTCTACCGTGCAGCACTCGCTGCCAATGTTGTCCCTCAACAATGCCATGCACTCCGAAGAGCTCCAGGAGTTTGAACTGAGAATTCAGCGCTTCCTCAAGCATACCGGAACACTCGAGTACGCCGTTGAGCCGAAGATCGACGGGCTGGCCGTTGAGCTGGTTTATCTCGACGGCAGATTCACGGTAGGCTCGACCCGCGGCGACGGCATCAACGGTGAAGATATTACCCATAACCTTAAAACGATCCGTTCGATTCCTTTGACACTGCGCAATGGCTCGAGTCCGCCGCCGCGCCGGCTCGAGGTGCGCGGTGAAGTCTTTCTATCGCGCAAGGCGTTTCAGCAAATGAACCGCGAGCGCGAAGAAGAAGGCCGCCCGGTTTTCGCCAACCCGCGCAACGCTGCCGCCGGTTCGCTCAAGCAACTCGACTCGGCGATCACGGCTAAACGCCCGTTGGATATTTTCTGTCACGGTTACGGCAACGTCGAAGGAGCGAGTTTCACCAGCCATATGGTATTCCGCGAGGCGATTCAGCAGTGGGGCTTAAAGCCGGTGCCACTCGGGCGCGTCTGCACGGGATTGCCGGAAGTTTTTCATTTCCGCGACGAGATGGAGATCCAGCGGGACGAACTGCCGTACGAAATCGACGGCCTCGTCGTAAAAGTAAACAGCACGCAACTGCAGCAGCGTCTCGGCCAAATTGCGCGCTCGCCGCGCTGGGCGATCGCCTACAAATTCAAGGCACGTCAGGCGGTCACGCGGATTCTCGACATCCAGCCGCAAGTCGGCCGAACCGGTACGTTGACACCCGGCGCGAGTCTTGAACCGGTGGCCATCGGCGGCGTGATCGTCAAAGCCGCATCGCTGCACAATATGGACGAAATCGCCCGCAAAGACATTCGCATCGGCGATTACGTGGTCGTCGAGCGCGCCGGCGACGTCATCCCGTACGTGGTCAAAGTCCTGCCGGAAAGGCGCACAGGCGAGGAAAGACAGTTTGTCATGCCCGAGCGCTGTCCGATCTGCGGCTCGGAGGTGTTCCGGGAAGAAGGCGAAGCCGCCTATCGCTGTATCGGCCTCTCCTGCCCGGCAAAACTCAAAGAGAGCTTGACCTTTTTCGGCTCGCGCGGCGCCATGGACATTGAGGGGCTTGGCGAAAAGCTCGTTGACCAGTTGGTTGAGCGCGGAATGGTCGGCGACGTCGCCGATCTCTACAGCTTGACCAAGGAGCAGTTGGCCGGCCTGGAGCGGATGGCGGCGAAATCGGCACAGAATCTCCTGGACGCTTTCGAGCGCAGCAAGAACTCGACCCTGCCGCGTCTTTTAACAGCGCTGGGGATTCGCCATGTCGGCGAGGCGACGGCAAAGCTTTTGGCCGAGCATTTCGGAGATTTGCGGAAAATCGAGCAGGCCTCAGCCGAAGAATTGATGGAAGTAAGAGAAATCGGCCCCGAGGTGGCGAAAAGCATCGCGCGCTTCTTCGCGCAAGATGCCAACCGTCAGGTGATTGAAAAATTGTTGGGGGCGGGGATTACCTTTAGGCAAGACGCGAAGAAAACCGGCAGTCTAAGCGGCGCAAGCTTTGTTCTTACCGGCGGCCTGGAGAGCATGTCGCGCCCGGAAGCGCAAAAACGGATCGAAGCGCTTGGCGGGCGGGTCGCTTCGAGCGTGAGCCGGAATACGACCTATATCGTCGCCGGCGCCGACCCGGGCTCCAAACTCAAGAAGGCCCAGCAGCTCGGAGTGCGCGTCCTGAGCGAAGCTGAGTTTCTCGAGCTGCTGACGTCGTATTAATAACGATCCCGACGCGGCGGCCGACCACTGCCAAAAGCGCCGGATCCTCCCGGGCGCGGCTCCCTCGGCGCTTGCGGACGAGCTTCGCTGACGACGATATTTCGGCCCTCGAAATCGGTGCCGTTCAGCGCGCTCGTCGCCCGCTCCGCTTCGGCGTCAGAGCTCATTTCGACGAAGCCGAAGCCCTTGGATCGGCCGCTGAACTTGTCGGTGATGATGCGCGCGCTGATCACCGAACCATGTTGCGCGAAGTGTTGCTGGAGCCTCTCCTCGGTGACATTGTAGGGAAGGTTTCCAACATATAACTTTGCTCCCATTTGGCCCTCCTTGTTGGATCAACGATTGCGTATTCTGCCGGGATCGACTCGCCAAAGGGCAAAGCCTCAAACGGGTTCCAACACTCGCTCGGCGCGCTCTTCGGTAACCGGGCCCTCGAAACGGCGCCAGCCTACAAAAGTCAAAGCGCGCTTGTCAAATATTTAAAATGGCACTTATCCGACCGCCGGCGCTGCTGCTAAGTTGTCAGGAACCGGAGGAACCATGGTGGACAGTCCTGCGGCAATCGTACGCGTGCAGCTAACCATCCGCGGGCGCGTCCAAGGTGTCTATTATCGCGCCTCGATGCTCCAGGAAGCACAAAAGCTCGGGCTTACAGGTTGGGTTCGAAATTGCCATGATGGTTCGGTGGAAGCGATGGCGCAGGGCACAAAGGACCAACTCGAAAACTTGATTTCGTGGTGCTGGCAGGGACCGCCCGGCGCCAAGGTCACGCAGATCGACGTGCAGTGGCAAGCCGCGCAAAAAAGCGAGCGGGAGTTTTCAATTAGACGGTGACCGAACGAGCGGCGGCCGTCACTGGTGAGAGGAAGTACTTCCTCTCACCAGTAAGCAGCCTCAGGGCATTGAGAATTGGCTTACTCGGTAGGTTTTTCCGGCTTCGGCTCCGGCGCCGGCTCTTCCTGCGCAAAACTGACAGGCGCGGATAAATTAGCGATCGAGCTGATCAGGTTAAACGCAAACACCATTGCCAAGGCGATCATTAATTTCTTCATGTTGTTTTCACCTCCTTTCTGAGATTGATTGTTTTGTTTTCACCGATTGTTCGACTGCGATGATGAGTAACTCCGCAACTGCAATGCCAAGCGAGCAAAGAAATAAAATGTTTAACTGGACCAAGACAAAACAGGGTCTTAGCCGGCGGGTCACTGGGCACAAAAAAAATCGCTGTTGCAAATGGCCACACAAGAAAATTAAAACCAATGTCCTAACGGGACCAAGTCATTGAATCGTTTGGATAAAGCGCGCGCGGGGCAAATCCCTACAGCGGCGCGGCAAGTTGCAACACGATGATCGCGCCATGTTGGCGTGAAAACCCAGCACGCCGCGAATGTCGAACAGGATTGCTGTTATGTTAAGCACCAGGCGAGCCGGACTCGAAATTGCTGCGGGCTAGCCTACAGCCATGAAGCTCGGAACCAAGATCATTGTACTGATCGTCCTCACGGTCGCCTTAACGATGACCGTCCATGGTTATTTGAGCATCCAACAAGACGAGGAAAACGTCATCCGCGGCATCCGTGTCGGCATGCGCGGGTTCGCTCATGCCGTGCGAGTGGCGCTAAGAGACATCTATGCCGACCATCAGAATATCGCCGCCACTCAAGACTTTGCGCGAGCCATGGCGCCGCGAGGCAATATACATGCATTGATCATCTATGATCTCGAGGCCCAGCCGGTGGCGATCTCATCTTCGTTGAATTTTCCCGACGACTTTCCGGATATGGATCCGGCGCGCATCCTCGAGCTGGACCCGCGACCGGTGCTGCGCGACAAGAAGGCAATGGAAGGCTACATCCGCGATCAAAGGACTTTCATCTATTATCGCATCGAGCCGATTTACAGCTACCGGGGCGAAGCGGTAGGCGCCTTTGTGCTGGCACGCCACGGCGCCGGGCTGGTCGCCTCGATCCCGGAAAGGCGCAATCGTATTCTAGGGACGAGCGCGGCGTTGGCGCTGGTGCTCTCGGTGCTGGTCTGGGTTATCGTGCAGCGCAGCATTGCCCGCCCGATTCATCGACTGATCGAGCGGGTTCGCGAGGTCGGCCGGGGTCATTGGCAGCAACGCATCGACATCAGCGGGAAAGACGAGGTCGCTACCTTGGCGCGGGAATTTAATCTGATGTCGGAAGAGCTGCAAAATAGTTATCAGCGTTTGATGGCCGAGCAGGCTGAGAAGCTCAGACTGGAGCAGGAGCTGCGCCGGTCGGAACGTTTGGCGTCGGTCGGGCAGCTCGCCGCCGGACTGGCTCATGAGATCGGCACGCCGCTCAATATTATCTCCGGCCGCGCCGAGCACCTGCTGCGCCGGCCGCGCAGCGCCGATGAGATGAAAAATAATTTACAAATCATCGGTTCGCAAAGCGAGCGCATCGCAGCGATCGTGCGCCAGCTGCTGGACTTCTCCCGGCGCCGCGAACCGGTATTTCGCCAGGTCGATATCACCGCGCTGCTCAACCGCGTCAAGGATCTGGTCGAGCACCAAATTGACAAGAAAAGCATTCGAGTCAAAATCGCAGCGTCGAAAGCCTTGCCGCCGCTGCGCGGTGACGCCGAGCTGCTCCAACAAGTTTTTATCAATCTTTATACGAATTCGATCTATTCACTAAAGCCGGGTGGATCGATTACGATCGGCGTCGAGCCGAGCGCTCCACCGGAGAAGAGGTTTTCGGCCAACGGCGCTCATCACGGCGTGCGGATTTACTTCGAAGACAATGGGAGCGGGATCGCTCCTGAGAACCTCGGTCGTGTCTTTGATCCGTTCTTCACCACTAAAGACATCGGCGAAGGCAGCGGCTTGGGGTTATCGGTCGTTTTCGGCATCATCAAAGATCACGGCGGGGAGATTCGGGTGGAAAGCGAGCCAGGAAAATTTTGCCGCTTTATCATTGATTTGCCCAACGCCGCGCTGGAAGCGGAGATTCATTCCTGAGCGCTTGCGTGATGGACTCACCGGTCAATCCTCCCACCGCGCACCACCGGCGCATTTTGATCGTCGAAGACGACCCGGAAATGTCGCGGTTTATCACCGATCTTTTGCGCGAAGAGGGCTGCGACGTCGAAGTCGCCTATGACGGCCCGTCGGCTTTGGAAATTTACCGACAGGGGCGCCATGACGTGGTCATCACCGATCTCATGATGCCGCGCATGAAAGGGACCGAGCTCGTCCGGCGGCTGAAGGCCGCGGACGGCGACGCCGTCATTTTACTGATCACCGCGTTCGGCACCATCGAAAGCGCCGTCGAGGCAATGCATGCCGGGGCATTTCATTACATCACCAAGCCGTTCCGCTCCGATGAGCTGCTCATTCATATCGAGCGCGCTTTCGAACAACGCCGGATGCGCCAGGAAATCGACCAGTTGCGCAGCGAGGTACAGCGGCGTTACCGATTCAGCGACATGATCGGGCGCAGCCCGAGCATGAAAAAGCTTTTCGAGACCATCGCCCACATCAGCGACTTGGCGGCCAACGTACTCATTCTCGGTGAAAGCGGCACCGGCAAGGAAATGGTCGCGCGCGCTCTCTACTCCAACAGCGCCCGCTCCAGCGGCCCGTTCGTTGCCGTCAACTGCGCCGCGATTCCCGAGACGCTGATTGAGAGCGAGCTGTTCGGCTATGTTCGCGGCGCCTTCACCGACGCCAAAAGGGATCGGCCGGGGCTTTTTCAGGAAGCCCATGGTGGCGTGCTCTTCCTCGATGAGATCGGCGAGGTCCCCATGACGTTGCAAGCCAAACTGCTGCGCGTTATCGAGGACCGAGAAGTCAGGCCCTTGGGCGCCAACAAGAGCGCCAAGGTCGATGTCAGACTGATCTCGGCGAGTAATCGGGTCCTCGAAGATCTGATTCACGAAAACCGTTTTCGTCAGGATCTCTACTATCGGCTCAACGTGATTCGCATCGAATTGCCGCCGTTGCGCGAGCGTGCCGAAGATATTGCGTTGCTGGTGGAGCATTTCATCCGAAAGTACGAGCACAAAACCCAGCACCGAGTCAAAGGCATCGACAAAGAAGCGCTCGCGCTGCTGATCGGCCATCGCTGGCCGGGCAACGTGCGCGAACTGGAACACACCATTGAACGGGCGGTTTTGCTGGGAAAAGGCCCGACGGTCAGAATCGCCGACTTGCCGCCGCAATTGATCGGCGCCGATCAGAAAAAATTGCCGCTTGCCGAGGCGGTCGCGCGCAGCTTCACACTCAGGGATCTCGAACGGGAATATATCGAGCGCGTTTTAGAAAACACCGGCGGCAACAAGAGCGAGGCGGCGAAGCTGCTCGGGGTCGACCGCACCACGCTTTATCGTAAGCTCGAAGAGTACAAGTTTAAGGGTTAAGCTTTCTTGTCGAGCTCGAGCGCCAAACGATAAACTGATTTTTTCGAGCAGCCGTACTGCTCTGCCAGAGAGCCGGCGATCGCTTTGACGTGCATGCCCGCGCCGCGCAGACGGCGAATCTCGGCTTCGAGAGTTGCTTGGGAGACCGCGGCCGTGCCTGAGGATCCTCTGACCGCAAGGGTGATCTCGCCTCTGACTTCCTCGTTCCCGAGTTGGGCCGCTAACTCGCTCGCCGAGCCGCGGCGAAATTCTTCGTGCAATTTAGTCACTTCGCGCGCCACCACGACGTCGCGGTCGCCCAGGATCTCGCCGAGGTCACTTAAACTTTCCTTGATCCGGTGCGGCGCTTCGTAAAACACCAGCGTTCGGGTGTCATCTTTCAATGCCAGCAGTCGGGCGCGCCGCTCTTTTTTGCTGCCAGGCAGAAACCCTTCGAAGGCGAAGCGGTCCGGCGGTAGACCGCTGGCAGCGACCACGGCAGTTACGGCCGACGCACCCGGAATCGGCGTCACCTTGATGGCGGCGTCGATGGCGGCCGTCACTAGCCGGTAGCCCGGGTCGGAAATCACCGGCGTGCCCGCATCAGTGACTAGAGCGATATTGGCACCGCGCCGCAGCCGCTCGACCAAAACTTGGGCTTTACGCCGCTCGTTGTGCTCGTGATAGCTGGTCAGCGCGGTTTCGATGCCGTAGTGGCTGAGCAAATGATGCGTGTGACGGGTATCCTCGGCAGCGATCAGATCGACTTCTTTCAGAATTCTCAGCGCGCGCAGACTGATGTCTTCGAGATTGCCAATGGGCGTGGCAACGATATAGAGGACGCCCGCCATTCACCGCCCCCAACCGGTCAGCAGTGAGACGGTGAGCAGTGAGCGGCGTACAAAAGGAGTCAACGGCTCACGCCTCACGATTCAATCCTTACTTTGCTACTTCCCCCAATCTCTGGAGTAGCGAAAATCACGATCGATGGTTCGTTGCGATACTTTGGCGATCACCGGCAGGCGCCGCTTGAACTGCGACGTCATGATGCGCTGCGCCACATCATCGACAAAGGGCTCGAGAAAACCAGCGGTGATCAGCTCCGGCTTGGTGTAACGGTGATCGACCATTAGATACAGCAGCTGATCCACCTCGCGGTAAGTAAACCCCAACTCGCCTTCGTCGGTTTGGCCCACCCAAAGATCCGCCGACGGTTCCTTGCCCACGATCACCTCGGGCACGCCGATCGCTTCCGCCAGAGCCCAGACCTGAGTTTTGTAGAGATCGCCGAGGGGATTGATCGCCGAAGCCATGTCGCCGTAGAGCGTGCCATAGCCGAGCAACAGCTCAGTCTTGTTGCTGGTGCCCAGCACCAAGCCGTTCCAGCGCGCGGAGTGATCGTAAAGAATCGTCATGCGCTCGCGGGCCATCTTGTTGCCGCGCCGGCGGGCATCGGCATCCGGGAAGCGCTCGAAGTAGGCGTCAATCTGCGGCGAAATGTCGACGAACAACGAGTCGATTCCAGTCATCTGGAGGATCATCTCCGCATGGGCTTGGCTATCCGGGTGGGAGCTCTTGTACGGCATCAACAACGCCAAGACGTTCTCCCGGCCAAGCGCCTGCACCGCGAGCAGTGCGCTCAACGCGGAGTCCACGCCTCCGGATAGACCCACGACCACTCTCGTCAACCCGGTCTTGCGTACCTCGTTGCGGATAAAGGCGATGAGAATTTCACGCAACAGAGTCGGATTGGTGGGAATTGCAATCATGAAGGCGTGGGCTCAGAGCTTGCGTGGTTTGGTCATGGGCTTTTTGACTTCGCGCAGCTTTGCGCCCCTGAAAGCTCGAATGACGGTCGGCGCCGCCGGCCGTTCGCGAATGCGCATAAGTTCGTTGATCGTCAGATCGAGATCTTCATCGCGCAACAGCGGCGACATGGTCCGCTTGCGCCGCACTGATTCCAAAGGAACTTCGGCGATGAGAAATTGTTCCTCGTAATACCCAGCCTTGGCAAGCCGCTGGCCGAAGGGATCGACGATTTCCGAGCCGCCCCAAAAACCCACCCCGTCTTCGAATCCGCAACGGTTGCCGTAAATCATGAACAGACTGTAGGTCTCCGCGTAGGCTCGATTGATCATCTCCCAATAGCGTGCCGTGTCATCCTGAACTTGGTTGTCGACGATTCCCCGCAACGGGCTCGCCGACGGGCACAGCACCGCCAGCGCGCCGTCGAGGGCCGCCAGATAGATCGTCGACGGGTGCCACAAATCCTCGCAGATGAGCAGCGCCAGGCGGCCAAATTTGCAGTCGAAGGCACGGATACGGTCGCCGCGCGCGAAATAGCGCTGTTCGTCGAACATGCCGTAAGTTGGCAGATAGACTTTGCGGTGCACATGCCGGACTTCGCCGTCTTCAAAATAGATCGCCGAATTGAAAAAACGGTGGTCTGCGCTTTCTTCCACCAGCCCGGCGACAAACGGCAGTTTGCGGCTGAGCTGCTTAAGCTTCTTGATCTCAGCAGACTTCAGGGTCAGCGCGACGCTCGGCACCGTGTCGCGCAGAAAATAGCCTGTCAGGCTCAGCTCGGGAAAGAGCAGAAAATCGGCACTTTTCTCGATTCCCTGCCGAATGTTTTCTTCATAGAGCGAGAGGTTGGCCGTGAGATCTCCGAGTTTGGGATTGATCTGAGCAATGGCGATGCGAATCGACACAGATTTAGCTCCGTTTCAATGAGCGAAGGAAATTTTTTACGAAAGTAACATAGGGGTCGGTTCACTTGCAATTTAACCGCCGCGCGCTTATTTTCGATGTGACAAGTTCGATTCGCATGGACGATAAAACCGTAATCTTTGGCAAGGATCTTTGACCCTACACCGCAGCGGCCCGGGAGGCCTACGCTCGCCGCAAGATCCCGTTTGAGTATTTGAACGTGCTCGAGGATGACCAAGCTCTTGCCCGGATGTTAAAGCTCGCCAATGGGCGCCGCCAAGTACCCGTCATCGTCGAGGCTGGCAAAGTCAGCATCGGTTTCGGCGGTTCCTGAGAAGTCTAATCGGCCGGCGGTCGTCGGCACATGACCATCACCACCTACATTTTTAAAGAGAGCGCAAACCCCAGGAGGCATCAGAGCCGGTGACCGACCCATGGACCCAGCTCATCGGCGACAAGATCCGCAGCGCCTTCGGCGCCGTCGCCCAGATGGATGCGCTCGCTCCGCTCGCAGGCGACGCCTCAAGCCGGCGCTACTACCGGGCTCGCTTGCACGGCGGCGGCGCGCCCGAGTCGATCATTGTCATGCAACTTCCCGCCGGCAGCGGCCTGCCGCTTTCCAGCGACGAATTGGCCATTTTCAAAGAAGGCCCGCGTGAATTGCCGTTCCTGAACGTGCATCGCTTCCTTGCCGGCATCGGCGTCCGAGTGCCGGCAATTTACGGCCATTGGCTGAGCGAAGGCATGCTCTTGCTCGAAGATCTCGGCAATACGGCTCTGTGGGATCGGGTGCAAGGATGCGCTGACGACGAAGTTATGGCCTGGTATCAAAAGGCCATCGACGAGCTGTTGAAACTGCAAGTTCGGGGCACGCAGGAGCGCGATGATTCATGCCTTGCCTTCCAGCAGCGTTTCGATGCGAAGCTTTACCGCTGGGAGTTCGAGCACTTTATCGAGTGGGGCTTGGAAAAACGCCAGGGCGCCACGATCAAAAATGGAGTCACCGACACGCTGAGAAAAAGTTTCAACCTCATCGCCGCCATCCTCGAAGGCCAAAGCGCTTGCTTGGCTCACCGCGATTATCACAGCTGGAATTTGATGATCCACGAAGACGAGGTGCGAGTCATCGATTTCCAAGACGCGCTGCTGGCGCCGCCGCAATATGATTTGGCCTCGTTGCTCAATGACCGTATCACGGACAGCATCGTTCGGCCGGAGCTCGAAGAACGCCTGGTCCGGTATTACCTGAACAGGCGCAGCGAGCTCGAGGGACGCGCAATCTCGCCGGATGAATTTTTCGAGATCTACCGGCTTTCGGCGATACAAAGAGACTTAAAAGTCGTCGGGCGCTTTTTTTATCTCGATCGGGTCAAAGGCAAACCGGGGTACAAAAAATTCATCCCGCCGACTGCGCGCCGCCTGCTGCGGAACTGCGCGCAAACCGAGCCAACCAGGAAGCTCTTGCCGCTGCTCGAGGAACATTTCGAGGCCATGCAGTGAAGGCCATGGTACTCGCCGCCGGCCAGGGCACGCGCCTGCGCCCGACCACTGAGAGCATGCCCAAGGCGTTGGTTCCGGTCGCCGGGCGACCGATGATCGAGTACGCGCTGTTGCTGCTACGCCATTACGGCATCAACGAAGTGATCATCAACCTGCATCATTTCGGCGAGCAGATCGAGCGCCGGCTGGGCGACGGCAAAGCTCTCGGCCTCAAAATAAGCTATTCAAGGGAACCTGACTTGCTCGACACCGGCGGCGGCCTTCTCAAGGCCAAATGCTTTTTGCAGGACGGTGCCTTCATCGTGATCAATACCGACGCGCTGATCGATTTGAACTTGGCGGCGCTGATCGAGTTCCACGGCAAGATGAACGCGGCAGCGACGCTGGTGCTGCGCGCTGATGAGCGCGCCGACGAATACGGCTCCATCGACATCGATGCCAGCGCTCGCATCTGCCGGTTTCTTGACAGCAAAGCGCCGCTCGCGCCGGTCGGCGCCACGCGCAAACTGATGTTTACCGGCGTGCAAATACTCGATCCGAAAGTTTTCGAGCACATGGACGATATCGGCACGATGCGAAAATTCAGCACCACCAAACATACCTACCCGCGCATGCTGCTCGGCGGCGAGCGGCTCTTCGGTTTTTATTTCGACGGCTTTTGGCAGGATCTCGGCACGCCCGCGCGAATCCGAGAAGCTGAGTTAACGCTCCAAACCGGCCAGGCGCGGCTGCACTTTCTATGAATTCAACGGGAGCAGGAGCTTTTAAATTGCCTCTCGGTGGAGAAAACTGTCCATTATTGCGTCATCATGGACAAGAAGGGCCGCAACTTCGTGCGCTCGTCGATCCAATACCTCGACAGTCCCTAGCTTTGTCGCTCGCGCTTGGTTGGCGGGAAACTTGCAGGTTATTGGAAACCTATTACGAACCAACCCGATTCGTAAAGCGTCCATGATCGACCAACTGTTAGACGAGCTCGTCAGCCTGCAAAATCCCGACGGCGGTTGGGGCGCGGCGGCGGGCAAAGGCAGCAACACCGAGACCACCTCGCTGGCGGTTGCCGCGCTGCAATCCCTGGGAGAGCGTTCGGCGCCGGACAGGGTCCTGCGCGGCGTCATTTGGTTAGTTCAACACCAGAATCCCGACGGTGGTTTGCGGTTGAATAGCGTCACCAACACCGGCTCCTGGACAACGGCTTTGGCGATTATCGCTCTCAGCGCATTTCCGGAATATCAACCCAAGGTGCTCGAGGCAGCTCGCTGGCTTTTGCATCAGGAAGGAAGCAAGCCCGGCATCTTAGCGGAAATCATTTTATTTTTCACCGGCAAGAGTAAGGCTAACGAGCTAAACAGAGACTTGATCGGCTGGTCTTGGGTGCCCAATTCATTTAGCTGGGTCGAGCCGACCAGTTACGCCTTGGTCGCGCTTAAGAAAGTCAAATCAGCGCTCGGCGATACCAACATCGATGAGAGAATTCGTCAGGGCGAAGCAATGATCTATGACCGCATGTGTAAAGGCGGCGGGTGGAATTACGGCAACTCCAAAGTATTGGACTATGCGCTCTGGCCCTACCCGGACATCACGGCGGTCGCGCTGATCGCCTTGCAAGACCGCGCCGGCGAATCGGCGAATCAAGAAAGTTTGCAGGCGTTGCGCAAAACCGCGGCTGAAACGAATTCGGGCTTGGCTTTAGCCTGGGCGGCGATTTGTCTGAATCTTTATGGTCATGAGACTCGTGACTGGCAGCAACGTATCGACAAGCGTTTTGCGCAGACAAAATTTTTGCGCGAAACCAAAACGCTGGCACTGGCGCTGCTTGCACTCAACGGCAAAGCGAATCCGTTTCGGATCTAGACATGCTTCACCGACGCGATTTCATCAAGTATTCAGGGCTGGGCGCGCTCTACCCGATTGTCGCCGGTTGCCAGCCATCGGTCAGGTGGCGCCCCGAAGCGTTCCGTAGAAAAAACCTTTCACGCGTCGCCGTGTTGACAGCCAAAAGTTATGACCTGCCGCTCCAAGACGTGATTGTGAGAGGCATCAAGCTCTGCAACTTGGACGTCAAAGGGAAAAAAATCCTGCTCAAGCCCAATCTGGTCGAATTCGATCCCAAGGGCGTGATCAACACCAACCCCGCCGTCATCGAAGCCGCAATCGACTCATTCCGTACCCTAGGAGCGGCGCAGGTTATCGTCGCCGAGGGCCCCGGACATCGCCGCGACAACGAGTACTTGCTGACCGCGTCGGGCTTGTACGATGTGATCAGACAGCATCGAGTTCGCTACGTCGACCTCAATTCCGACGACGTCCGCCCAACCCCACTGCGCAGCAGCTTCACCAACCTGCGGCAGTTGTATTTGCCGGAGAACCTCTATAACGCCGACTTGCTCGTCTCCATGCCGAAGTTGAAGACCCATCATTGGGCCGGCGTGACGCTGTCGTTAAAAAATATGTTCGGCGTCGTTCCCGGGACGGTCTACGGCTGGCCGAAAAATATCCTTCACTGGCAAGGAATCCACGGAAGCATCCTGGACATCAACAGCTCGCTGCCGCTGCCTCAGTTTGCGATCATCGACGGCATCGTCGGGATGGAAGGCAATGGACCGCTTCAAGGCCAGGCCAAGGCAAGCGGCGTGCTGATTTTCGGCGACGACCTGGTGGCCGTCGACGCGACGGCGGCCAGAGTGATGAAGATCGATCCGCAGAAGATAAAGTACCTGGCCCATGCCGGCGAGTTTTTGGGAAATTTAGCGCACGACCGAATCGAGCAGCTCGGCGAACCGATCGATAAAGTTCAACAGGATTTTCAAGTCATTGACGACTTCAAAGACCTGAAATCGACTTAGAGTCGCCGAATCGATCGATTCGATGGCAGTGGTTCGGTTCAATTCAAGATCTCTCACCGAGTTTACTTGAGCTCAGCCGCGGGTTCGACATGACAAAAGCATACTGGCATTTCGAGCGGAAGCGAGGAGTCTTTCTCCGTTGAAGAGTCGTGACGGACCTCATCGAAACGCAACCGGGCTCAAATAAACTGCCTGAGACCTTACAATCGCCAACCCTCTATTTCCGACTCACCGCTATCATAGTTTGCCGGCCGCTCGCACTTTGATCGTGACCGTCGAGTAAAATGTTTCGCCCGCTCTGATGGCTTATTTGCGAGCCTATAAACCCTATGTTAGCTTCCAGCGTTGGCGGGGACTATGGCATCGCTCGCATTCTACTTACCT
>Ga0209640_10001305_pt1 | contig 20993 bp, 30 predicted proteins | sample RifCSP10_1_FD_184018 | JGI IMG/M metagenome (GOLD analysis project Ga0209640, IMG submission 184018) | Soil microbial communities from Rifle, Colorado - Rifle CSP2_sed 10_1 (SPAdes) (version 2) | ecosystem: Environmental > Terrestrial > Deep subsurface > Rock core/Sediment | place: Rifle...
TCGCGAATGGCGCGCGGGCGGTGCACGAGCCGATGGAAATGGAGTACGGAGAACGAGCCTCTGCGGTGCGGGATCCATTCGGCAACACTTGGTACATCGCCACCTACCACCGAAGGTGATACATCTAGGCCGTCTGCCACCGGATGTCCATATCTTCGCGGTCGCCCAGGGCCGCCCGCAGCATCCTCACGAGTGACGAATCGGGACCGCGCCCTTCAAGGATCTCCACAGTTGCGCGGTTGATGTAGTAGTCGCGGTCCTCTACGCCTTCCTCTTCCAGCGCATCGACGAGGACTTGGAGCTGTTCCTCGGAGATAGTGCCGATGTGGGTACCGCTTGCGGAGTCAAAGAGTTTGATCATGGTGGAGCCCAGATACGGTGCGATGCGCCGCTTTCCTTCATGTTGCGAATCAGAGATGGGCGAAGGGGTCAAGTCGGATGCTAACTGATGAATTACTCGCCTACGTTTTGGATGGGCGGTCGCACCCCCTTGGCCAGTCAATGGCAGCGTGGTTGGCATCCTCGCGCCGGTTCACTACATTCGTGACCACTTTCCGAGACAAGATCCGGAAGAAGATACGTGCGACGCGGGACCAAGAGAGTCTCCTCGATCTACGCCTCGAACTGGAAACGGCCTTCTTGTTGCTACAAGAGACAGCTGAGTGTGGAGTATGAGCCTGAACAGCTTGGACGAGCGCGTTCTCCCGACTTCGCGGTCAGTTTTACGACCAGTCTTAGCTTCATGGTCGAGGTAACACGGCTACGAGCCGATCAAAGGAACACCTCGCCTATAGGTGAGCGTCTGGCGGATACGATCTGCACCAAACTGGGCCAGTTGCTGCCGCAGCGCAGCAACGTGCTGCTCGTCGGCGTAGAGGCTCCGAACCTGACGCCCAGTGACCTGCGCACGACGATGCTCCGGATACAGCAACGCGCGGAACGCGGCGACGCAACGTTCCTGCGACGGCATCGGTTTCGCGATCGAGCCGACTTCTTCCGCCACTATCAGAGGTTGAGTGAAATTGTCGTGCGTGGGACACCCCTGCAAGCCGGCGACCCCGTGGCCATCTGGGTCAATCCGGGTGCGAAGCATCCACTATCTACCAAGGTGCGCACGGCACTTTCTCGCAGTCACACGCTCTAATCCCAGGGGATCACTGGCTTCAATAGGGAATCTCGGGAGGGACCTGAACCACGCAGAACAGGTTGTCATCGGGATCTTTCAGCACAACGAAGTCCGCGCCCGGCTTGTACCGCCATGGATAGCGGGTCGCCCCGAGGCGGACCAGCCGCTCCACCTCTTCCTCCTGGTGATGCGTGTACAGGTCGAGGTGAAGCCGGCTCCGCCTGCCGGAGCGGCGTTCCGGGACCCGGTCCAGGGAAACGTTGGGTCCTCGTCCCTCCGGATCGCCCAGTATCACCCAGCCGCTCTTCGGTGGGTATCGAGGGACGTAGTGGAGCGCTTCCTGCCAGAACGCCATCATCTTGTCGAACTCGTAGCACCGGATGACGATCGAACCGATCGCCAGTTTCGTCCGACCCTGTCCGCGCATCGTCTATCGAATGGCCCCGTTCAACCCCGGACTCGGCGTGAAGTAAACGACTTTGTGGGGCGGAATCGTTACCGTTCGACGCGAGCGGATGCTGATGGTCCGCCGCGCCCGGCGCCTCCGGACCGAGAAGGTCCCAAATCCCGTCACGGTGACGGTCTGCCCCCGCCGGAGAGCGGTCTCGACGGCATCCAGGACTGCGGTGAGGACCCGGTTCGCCCGATAGGACGAAGTCCCCATGGCTTTCCCGATGGCACGGACAAGGTCACCCTTCAACACGACTGTCTTCGCCACGCGGCTCACCTCCTAGGTGGACGTGACTCGCTACGGAGTTTCGATGGGGTTTCCGTCATTCTCCTGCGGTCTGATAAGGCATACGACGCAGGGCGCTGTCCATGAAGGGGTCAAGTCTTGACTGGATACGACTACGGGCGTTTTGCGTGGGTTCTCGACCCGGAGGGGAACAAGATCGAACTCTGGGAACCAAGAGGCGAGCAAGAACAATGACGCAATCCCGCCTCAGATGGTGATGATCACTTTCCCGCGGGCGTGGCCTTCCTCCAAATAGCCGATCGCCTTCCGGACCTCATCCAGCGGGTACTGCCGGTCTATGACCGGGGTTACTTTTCCGGTTTCAAGGAGCCCCTTCAGGAAGACCAGGTCATCTTTGCTGCGTTTGGTCAGAAACGAGACCATCTTCTGGCTCGCAAACCGCGACACCACGATTCCCGCGAGCGTACGAGCCAGACCTCCGAGCCCGCCACCCTCCGCCGCCCCGACCAATACGAGAATCCCGGTGGGGCCCAAGACGCGCCTGCACTCTGAGAACGCGTGGGTACCCGCCATATCCAGGATGATGTCGTACCGCTGCTGCGCTTGGGTGAAGTCCTCCTTGGTGTAATCGATCACGTGGTCCGCGCCGATCGATCGGACCATGTCCACGTTCCGCGTGCTGCACACGCCGGTCACGTCCGCTCCGAACGATTTGGCGATCTGCACGGCGAAGGTCCCCACGCCTCCCGCTGCACCGTTGATCAGAACTCGTTGGCCGGATTGAATGTGTCCTTTGTCTCGAAGTCCCTGGAGGGCCGTGGATGCCGCCACAGGCACGGCCGCCGCTTGCTCGAACGTCACGTTGGCCGGTTTGGGCACGACCCCGTCCTGGGCCACGCGGACGTACTCGGCCAATGTTCGAATGCTCATGCCGAACACGTCATCGCCCGGCCGAAACTGCGTGACGTTCCGTCCGACCGCTTCCACCCGGCCGGCTAGATCGGCTCCCAAGCCAGTATTCTTTGGTTTGGTCAACCCCGTGAGCGCACGGATGAAGAAGGGGAGGCCCCTCATGCGGTGCCAGTCGACTGGATTGACGGAAGCCGCGTGGACCCTGACCAGCACCTGATCGTCCCCGGGCACCGGCGTGTCCACCTCCATCAACTCGAGGACATCCGGTGAGCCGTACTTGTGGAAGACCGCCGCTCTCATACGCTGTAAGATAGCCTTACGTGGTAAGATTGTCAAGGGTCAAAGAAAGGGAATCGGGATGGTAGCTAGACGAGCGGATACGGCCACGGAGGCCCGCGCGCCCTTGAGTAAGGAGCGAGTACTGCGGGCCGCGATGGGCCTCGCCGACAAAGGCGGGATCGCCTCGCTCACGATGCGCAGGCTTGCTCAGGAGGTCGGCGTCGAGGCGATGTCGCTGTACTACTATGTGCCCAACAAGGATGCCATCCTTGCCGGCCTCGTCGACATGGTCGTGAGCGAGATCGAGCTCCCTTCCGGCGGGCCCGACTGGAAGTCGGCCATTCGCAGGAGCGCAATCTCATTTCACGACGTTCTGTCGCGCCACCCCTGGGCGACCACTCTGATGATGTCGCCGAAAACGGTCCGTCTCGCGCGGGTGCGTTACATGGACTCCGTACTCAGCCGACTGCGAGAAGCAGGCTTTTCCGCCGAGATGACCTATCACGCTTACCACGCGTTGGACAGTCACATCATGGGCTCCACACTGTGGGAGACCGGTTATTCGGCCGCCAATGAGGATGATGCCGTCGCCGCGCTGGCCTTCTTCCGGGAACTCCCCATCGACCAATACCCTTATTTCGCCGAGCACGTCAACCAGCACATCACGAAGTCGGTGCGCGGCAACGAGTTCGAGTTCGGGCTCAATTTGATCCTCGACGGCCTCGAGAAGATCCGGGACGACGAGTCACGCCGGTCGGTGTCGGCACGGCGTCGGACGGATCGCTCGATTCGTCGGTCAGGTCGTCCGAGGCGACGAGGGTCAGACCCCTAGCGTTGCGCGACCCAGACCTCGCCTCGCATGCCATAGGCGTAATGCCCGGGGGCGTGGCAGCCGATCAATAGGAGACCGGCCCGCGAGAAGACATAGGTCGTCTCCGCCGTCATTCCCGGGGGGACTGATACTTCGCCGGGGACCGATCCATGCTCCGGTTCCGTTCCAGTCTCATGACGGCGTTGCACAGCCTCGTCTCCCAGGATGAACTCGTGGTCGATCGGGTCGGTGTTGGTGATCACGAAGCGAACCGTCGCCCCACGCCGCACCGTGAAGCGCGCCGGGATGAAGCGGGAGTGGCGAATTGTGATCTGGATCGTCTGCGTCCCGCGCTCGTGGCCGGCCGCCGGCAGAAGCGTCCAGATCAGCAGCATCGTGACGGCAATCGGCGCCATCCGCATGGCGACTGCCATGGAAGCAAAGGTCTTCATCGAGCCGACCGACGCCGCGTGGTCCCCGTGCTTGCCCCCACTAGAAGCAAGGCGAGGAATGGAAGAGCTACTGAAAAACCGGCCGCGACGCGTGTCGCCCGTCCGCTGACGTCCACCGCGAGGTCATAGGTGAGATCCTTTGCGGCGCTGTTGATTGCCAGGTGGGTGAGCCACATCCCGCGCGCCGGCATCCAGCCCATGCCCTTGTCCGAGCGGAGGTCGCGGAGAAGCTCGGCAGACGCCGCCGCACTGTACTGGACCGACAGCCCTCGCCGCACACGGGGCCAGAGGGCCGGCGTGACATCGGTAAGGAGGTAGACGTCGGCGCGAACCACATCGCCTGCGTTCTTCCCCAGCGCCAGGATCCGCAGCGGTACCCAAGGATTCGCAACAGGAATGGTCAGGTGGATCGGCGTGCCGTCCCCGATTTGCTGTCCGCGCTGCCGCGCCGCATCGGCGTCGAAACGCGCGGCCATGAAGATCGGGCTGCGGGCGGCGTAGAAGTCGAGGACTTCAGGAGCATCCGGCGGGAGGATGAAACCGTGCTCGCGCGCCCAGCGGCCGACCGCGGTCCCGCCCCCGTCGAGGATCGTGATCTCCAGGGCGTCGATCTTCGTCTCGAGAATGACGCGGACGCCGTCCTTTGCCGCGGCCTCTGGGGAAAGAACAGCGGCGCGCAGGGGCTGTGTTTCACGCACCAGACGCTGCAGCGTCCAGTCCCCGCCGCGTTCCACCCTGGTCGGGATGCCGGGCAGCGGCACGATCGAGCCGAACTGGCCACCGCCTCCCTGGAAGGAGAAGGCGGTGATGTAGTGCTCGACGCCGTTGTGGTAGGCGGCGAGCGTCGTCGTCCTTACCAGATTTACGGCGCCATTGGGACCGATTAGCCCCGCGCAGGCGAATACCGGAGACGCGACGACTACCAGCAGGACCAGCGTGAGACCGAGTGAGCGGATCAACCGACGCACTGGAAGCCCTCCTTGTGGAGCTCTTCGAACAATGAGACGGGGGAGGGGGACTGAAAGTTCCGAAAAAGAATGATCGAAACTCTTAGAGATACCCGAGATCAGCCCTCAGCGGAATGGTGCTGCGCATGAACGTCCCGGTGCCCGGGCGACCTCCCGGCCCTCCTCGTCCGCCGCCTGGGCGTCGGCGATGAACAGGCGCCGTGACTGGTGCACGACCCGGCCCGTGGCCCGCACGTCGCCCTCGGTGATCGGACGGATCAGATGCAGATTGAATTGACACGGTACATGCGTTCCAGTTTGCGGTAGTGCTCCTCCGCGCTCACAGTTCGACCTCTTCGGCGCCGTGGAAGGCGGCGAACGCCTCCAGCGACTGGCGGACGCGGCGTCGAAGAGCATTTGTGGGACGCACGCCGGGTTCGAAGTGGAGCAGTCTGACGACCAACCGGCTGCGCGCGCGATCCAGCCGGGGATCGAGCCGGCCGATGAACCCGTTGCCGGCGAGGATGGGCATCGTGTAGTAGCCGAAGCGCCGCTCGTGCGCGGGGACGTAGATTTCCCACGTGTAGTTGAAGTTGAACAAGTCGGCCAGCCGTTCGCGCCGCCACAGGAGGTTGTCCAGCGGCGGCAGGAAGCGGATCGGATGGTCGGGCACGGCGCGTGTGCGGCGGGCGTCCGCTTCATGCCTGCGGAGGCGGTCGAGGTCCTCGGCCAGGACGAAGTATTGCCGCTGGACGCCGGCGAGCTGGAGCGGCACGATCAAGCCCGCGCGGACGCTCCGCTCGACGGTTTCTCGCCGCTCCGCGACTTTGGTCTTGCGCCAGCCGAACCGGAAGCCGTCCCCGATGTCAAACACCCGGTAGGCCCGCATGTACTTCTCGAGCAGGGCCGCATTGGCATCGGCGGTGTCCATCTGCCGGGAACGCCGCAGGATGTCCGCCGGCACGACCCTTTCCGGCAGGTCGAAGTACCGCTCGGCGCCGTCCCGCCGCACCACCATGACCTGACCGGCGAACCAGAGCTCGTTGAGGACGTGGGACGTGTCCTTCGTCTTCGCGGTTTTGCTGTCCCACCAGCCGTGCACCCGGCGCCCGGAGACGAAGGCGCGGGAGGGCAGGGGACCCTCCGCGGCCAGTCGGGAGAGGACGGTGTCGGTAACCGGTCGGAACTTCGACGCGAATGAGGGTGTGAGCCGCAGCCAGTGACGCACACCCGCAAAGAGCGGGTAGTCTTCCATCGGAATGACGCTGGCGCCGTTGGCCCAGTACTCAAAGACCCGGCCCTGGGCCAGGAGGCGTTCCAGTGCACGCGGCGCATACCCGGGGACCCGGGCGGCCAGCACGAGATGCTGATTCCGCTCGACGACCGCGACCGGGTCGATCTGCACGCACTCCAGACGTTTGATCTCCTTGAGAACACGCGCCGGCGACGCGGTCTCACCCTGAGCGTAGGGAGTCCCGCCGGTTAATCTCAGAGCTTCGAGGAGAAAGCGCCTGACCGCGGTGGTGCTCGCCTGGAAGAGGGTAGCATTCGACATACAGGAGAAAAGTGTAACACGCGCCAATCGACGGGTGACCAGCCTGTGGCTAATGAGAAAAAGAACGTTTGGGCCAGCGGCACCGCGTATGAGCCGTACGTCGGACGGTGGAGCCGCCTCGTGGCGCGCGAGTTTGTGAACTGGCTCGCCATCGCCCCCGGCGCGCGGTGGCTTGATGTCGGCTGCGGCACCGGCGCGTTGACCGAGACGATCCTCCGCCACGGCCAGCCGACGGCGGTCGACGGTGTCGATCCGTCCGAGGGCTTCCTCGCGCTCGCCCGGCAGCAGGTCAGCGATCCACGGGCTCGGTTTGAAGTCGGGGATGCGCGCAAGCTTCCATTCGCTCCCGCGCAGTACGATGCCGTAGTCTCCGGCTTGGTCCTGAATTTCATTCCTGATCCGCCGGCAGGCGTGGCAGAGATGGTGCGTGTCGTTCGTTCCGGCGGGGTGGTGGCCGGGTATGTGTGGGACTATGCCGGAAGGATGGAATTGATGCGGCACTTCTGGGACGCCGCCGTCGCACTTAAGCCCGAAGACCGCGAGCACGATGAGGGGGTTCGGTTCCCCATCTGCAGGCCCGGGCCGCTCGAGGACCTGTTCGCCGGCGCCGGACTGGCGAACGTCCAGGTCCGGAGCATCGATGTGCCGACCCGATTCCGAGACTTTGACGACTACTGGACTCCCTTTCTCGGCGGTCAGTTCCCGGCGCCCGCCTATGTGATGGCATTGACCGAAGACGCACGCTCGGCGCTCCGCGAGCACATCCGCAGCACCCTACCCATCGCGGCGGATGGTTCGATCAGCCTGACCGCTCGTGCATGGGCCGTACGGGGTCTCCGGCCCTGATTCCACTGCTCGCTAGTTAGCTCAAACGAGTCATAGACGGGTGCCCCGGAATCGGCGAAAATCAGGGCCCGTGCCAGGCACGGGTCGGAGGGCTAGCCTCGCTGTGTCCGGGAAACTCTTGACCGTCGCGAATCTCGGTAGCAACATTGTAGATACAACAGGAGTAGAGGTCCGCTCATGCGAGTGAGGATCAAGAAATGGGGCAACAGTCTGGCGCTGCGCATCCCGAAGCCGTTCGCGGAGGAAACAGCCGTGACAGAGGGGGCAGTTGTGGATCTGTCGATCGAAGACGGCAAACTCGTGGCGACGCCGGCCGTGCCGGTGGAGTATTCTCTGAAGCGGATGATGCGTGGTATTTCAGAGAAGAGTCTCCATACGGGGGTCACCTGGGGTCGACGGACGGGGCGTGAGGCCTGGTAGTGCCGCGCTCCTACGTCCCGGCACGGGGCGACGTCGTCTGGATCTCAATGAGCCCTCAGGCGGGCCGCGAACAGACGGGTCGAAGGCCGGCCCTGGTCGTTTCTCCAAAGCAGTACAACGCCAAGGTGGGGCTTGCCTTGATGTGTCCTATCACCAGCCAGGTAAAGGGCTATCCCTTCGAGGTCGCTCTTCCAGCAGGTCTGCCGGTGCAAGGGGTCGTCTTGTCCGATCAGATCAGATCTCTTGACTGGAGGGCCCGAAAAGCGGGGTTCGTTGGCAAACTTCCTAAGGAGAGGATTATCGAAGCCCTCCAGAAGGTCGGTGTTCTCCTGTCATTGGAAGACATGTAGTTCTGAGGGGTTGGTGCCGAGATGGATGTCGTCCCTGTTCATTGCTCCGGTCAGGGCGGGGCTTCTCCTTCTGGATTCGCGCGTGTGGCTTTGAGGTGTGTACGGTGTTCGCAGCGGCTGGTGCCGCTCGCTACCTGTTCGATATTCTGGGAGTCATGTCTTAGGCTTGTGGAAGGAATACCGATTCATCGGCGAGTTCGGCCCTGAACTCACTATCCAGCCACCTGCAGAAAGCCGGATCCAACTCCACGAGTCCCTTCTCGGTCGTCTGTACGGCCTGCACCGCCGCGGCGCACATCATGGTCGGGGTCGGCTGGATGTAGTGGGCCGGCACGCAGTTGACCCGTCCGTCGAAGTTGACCGGGAACCCCCCATTCACAAAGGTTGTCTCGCGGTCGACGAAGTGGAAGCGCAGGTTGCTGTGCACGACGGTCTCGTCGAGGCCATCGCGTTCGATCCAGATGTCGTCGTCCGGATTCGCGTCGGCCATCTCGATGAAATCCTCCCGCGACAACTCCACCGTTCCCGACGTCGCACTCGCCAGGAACGCGCCATCGTCGAGCAGCACGTAGTCGCCGACGGTGAACGAGGACCGGCCGGAGCAGCCGATAACCAGCTTGAGGCGCAGGTGGCGGTCCTTCTTGTCCCAGAGGGTGAAGCCGTCCGCCGCCGCTTCTGCCATCCGATCATGCTTTGCGTCGAACACGTGGACACGGTCGCGCGAGAATCCCAGCGTGGAGGAGACAAACGCGGCCACCTGTTTCCCGATGGCGCCGTAGCCCAGGATCAGGCAGCGGTCGTTCGGGCCGACGTGCAGCGACATGCCCACCCGACGGCGCAGCGCGTCGCAGACGGCCACCCCGATGAAGGGGGGTTCCAGCGTCGTCTTGGGCTCTGACCGGGCGACGTTGACGATGGGCACCTCCTGTGCGCGGAACTCCAGCGCCGCATTCTCGTCCATCTTGATCAGGCCCCGCGTGGTCTGCTCGACGATCGCGAGGTGGGGGAGGTGCCGTTTCATCCCGGCCATCGCCTCGAGCATGTAGGCACCGTCGTCAAGCACCAACAGGCGCGCAGGGGGATCGGCGAGACGTTCCCGAATGAACCGCTGCACCCGCAGCCGCTGGAACGGGCCGTACTTATCCATGAGGTGGAACGTGCTCACCAGCATGTTCTCGTCAGGGATCCCCAGGTTCCGCAGGGCGCCGCGCACGGCGGGCGTGGACGTATACGGAATATCGATCCAGAAGATGTCCTGCGGCGCCATCCCGAGCTCGATCAGCGCCTGCGTCTGGGGAACCTGATTCCCGAGCTGGTGCTGAATCATCAGGCCCGTCACGCCGGCCAGCGGCCGGCCCTGTGCCGCCTGCTCGAGCCAGCGGTCGAGAATGGGCATACGGGACGGGACGTCCTCGGTCAGGTGCCAGTATTTCAGAGCAGGTGGGAGAGGCACGATTGTGAACGTGAAACTTCCGCTTCGACCTACGAATACCTACCTTGAATCTTCACGGGTTCTTTGCGGCCCGCTTGTTGTCCGTTTACATCCGCTCGATACCGTGGGGCCACCGGACGGGTCACCCGTTCCGAGATTGTCTCCAGGAGGCTTCACGATGTCTAGCAGATGGGCGCGCATGGCGGGAATCTTGTCGACCGTTGCGCTGGTCGTCGCTGTCGGATCGGCCGGCAATGCCGCATCCATGATGCGTCGAGTCAAGTTATCGCCGACGCCGCTCGCGAAGAACGCCGGTCTGCAGGGTGCGACGGGGTTCGCGGACGTGGATGCGGACAAGGGCACGGTAACGATCTCTGTGCAGCTGGCTGCCGGCACGAAGCTGCCGGCGGGGTCGGTGCTGGAAGGGTGGGTCGTGGATGCAGGGCGTAAGGGCGGTCCCGGGATGTCGCATGCATCGGAGAAGGACCAGACGTATGGCCCTGCGTTTGGCAATCCAGAGTTTGCCGTCCTGTCGCGCGACCTTCCCTACGCCCTCAGTACGGGGATCCTGAGGCTGCGCGCCGGGAGCTCACGCACCTACGTGAGCAATTTCAGGTTCGACAATACCCTGGCGCCCTACAATGCCGTCGTCATTACACTGGAGTCAGACGGCAACAAGAGTACCTATGATCCCAGGCCCGGCACACCGGTCCTGGCCGGGGAGATTCCAAAGTGACGTAAGAGACCAGATTTCGGAGTCGCGAAATATGCGAGAGCCGGTGCGAACGTTGCACCGGTTCTCGTTTGGTACACTCTGGATGAGGCGACCCGTGAGAATCCTGGCTGTCTTGCTTCTCCTGCTCGTGGCCGCACCCGCTTCCTCTCAGCCCCCCGCCGACACGCTCATTGTGCCCGGCGTCCGGATTGGAAAAGCGACGTTGACAATGACGGTCGACGCTCTTATCACGATGCTGGGAGAGCCGAAAACGTGGTATGAAGGTTTTCCCGGTATCCGCGCCAGGACGCAGCCCGGGGTTCTAGTGTTTGACTGGATCGGGACGCATGGCCTGAGAGTGGCTACCAGAGATGATCGGGAGGCCCTGGCCATCACCACCTGCGGTACACAGAAGTATCAGACCGCAACGGGTCTCAAGTACAATGCCCCATGGGCCTCATTGGAGCGAGCCTACGGAAAGCCCACGGTGGCCATTGTCATCGGGCCGCATAGATTGGCGATCTTCGACCACTTGGGCCTGGCTGTTACACTGGGATTCTCTTCATCTTCATCTCGCGAGTGGGTTGAGTGTATTACGGTATTCCGCCCGGAGAATGCGCGCAGGATCTGGAAATTTTGAGGTAGCCACATGATCCGAAAGCAGCCCTGGTTCGAGCGCAAGTTCCCGACAGGACTTCCCGCGGAGGTGTTCCCCCTGGTGATCGAGCGCCTTCGCGGCGGTCCCGCGCGGCTGGAGGAGCGGGTCACTGCACTGCCGGCGGCGGTCCTCACGCGGCGCTCGGGCAACACCTGGTCCATCCAGGAGAATGCGGGTCACCTCCTCGACCTCGAGCCACTCTGGCAGGAGCGGGTTGAGGATTTCTTTGCCCAGCGGGAAGAGTTGACCGTGGCCGACCTGACCAATCGCAAGACCTGGGAAGCCAACCACAACGCGGCGGAACTGACTGGGTTGCTGCGGGGGTTCCGCCAGGCCCGAGGCAGTCTCCTCACCCGGCTGGCGGCAGCCGATGCCGCTGGCCTGACGCGCACCGCGCTGCACCCGAGGCTGCGGGTGCCGATGAATCTCGTTGACCACGCGTTCTTCGTCGCCGAGCATGATGACTATCACCTCGCTCGAATCACCGAACTCCTGGACGAGTTTGGTGCATCGTAACGGCGGCTCGCCTCCAAGACGCCGACGGACGTGGTGTTAGAGGCGGAGCAGGGCGTCGATGAGGTTCTGCTTGGAGAAGTGCCCGCCCGTGATCAGCGGCCACCACGTCTCCCGGCCCAGCAGGTCCAACCGGATGCGCCGCGCATCCATCCCCTTGGCCCAACGTTCCTGAGTCGCATCGCGCAGACGCTCCATGAAGTCGAGTTTGCGCTGTAGCGCGGCACGCCCATCGTCGATGATCTTCCCGCCGGCGCAGAACAGCGTGGTGACCGGCAGCGAGAGGACGGCGCGCAGTGAGGCGATGGATTGGTGCGGGTCTTCGCCCTGCCGCAGCACCTTGACGTGGGCGCTGAGGTAGAGGTCGCCGGCGAACAGCCAGCCGGTGCGGTCTTCGAAGAAACTGAGGTGATCGGCGCTGTGGCCGGGCGTGCGGAGCACGCGGAAGTGGAAGTCCCGCGTCGCCACCTCGTCCCCGATCGGTGCGGCCCCGGAGGGCATCAGACGCCCCCACGTGACCCGCTGGTAGGGCCGCTGGTGCGGCGGATAGGCCAGCGGGCCCAGAGCAAGGGGATGGGCCAGTGGGGTGAGGCCGCGCGCCTGCAGTTGCTGGTTCGCTCCGCTGTGGTCTTCGTGCGCATGGGTGAGGACCACCGACTGCACCGGCAACTCGTCAAGCAGCCGGACAAGTGCGCGGCTGGTTGTGGGCGGACCGGTGTCGACGAGGAGCCCGTCGAGATAGTAGGCGCAGGCGACGAATAGGGGACGGCCGAGCACGGCGCGGGCCATGGCGATCTGCGTCACCGGACCTGCCCGGCGCAGGCGGATCATTCCACGGAGATGTTCGGCTCGGCGGGACAGAAACCCCCACTTTGTGATTGAATGTCTGCAAGGAACGGTTCCAGAGAGCAGTCGGGAGGAACACGTGAAGTACCCGGATGTGATCCCTATGATCGCGTATGAAGACGGCGTCGCCGCGCTCGACTGGCTGGCCAAGGCGTTCGGCTTCCAGGAGCGCGACCGCTGGGTCGAGCCGGACGGGACGCTCTCGCATGGGGAAATGCAGACCGGCGACGGCGTGATCATGCTGGCGACGCCGACGCCTCACTACCGGGGGCCGAAGCGCCACCGTGAAACTTGCGAACAGGCCCGGAAGTGGTCGGAAGTCCCCTACATCATCGACGGGGTGCTGGTGCATGTGGATGACCTTGACGCGCACTTTGCGAGGGCAAAGGCTGCGGGCGCAACCATCCTGAGCGAGATCCAAGACGATTCACAAGGCCGGCGCTACCGGGCCGAAGACCTTGAAGGCCACCGGTGGTTCTTCTTCGAGCGCGGCAGAGACTGATTCCGAATGAACAGTGATGTTCTCCTCTGCCGCGGATGACGCTGGAGTGCTGTTTTGTTGAAGTCCAAAAGCGCAGGGATCTTCGGACAGTAGTTCTGTCGGAGGACAATCGGACGGACGCATGATTGTTGGCCGGTGCGCGCGAATAGTCTTCTATGGTACCAAGGCGCTCCTGAGACGGCGAATGTTGCGATTCTGGTCGCTGGCACTGGTGCTTGCCGTCCTGACTGGAGGATGCAGGACGAGTGCCATCAGCGGTTCTGGCAACATTGTCAGTGGGCCCAGAGTTGTTGAAGGGTTCACCGGCGTCGCCATCAGCGGGAGCGGCCGACTGTCGATCAAGCATACCGGCGCCGAGTCGCTGACCGTCACCGCAGACGACAATATTCTCAACTATCTGACGTCTGAGGTCCGGGCCGGGCAACTCCGGCTTGGGGTCAGGCCGGGTGTGAATGTCCGGCCGTCTCAGGACATCGTCTATCAGGTCACGGTCCAGAGCCTGAGCGCGATTGTGCTTTCCGGCAGCGCCAGCGTCGTGGTGACCGGCGTCAAGTCCAGCCGATTCGAAACGACAGTCAGCGGTTCGGGCGACATCGTCGCCTCGGGGATCGTGGACGTACAGCATGTCACGATCTCTGGGTCGGGCAGCTTCCACGGCGAGGGCCTGCAGAGCATAGTAGCGACGATCGTAATCTCGGGGAGCGGAAACGCCGTGGTTGCGGTCAGTGACCGGTTGGACGCGGTGGTGACTGGGTCGGGCTCGATTGAGTACATCGGCACTCCCACCGTCACGCAGCAAGTCACCGGCTCGGGGTCTATCCGCAGGCGATAGGCCGAGGCGTGCTCGATTGGCAATTAGAGTTGACCCTGAGGAAAATGAGTCCCACGCCTTGTTCGATCTCCTCGATTTCCACGGTCAGCATGTGCTGGAGATTGGCTGCGGCGACGGCCGGCTGACGTGGCGGTTCGCGAACCACGCCGCGCATGTCGTCGCTATCGATCCATTCGCCGAGAGCATCCGGCAGGCGAAAAAAGACCTGCCGCGCGCCCTGCGTGGACGCGTCGAGTTTCACACCATCGCGTTCGAAGATTTCGCCTTCAAGAGCGCGCCGGCCCTGTTCGACACGGCCATCCTGTCCTGGTCGCTGTGTTGAATGGCCCATGAGGGCATGGTGCATGCCCTCGAAGAAATCCACCGCCTCCTCAGACCCCACGGCCGGCTCATCGACATTCATCCGGTGCGGGACGCGCCGGTCATCAAGGTGATCCGGGCTGGCAAGGTCCTCTTCGCCGAGCCTGTCCCGGCGCACGATGACGAGGACTACCGTCAGGCGGACGCGGCAGTGGCGAAGGCCGTGCGGCGCCGCCTGTTTGCCGTTGAGCGCAGGACCACGTTTGACTTTCCCACGTATGCGGCATCCATCGGCGAATTGCAGGAGTATCTGGAAGACGCCAACGCGTACGAGGACCGTGCCGACAACCGGGCCACAGCAGCGCAGCAGGCCGCCCTGGCCGCACGGGTCGAGCAGGCCATCCGGGCTGCCGGGAAAGGGGCTGAAGTCGTGCACCACGAATGGGCACGCATCGCGCGGCTGAGGCCGGTGAGACGATGAGCGAGCGGACTGACGTTGTGCGGGTTGTCCGGCCCCGTTGCTTCCTTGTCTTTGCGCATGCCCCCGAGGGGATGTCTCCGGCCGAAGCCAACCGGCAGTTCAACGAGTTCGTCGAGGACCGGCGTCTGCCGCTGGTGCTGTTCCACGACCACTTCATCGGCCGCCCCGGTGGAGTGGCGATCTTCTACGTGGAAAGAGCGGATGAACGACAGGCGCTCGCGGGCAACACGGCGCTGGAGGCCTGGCAGGTTGAAATCCGTCCCCTCATCTTCTCCTATAGCCCGGCCGCTTTCGATGAGCAGATTGCCTTCACGCTCGACAAATTCCGTGGGGTCGAGTGGGAGCAACTCCGGCGTGAGGAGCGTCCCTCATACGGGAACCGGGCGCACGAGGCGGAGACCGCGGCCGAGGATTTGTAACCGCGAAGGGACATCGATGGCGAGCGATCCGGTCACGAACATCCTGCACGATCCACGGTTCAAGGGGCAGCCGATCACGTGGGAGATCACGTCCGCGCAGTACGATGTCATTCGCCGCGCGTGGCTCATCCACGTCGCGGCGGAGGAGCGCCTGTTCAGCCCGTACACCGAGGCTGAATGGACCACCCAGATGGCCGTGATGCTGAGTGTGTTCACCGACGACTGCGTGATGGAGCTGGTGGCCACCCAGGAGCGCTGGCAGGGACCGGCGCAGGCCGACGCCTTCTACCGCACGTTCATCCCGTCGTTCAGCGGGATGCAGTGGGTTCCCCAAGCCCTGGTGATTGGGCCGCAGGGCGTGCTCGACGTCGTGAACATGACCGGGCAGCTCGAGCGCCCGTTTGCCGGGCTGACGGACGTAGGCCAGCCGCTCCACCTGCAGTGGGTCATCTACTTCCCCTGGGTGCCGGCAGAGGGGAAGTTCCGCGGCGAGACGATCTACGCGATCCGGCCGCTGACGCCGGCCGAACGCAGGACATGATCGACTTCCTCACGCCGATGCTGACGGGCCAGTTCGAGGCGTCGCTGGCGATGCTGGGCCGGTGCATCCGCGCCTGTCCGCCCGAGCACTATGAAGGCAAGATCGCCAACGACTCGTTTCGGACGATCGCGTACCACACGCTGTTCTTCGTCGACTACTACCTCTCTGCGCACGAGGGCGCTTTCACGCTGCGTGAGCTTCACCACCGCGGCGGCAACGAGCTCGCCAGTCTTGATCCGAGTCCCGGACTGAGTCAGGAGGAGACCCTGGCCTACGTGGAGGTCTGCCACGACAAGGCGCTGCAGACGCTGGCCGGCGAGACGAGCGACTCCATCGAGGGCCCCTCGGGATTTGCCCGGTTGCCGTTCTCGCGGGGAGAGCTGCACCTGTACAACCTCCGGCACATCCAGCATCATACCGGTGCGCTGAGCGCGTACCTGCGGCGGGTCGAACCGGCACTGAAGGACAGCAGGGATCTCCGCTGGGTCAGGACCGGCTGGCGATGAGGCGGGAACCGGACGCCGACCGCGACCGCGCGCGGTGGGTCGATTACTATCGGGTGCAGGCCCCACGCCCGCCGCGCGAACTGCTGCTGCAGACGCTCGAACGCCTGTCGATTGGCGGCAGCCCGCCCGGGATGGCTATCGACCTCGGCTGCGGGACCGGGATTGAAACCGCGGAACTGCTCCGCCGCGGCTGGCAGGTGCTGGCGATCGATGCGCAGACCGATGCGATTGCGGGAGTCCTCGCGCGTGTGGATCCGGATCACTCCACCCGCCTGGAGACGCGGGTGGTGTCCTTCGACGCGATGGAGTTACCGGGCACAGACCTGATTTGGGCCGGGCGCAGTCTCCCGTTCTGCCCGCCGGAGCACTTCGGGGGCGTGTGGGGCAAGATCCTGGAGGCGCTGCGGGCGGGAGGCCGGTTCGCGGGCGACCTGTTCGGCCCGCGCCACTTCTGGGCGCAGCGAGGCGACACGTCGATGACCTTCCACAGCCCCGACCAGGTGAGGCAGCTCTGCCGGTCGCTGGAGCTCGAGTACTTCATGGAAGAAGAAGGGAAGCGGGCTACCGTCACCCAGGGCATCCAGCACTGGCACGCGTTCTCGATCGTGGCGCGGAAAGCCTAAGCTCAGTTCACTTGGACGGCAGGGTCTTCGCGAATGCCATTCCGAGTTTGACCCAGCGGGTCAGGTCGGCGGGGGTCTTGAGGCCGGTTGATTGGACGAGGATCCACCCTCGCGACGGCGGCCGGCCGCCCAGGGAGAAGGGTTTGGCCCCTTTCCGCTTCATCGCCTGGTCATGCTGCGCGGGCCCGACCCGGGCCAGCAGCTCATTGCCGATGACGCCGCATGCCACCTTCCCGTTGACGAGAAACGCCACCCCGCCAAATTGCTCGCGTTCGGAGCCATTCGTGCGTCCACCGAGAACTTCTCGCACCCGATCTGCCAGCTTGGCATCGTAGGCCATCGGTCACCTCCCCGAGGGTACGGGAGCCCCTTCGGTCTGTCCACCCGGGCACCTGTGCCACGGCCGGGCGCAGGCGTCCTGGGGGTGGCGGCGGGAAAGAGCCGCACGTGAGTTGAATGCACCCGCAAGGCACCTGAGGAGGCATCGGAAATGGAAATCGTCGTGGCGGAGCAGGGCTTGTTTCTGCTGCCGGTCAAGGTGCCGGCGGAGCAGGCCAAGGAGAAAGCCTGGGAGCAGAAGTTCAACGTCTTCGGCACCCTGTCCAAGTTCTTGATGCGGCCGAAGAGCGAAGAGATTCAGGTCAACCAGGTCGAGCTGCGCTACCAGCCGTTCTGGCACGCCGCCAGTCACAAGCGGTTCCGCTACGACCGGCGGAGCACGTATCATGTCGCCGTGCTTCCCGACGTACAGTCCGTCGAGGTCTCAGGCCAGACGTATGCCCCCGCGTCGGGCAAGTTCACGCTCCAAGGGGTCGACCACTGCCTGCTGGAGGAGACGCACGAAATCTTTGTCGATGGGTTGGCCGGGGAGACCGGCGAGTTTCGGCACTATCTGACATTCGAACGCATGTCTCCCGACCCGAGCGGGGCCTTTCCCGAGGATATCGCCGTCGTCCCGCCGCAGGTGCCGGCATCGAAGATCGTGCGGCAGGTGCTTGGTGACGTCCTCCAGCCGCCGTCGGCGGAACAAGTGTTTGAGGAAGAGGTGGTCGTCGATCGCCTCGACTTGTACTACCGGCCCGTCTATGCCTTCGAGTACACCTGGGAAGCGAAAGGGAAACGGGCCACCGTCGAGGTGGATGGGCTCACCGGCGAGTTCAAGCCGACCGGTAAGACGTTTGGGGCGCAGCTGAAACGCATGATGAACCGGGACACGCTCTTTGACATCGGCGCCGACGCGGCCGGGCTCATCATTCCAGGCGGAACCATCATGGTCAAGGTGACCAAGGCGGTAATCGATAGGGGGAAGACGAAGACTTAGCGCGCATACACTGCCACCCGCCAGACGAGCGTCTCACGCAGGAACTCGCGCCGCCGCAGCCCCTGATCGTGGATCACGGCTTCAATCGCCGCCGGGGCATGGAGGAAGGTGCGGAACGGCGAACGCCGCAGCCGCAAGACGAAGTTCACCAGCCGGATCCCCAGCGCATTCCACCACGCATCTCTGGGAATGACGATGCCGTAGAGACGGAGTGCCCGCGACGCGGACGCGCCGACCAGCGCGGACATCTCGTGGTAGCAGCAGATCACCCGGTCGAGGGTGACGAGGTCGGCGGGCGGGACCTGGGGGGCCAGCGCCACGAAGTCTCCCGCCAGGTATGCGGCGCGCCCAGCATACCCCCGCCGCGCGGCTTCGGTCCGCTGCGCGTCCAAGTAGGCCGGGGAGGCGTCGACGCTGGTGACGCGGTCGAGCCCGTCGGAGACCAGTTCGTGCTGGATCACGCCCACGCCGCCGCCGATATCCAGCAGCGTCTGCCCTCCGACCCCGGCCTGCTTGAGCGCGTCGATCAACAGCCGGGTCGTGCCCCCGGGGCCGCGGCGGCGGTAGCGCGCCAGTTCCCGGCGCGCGACGGCCTCGTTGAATTCCTGTTCGATTCCCGCGCACTGTCCGCACGGCATGGAGTCGTGGAGGCCATTCTCCGCGGCCCGCGCAGGACCTGGAGGTCACCCGCAGGATACGTCTTGAGGGGAGCTGCCGATGGGTTCATCCTGGAAACTCATGGCGTTCGTCGCGGCGGCGGATCTGGGCCGCGCGCGGGTGTTCTACGAAGGAACGCTGGGGCTGCGCGTCGTGGCCGAAGAGCAGTTCGCCCTGGTGTTGGACGCGCACGGGACGATGCTGCGGGTCAGCAAGGTGGAGCACCCCAGCATCGCGCCGTACACGGTCCTCGGCTGGATCGTCGACGACATCGCGGCCGAAGTAGACGCCCTGGCCGCGCGGGGAATCGGGTTTGAACGGTTCACGATTCCTGGGTTCGTGCAAGATGCGCGCGGAATCTGGTAAAGGTGACTGTGGAGACTGTTGCAGCTGGCGCCGGGAGTGTCGCCGGCGATGCCAGCAGCGCCAGTGCGCCGATCACAGCAGCGAGGGGCCGCAGTCTGTGCCGTGCCGCCATGGGAGGAGCATACCATACGGGCCCGACGCGGCTGCGGCGGCGCTGGGGCTATAATTGTGGTGTTTCACTGTCGCGGGGAGGCCTATGATGAGGCGATTGCAGAAGAGCAGCCAAAACCGCATGCTGTTTGGAGTCGCCGGGGGACTCGCCGAGTACTTTCGCATCGATCCGGTGATCGTCCGCATCCTGTTCATTCTGCTGGCATTTGCGAGCGGGATCGGCGTGTTCGTGTACCTGGTCCTGGCGGTGATCATGCCGCGGCCGGAGACCGTCGCGCGTGAGCCCATGGCGGTGGTGAAGGACAACGTGCAGACCGCGCCGCGGGAAGCGTCGGAGGCCGGACGGCGGGTCGTCGCAATCCTGCGCGGGCCGGCGCAGCCGCCCAGTCCGGAAGACACCGGTCCGGCCCCGCAGTCGGGCCCGGACAAGGAAGAGCCGCCGCCGGTCTAGCGGCCACTGTCATCCGTCCCATCGTCAAGCTCCTCTGGCGCCTGCACCGCTGGCTCTATGACGTCAGCGGCGGACGGCTGGGAGGCAAGATTGTCGGCTTGCCGGTGCTGCTGCTCACCACGACCGGGCGGCGCACGGGCCGGCCGCACCGCGTCGGGCTCACATACCTGCCGCTTGGGTCCGGTGTTGCGGTGGTCGGGTCCAACGGTGGGGCTCCGAAACATCCGGATTGGATTCTTAACCTCAGAGCGCACCCGCAGGCGACCGTGCAGATCGGGGGCGCCCGCGTCGTGCTCCAGGCTCGTGAAGCGACCGGCAAGGAACGGGACGACCTGTGGGAGCGCGCAGTGGCCGCCTACCCAAGGTATGCGGCCTACCGGCGACGGACGGGACGGAGAATTCCCGTTGTGATCCTGGAGCCTTCGTAAAGAGGGTGTTACGCAGGCTTCATCGAGTCTTCATGCCGAAGACTAAGATGAAGTCCGGAGGTGGATATCACCAATGCCGAGTGAGATCGCAACGTTGGCGGGGGGCTGTTTCTGGTGTCTGGAGGCCGTCTACGACGAGCTGCAGGGCGTCACAGACGTCGTGTCAGGATACTCCGGCGGGGCACGGGTGAATCCGACCTACCAGCAGGTGAGCGCGGGCGCGACCGGCCACGCCGAGGCGGTCCACATCACGTTCGATCCGGCGGTGGTGTCGTTCCGCGAACTGCTGGAGGTGTTCTTCACCATCCATGACCCGACGACGCCGAACCGGCAGGGCGCGGACATCGGCCCGCAGTACCGGTCGGCGATCTTCTACCACACCCCGCAGCAGCAGGCGACCGTGGAGCAGGTCATCGAGGACCTCAACGCGGCGAAGATCTGGGACGCGCCGATCGTCACGGAGGTCGCGCTGTTTGCGGCGTTCTATCCCGCCGAGACGTATCATCAGGAGTACTACTACCGCAATCCGTACGCGCCGTACTGCCAGGTCGTCATCGCTCCCAAGGTGGCGAAGTTCCGCAAGAAGTTCCTCGAGAAGCTGAACAAGGCCGGGTAGCGCGTGGACCCGCCGGCCGTCCAGGACTACTACGCCGACGAGTTCGCGTGGTGCTACGGGTGCGGCCGTCTGAACCCCGACGGGTGGCATCTGAGGACCGTGTGGGACGATGACGAGACGGTGACCCGGTTCATGCCGCGGGCGTTTCACACGGCGATTCCCGGCACCGTCAGCGGCGGGGTCATCGCCTCCCTCATCGACTGCCACGGCACGGGCTCGGCCGCGGCGGCCGCCATCCGCGCCGAGGGCCGGCAGATCGGCGACGGGCCGTCTCCCCGCT